>Ga0208327_1000001_pt1 | contig 82811 bp, 66 predicted proteins | sample LakMenEpi26Jun08_FD_150733 | JGI IMG/M metagenome (GOLD analysis project Ga0208327, IMG submission 150733) | Freshwater microbial communities from Lake Mendota, WI - 26JUN2008 deep hole epilimnion (SPAdes) | ecosystem: Environmental > Aquatic > Freshwater > Lake > Epilimnion/Euphotic zone ...
GCCTGGGGAGTCTTGGCTCTCCCCTCCCTTAACAAGAGGGAAGTTCTTCAGCCAGAAAGTTACGCTGCTTCAGACCTACAAGGTCGCCAAGGTAGGATTAAAGAGTAGCGCCCGATGGAGCGGAGGAGGGCGGAAAGCTGAACCAAGCCTCTGGGGAGAGGTGCGGTAGATCCCGCGCATGCGGGACCCTGAAAGGGCGGGACGGCTTTGCTGGAGCAAAGTACCGTCAACCCTGAAAGATGAAAGCTGAACCAAGCCGCTGGGAAGCGGTGCGGAAGATCACGCGATAGCGTGACCCGGAGGGCGGCACCGCTTTGCGGGAGCAAAGTGCCGTCAATGCGGGACCCACAGTGCGGTACCGCTTTGCGATCGTTGCGTCCTTTGCGTGAAACTCATTCTGTGTCTTTTCCGGAACATTTCCCCACTTCCAATAGCGAAGAGCCATATTTTGCAATGATTAAGAGACAACAGAGTAGGAGTATTCACCCGGATGGTGAGCCGCATGCATGTTAAAAATGGTGATGCGATAAAATGGTCTTCCCCCGATAAAATGGATAGGTGGAGCGCAGAGGGTTGGTATTTAGTTTAGTGTAGGGTTGAGATTTTGGAAGTGCTGATGGAGGAAGTCGTCTGGGGAGCGGTATCCCAGGGAGCAAAGTGCCGTCATCAACAATCCCCTCGGCCACCTAATCACTCTGCTTAGGTGACTCTAAGCGTTCACTCCAATGGTCAGGAAGTGATGTTCCGGGCAACCCTTGGGCGTTATGAAAAACCTGATATCCAACGTTCCATCAACTCAATCACTCAAAGAGAGCACCCTAGGAGCGACGTCCCTCAGCGCGACCAAAGCCCTCACGGCCCTCTCCGTGGCGGCGGTGATGACCTCCGCCGTGTTCGCGGGATCCCCTGACAAGAAGGTGATCTTGGCCCCGCAGCAGGATCTCTTCCGCGCGGGAGAGGTTCAGCTGGATGCGTTCGTGGCCGGTGCTGCCGGGAAGTTCGCCGGCCCGGGCGTTCCGGGCTCTGGAAACAGGACGGTCACCGGCATGGGTGGCGGCCTCGGCCTCAGCTACTTCTTCACCCGGTGCTTCGCCATCGGTCTCGACGACACCCTTGGCGGTCTCAACGGCTCGGGGAACACCTTCAATAACCTTCAGGGCAATCTGATCGCCCGCATCCCGATCGAGAGCCTCCATCTGGCACCCTACGCCATCGCCGGCGGCGGGGCCACCTGGGGGAACAACAATACCCAGGGGAACGGAAATGTCGGCGGCGGCCTAGAATACAGGGTCAATCGTGGCTTCGGTCTCTTCGCCGACTCGCGTTATCTCTACGGGAACCGCGGTCTCAACGAGAGCCTGACGCGTGCCGGCCTCCGATTCATTTTTTAAGGAATCACTGCAGCGCTTCCCAAATCGACCCGAAAATTCACAACGAGTGAAGGATCCTGCACCTGGTGACAATCGGATCGGAATGACGGAGTTCCACCCATGAGCTCGGGACTTCCTCCCCGACCGGAGCGCATCGCCTTCCTTGGCGACTACCTTCCCCGTCTCTGCGGTCTGGCAACCTTCACCCATGATCTCTGCGAGTCGGTGGCCTCGGCCTGCCCCTCCTCGGAGTGCTATGTGGTCGCCGTCAATGACCATGCGGAGGGATACGGATATTCCTCCCGCGTGCGCTTCGAGATCGATGAGCAGGATCGGGATTCCTACGGTCGTGGCGGAGACTTCCTGAACGTCCAGGACGCGGACCTGCTCTGCGTCCAGCACGAGTTCGGCATCTACGGAGGACCAGCAGGAAGCCACGTGCTCAAGCTGCTCAGGCAATCGAGGATCCCAGTCGTCACCACGCTCCACACGATCCTGACCGAACCTGATGACGATCAGAGAAAGGTCATGGAGGAGATCATCTCGCGCAGCAGTCGACTGGTGGTGATGGCCCGCAAGGGGGTAGAGATCCTTCAGGAAACCTACGGCGCACCTCTGGAGAAGATCGATCTGATCCCCCACGGCATTCCCGACCTGGAATTCACGGACCCCGAACCGTTCAAGGAGAAGCTCGGGTTGGGCGGTCATCCCGTGCTGCTGACCTTCGGACTGATAGGGCCGGGCAAAGGAATCGAGCATGTCATCGAGGCGCTCCCGGGAATCGTCGCCCGCCATCCTGATGTCCTCTACGTCATTCTCGGGGCAACGCATCCACACCTCGTCGAACGGGAGGGGGAGCGCTACCGGTCCGGTCTGGAGAGTCTCGCCCGTGAGCGCGGCGTGGAGAACCATGTGCGCTTTGAAAACCGGTTCGTCTCCCAGGAGGATCTCAAGGATTTCATCGAGGCGACGGACATCTACATCACTCCTTACCTGAACGAGGCACAGATCACCTCGGGCACGCTTTCCTATGTCTTCGGATCGGGGAAAGCGGTCGTCTCCACCCCTTACTGGCATGCACGGGAACTGCTCGACGGAGGGAACGGATCGCTGGTCCCTTTCCGCGATCCCGCCGCCATCACCGAGGAGGTCGGCAGGCTACTGGATGATCCGTTGCGGATGAAAAGAATCCGCGGCAATGCCTACAGGGCGGGCCGAGAGATGATCTGGCCCGCCGTCGCGGAGCGCTATCTGGAATCGTTCCGACGAGCGCGCTTGGATCGGAGGACCCGTCCGAGGGAATCATGGAGCACGGAGAGGCGTTCGGCTCAGGAGTCGACTCCCGGAGGTTGGGTCAGAGAAGCCCCTTCCTATCCGATCCCGGAACCACGATACGACCACCTGGTGCGGATGAGCGACGGGACAGGGATCTTCCAGCACGCGACCTACACCGTGCCGAACTTCCACGAGGGGTATTGCGTCGATGACAACGCCCGGGCCTATATCCTCTGCAATCTGCTGTCGGAGTCGGGGGAGGAACCCCCGCATCAGGATCTTCACCGGTTGGCCACGGGATACCTCGCCTTTCTGAACGCGGCTTTCAATCCGCTCAAGGGTCGCTTCCGCAACTTCATGAACCATTCGAGGCAATGGCTCGAGGAGGAGGGAAGCGAGGACAGCCACGGGAGGTCGCTCTGGGGGGCCGGCACCGGTGCCTCGCGTTCACGCGATGCCGCCCATTCACGTCTTTCGGCGGAGATTTTCAGAAAAGGGCTCGGAGCCGTGGAACGCTTCACCTCCCCGAGGGCCTGGAGCCTGACCCTGCTGGGCATCAACGAGTACATGCGTCGATTTCCGGAAGACGAGGCCTCCGGGCGGATGAGGGAGACGCTGACCGGCAGGCTCCTCGATCTCTGGGCATCCGCCTCCAGACACGAGTGGCCGTGGCCCGAGGAGATCCTCGCCTACGATAATGCCCGGCTCTGCCAGGCGCTGATTCTTAGCGGGAGGAACATGCCTCACTCCGGTGCGTTGGAAGTCGGACTGCACTCGCTCCGATGGCTGGCATCGGTCCAGAAAAGCGACGGGGGGCATTTCCGCCCTGTCGGCAGCAACGGATTCTACAGGCGCGACTCGGCACGAGCGGACTTCGATCAGCAACCCCTGGAAGCCCAGGCCATGGTATCCGCCTCGCTGGAAGCCTTCCGCTCCACGGCGGATCACGACTGGCTGGAGGAGGCCCGGCGCGCCTTCGAGTGGTTCCTTGGCCGCAACGACCTTGGCCTCCCGTTGTACGATGCCATGACCGGGGGCTGCAGTGATGGACTTCACGAAGATCGCGTGAGTGAGAATCAGGGGGCCGAGTCGACCCTGGCCTTCCACATCGCCCTGGCGGAGATGCGCGGGGCAACGCATCCCCTCACCGGGAGAACACTCTTCACGCCATGAGCATGATCCACATCCGGCGGCATGAAGTGGCGTTCTTCCCGCAAAGCGCCAGGGTGATCATCAGGCCCTTCATACCGGAGGAGACCCACCGCATCACGACGATCATTGGTCGCGCCCTTGCGCTCTCCGACGAGGAGGTGAGCGAACAACTCGGCTCCGTCAGTAAGGAATTCGACTCGAGGCACTTCGATATCGAGTCGCTGCTGAGGGGACATTACGAGAAGGTGCGTCGCCATGTCTTCACCCAGCGCCCGCTTTCCCACGATAGAGAGCTCCTCATCGGGGCGTTGTTCTCCGGGGAGTATGCCCTGGAGTCCGCCGCCATCTTCAATCCCTCCATGGTTCCCCACCCCGACCAGGAAGGCATTCCCGAAGGCGCGCTCCGATTCATCATGAGCCTGCGCGCGACCGGCGAGGGTCACATCTCATCCATCGAGTTCCGGTCTGGGGTCATCGGCCCGGAGGGAGGCATCTCCATGGACCCCGTCTCACGGTTCGTCACCGTTCCGGAGATCCTCCCCAACCCCAGCTACGACAAGAAACGCTTCACTATCAAACTGTCCGAGATGGGATTCGAGGACGGCCATGTGGCCGGAGTGCTGGAGCCCCTTTCCGAGAACTTCACCCGTAGCCAACTCAACGGGAGCGTCGATGCCGTCCTTGCCTCGTCCCAGCCCGCGACGCGCGATCTGCACGGTTCCCTCGAGTGCATCCGCTGGCTTGCGGACTCCAACTACGAACTCCGCTTCCCGGAACAGCTTGCCATGAGCGAGCGTATCATCTTTCCGGTCTCCCGGAACGAATCCGATGGAATCGAGGATGCCAGGTTCGTCCGCTTCACCGAGGAGGATGGTTCGGTGATGTATTACGCCACCTACACCGCCTACAACGGTCACGCCATCCTGCCTCAACTGATCGAGACGAAGGATTTTCTCCAATTCCGCATCCTCACCCTCAACGGCGACGCCGTGCAGAACAAGGGGATGGCACTGTTTCCCCGACGGATCGGAGGGCGCTTCGCCATGCTCTCACGACAGGATGACGAAAACCTCTTCATCATGTTTTCCGACAGCCCCCACTACTGGCGCGATCCGCAGATTATCCTCCGACCATCGGAAATGTGGGAAACGGTCAAGATCGGCAACTGCGGCTCCCCCATCGAGACCGAGGCCGGATGGCTCGTCATCACCCATGGTGTGGGACCGATGCGCAAGTACTGCATCGGAGCGGCCCTGCTCGATCTCCATGACCCGACGAAGGTCATCGGGCGCCTGCGCGAGCCCCTGCTCGCACCCGAGGGAGAGGAACGAGAGGGTTACGTTCCGAATGTCGTCTATAGCTGCGGCTCACTGCTCCATGGCAGAGACCTGATCCTTCCCTTCGCGGTAAGCGACCGCTCCTCCTCCATCGCGAGCATCAGACTGGATGAACTGCTGCACGCTCTTCGCAAGTTGTAACGGGAGAGAGCGGCAATCTTCCGCGACGGTTCTCTGCGCCTTGGTTCAGCTTTTCAGATCTCAGCTTTTCAGACTTTTCAAGTCTCAGATTTCTCCCCTTCAGCCTTCAACCTTCAGCCTTTCGGTCGATCAATATCCCTCGAAGAGGCTCTGGGTTCTTGCGTTCGGGTCGTGGATCTCCGGCATGCCGCTCTTCTGGCCGCTGAGGATCTTCCACTGTTTCTTCTGGTCGGGCGTGAGGACGGCCACCATCCGGTCTGAGGTCTGCTGCTGGATCCTGCGAAGCTCAATCCCCTTGCGGAAACCGGAGAGTTGTCCGGTCTGCGCCTGGGCGTTGATGGAGGTGGCCTGCGCCTGGCTGGAGGAACTCAGGGCGGCGAGCTGCTGCTGCTGCTGCGGGGAGAGGCCGAGCAGTTTCTGCTCGGTGACTGAGGAGAGAAGCGATCCGCCGAGCATCTGGCGCTGGAGTTCCATGAGGCGCTGCTGCTGGTCGGGTGTGAGGATGGCGAGGGAGCGAGAGTTGTACTGCTTGCGGAGGAAGCGGACATCCCAGTCGGCACGCAGGGCGGCATCCTGATCGGCCTGACCGATGGCCATGATGTTCTTCGCTTGGGACTTGTAATCGGACTGAAGAGCATCGAGAAGGCCCGACTGCGCCGGAGTGATCCCGAGTTCCTGCCTCACGCCGTCGAGTCCCAGCAGCACGGCCAAGGAGGCGGGACTGTCGGAGCCGTTGCCGTTACCCGCACGGAGAGGACTCAGGCCGGCAAGCAGCAGGATGGCGGCTGCGAGAACAGTGTTTCGCTGGATGGCGATGGATCGTATGGCGGTGATCATGATGGGTGAGAGATAAGGGGCTGGGTCTGTGAAAGTGCGGTGTTCGGGGTATAAGGGTAACCTTGTGTGGGGACAAATGAAAGGGTATCGGGGGAACGAAGCTGATCCAGCTGATTCAGGGAACAACGGTGGGCGAGTGCGGGAATTGATCGGTTTTCCGAAAGAGATAGCCGCGTCCACGGACGGTCTGCATCATGGCTCCCTGATCCCCGAGTTTCGTCCTGACGCGGTAGACGTAGGTATCCACCGAGCGGATATCGACACCGGCATCCTTCCCCCAGACGGTTTCGAGGAGTTCCTCCCTCGCGATGATTTCCCCCGGCCGCGACATTAGCACGCATAGAAGCTTGAACTCCATCAGGGCCAGATCCAAGGGGCGCCCCTTGACCCACACCCTCAGGGCGAAGGGGTCGACCACGAGGTCGCCGGCGGAGAGGGATCCCACCACCGGTTGATAGCGCCTCAGCACGGCCTTGAGCCGCAATACAAGCTCGGGGTTGTTGAAGGGCTTGGTGATGTAATCATCGGCCCCTAGTTCCAGAGCCCTGATGCAGCTGGCTTGATCCGTTTTCCCCGTGAGGATGATGACGGGGATGCTGCTGGTACGGGGAGTCTCCTTGAGGCGCTTCAACACCTCGAACCCGTCAAGCCGCGAGAGCATGAGATCAAGGATGATGACTTTCGGATGAAGTTCCTCGGCCATCGCGATCCCCTTCCATGCGGAATGGGCGATCGCGGTCTTGAAGAGTGCTTTTCGGAGAAGGGTGCCGACGAGTTCGGCCATATCCTCCTCATCCTCGATGAGAAGCACCAGGGAGTCCGCTTCAGTCTCACTCATGACACTGGGAGGAGGGTGGGCTCTCCCGGGAAGAGCACCAAGTGAAACCAATCGCCGCGAAGACCATGCATCCATCGATGACGCAGAAACGACCCGACGACTAGGTCGTTAATGTTACAATTCTGTCACGCTATTTTGAGATGCGTTCGCATGAAACCATCACCGCCGTCCCCCGGTGCTCGAGGTTGTACTTCAGCCCGAACTCTGAAGATGAAAGAGAGGCAAACTGCGAAAGGGATGAGCAGGTTAGAGTGCCAAAGGCAACCCGAGTGCAGCGAGTGGCGAGTCTCATGGGAATGAGCGAGTCAATTGGCGTAAGATGCTGGCCGATACGAGTTGCGGAACCAAGTCGCTTGGAAGCGGCGCGGTAGCCTGCGGAGCATGCCGCAGCCCCGGAGGTGTGGCACTGTCCGCCGGGCGGCAGATGCCATCAAATGGAAGATAGATGATGGAACCCAATCTCCCGCTCGTTCGCCTCTGGCGATCGAGCACATCATCCAGGACGGTGGGTCTCCAAGGATCGATACCCCATGCCATTGGGAAAGGGTGCACTAAGTACAGCCCACGGGGGCGACACGAGCGAACATCGGGTAATGGGGATCAGGATGTAGCCTACGAAGCAGTCCAAAGCGAAGGCATCGGGAGATACTGAGGCAAAACTGGTGATCCTAAGCCCGCCCACGCCATATGAGGCTTGATCCCTTCTACTTTTCTACCTTTCACTTTTTCACTTTTCACTTTTCACTTTCTCCATGTCATCCCCTCTCGACCGCCTCTTTCTCTTCATCATGGCGGGTGGCAGCGGGGAACGCTTCTGGCCCGTCAGCCGCTCCGCCACACCGAAGCATCTGGTCAAGCTTCTCGGCGACCAGACCCTGCTCGAGCAGACCGCCCGCAGGTTTGAGGGAATCATCCCCCCCGAGAGGATTTTCATTCTCACCAACGAGGTGCAACTGGAGGCCACGATCGCCGCCCTCCCCTTCCTGCCGAGGCAGAACATCATCGCCGAACCGGCCAAGCGCGACACCGCTCCGGCCGCCGCCCTTGCCTCAGCCATCGCACGCTCCCTCCGACCGGATGCCCTCGTGGCGCTCTTCCCGGCCGATCACATGATCCATGATGCGGCGACCTTCCGCCGACAGGTCGGGGAAGCCGCTGCCTTCGTTGCGGAGCATCCCGCCATCCTCACCTTCTCGATCACCCCGACCCACGCATCGACCGGATTCGGCTACCTCGAACTTGGAGCCGACTTGGAGACAAAGGGTTCCAGCCGCTTCCTTGCGGTGAAACGCTTTGTCGAGAAACCCGATGCGAACCGGGCGCAGGAATTCTTCGCCGGAAAAAAGCATGGCTGGAATGCCGGCATGTTCCTCTGGCAGGCGGAGACCTTCCTCTCCGAGTGCCATCGACACCAACCGGAACTCGAAACCTTCATCCGGAACTATCCCCGCGAAGGGGATGGCAAGGCCTACCTTGCCGGGAATTTCCCGAAACTTCCCAAGATCTCCGTCGACTTCGCCATCATGGAGAAAGCCTCCGATGTCGCGGCCATGGTCTCCGAGTACGACTGGGATGATGTCGGCTCCTGGACAGCCCTTCCCGACCACCTTGGCAAGGATGCGGACGACAACACCCTCGTCGGCCGGGTCGTCACACTCAATGCCGGCCGCAACATCGTCGTCGCCAAGAAAAGAACCGTCGCCCTCTGCGGCGTCAGTGACCTCGTTGTCGTCGAGACCGACGATGCCATTCTCGTCTGCCACCGCAACGCGGCGCAGCAGATCAAGAATCTACAACTTCCGCCGGAATTAAAATGACCGGCGGAAAGACTGAAGGGGTTTAGACTGAAGGCTGTTAGGTCAGCAATCAGGCCAGTCAAGAGTTGATAGTCGAGCGTCGAGGGCAGAGGAATATCAAAACCTTGGATGTCGGAATTCCAGGAATGTCGGCAGGCATACGTCCTGAGTCCGTGCATACTGACTCCCGAGTGCAACGCTTACAAAGGGCCTTAATAAGGCCTCCCCTCACTACAAGGCTTGGAAGTTTGGATGCCGTGCTAGGCGCGCGAGCGAAGCTGTAGTGAACTACTGCGAGCAAGCAGCAACAACGCGCGGCGCCAAAAGATGAAAGCCTGAGGGTAAGGCGAAGGGATTTTAGATGCGGGGCTAGACGCCCAAGCGCAGCTGTATGAGACATACTGCAAGCGCAGGGCAACGCCGCCCCGCGCTAAAAGAACAAGCCTACAGCTTCAGCTTGGGGCCGGTGAGACCTAACCACTGCTTCCGCTGATCTGGCGTCAGGAGAGCATAGATGCTGCGGCCGGTGGTCTTCTGGAGACGGCGGAGGTCGAGATCCTTGCGGAAGGAGTTGATCCTGCCCTCATGGAAGCGCTTCATGATGGAAGCGGCCTTGGTCCGGTCGTAGGCATGGATTTCGCCGATCTTGCGGATCTGGCGGTCATCAAGGCCGAGGAGCTTCTGCTCCGCGGGGGAGGTCAGGAGTGTGGCACCGAGCATCTGGCGCTCGATCTGACGCAGACGCTGCTGCTGCGCGGGGTTAAGGACATTGAGGGCGCGGCGGTTATAGGATGCACGGTAAGCATCGAGATCCGCGGAGGCCTTGGGAGCCAGCTTGGAGTCGAGAAGGCCGGCCGAAGCCACCACTCCGACCTTGGCCTTGTACTCGGCCCTGAGGGAATCGAGCAGGGCGCACTGTAGCGAGGAGAGCTTCAAGTCCTGACGCACCGGTTCGAGTCCAAGGAGGACGGGAACCGAGGCGGGACTGTCGGGAGTGGCACTGGTCTTGGCGCCCACCATGGACGCGGAAGCCAGCAGGACCGTCAGGAGGAGTGCGGTGCGTTTCATGGTAGGGATAGGTCGGGTTCCGGATGCCGGAAGGCTTAGGAAGCCTGGGCGATGATCCCCTCAAGCTTGACGATATCCTCGCCGAACTTGCGGATGCCCTCGGCCAGCTTGTCGGTGGCCATGGCGTCCTGATTGAGGAGCCAGCGGAAGCTCTTCTCGTCGACGGGGATCTTTTCGATCTCCATGGACTTCGCCTTCTCGGGGCTGAGGACGCGGGTGAGAGGCTCGGTAGAGGCCTCGAGCTTCTCAAGGATGTCGGGGCTGATGGTCAGCAGGTCGCATCCGGCAAGGGCGACGATCTCGCCGGTGTTGCGGAAGCTGGCTCCCATGACCTGGGTCTCGAAACCGTACTTCTTGAAGTAGTTGTAGATGCTATGGACGGACTGGACGCCCGGATCCTCAAGGCCGGTGTATTCCTTACCGGTCGTGGCCTTGTAGTAGTCGTAGATGCGGCCGACGAACGGGGAAATGAGGCGAATGCCGGCCTCTGCGCAGGCGACGGCCTGTGGCATCGAGAACATGAGCGTGAGGTTGCAGTTGATCTTCTCCTTCTGGAGGATCTCGGCGGCGCGGATGCCTTCCCAGGTGGAGGCGATCTTGATCAGGATGCGCTGGCGATCGACACCGGCCTTCTCGTAGAGGCCGATGAGGTAGCGGGCCTTCTCGAGGGTCCCCTCGGTGTCGAAGGAGAGGCGGGCATCCACTTCGGTGCTGACGCGGCCGGGGACAATCTTGAGGATCTCACGACCGAAGAGGATCAGGGTGTCGTCGATGACTTTCTTGTAGAGGGCGCCGCCGGAGAGGCTGGATCCTTTGTTGTCGGCGATCGCCTTGTCGAGAAGGGTGCGGTACTCGGGCTTGAGAACGGCCTTGAGGATGAGGGAGGGATTGGTGGTGGCGTCCTGGGGGGAGAACTTCTTGATGTCCTCGAAATTGCCGGTGTCGGCGACGACGGTGGTGAACTGCTTGAGGGCTTCGAGTTGGTTTACGCTCATAATGTGCTAGTGTTGGAGATTCGTACGGCGGAATGCAATTCCTGAATTGCTACCCGGGATCGCGGTTCAGGACTTCCTGGCCATCGATGCCCTGATGAAATCGCGAAAGAGGGGGTGCGGCGTCTCCGGCTTGCTGAGGAACTCGGGATGGAACTGCACGGCCACAAACCAGGGATGGTCGCGGTTCTCAATGATCTCTACGAGCGACCCGTCGGGCGAGGTTCCGGAAATCACAAAGCCCTTCCCCTCCATCCGGACGCGGTAATCGCCGTTGAACTCATAGCGGTGACGGTGACGCTCGGCGATCCCTTCCTGCCCGTAGGCGGCATGGGCCTTTGATCCGGGCGCGAGCACGGCGGGCCAGGAACCGAGACGCATGGTCCCGCCCTTGCCGGTGACCTTCTTCTGGTCGTCGAGCAGGGCGATCACGGGATGGGGCGTCGCGGGGTCGAACTCGGTGCTGTTGGCCCTCTCCAGTCCGCAGACATTGCGCGCAAACTCGATCGAGGCGATCTGCATGCCGAGGCAGATCCCGAAGTAGGGGATCCCCTGTTCCCTCGCGTAGCGGGCCGCAGCGATCTTTCCCTCGGTGCCCCGGTCGCCGAATCCGCCTGGAACAAGGATGCCCGCGACACCGGCGAGATGTTTCTCGGCGCCGTCGGCTTCCAACTCCTCGGCATCGACGATCTTGAGATCGACCCCGCAGTCATTCGCGCCACCGGCATGGCAGAGCGCCTCATAGATGCTCTTGTAGGCATCCTGAAGCTCCACGTACTTGCCGACCACGGCGACAGTGACGCGGTGCGAGGGATGGACAATCGACTTCACGATTCTCTTCCACCCCTCCATGTCGGCGGGAGGGGTGCTCAGGTGAAGCAGCTTGCAGACCTTCTCGTCGAGCCCCTCAGCCTGGAGCATGAGGGGGAACTCATAGATCGAGTTCTCGACATCACGGGCCTCGATGACCGCATCCACGGGGACATTGCAGTAGAGTGAGAGCTTTTCACGGACCTCGGGCTCGAGCGGCATCTCGGTACGGCAGATCAGGACCTCGGGCTGAAGACCGATCTCGCGTAGCTTGGCGACGCTCTGCTGGGTCGGCTTGGTCTTCAGTTCGCCAGCGGCTTTGATGTAGGGGACGAGCGTGACATGGAGCAGGATCGCGTTCTCGTGGCCCACCTGAAGGATGAATTGGCGGATCGCTTCGAGGAAGGGAAGCCCCTCGATGTCGCCGGTGGTCCCCCCGATCTCGGTGATGAGGATGTCGGCATCGCCAGCCTGTTCAAAACTGCGGATGCGATTCTTGATCTCGTCGGTGATGTGCGGAATGACCTGGACGGTCTTGCCGAGATAGTCGCCGCGGCGCTCCTTGGAGAGAACGGATTCGTAGACCTGACCGCTCGTCAGGTTGTTCTCGCGGGTGAGCACGCACTTGGTGAAGCGCTCGTAGTGCCCCAGATCGAGGTCGGTCTCGGCACCGTCGGCGAGCACGTAGACCTCGCCGTGCTGGAGGGGATTCATCGTTCCGGGATCCACGTTGAGATAGGGATCCAGCTTCTGCATGGTCACGCGGAGTCCGCGATGTTCCAGAAGAGTCCCCAGGGATGCTCCGGCAAGACCCTTGCCGAGAGAACTGACCACGCCGCCCGTCACGAAAATGTATTTCATGGGCTACAGATCATAGGGGCTCGCGCGCGAAAATCCAGCACGGCCGTCGGCACGGATAAAGATTCCCCGCAAAGTCGCATGGGGAGTGACTTGGGAGGCGGGAGCAATCGGAAAACCCGGGGAGCTCACGTCCCTTCTGCCTCGGCCCCATTCCGCATCACCCAAACAGATTCACCCTAAAAACTCACCCCAAGCAATCGGGCAAAGAGTTCTTTCCGGCGTTCATGTTCCTCGTCACTGAGGACGGAGACGAGTGTCCCGCCCGTCATGTCCGGGATCTCGATCCAGGAGCGGCACCCTCCGAATTTCCTTTCCATGGGCAATGTCACCGCCGGTTCCAAACGGTAAACGCGCACGAGGGCGACATTGATTCCATCCCCACCGAGGGAGCCCTTTCCCGTGTCGTAGACAAAGCGCTCCTCGATCACGGAGGCATCCAGCACGTGGAGATCGGCGAGGCGGTGCAGGGCGTCCTTGTCATCGATCCTGCCGGCCCATTCCAGCGAGGCGACATGGGCGACGGTCACCTTGTCGGGATCCTGCTCGGGGAGAACCGCGCCAGGGAGCCTCACCTTGTCCACCTGTCCGTGAAACCATGTCGGAAAGAGATAAAACTCCTCGTGGTCAAATCCGAACCCGCCGAGCCCCTCGGCGATCCCACCCTTTCGCAGGATCACGCTTTGCTGACCCGATCCAAGCGCCTCGCAGACGAGTGCCCATTCTTTGAATGCAACTGCCATGCTTGGGAAATACCCCCGTACTTCTCCGGGCTCCATCAAAAACAGCAGCGGCTTCCCCGATTGAATCGCTCCGATGATAACCGGAGGGATGACAACAACGCCACACGCCAAAAGAACGAGCCGAAAAGGATGATTCCTATTGGTATTTGGTATAAAATCGCGGCGAAGAGCCGCATTTTTTACACTCTTTTTACCTGCAATCCCTTCACCACCCCGGTGAACATGGTTACATCCGTATACTGGGTTCTAATGTGAATCAGTTGCCCGGTCAGGCCAATTTCAGGCGCTTGGATCCTCTGGGGGTCTTGGCGACCACATCCCCCCTGCGGAAGAGGTCGCTAATGGCGGCAACCACCTCGCGTTCATTGCGGGCGTAGCTGGAGACTGCAGCGACCAGGTCGCCGAGGGAGATGCTGTTTTTGAGTGAGGTGTTTTTTTTCATGGTGTTGTCTTTCTGATGAGTAAGACAGGGGGGATCTCCCGACCGTTCAAAAATAGTTCGCGCCGATCTTGTGCTTCCCCAGCAAGGGGTGAGCCTTGCGTGTGCCTGCGGCTCGGATATTCTTTATCCGCTCCCTTCATCCCATGCCCGCACACCGCACCCACCCTCTTTCCCTGCTCTTGGCTGTCGCCCTTTCGGTCGCATCCTCCACGTTGAACGCCGCCGACACGAACGCCACTGCGGCACTACCGATGCTTTCCACCCAGGGAGCCGGCTCAACCCCGGAAACGCTCGCCAGACTCCTCTCGGCCGGCGGCATGGTGATGATCCCCCTTGCCATCCTCTCGGTCATCACGCTCGCCCTGGTGCTTGTCTATCTGGTCACGCTACGCCGCGGCGCCGTCGCCGGATCCCGCTACATGACGACCGCGGAAACCCTTCTAGGCAAGGGCGACCTCATGGGACTGCTTGCCATCTCCAACCGCCACCGCGACATCGTGGCCGGAATCATGACCCGCACGCTGGAATTTCTCGCACGCAACCCGACCGCCACCGATGACCAACTCCGGGAGATCGCCCAGACGGAGGGAAGCCGCGAGGCCGCCCTACTGAACCAGCGTGCCGCATGGCTCGCCGACATCGCCACGATCGCGCCGATGCTCGGACTGCTCGGCACAGTCTTTGGGATGATCCGCTCCTTCAGCGTGATGGCCAACGATGTGGCCGCCTCGCGCCCCATGCTGCTGGCCGAGGGGGTTGCCGAGGCGCTCGTTGCGACGGCGGCGGGCCTTGTGATCGGCATTCCCGCGATGGCCGCCTACGCGTGGTTCCGCGGCAGGGTTCAGGAGATGATCTCCGAGATGGAGGGCACCACCGCCATCCTGCTTGTGAAGCTCGTGATCGCCAGGAAAGCTCCCGGGGGCAATTCCCTCCCATAACACGGAACGGCGCCGCATCCCGTGAATTTCCGCACACGCCTCCAACCCGAGCCTCGGGGTTTCCTCATCGCCCCGATGGTGGACATCCTGCTCGTGCTGCTGGGATTCTTCATGCTGACATGGAGCTTTGCGCGGCAGGAGAGGGAACTCGATGTCCAGATGCCCTCGGCAGGCGAGTCGAAGGAGCAGCGCCGCTCGGTCGGCGAGGTCATCATCAACGTGAAGTCCGACGGATCCCTCGTCATGAACCGCCGGACCATGAGTCCCGACGATCTGCTCAGCGCCCTGAGCCGGGTCGCCTCGCTCTACCCCGATCAGGCCGTGGTGCTGCGCGGCGACCAACGCGTCGATTACGGCACAATCGTGAAGACCCTCGATCTCTGCCGCCGGGCCAACATCTGGAACGTGGCCTTTGCGACTGCAAATCCCCCGGGCGACGCCTCCGGCGCGCAACCTGCAACGACCCCGTGAAGGCAACCGGCACCCTCCCCCTCCTCCTGCTCGCATCGGCAGGGATCGGGTCGCTGAATGCCCAGTTCGCGACGCCCAAACCGGAGGTCAGGCGCGCCCTGCCGGTGACACCTGCCGCCACTCCCTCTCCCGTGCCGGTCATGAAGGCCCTGCCCGTGGAGCGTTTCGGGACTCCCTACCCCGCCGCCGCCTCGGTTGCCACGCCGCGCCCCGTGACCTCGCAGGCACAGCCGGCACCTCCGCTTGCTCCAGTTGCCATCCCCACCACCACCCCCACCGCCCCTTCAGGGATCGCCCTCACTCCTCCGGCTTCACCCTCGCCACTACTTCCTGCAAAACCGCTTCCGTCCACCACACCCGCCCCCGATGCCGCGGGCAGCATCAGGATCGCGCCGGTGCAGGCCGCGGATCCGGCCACCCTCGCCGCCTCCCAACTGGCCGTGGCCGATGGATTCTACGGCCTCAAACAGCCAGCGGCGGCGGTGCCGGAGTATGAGAAGTTCATGATCATGGCCCCGAAGAACGCGGAGGGTCGAGAGAAGGCCCTCTACCGCCTCGGGGAGGCACAGCGTCAGATGGGAAGCGCCCCGGCGGCCGAGGCCACCTTCCTGCGCCTGCTCTCGGAGTACCCTTCGGGCCAGTTTGCCCCCTCCTCCTCCTTCCGCCTGGGGGAACTCCGCGAAGCCCGTGGCAACTACCCCAATGCAGCCGACAACTTTGCTCTCACGGCGAAAAACGCGGGTGATCCCGCGATACGTCTTGCCGCCACCTACCATCAGGCGCTCTGCCTCGAAAAAAGCGGCCGCGCAACCGAAGCGGAGCCCCTGTTCCAATCACTGCTCGAGGAGCCTCCCTCAACCGGCAACGTTAAAACTCCAACCCAAGCGGAGAACCCCTACCGGATCCCGACGCTTCTCCATCTTGCATCCAAGGCGCTTGCGGCAGGCGACAAAGAGAAAGCCCTCGGGTATGACAACCTGATCCTCGCGGCGACAGGCGACGGCGAGACCTTCGGGGAGACCGCCATGAAGGCTGCCCAACTCCAGGCCGAACTCGGCCGACCGCAGGAGGCGCGCAAACTCTTCGAGAAAGTCATCGCCTCCAAAGATGCCGGGCGGTGGAAGGCCGTCGCCTCCCTCGGAGCGCTCCGACTCGCGGCCCAGTCCGGCGAAGATAATGCAGTGCTGAAGATCTCTGAGGCCGCCCTTGCCGCCGATTCCGAGAACAAACCCGAGATCCTTCTGCTCCGCGCGAACGCCCTCCGGAAAAAAGGCCAGAACGCCAAGGCTCTCGAAGCCTACGACATGATCCTTCGCGAGTATCCCAGGAGCACCGCCGCGGCGCAGGCACCCTTCCAGCGACTCCTCGCCATGCACGCCGCAAGGAACCCGGGACTCCTCACCGAGATCGATCAATACCTGCTGACGGCATCCGATCCCGGCGACCGCGCGCGCGCGCAGCTTCTCAAGGCCGAGGAGACGCTCCGCCAAGGCAAGTATGCGGATGCCGCCCTCCTCTACCACGGCATCAATGCGGAATCACTCCCTTCATCAGCCAAGCCCGACATTCTCTACAAGGCGGCGTGGTCCCTTCTCCAGGCTGGCGATCAACCCAACGGCATCTCCGCTCTGACCCGCTTTCTGGAGACCTACCCCGACGAGGAACGCGCCCCGGCGGCCCTGGCACAGCGGGCTCTCCTCAAACAGCAACAGAAAGACTTCGAGGGAGCCCTCTCCGACTTCACCCTCCTCTCGGAGCGTTACCCGAAGTCATCCGAACGGGAACTGGCCCTCCAGCAGAAAGCCCTCCTTCTCGGCCAACTCCAGCGCAACAGCGAGATGGTCGCCACCTTCACCCAACTCCTCGCCGATTATCCCAAGAGCACGGCGGCCCCCCAGGCCCACTACTGGATCGGCGTCACCGCACTCGATGAGAAGGACCATGCCAAGGCCCTGCCCGAACTGACGCTCGCCCGCTCGGGGGATCCCAAGCAATTCGGCGAACGGGCGGGACTGCGCATCCTGCTCTGCAACTTCCACCTCGGGAACGCCGCAGAAGCCGCCCGCGAAGCGGCAGCGCTCAAGCCCGGCCTGATTCCCCCGGAAATCGGGCGCTGGCTTGGCCAGAAATCGCTCGAGACCGGAGACAACGCCAAAGCGGAGCATTTCCTGGCACCCCTTGTGAAGGAGGGACTGCCGGGAGCCTCCGATCCCGAGCTCCAGGGAATGCTGGCCACCTCCCTAGCCGCCCAGGGGAAATACCGCGAGGCCCAGGCTCCCGCCGCCGCCTGCCTGAAGATGGCCCGCGACCCCGCCTCACGAGCCCGGGCCCTGCTTGTCACCGCCGACATCCAGCGCTCCATGAGAAACCTGCAGGAGGCAACCACCATGGCCGAGGAGGCGATGCTGCTCCAACCCGAGGGAGCCATCAACGCCGAGGCGCGTCTGCTCTGCGGCGACATCCTTGCGGCCAAGCAGGATCACACCGCGGCCGCCAAGGCCTACATGACCGTGGCGCTTCTCAACGACGACGATGTTCTCGCCAGGAAGGCCCTCACACGGGCGGCCGAGGCCTACCGCAAGGCGGGCAATGCGGCCGAGGCCCAAAAAACGCTGGAAGAGTTGCGTAATCGGGGCGCTCATGTTCCAGTTTCAGCGACTCCAAAACCATGAACGGATTCCCTCATCCCGCCCTGATTGCCGCCCTGCTCCCGGCTATCGTTCCGATGATCGGATTGGCCGCAACCAATTCCCCCTCCCCGACCCCGCCCCAAGCGCCCCTCCCTTCCGTCACGGTGAGCGCCTCAGCGAGTGCCGATGCCGGTACCAACACGGCCGCAAAGACCAACCCATCTCCCGCCGCGCAGACAAATGCGCCGAGCCTGACCGTGCGCGATCTGCCCGAGATCCATGGAAAGATCTCCCTCCCCAAGGAGTGGACCCTCCTTCCCGGAAAACTGCTTGAGGGCGATGTCCTTCTCGCCACCAAGGAAAAGATCACTGGCGAGAACGACCCCTGGAGCACCGGACTGAGCATGACGATCGATCGCAACGGCTCCAAGGACTCCGGCCAGAAGGCGAGCGAGTATGCCCGAGCACTGGCCCGGGAGGCGAAGGAGAAGGCGGGTGAGGATGCGACTCCTATCAAGGAATCCCAATCGGGTCCCTTCCGCGAATTCCGCTTTGAGTTTCCCGTTGCCGCCGATCAACCGCTGGTCGTCACCGAGGTCCTCCGGGCGAATGACAAGACAGGAACCCTAGCGGTCATCCTCTGGCAGATGCCCAAAAATGAAACCGCCGATCTCCTGGGACTTCGTGAAGCCGTCCTGTCCGGATTGATCCTCGATCCCGCCCAATGAGCAGAACCCGGTTTCGTCTTCCAAAAAAACCACGGGGGAACCTCCCCTCGTTCCTCCTTTTTCTGCTGGCCCTTGCGCTGGCCGTCGGCGGCATCGCCTTCTGGAGGCTGATGCACCCCTCCTCGCCGCAATATCCCCCCTCCATCGCGCGGGGCACCGGCCCTTCCTCCACCGAACGCCTTCCCCTCCCCTCCGGGCGCTCACTCGAGGCCATGGACAACGAATTCACCGAACTCGTCGACCACGTCATCCCCTCGGTGGTCAGCATCACCACCACCACCGCGCCGGACCGGGAGGCGCTCGTGCGCCAGTTCTTCGGCCTGGCCCGCGGAGGTGTCGCCCAGAGCAACAAGATGGGCTCCGGCATGATCGTCTCCCCGGAGGGGCACATCGTGACCAACTGGCACGTGATCAACGGCGCCTCCCAGGTCACCGTCCAACTAAGCGATGGACGAGCCCTTCCCGCGCGCATCGCCGGAGCAGACCAGCGCTCCGACATCGCTGTGCTGAAGGTCGACGCCACGGGACTCGCCCCGATCGCCTTCGGAGACTCCGAATCGGTCAGGGTTGGACAGATGGTCTTTGCGGTGGGAAATCCCTTCGGCCTCCAGGAAACCGTCACCCAGGGAATCATCAGCGCCAAGGGACGCCGCACCACCAGCGAAGCGGCCAATGAATTCTTCCAGACCAGCACCACGATCAATCCCGGCAACTCCGGCGGCCCCCTCATCGACATCCGGGGAAAGGTGATCGGGATCAACAATTTCATCATCAGCCGCAGCGGCGGATCCGAGGGGATCGGGTTCGCCATCCCCTCCAACGTGGCCCGCCGGGTCTACGACGACATCGTTCAGCGCGGCAGGGTCATCCACCCCTGGCTCGGGGTCGTGATGAGACCGCTCAACGCCAGCCTGGCGCGCCAACTCGGGCTAAACGATGCGCGCGGAGCCCTCGTGGCCGCCACGATGGCGGGCTCTCCCGCGGAGCGGGGAGGACTTTCTGTCGGAGATGTCATCCTCTCAGTGAACGGACACCAGATCCGCGATGTGAAGGATCTCCGGAACCGCGTCGCCGAAGCAGAGATTGGATCCCCTGCCATCATGGAAATCCTGCGCGCCGGAAAGCCCTTGCAGATCAAGGTATTGATGGAGGAGGAACCGGAACAATGAGCGTCGAAGGCGGAGTAGGAAAAGTGAAAGGTTATACCATTGATACGATTAGCCTGGTGGAATTGGCCAAGGGATTTTGGTGATGGGCTAGGCGCAAGACCGAGGGCAACCAAGCCCGTGGGGACGGGCGCGGTAGCCTGCGGCGCATGCCGCAGCCTCGAAGAGGTGGCAACGTCCGCCGGGAGGCGGATGCCATCAATCTGAAGATAACCCGAGGGATGAGAACAACGCCCATCGCCGAAAGAACCAGCTGATTCTACCGGAATAAGAGTGGAGATGGTATAACTCCCTGAGGCCCCACTATCCGGGTGAACTATCCACACCTATTGATGCCACTCTATTGCATAATCCGGGTTCAAAGGAACCTGAAGCAGATCGGGATCGACAATGTCGCAACCCCCCTCCATCCGCAGAACCGAGTGGTTCTCGTGGTTGAACCGGAAGACCCTTGGAAGTTACCGGAGAAAAAAAACCAAAAAAAACCCAGAAGGGACTACGCAACTAATAGGCGGTCTCCTCATGGAGGCACCTCCGGATCTTGGAAAAGGGGTCAGTTCGTATCGGGAAGGATCTGCTTTACGACACGCTGGATGCCCTGTTTGGAGAGATCGCTCATTGGATAGCGACTTTGGGATCGAAGATACCAGGCCAGCGACGATCCGTAATCCTTCCTCTCCTCCAAGGCCTTGGCCTGACGGATGTCATGGACGAAATCGGAGGCCTGTGTGGTGAGATCAGCCCTCATCTGGCTGAGTTTGGGATCGTCAGGATACTTTGAAAAAGCGATCTCGAGGCCTTCCCAAGCTCCGGCATGGTCTCCGCGTCGGTCGACCTCCTGCGCGCGCATGATGGAGGTCTCGATCTCCTGCATCCGGTCGAGAACGGCACGGAGATTCTCCTTCCGGGTCGTCTTCTTGTCCGAGTCATCCGCAGCGATCGAGGCGATGTACTTTTCCTTCTCGTCGAAGATCCTGCGGAAGTTTTTCTGTGCATAGAGCTGATCGAAATCGCTCACCGCCTGGATCTGGGGACTGGCCTTCTCCGAAACCTTTGTCATGTCGGTTGAGAACGACTGGATCTCGGGGTTGTTTGGCCATACGGCGGCAGCGCGGGTGATCTCGCTCTGCACCGTCTGAAGGTCACCCTTGGATGCCGCCACACGCGCCTGGGCGATGTGGAGGCTGCTGGCTGTCTTGGCACCCTGGACAGCCGCCATGATCTCCGTGTCATCGAAGCCGGGATTCATCTTTTTCATCTCCGTGACAACGGCGGTGACGACATCAATGTTTCCGGAGTTGGAGGCGTTGACGAGTTTGTTGCAGAGTTGAGCGTATTTCAGTGTCTTTCTCTTTTCATCCTGTGTCAGGAGACGGACACTGGGCAGATACTCCCCCTTGGTGAAGATGGAGGCGAGCTGAGTGCTCGCGCTTTCAAGTTCGTTCTGCTCAAGAAGGTATTTGTAGACTTTCACACCCTCGTTCACATCGCGGATGATTTCATTGGCGACCCCATCGAGTTGGCTCAAGGTCTTGAAGGTCTTGCTCATCGTCCTCATGCCACTCGAGACCGCATTCATGAGGCTCTCGACGCTGGCGTTTTCGAGGCCGAACTGCACCCCCGAACCCGAGAGAGCCATACCATCCATTCCTGAAGTATTATTGCCAACGCCCGCCGAGGCACCTCCCGATCCCGCCGAGGTTCCTGCTCCCGAACGTCCTCCATCACCTCCTGCAGCCGCCGCCCCCTTGGGATCTCCTTTTGCGATGACTTTCAGTTGCCCGGCATCCTTATTGTAACCAAGCTTTTCAGCCATCTGCTCAAAGCTCTGGAGCGATTGATCGCCGTCGTCAAAGATGGCCCGGTAGAAGCGGTTCGCGATGATCACATGCTGGTAACGCCGCTGGACGAAAAGCTGAAGGATCAGGGTCTGGAGCTGGAACTTCGCGCTCGACTCAGCACTGGCGATCCGCATTTTGTTCCGTTCGATGGTCTGCCCCAGAGAGGCCAACTCGCGCTTGGTCGGCTCCATACGTGCCTCGCGCTCGACATCCTGATTTTTATTGTAACTCTGGGCCTCATCTTTACCCACAGGGGCCTGGTCCAGGGGGCGCTGCCTCGCTGCCTGCAGGTTATTATACTCGGCGATCTTGCGTTGCCGTTCCAAGTCGACGTTCTGCTGAATCAGTCTTGCGATCTCGGTCCGGACATTCGCCGACGTGTAGACGGCATCGTGGATCGTGCTGCAGATATTGGCATCGCTCTCGAACTCGGACGCCTTGGACAGGAGATTGAAGGCCTCGTCCTGATTCTTCTTGGTGGCATTTCCGGGTGAAAGCAATTCCATGATCCTGTCGATCCGCTGGCGGTAGATCGTTGCATCATTCGAGGTCTCTGCCGGGGCGCTCAAGAATTTCTCGAACTGGGCGGCGAAAGCGGGATTGTTCCAAAGTGACAGGAATGTATTCGGCTTCATGTCCACCACGTTTTTTCTGCCAGCCAAGCTGACATCGGCGATCGCCTGCTTGCCGATCACCCTGTTATCGGATGCCCCGGTCAAGGGGTTCCCTTGCCGATATGGCTGCCCTGCTTCCTTGATGGTCTCGGCGTTACCTTGCTGTCCTTGCTGCGCCCGGAGGCCCGACGCCAAAACCGTCAGGAACACTCCGCAGAACATGATGATAATCGGACGCTTCATGGCTTACTGGCCTCCTCGACCTTGAGCAGGCCATCCTCCACGACCTTCACTTTCATCAGGTAGTGCTGTCCCTTCTGGATGGTGAGGCTTCCGAGTACCGGAGGGACCAGCACGGGCAGAACGACGGGAGCACCTCCCTTGCCTGCCTGTTTCAACACCACGGAAAAGAGCCGCCCCTTGGAGGGTGAGTTGCCAAGTGAGGAGTCAATCTCGGCATCGATCTTGTAGGTGTTGCCGCGGAGTGAGTTGGCGTTGTCGTAATAGAGCGCGGGATCAAGTTCCTCGGTGGTCCGCAGGGAGGCTTCGCCCCCCCCCTGCCTCAGGCTCCAATAACCAACGGCTCCAACAATCAGTAGAAGAAGCAGGATCAGCCAAGAGGGGAGTCCTCGGGACTTCTTGTGGCGCGACATGGCGAAACCATCGGCTTTCGCGAGGAGAAATTCAAACGGAATCAGCAGACTTCCCCAACCCGACCTCCACTTCGAGCCGGCGGATCCTCTTGAGGTAGCGGACCCCTGAGGGCCCCAGGGTGGAGGGATCGATCACAGGCGGTCCGAACAGACGGTCCCAGATCCGCTCGTAGGAATGAGCGGCCAAGGGTGTGGCCGTCGAGAGTTCCAATGCCCTGCGGTAAAACTCCTCCGGCCTCCGGTGCACTGCTTCACGGGTCACGGCGAACTGAGCCCCTCCCCGGAAGTGGAAGAACTCGGGGGAGGGTTCCCCGAATAATTCCTCGTAGAGCATTCCTGTCCGGAGTTCCTGACGCTTGGGATTCTTGCTCCACGGGACGAAGAGCCTCCTGCCGAACGGATCATCCGTCTCCTCGAGGAATCCATACCAGAGAAAGGGTTCCGGCGTGACTTCCCCTCCCTCCAGATCCCTCAACTGCGCATGAAAGTCGGGGGCGTGATCAAAGGGACGCCCTTGGCAGAAGACTGTGCGGGGAGTCAGGGAAGCGTATCGTTCCACCAGATGGGTCAGGTAGGAATGGGCTTCCCTTCCCTTGTTGGGGAGAGGAATCACGGAGATTGCACTCCTGGTTTCAAGCTCTGCCGTCAACGGCCGGCTCACCCCTTTGTTGTAGACGGTGACCTTCACCGAAGTAGGGACTCGTCTCACCCAACGCAGATCCTCCTCGTAACGGGCGATGACAAGTTCCACTGGATACGATGCGGCCATGAAGGTGTTGATCTCAATGTGTAGTACGAACCGACGCTAGATGGGTACCATGCGCACTTTTACGGATTTCGTGTTCTGACCTGACAGCCTAACAACCTCATTCCCATACCCTATCACCCATTACCCATTACCCGCACCTCCTTTGGAGGTGCTACCCCAACCTCCCCATCCTGTTCCCAACCAGAATCATCACGGAGCGTTCCGTCAGCGTAACCATCGACTGGTCTGCAATGAGTTGCTCCGAGCCGAATTCCAGGAAGTCATCGGGGGAGGGACGCGCCGTGTCGACGACCAGCCTCCACCGCATTCCCGAGGGAAGTACCGGAAGGTGGAACGTCAGCGGCTCGTGCCACATGTTGAAGGCGGCATAGATGAAGTCGGCTTCGGGACCGAAGGATTGGCCCATATCACCGGCAATCATGAATGCCAGAGACCGGCTGTCAGCCCCCCAATCGGGCTGGCGGGGTTGGATGCCATGCCAGCCGATGTCGGGATAGCCGCACCCCTGCACATCGGTTCCGGTGAAAAACTCCTTCCTACGCAGCTGACTGTGCCTGCGCCGGAAATCGGCCATCAGGGAGACGAAGCGCTTCAGCCCGGCCCCGTTGCTTCCGGGATCGCGCTCCGGCGACCAATCGAGCCAGTTCCACTCCTCGTCGTGGCAGTAGGCGTTGTTGTTGCCAAGTTGGGTGCGGTCCAGCTCGTCCCCCATCGAGAGCATCGGGACTCCCTGACTCAGGAAGAGCAGCGCCATGGCGTTGCGCTGAAGCCGGGCTCGCAGCCTCTTGATTCCGACATCGTCACTCTCCCCCTCGACCCCGCAGTTCCAGCAATAATTGTCATTGGCCCCGTCGCGGTTTTCCTCGCCGTTGGCCAGATTGTGCTTCCCGTTATAGCTGTAGAGATCGCGCAGCGTGAAACCGTCGTGGCAGGTCAGGAAGTTGACCGAGGCAGTCGGCCTGCGGCCCGAGGGGGCGTAGAGATTCGGGGAGCCGAGGATTCCCTGAACCACGTCACCCGCGACACCTGAGTCGCCCCGCAGGAAACGTCGCGCGGCATCCCGATAATGTCCGTTCCACTCCATCCAGCGGCCATAGGCCGGAAAATTCCCCACTTGGTAGAGGCCTCCCGCATCCCACGCCTCGGCGATCAGATCGCATCCTGCAAGGATCGGGTCATGGGCCAACGCCTCGAGGAGAGGCGGATTGGCGAGGGGATGGCCGTTGGAATCGCGTCCCAGCACGGAGGCCAGATCGAATCGGAAGCCGTCGATATGGAACTCCGAGACCCAGTAGTGGAGGCAATCGAGGACGAAGGAGCGGACCACGGGATGGTTGCAGTTAAGCGTGTTGCCGCAGCCGGTGTAGTTCGCGTAGCTCCCGTCGGGATTGAGCATGTAGTAGGTCTGATTGTCGATGCCCCGGAAGGAAATCGTGGGCCCCCGCAGATCCCCCTCGGCGGTGTGATTGAAGACCACATCCAGGATCACCGAGATCCCGGCAACATGGAGCGCCTTGATCAGTTTCTTGAACTCCGAGACCTGCGTCCCGTGGTGCCCTGTGGCGGCATATCCGCTCTTGGGCGCGTGAAACCCGACCGTGCTGTATCCCCAGTAGTTGCAGAGCGGATTCCCTGACTCGGGATTGATCCTCTTGTTCTCGTACTCGTCGAACTCGAAGACCGGCATCAACTCCACGCAGTTCACCCCGATCGACTGCAGGTAGGGAATCTTCTCGATCATCCCCTCGTAGGTTCCGGGATGCCTCACGCCCGAGGAGGGATGACGCGTGAAGCCGCGGACATGCATCTCGTAGATGACGAGATTCTCCACAGGAAGATTGATCGGCCGGTCATGGCCCCAGTCGAAGTCCTCGAACGGCATCCTCGCCCTGTGCGGATAGATCTCCTCCGGCGAAGGCTTCGAGAGCCAGATATCACGTCCCCCGATCTCACGGGCGCAGGGATCGAGGAGAATCCGCCGGGAGTCAAAAAGATGTCCCGCTTTCGGATCATGCGGCCCCTCCATGCGAAAACCATATTCCAGCTCCTCGTAGTCGAGATCATAGACGATCATCGTGTAGACATCGCCGACCTTGCACTCGGGCGGAAAGGGGATCTCCGCGTAGGGCTGAGGCTCCCCCTTGCGGAAAAGCACCAAGGTGCAGTCCGTGGCATGCGCCGAGAAGATCGAGAAATTTACCCCGCCCGGCACATGGCTTGCGCCGTAGGGAAGAGCATGGCCGTAACGCAGACGGAACCCCCCGTACTCGTGGGTATGATGAAAAGCCGCGCGCATCCTGAAATAAGATTAACCAAGGATGGGGAATATGGAACTCCGATGTGATTTCATTGGGGCGCCGGGATTTTTGATGCAGGGCAAGGCGGTCAAGCGATGCTGTAGTCAACCTACAGCAAGCGCCGACCAACACAGCCATGCGCTAAAATCACAAGCCCTCCGGAGGGATGAGATCAAAGGGCGGGATCAGCGCCATCACCGCCTCTCCGTCCTCCGTCACGGCAAGATAGGCCCCCTCGGCAACGGCGCGCCCGGCCGTGGTGTGGTAGCTGTTGTAGGAGAATTGCTCCCCCGGCTCGAGGCGCGGGAAGCAGCCGACCACTCCGTCCGCCTCGACGGCGGTGACATGGCCATCCTCGGCGCGCACCACCCACTTGCGTCCCTTCACGGTTACGGTCCGGTCGCTTTCGTTCCGGATGGTGATGAAATAGACAAAGGGATGTGGCTGGTCGGGAGAAGCGGGCAGGTCGGGGGCGTGCACCACCCGGTCGACCGTGGCCCCGAATCCTTCCAAAAGACGGGGTTGCATGGCCGCTGGATACGGGTTCCTCAGGCGGCGGGAGAAGCCTTCGGCTTGACCGTCGAGGAGATGTAAAGCTCACGAAGCTGCTTCATCCCGGCAGGGGCCGGCGAACCCGTCAGGAGTTCGGCGCCGCGGTTGTTCTTAGGGAAGGCGATCACTTCGCGGATCGATTCCTCGCCGGCGATCAGCGCAACGAGACGGTCGAGGCCAAGGGCGATCCCGCCGTGCGGAGGAGCCCCGTGACGGAAGGCGCGGAGCAGATGACCGAAGAGTTCCTCCTGCTCCTCCCCGTTGATGCCGAGCACCGAGAAGGTCTCCGCCTGGAGATCACCCTCGTGGATACGGATGCTGCCACCGCCGATCTCCACGCCGTTGAGCACGATGTCGTAGGCCTCGGCACGGATGATTCCGAGCTTGGAGGGATCCTTGAGCAGCTCACGGTCCTCGGCCTTGGGACGTGTGAAGGGGTGATGGACGGCGTTCCATTTGCTCTCTTCGGCGTCGAAGGCAAGCATCGGAAAATCAACGACCCAGAGGAAATCGAGCCGGAGCGGATCGATCGGAAGCTTCTGGAGCTCAGCGACGCGCAGGCGAACGCGGCCGAGAACGGTGCAGGCAGCTTCCCACGCATCGGCTCCGAAGAGGACGAGATCCCCTTCCTCCATGCCGAGGCGCTCGGAGAGGGCCGCCTTCTCGGCGTCGCTGAAGAACTTCACGATCGGCGACTTCCATTCGCCGTTCTCGACCTTGATGAAGGCAAGCCCCTTGGCCCCTGCCGACTTGGCCAACTCGGTGAGCTCCTCAATCTGGCCGGTGGTGATGCAGGCGAATCCCTTCGCATTGATCGCCTTGACGACGCCACCCGCATCGAGGGCTGCGCGGAAGACCTTGAACTGACTCTCCTTGAAAACATCCCCGACATCGCTGATCTCCATCCCGAAGCGCGTGTCGGGCTTGTCACTGCCGTAGCGGTTCATCGCATCGGCATAGGTCATGCGCGGGAAGGGCACCGGGATCTCGACCCCACGGGCCTCGCGGAAGACCCGAACGAAAATCTTCTCGATGAGATCCTGAAGATCCCGAGCCTTGACGAAGGAGGCCTCGATGTCGACCTGGGTGAACTCCGGTTGACGGTCGGCCCGCAGATCCTCGTCGCGGAAGCATCGTGCGATCTGGAAGTACTTGTCGACACCGCCGACCATCAACAACTGCTTGTACTGCTGCGGAGCCTGCGGAAGGGCGTAGAAAGAGCCCGGGGTGAGGCGTGAGGGAACGAGGAAATCGCGGGCACCCTCGGGCGTGCTCTTCGAGAGAATGGGGGTCTCGACCTCCCAGAATCCCTCGGTGTCGAGCACGTCCCGGATGGACTTGGTGACACGGTGGCGGAGTCGGAGATTTGCCGCCATGGCGGGACGGCGCAGGTCGAGGAACCGATGGGTGAGACGCAGATCCTCGTTGGCGATCCGCTCATCCATGGGGAAAGGCGGAACCTCGGAGCGGTTGAGCACCGTGAGCGAGGAGACGATGACCTCGACGGCTCCGGTGGCGAGCTTTGCATTCTCCGTTCCTTCGAGACGCGCGGCCACCTTGCCACCGATCGTGATCACGTCTTCCGAGCGGAGGGAATGGGCCGCGGCGGCGGCATCGGCATGGAGTTCGGGACGGAAAACGATCTGGGTGATGCCGTCGCGATCGCGCAGATCGATGAAGATCACGCCGCCATGGTCGCGTCGGGAGGCAACCCACCCGCTGAGGGTTATATCGCGTCCGATATCGGAAGGGCGCAGGGCGCCGCAGAGGCAATCACGGTAGTGCATAGAAAAAGAAGGTGTTTAGGCTGAAGACTGAAGACTGTCAGGAAAGAAAACTAGCAACGGGAATCTGCAAGCCAAGGAAGGAGGGCATCTTTGGCAACCTCTTTCTCGTGGCGGTCGGCGAGGCGCTTCACCTTCACGACCGGCCATTCGGAGCCGATGACGACGGCATGGGAGGCGCCGGCGCCCTCGGCGGCGCCGAACTGCTTGCCGACCTTTTCGACACCCAGCGGGAATCCGACGCGCCATCCCGCTTCACGGAGTTGCTGGGCAAGTGCCAGCGCCTCGGGACGGCGTTCCTCGGCGGCGATCACTATATAGACCTGCACCGGGGCATCGGCTTTCAGGGCCTCATCCTCCATGGCCTTGGCAGCGGGGGTTTCATTGAGAAGTTCCAGCAGCACGGCGTCACCCACCCCGAACCCGACGGCGGGAAGATCGGCCGACCCCTCGCTTAGATCGGCAAGCAGGCGGTCGTAGCGGCCACCGCCGGCGATCGCGCGGAGATTTCCGTGAAGGGCAAAGGCCTCGAAGACCACGCCCGTGTAATAGGCAAGGCCGCGAACGACGCCGAGATCGGGGCGGACATAGCCGCGCAGTCCCCGCGCTTCCAGATCGGCCAGAAGCGGAGCGAGGGCAGGGATCTCGGCCTTCGCAATAAACTCCCTCAGCGTCTCAATCCCGATGCCGAACGGATGAAGCAACTCAGCCGCTTTCTCGGCAGGCATCTTCTCCATTCTGTCGACGATGGTGAGAAACTCGGCTGTGCGATCTTTCTCCACCCCGTGCCGGGCCATGAAGTCATGCCACGCGGAGCGGTCGCTTAGGCGGATTGCGAAATCCCCCTCACCCAGGCCGAAGGAACGGAGCAGATCGATCAGCAGGGCGATCACCTCGGCGTCGGCCGCCGGGGAGCCATCGCCCACGAGATCGCAGTTGAACTGCAGGAACTCGCGCAGGCGACCGCGCTGCTGACGCTCGTAGCGGAAGCAGGTGCCGACATTGAACCATCGCATCGGCTTCGGAAAATCCCGGTGCCGGGCGGCCACCATGCGTGCCAGTGTCGGGGTCACCTCGGGGCGAAGGGCCACGGCGCGATCCCCCTTGTCGGTAAACTCGTAGAGTTGCCCAAGGATCTCGCCCCCGCTGTTCTTCTTCCGGTAGAGCTCCGCCGACTCGAGCGTCGGTCCGTCGAATTCCACGAAGCCGTAACGCCTCGCCGTCTCCCGCCAGCGTCCCACCAGATAGTTCCGCCGGGCAAAGTCGGCAGGGAAGAGGTCGCGAAAGCCGGGAAGGGGTTGCATGGTCGTGAAAAGGACTGATCAGAGTATGGAAGAGATTCCCGCTCGACAATCCCCGATCGCACCCCCCTCCCTCGGTTCTTTTTCAGCATTTCCACCCGTCGGCGTTTCCCTACCGTCGGGGGATGGATTTCATGCATCCCTCACCCGCCACCCTCTTCCTGATCCAGTTTGCGGCCACCGCCATGATGACCGGCATCATCTGGTTCGTTCAGGTTGTCCATTACCCCCTCTTTACCAAGATCCCGAAGGAGGGATTCGTCCGTTACGAGCAATCTCACACCGTGAGGACGGGATGGGTCGTCGCACCCCTCATGCTCCTTGAGTTCGGAACGGCGGTTGCGCCCCTCCTGTCATGGGGTGCAGGTGGAGGCTTCCTGATCCCCTCGTCCCCCCTCTATCTGGCGGCCCTGGGTTGCCTGGTTGTTATCTGGATCAGCACCTTCCTCCTGCAGGTTCCACTTCACGGTATTCTGGAGAAACGACACGACCACCGGGCCATACTACAGCTCTCCTCGACCAACTGGATCAGGACCATTCTCTGGTCAGTCAGGCTCGGATTACTGGGGTCACTTGCGATGCGGGCCGGCCTTGCCTAAAGATTTCTCTTGCGGGATGTCGTGGGGAGGGATAACAAGCCCCTCCCCCAAATTCCCCCCAACCCCAACACAACCCCCTTCAGAACCCTTATTTTTCGATCCATCATGGCCAAGAAAACCGCTGCCAAAGCTCCTAAAAAAGCCGTCAAGAAGGCCTCCAAGCCCGTCAAGAAAGCTCCTGCAAAAAAGGTTCCCGTAAAAAAAGCCCCGGCTAAGAAGGCTTTCAGTGCTCCTAAAAAGGCCGCGCCGAAAAAAGCGGCTCCCAAAAAGGCAGCTCCGCAAAAGATTTCCAAGCCTGTCGCCAAAAAGGCTCCGGCAAAGAAGGTATCAGCCAAAGCTGCTCCCAAGAAGGCGGTCAGCGCTCCCAAGCCCAAAGCCACCAAAGGCAAGGCCAAGGCTCCCGAAGCCTCGAACGCCCGTGTTCTGGCCCAGCAGTTCATCCAGAAGCCCAGGGTCAATAAGAACCTCAAGCTCACCCCTTTCCTCGCCAAGCAGCACAAGCGCCTCCTGGACCTCAAGGACACCCTCCTCGATTCCATGAGCGGCGTGGCCCGCGGCAACCTCCATGCCGGCAGCGAGACCTCCGCCTTCGGCATGCATCAGGCCGATGCCGGAAGCGACGCCTACGACCGTGATTTCGCCCTCAGCATGCTCTCCAAGGAGCAGGGATCCCTTTACGAGATTGACGAAGCTCTCAAAAGGATTGAAGATGGCAATTACGGCATCTGCGAGATCTGTGAAAAGCCGATCAAGCACGACCGCCTCGAAGCCCTTCCTTTCACCCGCTACACGGTGGATTGCCAGGCCGAACTGGAAAAGCGACAGCACCATAACAGTTCCCGGCCGCAAATAACCTCCCTCTTCGGATTGACCGAAGAAGAGGCCGAAGGTGAAGAGGAAGAGACCACCGAAAGCTAAAACCCATAACTGACACCCAACCCGTCCCTTTATGCCACGCGACATCATCATCCTCGAGTGCACCGAAGCGGTTGCCGAAGGCAAGCCCGTCTCCCGCTACATCTCGACCCGTAACAAGAAGAGCCTGAACACCCCGGGCCGCCTCGAGAAGAAGAAGTACAATCCGAACCTCAAGCGCCACACCCTCCACCGCGAGACCAAGTAACGAGCGCCCTTAAAGCATTAGATACTCGCATCAATTTCTCATCATGAGCACACCCAAGACCCCGCAGCGTAGCCGCAACTTCCGCAAGGCCAACCGCTCCATGCCCCGCCGTCGTCTCGACATCTCCACCGATGCGATCGACTTCAAGAACCCCGACCTCCTCAAGAAGTTCACCACCGAGGCCGGCAAGATCCTTCCCCGCCGCATGACAGGTGTGGCCGCCCACATCCACCGCAAGATCACCAAGGAGATCAAGCGCTCCCGCGCCGCTCTCCTGATGAAGTAAGCGACTGCGACTTTTCGACTTTAGCTCGACACCGAAAGGCGGCCTGACCAAGGCCGCCTTTTTTTGTGCTTACGCACAAAAATGGCGTTTAGCTGTTTAGACTGAAGGCTGTAATACCATTTACGCGATTAGTCTGGTGGAATTGGCGAAGGGATTTTGGTGATGGGCTAGGCGGAAGACCGAGGGCTATCTGAAGATAACCCAAGGGATGACAACAACGCCCATCGCCGAAAGAACCAGCTGATTCTACCGGAATATGAGTGGAGATGGTATAAGGTCAGAAGCAGCCAGAAGAATTCTCGCAATAGGACGCGGGGATTTTAGATGGGGAACAAAGTGGCTAGTCGATGATCAGCCTGGAATTCATGAACTCAGGAAGGATCCGAACCTAGAGACCCCAATCTAAATGGATACCTGTCAGAAAAATCCCATCTCCCTCTGCGTCCCTGCGCCTCAGCGGGAGATTCCTTATGCTTATCATTCGAGATCCGAGATCATGCGCTCCACAGTCGAGAGGAGATGAGGAAACTGGATCTGGAGGGCATCCCAAAGAATGCCATAAGTGAGATCCTCGTAGGCGTGGCTGATGACATCCCTCATGCCCGCGATCTTTCGCCAGGGCACCTCGGAATATCGTTCACGAAGATCCTGGGGAAGCCGCTTTGCTGATTCGCCCACCAACTCCATTACTCGCTCGAAGGCTCTCAAAAGAACAGGATCATCCATGATGGCATCCAATGATTTACCACTGGCAACCCCCTGCGCTTCCTTGATGAAATCCGCCATCTGGCGGAGCGTTATCAGGGGATCATGCGCGCTCATAAATGGTGAGCATTTCGCTGGATACCCGTGGAAGGATGTATTTGTTGAGCTTTGAGCAGAAATCGACCTTGCGCCCGATAATCTGCGACAGTTCGTCGCCATAGCCGAAATAGTCGAGTCCGACACCATCCAAGGCGCCGGGCTGAAATTCAGCCAACACATCGACATCACTCGCCTCCGGATCAAAATCATCCCGTACGACAGATCCAAAAAGACTTAATCGACGAATGCCTTTATCACTGCAAAACGCTTCGATTTTCCGATGATCGAGGGTAATCGGCAGATCGGCAACGCTCATTCCAGAACCCTAGCACGGGCCCAAGTTGTCACGCAAGGCGCGTGAGCGCCGCTGTAGTTTCCCTGCAGCAAGCAATCAACAAAAACGCCCCCGCGAAAGAACCCAGCCCTTCAGAACTTCACCCCAGCGGACCAGAAGATGTTCTGGCTGACGAGGTCGCTGTTCCCGGCAGGGGCATTGTAGAAGAAGGTGGTGTTCCAGCGTTGGCGAACTACACGGTGAAGCTGAGAGATTTTCTCAGGCATTCTAGGGAGTCAGACCGTAATGACTCTTGCCGTAGAGCGGAGAACCCAGAGGGGTATCAGGATTCTTTGGCAGACACAGATCTAGCGAGAGAATCATCTACTTTGCTCTTCCAATCTCCTTCAAAGACCAAGCGGAATAGCATTTCCCCTGTCTTCTCCTCGAGCTTGAGTTTCCCTACAGAGACGCCGTCTCTGCAGTGACGTTCAAGAGTTTCGAAAAGTCGTGTTTTATAATCTGTATCATCGTTTTTGAGGTGGAGGCCTTTAGTCTCGAGGACTAGGAGACGGCTCGGCTTACCATCTTCCTCCTCGAGGGATACGAGGAAGTCAGGGAAAACCTTCTTTTTTCTCCAACCATCGAGATACCAATCCGCCTGGACTGCTATACGGTGCCACCAATGAACTGCTTCTGCGTCATCCAAATAAAGGGCAACATCCTTTTCTAGACCGTTGAAATGTTTGCTCCAGATTTGCTGAAAGAGTGATTTCTCAATGGGCTTTGCATTGCCCTTATGCGTGATGGCTTGGTCGGGAGGAATCGTCACTTCAAAGGCCAGCTTCTCGGCAAGCTCCCAGCTGAGACCCTTTCCTTCGAGTCGGAATGAAATCTCTCCCTTGGCAAGTAGGTCGCAGAAAATAGCCTCCGTGTGCTTATGGATATATTCCTGCAGGTCACGCTTCATTGCCTCAACCAAACGGTATCGACTTGCAAGCAGCTGCTCCTCGGTCAACCCCCTCTTGCGTAACTGCTTGAGTGCATCTCGCAAAATACGAGCAGCCTCCCACGGATTGGGAATTACATCGCAAAGCAGGCGCACCATGTACGGGAAGTCGAGCTCTGGAATCTCCCCTTCTTCTTTGTCTCCAAGAGGTTTCTTGGGGTCTGGCCCAAGTTGGTCCACATCAATGACGACCCTGGTATGGGCGAGGGAGCCTTCATCATCAGGAGAAAACTCAGCAGCCCCCGACCAATTCACGATCTCCCACGGAACTCTTGAGTAAAGGTCGGCCTCGTAATCAAAGAGGCGCCACTCCTCCCCCTCACGAGTCAAGATTCGAGGAAGAAAGATTTTTTTGCTGAAAGCAGGCCTTCTTAGCACCTCTATAACCATTGAGCTCCCGGCACTTGACGAGCCAGCTCCCGATGCCCTGACGAGTTCTCCAAGGTCCCCCATTCCCTCCTTACTCAAGCCCTCCCTTACTTTTTGCACCGCATCTGCCACATTCTGCCGATGCACGAAGACATGGCACTCATTGAGAGCCCCTCGCTCATTTGCAAAGCGTTGCGCATGAGGCTGGCGCAGAATACGCCCCACCATCTGAGTCAAAGCAGTTGGCGCCGTGGTCACATCGAGAACAGCGAGAACATAGGCAAACGGGCAATCCCATCCTTCCCGAAGAGCGTCCTTGGTGATGATGAAGCGTATGGGACAAGTCTCATCCATGAGGTCATGAGCCGTGAGTTCATCCTCGGCACTACTCTTTTCGGCAACCTCACCCTCCTTTGCTCTTAGGCGCTCATGCAGGAACCGCCGCACATCATTGGCATGTATTTTCCCCGCCTCGGTTTGGTCTTTGCCTGTCCGCTCAACACGGATGAGGAGAATAGGACGAACATACCTTCCTGATTCTTGCTGTTCCAACTCTGCGAGCCTCTGAAGCTCTTCGAGTTTACCGTGTGCGGCGGCGAGCGTGTCTTTCCATTCCCCGCTCCCGGCATTGTGGAGATTGAGGGGGAGCTTCAGCATTTCCTCTTTCTTGAGCTCCATCCCGGAGACGCTAACCAGCACATTGCTCTGTTGCTCCCTGCCTCGGTTCGGCGTTGCTGAAAGCTCCAGGATGAATCGCGGGTTGAACTTCGCCAGCGTGTTTCGGCGTGTCTGCGTGTAGGCCGTATGACCCTCATCCAGAATAATAGTGGGTCGGGTCAAACAAAGAACATTGCCCAGGCTCCCCTTGATTGTGGGACCTCCCTCCCAGGCTCCTTCAGCCAGGTCCAGGGTTTCAAGGTTGGGAACGAGCTCAAGAAGTTGCTTATGAGCTTCAAAATCATCCTCCTTAGGAAAGAAGCCCCCGTAGCGCCCGCTATCACGAAACATTTTTAGAACCTCCGTGTCCTGTCGGGCAGCTGCCGCCATCATCAGGACCATCACGCAAAGGTGGTTCTCTACATCTGTCTTAGTAAAAGAATCCTCTCTCCTCAGGAGCTTCACCCTACCTCCGCTAGCCCGCTCTAGGGTTTGGCGGTAGGGGTGCTCGCGATTGGCGAGCGATTTCCATGTCTGGGTATAGATCGCGTCGCTCGGAATCACCCATAGCACCAGCCCCGTTGCCCGTCGGTAGAAGAGTCGTTGAAGCTGCTCGATGCACCTCGTGGCGAGATAGGTTTTTCCTGCACCCGTGGGCAGCTTTAGGCAAACGTTGGGGACGGTGGTTCCAGTGCCGTCAACACGCTTCAGCCATTCCGGAACATATTGGGCCCCCGTCGATGAGTCCGTCGCCTTGGGAAGCTTCTTGCCATCACGAAACACATTCCACGCGTCCGCGCACCAGTCGACCTGTGGAACTTCCAACCCATTTGCCCGAAGAACCTCGCCCACCTTCTCCGCAGCCTCTCGTTTTGATTGGAGAACTGCGAGAAAGTCGGAGAACTGCTCAATCGAGTTTTCTTGGTATTCGAGGAGCTTCACCCTGCTTGAATCCGATGGAGAGCGTATGGCAGCTGAGCAAAATCCACCCTCAGCTGTTGAAGGGTTTGGTGTGATACATATTTCGAGGCGGCAATCACGAGAACATTCTTCCCAGGGGCTTCCTTGTCCCGCTTGTTGGCAATCTCTTCTGCCTGCAAACGGGTAAAGGCAGCCGCAGGGCTTCTGAGCCACTCCTCACTGGCCTTGTAATCAAGATAAACCCTGAGGTTGGCCGCCTCACCGATAAGCACTGGACCATCAGGTTCGACGGCCTTCCCCTTCTTAGCCTTTGCACCTACGTGGCCCGGAGACTCCTCGAGTGTTTGCCCAGTGACGGTGAAGAAGAGATAACGAGCAAGGGATTCAAAGCTCGGCAATTCTCCAGGGTTCTCGGAAAGCAGCCGGTCCAGGTCCATAGGCTCGCCAAGCTCCACGAAGGTAAAGGAACCGCCGAGGCCGGGAACCTTTTCGGTCACCTGTTTCTGCCCAACGACAGTGAGAACACCATCGGTGATTTTCTTCTCAATCTTGTCGTAGTTACCCCGCTCCAAGTTTTCGATACCTTCAATACGGTCCAAGATGGTTTTGCGTTTACTGTCTTTTCCAAAGGTCGTCCAAGTCACCTTTTCAGGGGGACAAAGCTCGGTCTCAACCGTTCCTTGAAACTCATATCCATTGATGACCCTGCGGACTCGTTCTGCTGTCAGGGTATCGGCGTAGTCCTCCATTTCACAAAGTATAAAACGGCGATTACCCCCATCTTTTTTGTTTTGAGCGAGAACTGCGTGAGCTGTCGTTGCGCTCCCGGCAAAGCTATCTAAGATTATGGAATCTTTCTTAGTTCCTATTTCAAGAATGCGTTGAATAAGACGCATTGGTTTAGGTGTTGCGAAAGGTGAATCGGTGCGAGAGAAAATCTGGGCGACTTCCTTTTTTGCCTCATCACTGTGTCCAACTTCTTCAAATGTCCACAATGTCTGTGGGGGAAGAGTGACTCTCACATCAGTCAAAAATCTTTTTAATCGTGGACGGCTATTGCCGTCCTCTCCAAACCATACGCGATTATCAGAAATGAGTTCATCCATCTTATCCTTATTGAACCGCCAACTACTTCCAGCAGGCGGCAAATGCCTTATGCCTGTGGGCCCAATAATTTCATATATCGCGTAATCTCTTGCCTCCATTCGAAGCAGGTCCCCAGAAGTCCATTCACCACGAGAATCGTTATCAGGATTCTTATAAGCGTCGTTCTGTTCTTGTGTCCTTTCAAGACCAGCAATTTGAATGTCGCCTATGGCTTTTGCATACATCAACACATAGTCGTGAGACTCACTAAAATATTTGGAGTCTGCTTTTGTGCTATATTTTTTTTTGCCAGATAATAGACGTAACAAAATTCTCTTCTCCAAAAATTTCGTCCATTAAGGAACGCAGTCGGTGAATTTCATTGTCATCAATGGAAATGAAAATTACCCCATCCTCTGCCAAAAACTCTTTGAGTAGTTGAAGCCGAGGCCACATCATACTGAGCCATTTATCGTGACGCTGTAAGTCTTCCCTTTCTACGGGGTTTCCGGCTGCTTTCAGCCATTCCCTGATCAAGGGGCTGTTTACCCTATCGTTATAGCACCAACCCTCGTTTCCCGTGTTGTAAGGGGGGTCGATGAAAATACAATCCACCTTTCCCGCATAGCGCGGCAGAAGGGCCTTTAGGCCTTCCAGATTGTCTCCACGGAGAATCAGGTTGTCATCCATCCCTGGCTTCTTACCTGGGAGGGGGCAGCTCTTTTCCGGAACAACAATCAGCTCCCGATACGGGACCCCGAGATGGTGGGTGTAGACGAAACTTTTCCCTTTGAAATCAAGCGTTGGCATTGGGGGAGAGCTTAAGGTTTTTAAATGCGTTGGATGATAGGTCGAAACACCTCATTGAATTGTTCCAGATACTTCAGAAGCCACTCAAAGAGATCGGTCCATTTTGTGCCATCCGTGAAATCTCCATCCCTTCTCACAAAAACCTTACACGATTGGGCTTCTGTTTTGTGCCAATAGAGTGGCAGGGAGATTTTCTCCTGAATCGACTCCTTTTGAGCTTCCAATCCAGCAAAACGAGTTTTTGCGGAAGAATTGTTTAGACAGAGTTCGACTCGAACTTCGGGCGTGTCTGAATTGCCTGAGATGTAATTTGTAGAGGAGGTAATAGCGGCGAGGTGGTATCCCGCTTTGCCAATGGTCATGTTCATCCAATGTTGGTGACCTGGCTTTTGTGGTCGGAGCGTGGATGAATGTTTCTCCACGTAGTCCTTGAACTCCGTCCAGAATTCAAATTGAAGCTTCTTGTGCGGGGTGATGTTTCTTTCGGCAGCACCGGCTGCCTGCATTTTAACAGTTTTTGCCCAGTCGTTCGGCTTGCAAACGATATTAAATTTCGGTGCTGGCTGGGAGTCACCAATTCGCCACACCTCAATTTCAAGAGCGAAGAAGGAAATCTCCTCGACAGTATGATCATTAAGCCAATCGACCGCCGCCCGATGCTCTTCAGTAAACTTGGATGCTACCCAGACAAGCTTTTTTGCACCAAGTCCAGCGGCGTAGGTCAAGATTTGCCCTAGATGGCGGTGATCTGTTTTCTGGATTTGGTTCTCAATAACCACCCAACTTGCATCTGCCGTGTCCTTGCAGAGAATATCTGCAGAGAATGGCCCAACGGCTACCTCTTCGTCTTCGAGCTCTAGTTCCAGACCTAGAGCATCCCCAAGCCGCTTGAGATTTTCCGGCTTGGCAAGCCACGGGGTGAAGACTGCTGCCTCATCCGGCCATACATCTCGGAGATCTACAGATACCAAGTCGCTTAGGGATGGTAATGGCATGGTGTGAAAACAGATTTAGAGAATACCATGCCGTCTTACCTAAGGAAGAACAAAGGGCTTTCTCAGGCCCGCAAGCTCTCATGGAGAGCAACGTGTCCCTGCAGTATTTCGGACAAGGCGACAGTCTTTGTGGAGATAGCAATCAATACTCCACTTTAAGGTTCGGGAGATCGGATGAAGAGCAAGGCGCATACTCTGCCGTCAGGGCGACGGTAATTTCGATGCGGGGCTAGGCGTGTGAGCGCCGCTGTAGTTTCCCTACAGCAAGCGAGCAACAACACCGCCCCGCGCGAAAGGACCTAGCCTACTCAGCTACTTCTTCGTCTTTTTGTGATACAACGGGTGCAATGCGCTGGAGCTTCTCACCCTCGGGCAGCCCCATGAGCTTCACGCCCATGGTGTTGCGGCTGGTCTCACGGATCTCGCTAATCCGGGTTCGGACCATCTGGCCGCCGCTGGTGATGAGCATGAGCTCATCGTCGTCGGTGACGGTGAGCGCGCCGACCACGAGGCCGGTCTTGTCGCCGGTCTTCATGGTGATCACGCCTTTGCCTCCGCGGGACTGCTTGCGGTAATCCTCGAAGGGGGTGCGCTTACCGATGCCGTTGTCACCGGCCACGAGAAGAGTCGCTCCGGGACGGACAAGGCTGGCGGAAACAACAAAGTCGCCCTTGTCGGGGCGGATGCCCCAGACGCCGACCGTGGCGCGGGCCTGGTCGCGGAGTTCCTCCTCGCTGAAGCGGATGCTCATCCCCTCGCGGGTGACGAGGACGACCTCGTCGTGCCCCTCGGTAAGGACGGCGGAGATGAGCACGTCATCCTCCTCGATCTTGATGGCGATGATGCCCCCCTTGCGGATATTGGCGAAGTCACCGAGGTTCGACTTCTTCACGATGCCGCTACGGGTGGCGAAGAGGATGTGCTTCTCGGGATTCCAGGTGGTCTCCACGCCGCCAGCGCCGCCGCTGGTGGTCGACTCGATCCGCATGGTGGCGGCGATCTGCTCGCCGGACTGGAAATTCAGGATATTGGCGATCGATTTTCCCTTGGCCGTGCGGCTCATCTCGGGAATCTCGTAGACGCGCTCGACGTAGCAACGGCCAGTCTTCGTGAAGAAGACAAGGTAGTCGTGCGTGCTTGCGGTGAAGAGGTGCTCCACGAAGTCATCATCCTCGGTGTCGTTCTGCGCCTCCTTGGTGGTCATGCCGATGACCCCCTTGCCACCGCGCTTCTGGGAGCGGTACGCGCTGACGGCCGTCCGCTTGATGAGGCCCTTGTGGGTGACGGTGATGATGCATCCCTCGTTGGCGATGAGGTCCTCGATGGAGATCTCCCCCTCCTCGGGAACGAGCTCGGTGAGGCGGGGGCCGGCATGCTTGTCCCTGATGGCCTTCAGCTCGGCCTTGATGATCGAGAGGACGCGCTCCTCGCGTGCAAGGATGTCAAGGAGGTCCTTGATGGTCTTGAGAAGCTCCTGATACTCGTTGTTGAGCTTGTCACGCTCGAGCCCGGTCAACTGGTAGAGACGCAGTTCGAGAATGGCGTCGGCCTGAGGCTCGCTGAAGCAGTACTGTCCCTTGTCGTTGAGACGGGACTCATGGCGCAGGAGGATGCCGAACTTCTCGATTTCCTTCTTGCTGAAGCTGAGCGCCAGCAGACGGGTGCGGGCCTCGTCGCGGTTCTGCGAATCGCGGATAATCTTGATGAAGTCATCAAGGTTCGCCAGGGCGATGAGGTAGCCCTCGAGCTTCTCGGCGCGGGCCTCGGCCTCGCGGAGGAGGAAGCGGGTACGGCGCAGAATGACCTCGCGGCGGTGCTCGATGAAGCAGGCTATGGCCTCCTTGAGCGAGAGGAGCTTCGGACGGCCCCGGTCGATGGCCAGCATCGAGATGGAGAAGGAGGACTCGAGCGCGGTGTGCTTGTAGAGGTTGTTGATCACCACCTTGGGGATGGCGTCGCGCTTGAGCTCGATGACCACGCGGGTGTTCTCGTCGGACTCGTCGCGGATGGCGCTGATATCGGTGATGATCTTCTCGTTCACCAGACCGGCGATACGCTCGACGAGGGTGGCGCGGTTGACGTTGTAAGGGATCTCGGTGATGACGATCTGCTCGCGGCCACCCTTGATCTCCTCGACCCCGGCACGGCCGCGGACCTTCACGGAACCGCGGCCCGTCTCGAAATACTGCTTGATGCCGCCGACGCCGCAGAGCTGGCAGCCCGTCGGGAAGTCAGGCCCCTTGATGTGCTTCATCAACTGCTCGATCGTGATGTCGGGGTTGTCGATCTGGGCGCAGACGGCGTCGATGGTTTCGCCGAGATTGTGCGGCGGGATGTTGGTCGCCATGCCGACGGCGATGCCGGTGCCGCCGTTCACAAGGAGGTTCGGGATCGAGGCGGGGAAGACTGTCGGTTCCTCGCGGGTGTCGTCGTAGTTGGGGACGAAGTCGACGGTATCGTGATCCATGTCCTCCATGAGGACAGCGCCGAGGGGACGCAGACGGGCCTCGGTGTAACGCATGGAGGCCGGAGGATCGCCTTCCACGGAACCGAAGTTACCCTGTCCCTCGATGAGGGTCTCCCGCATGGCCCAGGTCTGCGCCATGTGGACGAGGGTCGGGTAGATTGCCTGGTCGCCGTGGGGATGGTAGTTACCCATGGTCTCGCCGACGATCTTCGCGCACTTGAGGTGCTTGCGTGTCGGCATGACGCCGAGCTCGCTCATCGCGAAGAGGATGCGTCGCTGTGAGGGCTTCAGGCCGTCGCGGGCATCGGGAAGTGCTCGGGAAATGATGACCGACATGGAGTAGTCGAGGAAGGATCTCGAGATCTCTTCGGCGACATCGATCGGTTCAACTTTTTCGTTCTGGTTATACAAGGGATTGGGCCTCCGGGGCGGTTTGGGGTTGGATCTGCACAATATAGGGAGGGGACAGGAGAGACTGCAAGGGAGAAGGATGAAGCTTGAGACCTGAAACCTGAAAGAGAGGAGAACAATCCTGCATCCAAGGAAATCAGCTCAAACTGAAAACCTGTATTTTGCCTCACCCAACCCATAGAACCAAAACCGGCCCGTCAAAGCAGAATTACTCAGGTCTCAGGTTTCCTGTTTCAACCCTCTCGGACAGTTTCCCCTCCAACTCCTTCACCCGCTCGAAGAGCTTTCCAAGTTGGGAGATGTAGAAATTGTTCTGCTTCCACTCCTTCATCGGCTTGGCGGGTGCCCCGATCACCATGCTCCCCGGGGGGACGTTTTTCGAGAGGCCCGATTGCGCCCCGATGATGGCCTTGTCACCAATCTCAAGGTGCCCGGCCAAACCAACCTGACCGGCCAAAGTCACATAGGAGCCGACCCTGGTGCTACCGGCAATCCCGACTTGGGAGCAGATAATGGTGTGGGCACCAACCTGCACGTTGTGGGCGATCTGGACCAGGTTGTCGATCTTGCTTCCCTCGCCGATCACGGTGCGGCCGAACCGGGCGCGGTCGATGGTTGTATTCGCCCCGATCTCCACATCGCTCTCGATCTCGACGATGCCGGTCTGGGGGATCTTCACATGGCGTCCCTCTTGGAACTCGTAACCGAAGCCGCACGATCCGATCACCGCTCCGGGTTGCAGGATCACCCTGTCGCCGAGGATGCAGCGCTCCCTGATGATGGCCCCGGGATAGAGACGGCATCCGCGTCCGATCCGGACTTCCCGTCCGATCAGGCATCCGGAACCGATCACGCTTCCCTCGCCGATGACGGCGCCGGCCTCAATGACGGACAAGGGGCCCACGGAAACCCCTGAGGGCAGGATAGCCCCGGGATCGACGACAGCCGAAGGGTGAACACCCTCCGTCGCGGGGGGCTCGACAGGCGCGAATGCGGCGACAGCCGCGGCAAAGGAGGCCGAGGGGTTCTCAACCCGCAGAAGAACCGGGGCTATCGCCTCGTCAAAACCTTGGGGGACAATGGCGGCACTGGCCTTACTGGCCCGAAGTTGGGCCAGATAGCGGGGATTCCCGAAAAAGGTGATGTCCCCCTCCCTCGCCTCCTGGAGTGAAGCAACCCCGGTGATTTCGGTGTCGCCCGTACCCTCAGGAATCGCGGCACCGACGAGGGCTGCCAACTCAAGCAGTCTCATCGGTCAGCGCGCGGAAATTCCTATTCCTACTTGGCGGCCTTGGCCGGGACGTTCTTGTTGAGAGCCGCAATGACATCGGAACTGAAATCCAGATCGTCACGGGAATAGAGCACCACGGGGACGGCACCGGCGCTGAGGCCAGACTTGTCGAAGACGACGTCGTAGCCCTTGGACTTCACGAGATCGTTCACGGTCTTCATGATGTCATCGACGATGTCCTTGCGCATACGAAGGAACTGGTCCTGAAGGGCCTTTTGCTTCGCGGTCCGGAAATCGGCAATTTCGCGATCAAGCACGCGGGCGGCAGCCACCTTGGCATCGCGATCCTTGACCTTCTCCTCTTTTCCGGAATCAGACTTCTCCAGATCGGCATTGAGCGCGCTGATCTCCTGCATGCTCTTCTTGAGGGTCTCGACGCGGCTGTTGAGGTCGTCGTTGGCTGCCTTCTCCGCCTCGGCATACTTGGCCTGGGCATCCTTCGTCTTGGAGTACTCGCTGAAGACGCGGTTCATGTCGACGGTGCCGATCTTGACCTGTGCGTTAGCGGCGCCGACTCCACCGAGAAGGAAAAGGGCTGCCAGAAGGGAAATACGGGTGATGTGTTTCATGGAAGAAATATAGGATGTGGGGTCTTGAACTACTAACCCCGGTTAGAAGGTATAGCCAACATTAAATTGGAACTGGCCGCTGGTCTGGTTCCACTGGTCGGTCATGACGGGATAACCCCAGTCGATGCGGATGGGACCGATCGGAAGATCGATGCGCGCACCGATACCAATGTCGCCGTTGAGTCCGCCCGATGAGCTTCCGTCCACGTAGTATTGCGCGGGGCTGATATCCCATGAGTTGGCGTTGACATAACCCCAATCCGTGAAGACCGCGCCGCGGAGGCGGGGGATGATCGGGAAGGTCAACTCCGCGGTTCCATAGACCGAGGTGCTGCCTCCGATGGGGTTGCCATACTGGTCCTTGGGACCCACACCCCTGAAGATGAAGCCGCGCATGTCGTTGGCGCCGCCGAGGTAGAGCTGGTCGAAGATCGGGGGAGGATTGGCGGCACTACCCCAGGTGCTCACCACGCCCACGGAACCCTTGGTGAGAAGGATCATGTCCCAGGGAAGGGGGAAGAATTTCTTGGCATCGAGCGAGAGGCCGTAGTCCTGGACATCGCCACCGAGACCGCCGCCGGCCACGAATCCGGTCAGGTTGACCGCCTGCCCCTTGCGGGGGAGGAAGAGGCTGTCGCGGTTATCGAAATCGATACCGCCAAGCAGGCAGCTCTTGGTATAGGGGGAGCTGTTCCCGGCGTTCTGGATCGTCGTGCCGTAGTTACCGCTCAGGTCGAAGATGCGGATATTCTCGAGGCGGTACTCGCCTCGCAGGGCGGTGAAGGGGGTGATCGCCTTGCGGGCCTGGAGGGCTCCGCCGAGGTTCGACTGGTTGTAGACGGGGCTGAGGAAGGAGGCGCCGTGGTAGTAGAACTCGCCGCCGACGGAGACCTTGTATCCCATGAACCACGGCTCGGTGAGCGACATCGTGAAATCCTGACGCTGGAGACCATATTGTCCGCGCATACGGAAACGCTGGCCGCCGCCGGTCATGTTGGGCCAGTTGAAGAGGTCGAAGTTGGACTGCTGGAGTTCGGCGAATCCGACCAGGCTGTCGATCGAGCTGAAGCCGGCGCCGAAGTTGAACGATCCTGTCTTCTTCTCCTCGACGATGACGTCGAGATCCTTGCGACCCGGCACCAGGGTGTCTTGGGGAGCCATGTCGACCTTGGAAAAATAGTTCAGGTTCATCAGGCGGGTCTTGCTGACATCCACCAGGGTGGTGTCGAAGATGCCTCCCGGCTGCACGCCCAGTTCGCGGCGAATCACCTTGTCCTTGGTCTTGGTGTTGCCCTGGATGTTGATGAGGTTGACGTAGGACTGGACTCCCTCGTCGATGCGGTAGGAGAGATCAATCTGCCCGTCTCCGGCCGGTGTCACCTGGGGCTGGGCCACCATGTCGACATAACCGCGCGATCCGTAGAAATCGCGGATCATCTTGAGATCGGCGCCCATTCCCTCGGGCGTGTAGAGCGAGCCTTCCTTCATCCTGAGAAAGCGGGCCAACTCGGCGGGTTCGACGATCGAGGAACCCTCGATGGAGAGCTTGTTGAGGCGGTACTGGGTGCCCTCGGCGATGGAGATCACAAGATCAACCCCCTTGCCGTTGGGAAGGGGAACCGTCTGGACGTCGGTTACGCGAACATCGGCGAATCCGCGGTTCTGGTAGAGCTTGCGGATCTCATCCTTGTCCTCATCCATCTGCGAGGGGGTGAGTCGGCCGGCCTTGGTGAGGAAGGAAAGGATGTTGGCCGTTTTGGTCTTCATGACCTTGTTCAGGTCTTTCGGGAGCACCGAGTCGTTGCCCGTGAAGCTGATGCGTCGGATGACCAGCTTCGGGCCCTCGTTGATCGAGAAGACGACACGCATCCTCTTGTCGGGAAGCTCGGAGGTCACGGCATCCACCTTGACGTCGGTGTAGTTCTTGTCCTCGTAAAGCTTGAGGATCTTCTGGCGGTCATCGTTGACCTTCTCGTCACTGAGCGGATCCCCCGGCTTGGAGGTGATCTCCTTGCGGATCTTGGAAGAGGGAACCGCCTCGGCACCCTCGATAAGCACCTCGCCGACCGTGGTGCGCCCCTGCAGGAGGACGGTGACCTTGAGCCCGCCGCTCACCGGCTCCGCAAAGATGCGGGCGTTGGAGACATTCCCCGTGGCGTAGAGCGACTTGATGTCTTCCTCGACGAGGCGTTCGTTGTAGGGGGATCCGGCCTTGGTCGCCAGATTGTCGAGGACGCGCTCCTTGCTGAGTGTCGTGGGTCCGACGAAACGGACGTCGATCTCCTGAATGATGGGCGCCTGCGGTCCCATCTGCGCCCCAAGGCGGGAGCCGGGGGAGAGAATCAGAAGCACTCCCAGGGTCAGGCGGAGAAATAGTGCGGAGCGGAATGTCGTCATGAAATGCGGGATGTCTGGTAATCGGAAAATTGACCCGACATTAGAAACGGGAGGGGGGTGGAAGGGTCAAGCCGCTAATTCCCGGATGGATCTTCCAGATCCTTCAAAATCCGGGGAATCTCGGACAGGGCCGAGATCGTGTGGTCGGGAGTCACATCCGCCTGCTCCTCCGCCCCGGGAACACGGATCCAGATCGAGCGGATCCCGGCATTGCGCGCGCCGGCGATGTCGCGCTCCAAACTGTTGCCGACCATGATGGCCTCGCCGGGCGACACCCCGAGCTCGGAAAGGAGACGGTGAAAGATCTCCGGCTTCGGCTTGCCGATCCCGTGTTCCCCGGAGACGGCGATCGCCTTGAAGAAGGATTCGAGTCCCGAGGCGGCGATCTTCTCTCGCTGGAGGTCGGGTGCTCCGTTGGTGAGAAGGGCCAGGCTGTGGGTGGCCGAGAGTTCCGTCATCAGTTCCCTCGCACCCTGAAGCAGTCTCTGGCGGCCGCGGCGGGTCTCGGAGAATTCCGAGGCAAGAACCCCGGGGGCCTCGGCCGGAAAATCACTTTTCTGCAGGGTCAGCGCCTTGGCGAAAACCTCCACCCGGTAGGCTTGGGCCCAGTTGCGGAGTGCGGTGAGTTCGGGCGTCTCCCCGGTGAAACCACCCCAGAGGCACTCGAAGGCACTGATGCCGATCGAGCGGCAGAAGGGACGGCACTCACCCTCCCCCCAGAGCTCGCGGGCGATCGCCATGGCATCGGTTGCGAACCGTGCCGGTTCCGCACCGAAACGGGCGGCGGCCACCGCGGCGACATGCGCGAAGGTTTCGTGGGAGACCGCCTCATCGACGGCCAGGGTGTCATCAAGATCAAAGAGGAGAGCGCGGATTGCCATAAGCGGTGAACAATGCCCGCATCGCCTGAGGGGAACGAGAAAAAAGACCGTTCGTCCGTTTTTCCCCTTCACTTGAACGGAGGCTTTCCTTTTAACTTCCCGTTTCCATGAGCACTTCAGCCTTCCCCGATATCACCTCCATCCCCTTCGAGGGCCCCTCTTCCAGGAATCCCCTCGCCTTCAAGCACTACAACCCCTCCGAGTTGATCGAGGGGAAGACGATGAAGGATTGGATGCGCTTCTCGGTCGTCTACTGGCACACCTTCCGCAACTCACTCTCCGATCCCTTCGGCGCCGGCACGGCCATCCGTCCCTGGGATGACGGCACCGACTCCGTCGAGAACGCCAAGAACCGTGTCCGTTACGCCTTCGAGTTCATCCAGAAGCTCGGCGCCCCCTACTACGCATTCCACGACCGCGATGTGGCTCCCGAGGGGAAAACCCTTGCCGAGAGCAACAAGAACCTCGACGCCGTCGTCGCCGTACTCAAGGAGGAGCAGCAGCGCACCGGCATCAAGCTTCTCTGGGGCACCGCCTGCCTCTTCACCAATCCCCGCTTCCTCCATGGCGCGGCCACCAGCCCCAACGCCGATGTCTACGCCCACGCTGCGGCGCAGGTGAAGAAGGCGATGGAAGTCACCCACGAACTGGGCGGCGAGGGATACACCTTCTGGGGTGGACGTGAGGGCTACTCCACCATCTGGAACACCGACATGAAGCGCGAACTCGATCACCTCGCCCGCTTCCTCCACATGGCCGTCGACTACAAGAAGGAGATCGGATTCAAGGGCCAGTTCTACATCGAGCCCAAGCCGAAGGAGCCGACCACCCACCAGTACGACAGCGACACGGCCGCCTGCCTCAACTTCCTCCGTGAATACGGCCTCCAGGATCATTTCAAGATGAACCTCGAGACCAACCACGCCACCCTCGCCGGCCACACAATGGCCCACGAGATCGAGGTCTGCCTCGGGGCCAACGCGCTCGGCTCCATCGATGCCAACACCGGCAACGAACTCATCGGCTGGGACACCGACCAGTTCCCGACCAACCTCTACCTCACCACCCAAGTGATGCTCGGCATCATGAAGATGGGAGGACTCACCACGGGCGGGCTCAACTTCGACGCCAAGGTGCGCCGCGAGAGCTTCGAGCCCGTGGATTTGTTCTACGCCCACATCGGCGGCATAGATGCCTTTGCCCGCGGACTCAAGATCGCCGCGGCAATCCGCAAGGACGGACGCATCGCCGAGATCGTGAAGAACCGCTACTCCTCCTGGGACAGCGGCATCGGTGCCGAGGTCGAAGCCGGCAAGGTCAGCTTCGCCAGCCTCGAGAAATACGCCCTCAGCCATCCCGATCCCGTACAGCACGGCAGCGGCCGCCAGGAACTCATCGAGAACATCGTCAACGAGTTGATCTGATTCGCTGATCTGCCCGGAGGTTAAGGAACCTTAAAGAAACCAACAATCATCAAGAGCCCCGGTCGGAAACGGCCGGGGCTTTTTTGATGCCGTAAAATCAATTCGAACCACGAAATGCAGGGATGAAAGACTCGAAATGCCTGATGGTTTTTTTCTGACGCAGCGCCCGGCAACCCCGTTTCCCTTGACCCCGTTAACGGATGCTGTTTTTGTTAATGCCATTAAGGAACCGCTGATTAAATCGCATAGAGGCCGTTGCTGGAGGAATGGGCCGCGGGCAAGGCGGCTTCGCGGGCGCATCCCCGCAGTGGGCTGTAACCGCGAAGCCAACACAGCCCCCGGCCTGTTATCTCCGCAACCCGGAGGGCTGAAGCCATTTGTCGATTTTTGTGGCGTTGCTCGCTCGGGCGAGACCGCTGCGGGTATCGCCCAGCGCTCGCGCCTTCAAAAATCAGCAAATGCTCTTCAGCGGCCATCATGGGATTTAATCAGCGCTTCCTTAAGTATTTGGTGATTATCACCCAGCTCCCTTCCCGGCACCCGACGCATGAACGATCCACATTCCCCATCTCCCCAGGCAATCACGCCTGCAGGTCCGGAGATCATTGCCCTGAAGGAAGAGCAGACTCCCCCGAAGCGCCCCAGACTCGTTCTTGCGGCGTCCATCGTTGGAATGGTTCTTTTCATCGTCGCCATCGGGGCCTGGAAGGCTTGGCAGATCTCGCAGGCCATCGCGATGGGCAAGGCGTTCAGGATGCCGCCCGATGCGATCACAAGCATCAAAGTGACCCCGGAGGCGTTCTCCCCAACCCTGGAGGCCGTGGGCTCCATCTCCTCGACGCAGGGAGTGATGCTCAGCGCCGACCTTCCCGGCATGGTGACCGCCATCCTCTTCGAATCGGGTTCCCACGCCACCAACGGTCAGATCCTTGTCCAACTCGACACGCGTCAGGAGGAAGCCCAATTCAGGACGGCGAAAGCCAAACTGGAACTCGCCAAGCACAACCTCGAACGCAACATCGGACTGAGGAAGGGACAGGTCATCGCGGAGTACGCCTTCGAGGAGACCAAGAGCCAGTTTGACGCCGCCCAGGCTTCACTCGAGGAGATTCAGGCCGTGATCGGGAGAAAGACGATCCGCGCACCCTTCGCCGGGGAACTCGGCATCCGTCAGGTCAACGTCGGCCAATACCTCAAGAGCGGCGATCCCATCGTGCAACTCGAGTCACTTGACCCGATTTACGTGAACTTCTCACTCCCCCAGCAGAACCTCGGCAACCTCTCGGTCGGCCAACCCGTCCGCCTCCGTGCCGACGGCATCCCTGACAAGTCCTTCACCGGGAAGATCACGGCCATCAATTCCGCGGTCGACACGGCCACGCGCAATATCCAGGTGCAGGCCACCGTCCCGAACCCCAACCACACCCTCCGGTCCGGAATGTTCGCCGGGGTACAGGTGACCCTGCCAACCAGGGAGAACGTGATCATGGTGCCGGCGACCGCCGTACAGTACGCCCCCTACGGCGATTCCCTCTTCGTGATCGGGACAATGAAGGATCCGGCCGGAAAGGAATATCTCGGCGTCAGGGAGCAGACGGTCACCCTTGGCAAGACACGTGGCGACCAGGTCGAGGTGGCCAAGGGACTCTCTCCCGGCGACGAGATCGCCACCTCGGGAACCTTCAAGCTCAGGCCGGGAGGCGCGGTGAAGATCAACAACAGCGTCCATCCAGGCAACGATCCGGCCCCCAAGCCGGAGGACCAGTAACGGAAGAGCGGCCGCGCGTCACCGTTCATGAAAATCACCGACCTCTTCATCAAGCGCCCCGTGCTGGCGCTCGTGGTCAATCTCGTGATCCTGCTCGCGGGATTCCAGTCGATCCATGTCCTGAACATCCGCCAGTATCCGCGCAGCGACATCGCCGTCATCAAGGTCACCACCGCCTACGTCGGAGCGAATGCCGACCTGGTGCGCGGCTACATCACCACGCCGCTCGAGCGCGTGATCGCTGCGGCGGAGGGGATCGATTACATCGAGAGCGCCAGCTCCCAGGGATCAAGCGTCATCACTGTCCACCTGAAGCTCAACTACGACCCGAACGCGGCCCTCACCCAGATCCAGGCCAAGTTGGCCCAGGTCCGCAACGAGCTTCCCCCGGAATCGGAGAACCCCGTCATCGAACTTCAGAACGCCGACGCACTCCGGGCCGCCATGTACCTCGGCTTCGCCGCTCCCGACATGAAGCCGAACCAGGTCACCGATTTCCTCACGCGGGTGATCCAGCCGAAACTGACCGCCATCAACGGCGTCCAACGGGCCGATGTCCTCGGCGCCCGCGTCTTTGCCATGAGGGTCTGGCTCAAGCCTGAGCGCCTGGCCGCCCTCGGCATCACCGCATCGGATGTCCGCAAGGCGCTCCAGGCGAACAACTACCTGGCCGCCGTCGGCAAGACCAAGGGGACGATGACCTCCATCAACCTGATCGCGAACACAAACCTCACCACCCCCGAGGAGTTCCGCAAACTCGTCGTGAAGCAGAAGGGAGGCGTCCTCGTCCGCCTGGAGGAGATCGCCGACGTGGAACTCGGCTCTGAGGATTACGACACCGATGTCCGCTTCGACGGGAAGAATGCCAAGTTCATCGGCATCTGGTGCCTCCCGACCGCCAACACACTCGACGTCTGCAAGAGCGTGCGCGAACAGATCCCCGAGCTCCGGAAGATGCTCCCTCCCGGCATGACCCTCGACGTTCCGTACGATTCCACCGACTACATCCGCGATGCGATCAAGGAGGTCTTCAAGACCCTCTCGGAAACCCTGCTCATCGTGATCGTCGTGATCTTCCTCTTCCTCGGATCGATCCGCTCGGTGATCATCCCGGTGATCGCCATCCCGATCTCGCTGATCGGGACCGCCTTCATCATGGCCCTCTTCGGATTCACGGTGAATCTCCTCACCCTGCTTGCCGTCGTGCTGGCCGTCGGTCTTGTCGTCGACGACGCCATCGTGGTCGTCGAGAACGTCGAGCGCCACCTGCACGAGGGCCTCTCCCCCCTCCACGCGGCGCTCAGGAGCGGCAGGGAACTCCTCGGCCCGATCATAGCCATGACAATCACGCTGGCGGCCGTCTACACCCCGATCGGCATTCAGGGCGGACTCACCGGGGCGCTCTTCCGGGAATTTGCCTTCACCCTCGCCGGCGCGGTCATCATCTCAGGCATCGTGGCCCTGACCCTCTCCCCGATGATGGCCTCCAGACTGCTGCGTCGAGGGGATGACACCCGCGGCTACGCCGGATGGGTGAACAAGCGCTTCACCGCTCTCCAGCACGGTTATGTCCGTCTGCTTGCGACGATGCTCCGCCATCGCGGAGCGCTCCTGACCGTGGCCGGCTTCTGGATCCTGATCCTCCCGGTGCTCTACCTCTTCTCACCGAAGGAACTCTCCCCGGAGGAGGATCAAGGGATCGTCTACACCATCTTCCAGGCCTCCCCCTTCTCGACGCTCGACCAGACACTTCTCTACTCCGAACTGGTGAGGGATGTCTTGCTCTCGCTTCCCGAGACGGGCCACACCTTCCAGATCATGAACCCATCGGGGGGCTTCGGAGGCATCCGCACCAAGCCGTGGAAGGACCGGAGCCGTAGCTGCGAAGAGATCGCCGCCGCACTCGGCAAGCAGACCGCCGAGATCCCCGGCCTGCGCGTGATCGCCACGACGCCGCCCGCCTTGCCGGGTGGCAACGATTTCCCCGTCGAGTTCGTCATCTCCTCCACCATGGAGCCACGCCGCCTTCTCGAGGCAGCCAATGACCTGGTAAGGACCGCCTTCTCGAGCGGCATCTTCATCTTCGCCGATTCCGATCTCAAGTACGACCAACCGCAGACGGAGATCGCCTTCGACCGGAACAAGGTCTCCGCGCTCGGACTCGACCTCCAGCAGGTCGGCTCCGACCTGGGCACCCTCTTCGGTGGGAACTACGTCAACCGCTTCAGCACCCAGGGTCGCAGCTACAAGGTCATCCCGCAGATCAAGCGCGAGAGCCGCCTTGATCCCGACCAACTGGGCTCCACCTACGTAAGAGGCCCCGACGGCCAACTCCTGCAACTCTCCACCTTCGCGGAGCTGAAGAAAACCACGGAACCGCGCCAGATCAACCGCTTCCAGCAGCTCAACTCGGCCAAGATCTCCGCCATCCTCCCACCGGGCATCACCGTCGACCAGGCCCTCAAGGTTCTCGAGAAGCGCGCGGCGGAGATCCTCCCCCGCGGATTCGTCGTCGATTACGCCGGTGAGTCGCGCCAACTGCGCCAGGAGGGAAACACCCTTGTCACCACGATGATCCTCTCCTTCATCCTCATCTTCCTGGTACTTGCCGCGCAGTTCGAGAGCTTCCGGGATCCCTTCATCATCCTCTTCGGATCGGTGCCGCTCGCCCTCTCCGGTGCGCTGCTCTTCAGCTTCCTCGGAGCGACCAGCATCAATATCTACAGCCAGGTCGGCCTGATCACACTTGTCGGCCTGGTGGCCAAGAACGGCATCCTGATCGTGGAATTCGCCAACAACCTTCAGGAAGGGGGCCTCGACAAATGGCATGCGATCCTCGCGGCGTCTGGGACGCGGCTTCGCCCGATCCTGATGACCTCGGTCGCCACGGTGGTCGGCCACACCCCTCTGATCCTGGCCACGGGTCCCGGCGCAGGCGCCCGTAACAGCATCGGAATCGTCCTGGTCTCCGGCATGATCATCGGGACCCTCTTCACCCTCTTCGTCGTCCCGGCGATCTACCTGCTTGTCTCCAAGACCAAGCGGCCCAATCCCTCACGCGAGACCCATCACGCCATGCTCGGGGAGAGCCCGGCAAAGCTCTCGCTGGCCTGAAAACTTGGTTGGAGATACACGGAAGTTTTTACAGGGATCCGTAACAAATCAGCGACTGGCGGGAGCTGATAGGACTGCGTAGCAGCCCCGGCAGGGGCGAGTGGATTGGGAAAGCCCGAGTTCAAATGCGAAGCAACGGCCGGGCTAGCCAAAGCAGGAAAACAGGGATGAAGGGGATAAAGGGGATGTTCACCACCGAATCCTTGTTCCCAAACGAGGGGTATAGACTGAAGGCTGAAGACTGTTAGGTGGGGGCAACGTGAAGAGGGGCGTTCTGGCATGCCATTCTTTCAATTCAATCCCTTTTATCCCTTTCATCCCTGTAAAATAAAAACCCCCGGGCTTTCCCCGCTACAATCGGAACTTGATCACCACTTTGTGGACGGCTCCGGGGGCATCGATCTGCACGCCGGGTTGATGGCCATCCTGCGGCAGGAATACGGCGAAGGATCCCGCATCGAGCCGGAAACGTGAAGGAATCCCGGCGGGAGGCTCGTAGAACTCGGCGTCTTTCTCTGGATTGTAGGGTGTGCGCACCGTGAGGAGATCACGCTTGGCGTATCCGATGAGTTCGGAGCCTTCGACCATGAACTGGATGTCACCATGGATCCTGTGGGTCTCCCATTTCTTCTCCACGGCGGGAGCCGTGTCGTATCGCTGGACGATCGCGACAAGGCCAAGGCCGTCGATCTCGTAGCGACCATCGGCAGTCGCCGGATCGTAAGTGGCCAGCCAGGCAAAGGCCTTGGGAAAGGAAGGATGCAGGCCGCCGTAGAGGGCCGCGTGGTCGAGTGAATCGAGAATCATGGTTGCGGTCAGTTGCCCCGGTAGCTGCACCGGGCTGTAGGCGTCTCATGGATCACGATCTCAGCGAGGCCGGACAGATAGGGACTGAGGCGCTCCCAGAACCAGCGGCACATATTCTCGATCGTGGGATTCTCGAGCCCCGGAATGTCATTGAGGTAGGAGTGGTCGAGTTGCTCGAGCAGGGGATCCATCGCGCGGCTGATGCGCGAGTGGTCGTAGAGCCATCCCGTCACAGGATCGGTCTCACCCTCCACGGAGATCTCCACCTTGAAGCTGTGCCCGTGCATCCGCCCGCATTTGTGATCGGTCGGCACCTTGGGAAGGGTCTGCGCCGCCTCGAACGTGAAATCCTTGGTCAATCTGACATTCATGATGGCCTTGTGATTACAGGAGTGCGTCACCCATTGCAAACGGAGAGGCGATGGGTGCCTGCTCCTCGCCTCCTTATAGCTCCCCGGATCGGTATCTTTTACCTGATCCGGTCGGTCTCCCCATCGCTGGTGCCACCCCCCTCTACCCCCTCGTTCCCTTCATGCAGAGATTCCACATCCCCCTGAACGAGCTTACGGAGGTATTCGGAGAGACTGCTCCCCGCAAGCTCGGCCGCCCGTTTCGCAGCCTCAAGAATTTGGGGATCAAGTCGCGTTTGAATATGCATTGTATAGTGATATGTTAACTAGCAGATACTCCTTTTCTGAAAAATTGCAAGTTTTTGGAAGAGTGTTGTTTGCGTTTTTCTAGCAAAGGCCATACCGTTTTAAATATGAAGAAGCGGGTTACAAAAATCTTAACGGGTTTCCGATTGGATCCCCGTTTGAAGGTTCTTGCCGTCCAAGCCGCAGCCCAGGAAAACCGTTCCCTCTCGAACTACATCGAGAACCTCATCCGCAAGGATGTGGAGGAGCGAGGTCTTCTGGTCCCGCAGAGCAACGGTAAGAAATAGGGTTTAGCACCTTAATAATCTCAGGCAGATGAAGTTTACACGGATTGTGTATTCATGAGATTTGCGTTATATATAACGCTTTGATATCTTTTGTGCATATAATTTGCCAATAATTGTAAGTTTATGGCATCCTATTGTTTACGAGTATCCGAAAATCTCTTAAAAAAGTGAGATGAAACAATTGGCTGCCAAACAGAAATCGGAGACTAAAATCCTAACGGGATTCCGCATTCATCCTGAAATCAAGGCCCTGGCAGTAGTGGCCGCAGTGCAGGAAAACAGATCCTTCTCGAACTACTTGGAGAATCTCATCCGTAAGGACATCGGCTCCAAAAACCTCGTTTCCAAGAAGCCCAGGAAGTAGGGAACCGCCAGGAATAGCGATACCTATTGGTATATTGGTAGCCGGTATCACTCCACGGTGACGCTTTTGGCCAAATTGCGCGGCTTGTCCACATCGCATCCGAGTTCCACGGCGATGTGGTAGGCGAAGAACTGGAGGACGATGGAGGTCAGGATCGGTGTCAGGATCTCGGGCGCATCGGGGATGAGGATGAGGTCGTCGCAGAGTTTTGCGAGTTCTTCGCTCCTCCCCTCCGTTCCGATGGCGATGATGGGTCCGCCGCGGGCCTTCACCTCCTCGATGTTGCTGAGGTTCTTGGAAAAGAGGGTGTCGTGAGGGGCGATGAAGACCGAGGGTGTCTCCGGGTTCACGAGCGCGATGACGCCGTGCTTGAGTTCGGCGCTGGGATGGCCGCTGGCGGCGATGTAGCTGATCTCCTTGAGTTTGAGCGCACCCTCGAGGGCGACGGGGTAGTTGTACTGCCTCCCGAGGAAGAGCATGACCTTGGCGTGGGCGTGGCGTTTCGCAACGCGTTCGATCACCGGCTCCAGCTTGAGCACTTGCTCGATCAGTGACGGCAGCGCCTCCAGTTCCGCGATGATGCGTCCCCCCGCGGCGCTCGAGAGATTGCGGATCCGGCCCAGCAGCAGGGCAATCAGGACCAGAATCGTCACCTGGGAGGTGAAGGACTTGGTCGCCGCAACGCCGATCTCGGGTCCGGCATGCATGTAGACACCGCCGTCGCTCTCCCTCGCTATGGTGCTGGCCACATTGTTGCAGATGCCGAGTGTGCGGTGTCCCTTGCGCCTGCTCTCGCGCATCGCGGCGAGGGTGTCGGCTGTCTCGCCGCTCTGACTGAGTACGAAGACCAATGTGTCCTTGGTCATGGGGAGATTGCGGTAGCGAAGCTCGCTGGCGTACTCGCACTCGGTCGGGATCTGGGCCAGATGCTCGATGAGATACTCGCCGACCATGGCGGCATGGAAGGCGGTGCCGCAACCGCTCAGAACGATCCGCTCGACGGCGCGAAGCTCCGCGTTGCTCATGTTGAGGCCACCCAGCTTGGCAGTTGCCTCCTCGTGGGAGAGGCGGCCACGCATGGCGTCGGCGACCGTCCGGGCCTGCTCATGGATCTCCTTGAGCATGTGGTGGGGATACCCACCCTTGCCGGTGTCCTCCTCGGTCATCTCAACCTTGGTGACATGGCCGGCGGCGCCCTCCCCCTGCACGGTGGAGAGGGTGAATCCCTCCGCGGTGATCAGGGCGATCTCGTAGTCGTTGAGGTAGACGACGTCGCGGGTGTGGGCGACGATCGCGCTGACATCACTGGCCAGGAAATACTCTCCCTTGCCGATGCCCAGCACCAGCGGACTCCCCCGTCGCGCCCCGATGATGAGTCCGGGGAATTCGGAATGGATGACTGCGATCCCGTAGGTGCCGGTGACCCTAGCGAGAGCCTCGCGCACCGCCTCGACAAGCGCCTCCCGCGTCCGCACGGCGGAGCGGTCGAAGGCTCGGCCGATGAGGTGGGCAAGCACCTCGGTGTCGGTCTGGGAGAGGAAGCGATGCCCCTCCCCCTCCATCATGTCACGGAGGCCTGCGTAGTTCTCGATGACCCCGTTGTGCACGAGGGCGAGCTTTCCCGAACGATCCTGGTGGGGGTGCGCGTTTTCTCTGGTCACTTTCCCATGGGTCGCCCAGCGGGTGTGGCAGATACCGGTGGTCCCGCCGATCGGGTTTCGGGCGACGGCTTCCACGAGCTTGTCGATGCGACCGACCTCCTTGCGGATCGAGATCACCCCCTCCTCCAGGGTAGCGATCCCCGCGGAGTCATAACCGCGGTATTCCAGTCGGCGAAGCCCATCCAGCAGGATGGGGGTGGCTTCGGCTCTACCGACATATCCTACGATTCCGCACATGGGTGTGTTCCTGAACCTACCCTCGCCTCCCCGCAGGCTCCTTTCTATAGGTCAAAACGCTTACCTTTCCCGGTGAGCCCACTCCCCCCGAAAGTGACTGACAAAGCGGCGATCACCCCGCAAAATACCGGACGGATCACCCCTTTTTCCAAGATGCAACACAAGCATGTCATCGCCCCCGCAGCCCGCACCCTTGCCATCATCATGGGAGGAGGAGCGGGAACGCGACTCTTCCCGCTCACCAAGGACCGCGCGAAGCCGGCGGTTCCGATCGGAGGGAAATACCGCCTCGTCGACGTGCCCATCAGCAACTGCCTGAACTCCGGCATCCGCGGCATCTATGTGCTGACCCAGTTCAACAGCACCTCGCTGCACCGGCACATCAACGCCAGCTACAAGTTCGACAACTTCAGCCACAGCTTCGTGGAGATCCTGGCGGCCCAGCAGACACCCGAAGGCTCCACGTGGTACCAGGGAACTGCCGACGCGGTCCGGCAGAACCTCCGCACCTTCCTGGAGGGGAACCACGACTACTTCATCATCCTTTCGGGGGATCAGCTCTACCGCATGGATTATCGGGATGTGCTCCTGCAGCATATCGAGGGGGGTGCCGACCTGACGATCGCCTGCATCCCGGTGAACCGCGAGTCGGCCACGGGATTCGGCATCATGGAGGCCGATTCGCAACAACGGATCACCCGCTTCGTCGAGAAACCGACAGATGGAGCCGTCCTCTCCGAACTCCGTATGAAGCCCGAGGTGCTCCGCGATCTGGAAGAACCCGACCAGCAGGAACTCTACCTCGCCTCGATGGGTATCTATGTCTTCAACCGCAAGGTGCTGGCCGACTGCCTCGACAACACGCTTGATGACTTCGGCAAGAACATCATCCCCTCCACGATCGGCTCGCGCAACGTGCAGGCCTACATCTTCCGGGGTTACTGGGAGGACATCGGCACGATCCGCTCCTTCTTCGACGCCAACCTCAACCTCTGTGATCCCAAGCCCCAGTACAACTTCTACGCCCCCGGAGCCCCGATCTACACCCAGTCACGCTTCCTCCCCGCCAGCGTGATCGAGGAGACGGTCGTCGACCGCGCCATGATCTCGGACGGCTGTCAGATCCGCTCTGCCAGGCTGGAGCGCTGCATCGTCGGCATCCGCAGCTTCATCAATCCGGGAGCCCGCCTCCGCAACACCATCGTCATGGGTGCCGATTACTTCGAGAGCGACAAGGGGGGCACCCCCGCGGGAGAGATCCCCATCGGGATCGGACGCGACTGCGTCATTGAGGACGCGATCATCGACAAGAACGCCCGCATCGGCGACGGCGTGGTCATCACTCCCCACGACAAGGATGCCAACTCGGAGGGTCCCGGTTACTACATCCGCGACGGCATCGTCGTGATACCCAAGAACGCCGTGATTCCCCCGGGAACGCGGATCTGACACAGGCCGCTGGCGTTTTCGCCGAAGGCTTTGATAACCATCCCACATCCTTTTCCCATGTTCCGCACCTTCCGCCTCCTTTCCCTGCTGGGAAGCCTTCTGCTGCTCACCGGATGCCTCTTTGACAATCCCCCATCGGGCCCCTCCCAGAGCATCGATACCTGGCTTGTCGGCCAGTGGGAAACCAAGGACAAGTCGGGGCACACCTGCAGGACGGTCGTCGCACCAGCCTCCTCCAGCCACTACCGCATCTCCCTCTCCGGCCTCAAAGGCGGCACCCAGGATTTCGACGCCTGGATCGGCAGGGTCGACGGTTTCTCGATCTTGATCCTCAAGTCGCTCAACGAAGGAACCTCCGTTGGAAAATACGCGCTCTTCCATTACGAACTCATCTCCCCGGCCAAGCCCGAACCCGGAAGCATCGGTGCCACGAGGATCCGCCTGAGCGAACTCCAGCTCGACGAATCGTGCCGCTCCCTCGATTCCTACAAACTCCGCGCCGCCATCCGTCAGGGACTCAAGGCGGGCACCCTGCTTGCACCCTACGACGTGGTTGCCGAGCGGAAAGGCAATACGGAGGAGATCCCCGGTAGCGTTATCTGGACGAAGACCGGCGGCGTCACCCTCAGCGGCGAGACGTTCTGATGCCGGGCAAAAGCCCGGCAAGGTTGATAGACTGAAGACTTTTAGGCTGTTAGCCTTTGAATCATTTCCCATCCTGATTGTTTCTGACCCAATAGTCTAAACGCCTTCAGCCTAAATCCCTTTCCTATATGTCCAAACCAGCCACCACCGACAACCGCATGGAGAAGATCGTCAGTCTCTGCAAACGCCGGGGCTTCATCTACCAGTCCTCGGAGATCTACGGAGGCATCGGGGGATTCTGGGACTACGGCCCGCTCGGAGCAGAGCTGAAGCGGAACCTCCGCGACACCTGGTGGCGCGCGATGACCCGCGACCGGGACGATGTCGTCGGTCTGGATGCCACCATCATCATGCATCCCGCGGTCTGGAAGGCCAGCGGCCACGTCGACACCTTCGCCGACATGATGCGCGAATGCACGATCACCAACAAAAGGGTCCGCGCCGACCATGTCGAGTCGCAGGGAGGTTCGGTGATCCGCTTCACGGGAGCCAAGGCTCCCAACGGATGGAGCCTTGATCGCACCCTCTCGGTCCTCATGAAGCAGGGGGAGCATATCGAGAGCTTCCGCAAGCGTGTGAGACTGCTGGTCTCGCAGAACGCCGGGTCCTCGGCGGGCAAACCGGAGGAGATCGAACTGCTGGGCGAGGAACGGACCGAGGTCGTCGAGGGCTCCGTCGATTTCCACCCGGAGACGGGGGGACTGCTCAACGAGTCGCGTCCCTTCAACCTCATGCTCCGCACCTATGTCGGCCCCACGGCCACGGAGGATGACATCGCCTACCTGCGCCCCGAGACGGCCCAGGCTATCTTCGCCCAGTTCAAGAATGTCTGCGACTCCTCGCGCGTGAAGGTCCCCTTCGGGATCGGCCAGATCGGCAAGGCCTTCCGCAACGAGGTCACGCCAAAGAACTTCACCTTCCGCTCCCGCGAGTTCGAGCAGATGGAGCTGGAGTTCTTCATCAAGCCGGACGAGGCGGTGAAGCTGATCCATGGCTCCGTGGCCTCCTGGAGTGAGGGAGCCGACCTGGGCGAGCCCAAGCCGAACTGGGGCTGGGAGATGTGGCACCGCTACTGGGTCGCCCAGCGCACCGCCTACTACGCCTCGATCGGTCTTGGCGTCGAGGATCTCGACTACTACTGGCAGTCGAAGGCCGACCTGGCCCACTACGCGCGGGCCTGCGTCGACATCCTCTTCAAGTTCCCGTTCGGTACCGACGAACTCGAGGGGATCGCGGCACGCGGCAGCTTCGACCTGACCCAGCACCAAGCCCACTCGGGCAAGCAGCTGGAGTATTTCGACGAAGAGCTCAAGACGGCCTGCGATGCCATGACCGCAGAGCAGAAGGTGGCCTTCACCGAGGAGGCCTACGCGGCTCGCAACAATCCCGACACCACACGCGAGGAGGTTGCGGCCTTCTGCGAAAAACTCTTCAAGGGACTCTACGTCCCCCACGTCATCGAGCCCTCGGCCGGCCTCGACCGGTTGGCGCTGGCCATTCTCTCGAATGCCTTCGAGGAGGAGACCGTCACCGACGAGAAGGGTAAGAGCGAGGTCCGCACGGTCCTTCACTTCCATCCGCGCATCGCCCCGATCAAGGTCGGCATCTTCCCGCTGCTTAAGAACAAGCCCGAGCTTGTGGCCAAGGCCCGCGAGATCGTCGCGTTGCTCCGTCCCCACATGAGCGTCTTCTACGACGAGACGGGAGCCATCGGACGGCGTTACCGCCGCCAGGACGAGGTGGGAACACCCTTCGGCGTCACCATCGACTTCGAGACCCTTGGTGAGGAGAAGCCGGAACTGAAGGACACCGTGACCCTGCGCGAGCGCGACTCGATGCAGCAACGCCGCATTCCCATCGCGGATCTCCTCCCGTTCCTGCTCGGGAAGATTTTGTGATTCCTAAAAGGCTGTTAGACTGAAGACTATTGGACTGTTAGGTGCTGCAGACTGCAGAACCGAACCACAACGCCGAGCACCCTGAGACTGACCAGTCGGAGAACAGGTTTTAACTTTCCAACCTTTTCACTACTGCATCCAGTTCTCCCTCGGCGAGTTGGGTGCGAATCGACTCTCCCTGCTTCACCTGTCCTGACGAGGTGACCACCTTCCCTTCGGCATTGCGGGTGATGCTGAATCCCCGGGCGAGGGTTGCCTCGGGGTTGAGGGCCGAAAGGGCCGCGCTCACGAGGTTCATGCGTCCCTTGTCGCGTTCCAATCGGTGAGCCATGAGCGTGCCGAGTTGTTCCCCCAGGGCGGAGATTTTCTGATCCGCATGGAGCAATCGGTGGCCCGGATGGGCCGAGGCCATCTGTGCCGCGCGTCGCGCGATCGTCGCGGAGACCTGCTCCGTCCGCCGCTCGATTGTCCCGGTGAGAAACTCCTCGATCCGGTCGCTCGTCTGTCTTGCCTCTTCGACCCTGCGCAACGGGTCGCGGAAGAGCGGGGAAGAGGCCAGGCGCTGCTGCACGGCATGATGGAGCCCCGTCCTTGCCAGCGCTTCCCGTCCGATCCGCGCCACAAGCGACCGCGAGCGCTCCAGAAGTTCCGATCCCTCCGCGGCGATCAACTCCGCGGCGGCACTCGGAGTGGGAGCCCTCAGATCGGCCGCAAAGTCGGCGATTGAGAAGTCGATTTCGTGCCCGACGGCGCTCACGACGGGAACCGGAGAGGCCACGATCGCACGTGCCACCGCCTCCTCGTTGAATTCCCAAAGATCCTCGAGGCTCCCGCCGCCACGGGTGACGACGATAAGATCGACAGGACCGATGACGCCACCTCCTGCGGCAAGCTCCGTGATGGCGGCGGCTATTTCCGCGGCGGCACCCTTCCCCTGGACTCGAACGGGGTTGATCACGACGCGAAGTCCCGGATGACGGCGATGAAGCACCTGGAGAAAGTCATGGATCGCCGCTCCCGTGGGTGAGGTGACGACCCCGATCCGTCGGGGAAATCGTGGCAACATTCTCTTGCGTGACTGATCGAAGAGACCTTCGGCGGCCAGTCGGCGCTTCAATTCCTCGAAACGGGCCTGGAGTAACCCCTCCCCCTTCGCCTGAACGACCCTAACCACGAGCTGATACTGACCTCGTGGCTGGTAGACACTGATCTGCCCTTGAAGCTGAACCTGAAGCCCATCGCGGAGAGCCACCTTCTGACCAGAGGCTGTCCGGGCAAAGAGGACGCAGGAAAGCTGCGATTCCTCATCCTTGAGGGTGAAGTAGGAGTGTCCCGAGGACTGGCGGCGAAGATTGGAAATCTCCCCCTCCACCCAGACCGATCCGATCCCCTCCTCCAGCACGCTCGAAATCCGGCAGGTCAATTGGGCAACGGTCAGGACGTTTGGGAGATCGGAGTTAGGAGCTTGTAGCTGGGAGCTGGAAACCAAGCCGGTGGGAACCGGAGCGGAAGACTGCGGCAAAGCCGCAACCCGAAGGGAGGCACCGTTTGCCGGGCGGCAAGTGCCGTCAAGTGGAAGCTGGGATTCGGGGTCTGGGAGCTGGATTTCCTCGGCGCGGGTGATTCCGCGCGAATCCACAATCTTCGTAGCTGGTGGTGCTTCTGCTTTCCGTGGCAGGACAGGGGCCATGTCGAATCCCAGCTGCAACTCTCCCTCCTTGGAACGGCGCGCCATGGTCAGGAGAGTTGTGCGCGCAGTCCCGCAAGAAGCTTCTCCAGCCTCTTTGGGATCTCGACCTCTTCCAGAAGCATCTGACGCACGCGGGAATCGGCCACCAGCGTCGAGGCTACCAGATCGGTGATGACCCCGATGTTGCTGATCTGGTTTAGATAAGCCTCGAACTGGGAGGGTAACTCAATCCCCTGTTCCTTGAACCTGGCACAGAGCGCATGGAGCTGAGTGACCCTTGACTCGATGTTCTCCTGATCGCCTTCCCTGCTTTGAACAGGCTCGATCCGAGCGATGCGGAAGGGCTCCGTCTGCTCCCACCCGGTGAATCGCACGCGACTCACCCCCTGCAGGATCAGGTTGGAGGTACCGTCATCGTTCCGGATGCAGGCACGTACCAGACCGGCCCCTGCGATCGGCTCGACCTCCCGCTCCTGCTTGTCACGGGGCATCGCCATGGCAAGCATCCGGCAATCACCCAAGGCCTCCTCCAGCATCAGGCGGTAGCGCGACTCGAAAATGTGAAGGGGCAGGAGAGCGTTGGGAAAGAGCGTCACACCGGGCAGCACCATTACCGGCAGGGTGGCCGGGAGCTCAGTCGATTGTTCCCCGTTCATGGGTTGACGTTATGCACTCCACTCCGTGGCATAAACCTCAAAAACCGCCTTCACTCAAATCGGCAAACTCTCCCGCCAGAATCGCACTTTCTGGTGGACGATCGGAGTGGGAGATAGCATTCTTCACCACTCCCATCCACGGATGGGACCTCATCCTCGGATGAGCCGGATCCGGGTAGGTACCGAAGTGGCCAAACGGGGCGGACTGTAAATCCGCTGGCTTACGCCTTCAGTGGTTCGAATCCACTCCTGCCCAATCTTTCTTGACGGTTTCTTGGTACTCATACTTGCACAACTCTTGCACAATGGGTTGCAAGCAGCGATTGCGAAGGGATTCAGACTGTTCCGCAGGGTTTCGTAATCGAATTGGAAGAATCCATGTGCGGCTCTACCAGTCCGTCATACTTGTCGTAAGCGGTGCTTACGACAGATACGCCTTCTCTATCAGATCTCTGTCAAGACGGTGCTCGGAGTAACGCTTATCCCTTTTTCCTACATTCCTGCTTTGCATACCGGGCCATTGCCGCGCCTCCATTACGTTGGAGCGAGAAACTCCCTTAAGGAAACGCTGATTAAATCCCATGAAGGCCGCTGAAGAGTATTTGCTGATTTTTGAAGGCGCGAGTGCTGGGCGATACCCGCAGCGGTCTCGTCCGAGCGAGTAACGCCACAAAAATCGACAAATGGCTTCAGCCCTTCGGGTTGCGGTGATAACCGGCCGGGGGCTGCGTTGGCCTCGCGGTTACAGCCCACTGCGGGGATGCGCCCGCGAAGCCGCCTTGCCCGCGGCCAGTTCTTCCCGCAACGGCCTCTATGCGATTTAATAAGCGCTTCCTTAAACTTCAACTTTCCACTTCAACTTCCGTTCCCGACCCACCACTGCCTCCACTTGGCAGGTGCCCATTTGGAAGGGAGGTAGAAGAGGGCCGCCAGGGCCACGATCCAGCTGAGGGTGCCAAGAGCGAGGCAGATGGAGTACCAAGCAGGAGCCTTGAACTGGAAGGTCACTTCATGGGAGCCGGGAGGAACAAAGGCCGAGAGGAGGGCGGCTTCGGCGCGATGAACCTCGGCGGCCTTTCCATCGATCGTCACGGTCCAGTCGGGGTGATACGCCTCGGAGACCACGAGCCATCCCGAGACGGTCGGCGGGATCTGATAGCTCATCCGCTGATAGTCATCCATGCGGTTGCCGACCAGAGGCACGCGACCGAATGACTGACCCGCCTTCCCCTGATACTGCTGGAGCAACTCGATCTGGTTCGGCCCCTTCGCCATCCCTGCGAATCCCGGCATGTTGCGATCCACTCCCCCCATCTCCACCGTGATGAGATTCTGCGGGAGGAGCTGCAGCGTGGCCGGAGCCATGGCATAGCTCTCGGGCGGCAGTGCCACGAAATCTTTCGCCAGGAATGCCGGGTAGAGAGCATCTGGGTTGGCTAGCACCGCAAAGTAGCGGTTTTCAAAGGCAACCGGATAGACCGAGCGGAAGAAATCCTGCATCTGCTTCGGCGAGAAAGGATCCTCCTTGTCGAGCAGGATATAGGCCACACCGGCGAGATTCATGTAGCTGCGGATGGCATCGCCCGAGGCATTTCCCGCGACCTCCAGATGCCTCACCCACTTCAGCTGGAAGTGACGCAGAAGCGCTTCGGAATCCAATGCCCGCCCGGCCTTCTCCGGAAGCGTCAGGTAGAAATACCTACCACTCAGCGGATGAACTCGTCCTTGGATCGGCGCGGTCTTCAGGAAAGAGGCTGCCTGATCATACTCCGTGAAGAGTTGACGATCCATCCCGCGGGTCCAGTAGGCGGAGTGGATCGGGTAGAGCTCCACCAGCATGAGAAGGCCCACCGCGATCGCAAGCGGCTTGCGCCATCCCTCGCCGATCACCTCCGTGAAGAGCATCCAGAAAGCCATCCCCACCGCGGCGGCAAGACAGCAGAATCCACCCACGCTCCAGAATGACTCGGGCGCGCGGATATCCTTGAAGAGCGGGAAGAACTCGGCAATCCGGAAGACCGGCACCGCCAGCACAATGAGGGTGATCAAGGCGGGCACCCATGTATTCTTGGGAAGGAGTTGAAACGCCGTCCGGTAGATCAGCCACCCGATCCAGACCAAGGAGAGCCAGAGAAGGGGGATCGAGGTATCGGGAATCCCTTGGGAGGTTTTGAGCGTATTGATATGCCCCAGGAGGATCCCGTCAGGCCCGGAGGCAAACCAGATCGAGAGCAACCAGCACCCTGTCAGAATGAGGAACCAACGTCCCAGTTGCGTTGCCCGCCATTCTGCCAGAGAGGAAAGCGCGAGCGCAAAGGAGAGCGCGGCCAGCGGGATCAATCCGATCTGGAACATCTGGGCATCCCCCATCAGTTCCGGACTCCCGCGTGTCAAGAAGCCCCAGAGATCGATCCAGAGCAGTGGCGTCTTGAAGGCATAGTGGTGCTTCCACCCATCAAGGGGGTCAAAGAGGAATCCTGCCGCAAAACCGAATTCGCGGGAGGCGGGCAGGAGGATCATGACGGCCGCCGCGAAGGCAACCAAGATACTGAAACCGTATCCAATGAGTGCCCTGCGGATATTCGGTCGATTGAGTCTCATTACCTCCAATGTCCACAGCGCAAGCATTGGCGACATGACGACTGCGATCTTGGTATAACTTAATGCCAGCGCTGCAGCGGCAAGCCCCAATCCCACGATCTCACGCGGCGATCCTTCTTCCGCAACAGTCACAATTCCCCGCAAAATCAGGGGGGTGAAGACAAAGCAGAGGCCCACTGTCCAGTGCTCGTAGATTCCTACAGCGACGTGGAAAGAAGGCAGGGTAATGTAAACCAGTGAAATCCAAGCCGAAAGCGAGCGACTGGCCCCCAGGGTTCGCGCAAAAAACCACATTGCAAGCACACTTGCCGGTAAAAAGCTTAAAATTAATATTTTCTGAGCCGCAAAGGCTCCAACCAGCCAAGCCAGAGAAAGGTGAGCCATTTTAGATAGAGAAAAGGCCACCGCAAATGCATCTAGGACCAAGCCACTATGCCCCAGCATAAAGTTGGGCGTCCACCCCCCTTGGGATATCTTTAATAAATCCCAAGTCTTACCCGTATCGCCAAAAAGCTCCTCTCGTGAGGGGGTTTGCAAAAGCCATCCGAGGGCAATGGTCAAAAAGAAGATCCCCGCTGCCCAAAAGGGCCAGCGGATCGTTGATGAAGCCGAAGTGGCAGTTACTTTAGAGGACATATTGAGAAGGATTCAGAAAAACCATGATGATCATGAAGAAAGACTCTCAGGGATAAAAGAGATGAAGGGGATTGGTCAAACACCGACAAATCAGTTACCCCATCCTTCATGTTCTCCATGCTCTTCATGGTGAAATCTGTCTCAGAAGTTAATCCGTTCTTTTTCCACCACCAAGGGGCGCTTTAGCACCTGGGTGTGGATAGCCCCGATATACTCTCCAAGGATTCCGATGAAGAAGAGTTGCACAGAAGCGAAGAAGAAGAGACCTATGACCAGAGGAGCTGTACCAACTGGGAAATTATTCCAAAAGAGGATCTTGTACACTAGGTAAGCCAGTGCCACGAGAAGGCAAAGCAACGCCGTGGCAAACCCAAGCATGGCGGCAAGCCTCAGAGGCACCTTGGAGAAGTTCGTAATCCCCAACATCGCTATATCGTAGAGTGTGTAGAGGTTGTTCTTGGTGAAGCCTCTTGTCCGCAGTGGTTGATGGTAGGACACCCTTTCCACCGGAAGCCCGACCTCGGCGATGAGACCTCGGAAATATGGATAAGGATCCTTGAGCCCACGGCAATACTCCATGATCACCCGGTCATAGAGACCGAATCCGGTGAAGTTCTGGATCGTCTTGGTATCCGCCAACCCCTCGACCAGCCTGTAGTAGAGTCTGCGGACGGCAAAAAAAAGTGGAGACTCATCACTGGAGTCCTTGATTCCGACAACAGCTTTGGCCCCCTCCTCCCACTTTTTGACAAAATCGGGAATAAGTTCCGGAGGTTCCTGCAGGTCGGAGGCCATATAGATCACTGCATCCCCCACCCCCTGCATCATGCCATGGTAGGGGGAGCGGATATGACCGAAGTTGCGGGCATTCAGGATGACCTTCAGCCGGGGATTTCCAGCCGCCAGTTTCCTCAGAATCTCCTGGGTCCCATCCGTGGAGGCATTATCGATGATGATCTGCTCATAGTCATACTGCGGCAATGTCGCCATGACCTTGGCCGCGCGCGCCACCAACTCCTCCACATTGCCCGCTTCATTAAAGCAACCTGAGACGATGCTAATTTTTTTCATGAATGTGACAGCTCGTCAGCGTTGCTAAGGGGTGATCTTTTTTGACTTTTCCAACATTGGAACAGAGAGATTGGCTGCGAGTGTCTCCCTGGGCAGAAATGGAGACAAGTCTTCCAATGGGGGTGAGATCAGCGTGCCGTCCGGTTGGATAGAAACTCCAAGCTTGGGGTGGAAAAACTGCTCCGGGTGCATGAAAACCTCGCAAATCACCGGACCAGTGGCATTGAGCACTATGGGCATCACGCGATCAAAGTCTTCCCATGTGCTGATTTGATAGGCCGGCATGTCAAACGCCAAGGCAACCTTGCTGAAATCGGGACAGGAAACCCCGCTTCCTTTATCTGTTCCCGCATACCTCCCCTTGAGCACTGCTTTCTGGGTATGCTTGATCATGAGGTAGCCGTCATTGTTGAAAACGACGATTTTGATCGGCAACTGATAGTGAACGATTGTCTGGAGCTCTTGGAGATTCATCATCATGCCGCCATCGCAATTCAGGCAGAGAACTTCTCCTCGATCCCTCGCGATGGATGCACCGATGGCTCCTGGGAGGCCGAATCCCATTTCACCCAATCCCTGCGAAGTGAGGAGGCGCTGGGGGGGCTTGATGGGAAGGGCCTGATGTCCACTCAGCAGCGCCGTCCCCATGTCAGTTACAACAATCTGGTCGGGCTTCATCAACGGTCCCAGCTTGTCCATGAAGCGGTAGGAATTGATGAATCCGCCCTTGTCTTCGTGTTCCGGTCCTATCCAGGGGAAACGACTCCTGACTTGGGCGCACCACTCGATCCATTCTTGTTGTTTTGGAATCGGCTTCTCCGAAACTTGAACAAGCATTTCCCTGATAAAATTTCCCGCATCAGCAAAGACGGGGTTGTTAAATCTTTGGGGATATTTTTTGAGTTCTGTCGGGTCAATATCGACAACCGTGATGTCCTTCGCACCCCGAGTAAGCTCGGAGATCTCATACCCAACTTGAGGGATGGCGAGTCGGGTGCCGATGGTCAGGAGGGAGTCACAGCTTTGAAGGATAAAGTTTGCGGCACGCTGTCCATAAACCCCGGCACTCCCGACCACAAGAGGGTGTCCCGATGGCAAAAGATCAATGGCCGACCATGAAAGAAGAACGGGAATTCCAAGCTCTTCAATGAACCGTGTCGCCTCTGACACTGCATCTGCCATGCGAACACCCACACCAAGCCAGATGAGAGGGCGGCGGGCGACTCGGAGTTGTTCCAGTGTTTTTGTGACGGCACGCGCCAATGCACCTCCCTCGAGGATCCCCCTCCCCCGATCCCGATCTTCCACTTCAGCGATATAGTGGACAAGGTCGTCTTCTTCGACCAAGGCGGCCTGAATACTCATGGGAAAATCAAGCCAACACGGGCCCGGACGGCCGGTGGTAGCGTAATGCCATGCTTTCTCCAGTTCATAAAGAACCCGCTCCGGATCCATGATCCGGGCACCGTATTTCGTCATCTTGCTGACTGCAAAAGGGCTGTCATAACCCTGGATGCCATACATGCGCAGATCATGATCCGGGGTGATATACTTAGGGTTTTCCTGCCCGGAAATCACGATGCAGGGAATGGAGTCAGCCCATGCTGAAAGCACTCCCGTGATCGCATTGCTCGACCCTCCTCCCGCGGTTACCAGAGCGAAGGTCGGAATGCCTGTTGTTTTCCAATAGGTTTGCACCGCCATGGTGCAGGCCTGCTCATGATGGTTGCAAATGAGTTCGATGGAGGAGTTGTAATAAAATGAGTCAAAAATATGGGCATTGGCCGAACCAATGATACCAAAACCATGCTTGACGCCCTTGGCCTCAAAGAACTTTGCAATGATGTCGCTGACTTTGATTTTCATGGCAGCTGCAAGGAGCGATTCCACATGACTGTTTTTTGAATGGCATCCTTCAGTGAAACAGTGACCTCAAGCCCGAGATCCTTCTGTGCTTTTTGAATATCAGGAACAAGCCTCGTGTGATCGTGGCCACTCTGCCCTAGCCCCGTCCTGATCTCCGGCGCAGGAGTGAAGGATCCCGTGATCATTTTTGCCAGGGTGAGCAGATCCACAGGCTCGGAGCTTCCAATGTTGTAGATCTCGCGCGGCTTCCCTTGGGCAAGTGCGGCCAAAACACCGAACGCAAAGTCGCTGGCATACATCAAACTCCGCACCGTGGCGCCGTCCCCCATGATACGAATCGGCCCCCCGGTGAAACTGTCGCGAATGAAGTCGGTGACTGCCCATGGAAGTTGGAGCGACTGATATGGACCCACAAAGGCGAACGGTCTCAGGGTCACCACAGGAAGCTTGGTCTCGCTGATCGCACTTTGAGCAACCACTTCTGCAAAGCGCTTGGACTCGGCATACACGGCGTTGACATCATTGCATCGAAGGCGACCGGCAAAGGATTCATCCATGTGAGGCATATCCCATGGTTGAGCGCCATACACCAGGCCTGAGCTGAGGAGCACAAATTTCCTGACATCCTCGAGCAAATGTGCCGCCCGAAGGATCCGCAAAGCACCCACCCCGTTTACTTCCGCCACCGAACTGGGTTGCGACGCCAGTAAGCGCCTGTCGGTAAGCGCGGCGGCATGAATGATATACCGCACATCGCTTGGGAACTCGGTAAAATATCGAATGTCTCCCTCTTCAAAACGAAAGCCCTCCACTCCACCAAGGTGTGGCCATCGTGCGGCAAAATCACGGGCCCGGCGACTGTACGCCGTAACCTTGATGCCAAAGCCGTGAGACTCATTAAGGACTTTGATCAGCTCGAGCAGCCATGCCCCCAGAATGCCCGTGCCGCCGGAAATGTAGAGATGCTCTCCCCGAAATGCATCGAGCCGACCGATACGGCCATCAAGCACAGCCTCGGCATCGGCTTTCACAAGGGCGATGGCTTGGTTCATAGCAATGAGATCGGATTGTGAGTTGGCAGTGTTTTGCGGAAAATCTGACCCGTTATTTTGCACCCGCTTTTCGGGCTGCTATTTCAGAAGCCACTTCAACAATGAGATCCTCCTGACCGCCCACGACTTTTCTTTTACCAAGCTCAAGAAAGACTTCGCGAGGATCGACCCCCATTTGCTTCGCCGCACGCTGGACGGGCTTCGAGAACCCCGAAAAGACTCCGGCAAGTCCACTCACAATTGTGATCCCATTGGATTCGGGCAAAGATCCGGCAAAGAGCTGTGCGGCAACCTCGGCCGCATCCAGGGATTTGAAGAGGTCAATCCTCGTTTGATAGCCCTGCTGCTTGAGCACTGCGGCGAGCATCTCAAGAGGCGCATTGCCGGCCCCCGCGCCGAATCCCTTGGATGTTCCATCGATGATTCTGGCGCCCGCCTCGAGCGCCGCCAGAGAGTTGGCAATGGCAAGGCCAAGGTTTTGATGGGCATGGAAACCAACGGGGACTTCCAAGTTTGATGCCAAGAGTCCGATTTTTCCCGCAACATCCTTGGGAAAGTAAGTTCCCGCCGAATCCATGAGAACAATGCCTTGGGCCCCGTAGGATTGCATTTTCTTGGCTTCTCCCAGCAGCACCTCAGCTGATGCCATGTGGCTCATCATCAGAACGCCCCAGACCTCACGGCCCGCACCGCGAACATAGCTGATATGCCTTTGGGTGATGTCGGCCTCGGTGCAATGGCATCCGACACGAAAGAGATCCACTCCGACATCAACAGCTTTCACAATCTCCTTCTTGATGGTGGCGAAGCCGGGGATCACATGGACACTGAGCTTCGTGTTTTTCAGGCATTGTTTGGCTGCACTGAGTATTTCCCCTTCGGGAACAAGACTCTCGCCGACCTGAAGGGAGGAGGCCCCGAGACCGTTGCCATGGCCGACTTCAAGATAGGCATAGCCGGCGAGCTCCGAAGCCTCGGCGTAAGCCTTTACCTGCTCGAGGGTAATCTGGTGACTGTAGGCGTGAGAGCCGTCGCGCAGCGTGGCATCACACACCGTAATGTGGGGGAGGTTAGTCATGCGAGTAGGCAAGGTTTTCAAATCTAAAGTCGTGCCCGAGCTTCTGCAAAGGCAATTGCCGCGCAGTTGATGATGTCGAGGTTTCCGGCATACCTGGGGAGGTAATCACCAAGGCCATCCACCCTCACCATCGTGACCAACCGACCGCTTTCCATGATGGGCTCCAAGAGAAGCTGATAACCCGGCACATATTGGGTGATCAACTTCACCATTTCGGCAATCTTTCCGCGGGTCTTTTCCAGATCGGGCTTTGCGATTTTTGCCATCACCGTCGTTTGCATGTGCACGCAGGGTTGGGCGGGATTCAGGTTGAGAATCGCCTTGGCGTGACTGCATTTACAAAAGCTGCTGAGTCCTGTCTCCGTGGTGCCGAGATATTCATCAAGGTTGATGCGAGTTGCCGGACCGGCGCTACGGGACGCAATGCTCGAAACAGTTTCGAGATATTCGACCCCCTCGTTGGCTTGCGAAATCGCATAGGCAAGCGGGATGGAGGCTTGTCCGCCGCAGGTGACCATATTGACATTGGGCAATCCCAGGCACTCCTCCAGATTCACAGCGGGCACGCACATCCTCCCCACCTTGGCTGGCGTGAGATCCACCGCCACAATTCCCGCCTTTTCAAACAAGGGAGCGTGCTTCATGTGGTCTTCCGCGCTTGTAGCGTCAAAGACCAAGGAGATTTCATTCTTGAGATCATGAATACTCTCCACTCCCCTTGCTGAGACAGGAACCTTAAGCAGGCTGGCCTTCATCATTCCCGGAGAGGAAAGATTCCTCCCTGCGAACAACCGGCATTCAAGCACTGGAGATCGCAGGATCTTTATCAAAAGATCCGTCCCTATGTTCCCCGTTCCAAGAATAGCTACTGGGAGTTTTTTTGGTGGCGTTAACATCGGAAAAGTAAATTCGGGACTACCTTTTCATGATGAGGTAGTTGCGAAAGCCTCCTATTGGCTGATAATTGCTGGATATATAGCGAGCTATTATCGCGTCCTGAAGAAATGGTTCGTTAACAGCGGGGCAATTCACCGGAAAGAGAAATAGACCTGTCAAGAATGCCGACCAGCCCTTGCCATAAAGATCTTTATCAGCCGTTTCCATATTTTGGAAAAACGATCCGGGCACAAGCAGTATATCAGCATTTTTAAGTCCATTGATTTTTTTGGCAACCGTATCGGGAGTGAAGATCCCATCAAAGGGCGGTACAAAATATTCAGGATAATACCTTCCGCTTGCTTTTAGGAATCTGTCGATATCTTCGCTCCCGCTTCTTGGGACGGCAATCGAGGGATATTTCAGAAGTTCCAGGAGGTCGGGCGAGAAGGGGAGTCTCTTGGCCCATGTAAACCGATCGTGATTCGGTTCCTTGGCCAATCGGTCTTGCACCAACCATTCGGCAACGCTTATTTCAGATTGGTGGGCTTCGATCGCTTGCCTGGTCGAGAGGGCGTTCATGATGAGCCCATCGTAGTGATTCCAGAATGCAATCTGATTGGTGGTGAAAACGATCAGCGCCGCAGCTGCAATCACAATCATCCAGCGATGCCTCCTCTCGTAAATCACCGCCCCCAGCCCAAAGATAAGAATGCCGATGCCATTACAAATCACATGGCCGGGATCACAACGCCCAAGCACCGCCGGAAGGAATAGCCCTAGGCTGAAAAGCAAGGAGATGCACAGGGAGGCATGGTTGTCATTTCCAGTCCAACCCGCGGCACCCAGACGTGGAAGAACCCAGCATCCCACCAGCAGGATCGACAGGATATACGGCGCGGGAAATATCGGAAAGTTGTAAGCCCCTCCCCCAAAGAAAAGGATCATCTTAAAATAACCTGGGCCGAAAATACCTAGACATGCAGCCAGCGCCGCGAGGACTGCAAATGACCGGGAGGCAAGATGGGGTTTCCCGGCTCTCAAACACCAAAGGATACCCGCCAGACTGCCAATACAGGTCACAAGTCCTATCTCGGGGCCGAGCATTAAGCCTGCAAAAGGAAGAGCGAAAGCAGCGATCCATCCGTTGCGTGCATCCGATGAGCGAAGGGATTCGTGAAGGATCAAGATGGCCCAAAGCGGGTAAATGAATCGGAGGGGCGTGTATATGACACCGAGCGTGATATTCAGGGTGGCGAGTGTTCCGAAAAGCAGCAGGATGCCTCTGGCTCGATCGGAAATGCCAAAGCGCCGCAGAATCGATTCCATCGCAAGGAGGCCCAGGGCAAAAAACAGGAGAACCGTCAGAATGTAGGCGGTGTCGATTTTGATCAGGCCAAGGGAGGCTTTGCTTAAAAGAAACGGGATCCAAAGCATTGCCGGCCCGTAGCCGTAGTCAAAATCCCTGAAGGGAATACGACCCAGCGTCATCATGTCCAGCCTGGTCAGGAAGTAGGCGGATTCCCCGAAGAAGCCAAAGGGAAGCAAGTGCCACCAAGCTCCCACGATGAAGAGTGTGAGGGTGATGCAGGCGAGTAGCGTGATGAGCAACCCCTTGGAGCGGCGGGCCGGAGATATCAATAAACCCCGGAAAAGCAGCCGATCGCTTGAGTTCAGAGGCGGTATAAACAACCGGGCTAGGAAAAGAGCTCCCAGTGTCAACGCAAGACCGAGATGGGAGGTGGCATTACTGAAACCAAAGACGTACGACTGGGAGTCGATGGGCCCCTTGACGGGCATATGCCAAGGGAGGATGAAAATCAGAAAGAATGAGATGGGGAGAAGAACGGTCAGGAACGCCGTGAACATTTTTCTCTGAGAAGCCGTGAGGGATGTTTGTGCGGTCATAGTCACGGGCGAATCCAGGATGCTGTTTTGAATATCGATTCCTCCAAGGGGATACAAACCTTCAGACCCAGGCCGGTCTTTGCCCGGTCGATTGAAGGGACATAGCGGGAGGGTAAAGAGTTCAAGTGGGGAGTTGTAGTGTCAATTGGAACAGTTGAGGGGTTGAGAGGTTGAGAGGTTGAAGATACCTGAACAGCCCCACCGAGATTAGATGCCACTATTTCAGCAAGTTGAGAAATCGTGGTATCATGTTCGGAACCAACATTATAAGGATGGCAGGACGCTCCCTTGAAGAGGATGGTCCAGAGCCAGATCGCCAAATCGGCGGCGTAGAGATAGGAGCGGTAGGGTGAGCCATCCTTGACCTGGATCGGGTCTCCCTTCAGTGCATCACGGATGAAGTTGCCGATGGCGAAGTGAGCGTCGAGAGGCAATCCCGGACCAACAAAAGCAAAACAGCGGGCAACGGTTGTCTCCAGACCATGCTCCCTGTGCGCGATGGCGCAGAGGAGTTCCCCCACCCGCTTGCCCTCTCCATACGCGGAATTCGGGTCCATTGGATCCGGTGCTCCGTTGTATGTCTCTGGGATGTGGGTCATCTCCGGAGGCTGCTTGCCATAAACCGCTCCGGAACTCACAAAGAGAAAGCGCTTGGCGCCAGTCGCCAAGGCAAAGTCGAGCGTGTGGCGGGTTCCCTGAATGATCGTGTCGAGCATCTCTGCAGGAGGCACCGGGGCGCTTGATGTCGTGCCTGCATGGACGACATGGGAGAATGGCCCCTCAGGAAACTCGAAGTCGCGGACATCCCCTATGTGCAGACGAATCGATTCATGATCAACCAGATGCGGTGCTTTTGCTAAAAATGAGTCCGGATTCCTAGTAAGTCCCACCAACTCTGCCTCCAGCCCGAGTTGCTCATTGGCATGGGCAAAACTCTCGAGCAGCCAGATCCCGAAAAAACCCGTGGCTCCCGTGACGAAGATCCGCCCACCGCGTAATTGCTCCCAAAGCGCACGCGTGTGCGTGAGCACGTGCTCGAGATCTTCCTTGGGGAGAGGTTTATTCACTGGGGTGAAGGGGATAAAATGGATGGGAAAGCTTTTGTTGCCTGAAGATAAATTCGTTGCATGATTTTTTATTCCTTCCCATTCATCTCCTTCATCCCTGTGAGATGCCATTGTCCCTATCCCTCACGAAGGCGCGGATGGTCTCGATCTCGTAGTCCATCATCTCCTTGGTCAGCCCGGGATAGGTTCCTAGAAAGAGCGCCTGATTCATGATGGCATCAGCGCCGGGAAACAGGACGCTGATGGTTGAGGAGTTGAGTGGTTGAGTGGTTGAAGAATCATGACCAATCACACGGAAGGCTTCGGGGCGGTCTTTGCGGAGCTGGACGAAGACGGGTTGTCGTAGCAGGTTCCCGCCGAAGAACATCCGATTGCCGACCTTCTTCTCGTCCAGATGGCGCGCAAGATCGGTATGGGTAAACGGGGCTGATGGCTTCACCCGAAGCATGAAGCCGAACCAGGAACATCCGGTTGAACAACCGGATGAGTCCCAGCTAAAGTTATTGGTTGGTGGTTGGTGGTTGATATCCGGCTTATCCCCTTCAGTTATTGAACCATCAACTTGCAACAATGAACGATCAACCCTCTCCCATGCAGTCGCATGGGTCGGGAGGCTGAAGTCGAAGACATCCTCTAGGTCGGCAAGCCCGGCGCGGAGGTATTCCCAGTTTCGCGCTCTGGCCTCGATGAAGGCGGGTAGTTTCTTGAGTTGCTGTCTGCCAATTGCTGCCTGTGGATCAAGAGGCTTCAGGTTATAGCCGAGGTGGCTGTAGGTGTATTTATGATCGTAGCCCGGAGGAAGTTCCCCGAGATTCCAGCCAAATCGCTTGCCACAAGTGTCGTCCTTGCCCGAGGGGCACCAGCAGTCGCGACCCCAGTCACGGAAGCTCTCGGTATAAGTTTTAAGCGGTGGACGGGAAACGATATTCACGGCCCCGCCCTCACCCATGGTGAGGTGATGCGGCGGATAGAAGGACTGGGTGGAGATATCTCCGAAAGTCCCGGTGTAGGCCACAAGCTGGCCATCGATGATGGCCGGCAGCTTGTGGGAAGTTGTTAGTTTCTGGTTGTTGGCTTCATCCAGCGAAGAACCATCAATCGGCAACGAGCAACTATTCTGTTCCGCCAACTTGATGAGATGGTCGAGGCCTAGCTTCTTTGCGCGCTCAAGGGGCATGGAGTAAGTGCACCCGAGCGCGTCGCAGTTATCCTCAATGAGCCAGAGGTCATACTTCCGGCAGAACTCGAGGACGGAAGCGACATCGAATGGATTACCCAAAGCGTGCGCAATCATGACGGCCTTGGTCTTGCCCTCGCGGAAAGCCGACTCCAGTTGATCCGCGCGGATGTTGCCAGTTGCCGGATCATTATCGATGAAGACAGGAACGGCGCCGTTCTGGAGAATGGGTGCTACCGTTGTCGGAAATCCAGCGGCCACGGTGATCACTTCGTCGCCGGGTTGGATTCTTTTGTGGTCTGGAAGCTTGTGGGTGGTGAGGGCGGAGAGAGCGACGAGATTTGCTGAAGAGCCGGAGTTGACTAGGAGCGAGTATTTGACACCGAGAAAAGCAGCCAGTTCCTTCTCGAAGGCCTCTCCCTCCGGGCCAAGCGTCAGCCAGAAATCGAGAGTGCTTCCCACGGCTGCCTCCACCTCATCCTCCGTGAAGACACGGCCAGCATAGGGCAACACGGTCTCACCCGGGACAAAAGCCGCGCGCTCAGGATCACCCCCTGGTCGCTGCGCGGCATGAGCACGGGTGGAGTATTCTCGCGTGAGGCGGAGAATCTCGGATTTCAGTTCAGGAAGGGATTTATTCATCGGGAAAAAGAGGTTTTCTCGCGCAAAGACGCAGAGACGCCAAGGGTTGATGGTTCAGGGAGGCCGTTAACCGCCCGAATAATGCCCTCTTTCATCAGGGAGGCACCAAAGTTCAGGAGAAAGCCCAGCTTGAGATCTGTTAAACGAAGGTATGTCTGAAGTTGTTTTCGATGAGCCGAGGAAACCTGCTCAACCGATTTAAGCTCTACTACTACGAGCTTTTCAACAATCAGATCTGCACGAAATCCCTGCTCAAAACGGATTCCTTTGTAAGCGACATCAATGGGCACTTGAGTTGCCACAGATAATCCGCGCAACACCAACTCATGAGCAAGAGCTGACTCGTAAACTGACTCAAGTAAACCCGGTCCCAGCAAGCGATGAACTTCTATGCACGCATCTACAATGACACTACCAATCTTATTTTCCTTACTTTGCGCCTCTGCGTCTTCGCGCGAGATCATCTCCTCCATGCTCTTCATGGTAAAATACCCTGATACTCCGCGATTTGGGTGCGGGTGATTTCCAGGGGGGGTTACTGTTCCGGCATGAACCCGGGCATACCAAGAGACTGTCTCTGCAATCGTCTCGTCAAAACCCCACTTGGGCTTCCACCCCAGGAGTCGATCGGCCTTCTCAATCGAGAGGTTCAGGAGCGTGGCCTCGTGAGGTGCCCCTGACGTGTCGAGTTGAAGTTGGAAGTTCAAAGGGAATAGTGGAGGGGGATGAAAAAACAACCGGTTGAGAGGAGGCTCTAAGGATGGGTCTTAATCCAGGGATTAATGAGTTTAACCCCTGCCGTCTCAAAATCAGCGGTGTTTCTCGTTACAAGTGTCATTCTATGTACGAGAGCGGTCGCGGCAATCAGGCTGTCACGGAAGGGTTTAGGGTCCGGAACATGAATCGCCGCGCTTCGAGCTGCCACCATGGCATCAACTGAAAGAATCCTATCTTGAAATGTGGGCCAGACACTCTCGTTAAGCCATGCCCTAAGCACAGCCCCTTTTTTAGAATCGCGTCTCTCCGCCAACAAGACTCCAACCTCAAGCTCCTGTATTGTGATGGCCGAAATATACAGTTCTGAAGCCTCAACCCTGGACGCCCATTTTTTTACATGCCCATCGGCTTTCCCACTACGGATTTTCCGCAGTTCGGAAACAACATTCGTATCAAGCAGATACATCAGGAGAGATCTGCTGGTCGGGCCAATTCCTTGGAAACCGGTATCTCCATCTCAATATTTCCCGCACTAGGCATCGCCAGCAAATCACCGATGCTCACCCTTTTACCAGTAACCCTCTGATACTCCTTGATTGACAAAAGCACATGTGCGGGTTTTCCCCTGTCGGTAATAAAAACCGGGCCCGACTGGGCGGCTTTTTTTGCCCGACTGGTATCCTGATTAAATGTGCGACTGGAGAGCGTAGTGATTGGCATGTATAAACATTTCTACAGTTTTTGGCTAAAGTCAACTTTTAGGCGGTTTCCTGCAGTTTTATCTCCCCCTGTGAATCTGCCAAAAATCGGCATTATGGGTACTCGGGTTCACAATCTGTCTTCCTCTCGTTCAATTTTCGTATCCATTCCATTCAGGGATAACCATGGCGACTGTGAATCCTGATATTCGGCGATTTGCTGGCGGGTGATTTCCAACGGGGTAACTGTTCCGGCATGAACCCGGGCATACCAAGAGACTGTCTCTGCAATCGTCTCGTCAAAATCCCACTTGGGCTTCCACCCTAGAAGTCGATCTGCCTTCTCAATCGAAAGGTTCAGGAGCGTGGCTTCGTGAAGAGCTCCGGGCTGACTTGCATCAATCCATCCACCTTGGCGTGTTTTGAGAATCTCGGTGACGAGCTCGGCAACGGTGCGATTGGAATCAGGACCGGGGCCGAAGTTGAACGCATCACACAGTGAAGCGAGTTGAAGTTGCCCAGTTGAAGTTGAAGCGCCGAATGCAGGACTAGAACTTAAACTTTCATCTTCAACTCTGCTGGCCGCAATTCTCGCGGCTAGCAGAAGGTATCCCGAGAGTGGCTCTAGGACATGCTGCCAAGGGCGAACTGCTCTGGGATTGCGCACGGCTATCTTTTCTCCACGATCGAGTGCCCTCATGGCGTCGGGGACGATCCGATCCTCGGCCCAATCCCCTCCCCCAATCACGTTGCCGGCACGCGCGCTGGCAATGCGTACTGATCCGGCCTGGAAGTAGGAGTTCCGATAAGCCGCCGTGGCGATCTCGGCCATTGCCTTGCTGGAGCTGTAGGGGTCGTGACCGCCGAGCGGATCACTCTCCTCATAGGCCCTGCCCGACTCGTGGTTCTCGTAGCACTTGTCGGTAGTAACGATGATCGCGACTATTTGTTGCTGGTTGCTGGTTGTTGGTTGTTGGTTGGAACTTTCTGAACAAGCAACTTCCAACGAAGAACCCGCAGCGTAGCTGCGCAAGGCCTCCAGCACGTTGATCGTTCCCATGACGTTGGTCTCGTAAGTTTCGACCGGGATAGCGTAGGAGCGGCGAACCAGGGGTTGCGCGGCCAGATGAAAGATGAAATCCGGCTGGAACGCGTGGATCGATTTGCGGACAGATTCGGCATCACGGATGTCGGCGATCTCGTGCTCCATCCGCTCTGACAGACCCAACTGCTCAAAGAGAGACGGGTTGGTATCCGGGGTCAGTGCATACCCATGAACGATCGCCCCCATCCCGAGCAACCACTCGGAGAGCCAGGAACCCTTGAAGCCGGTGTGGCCAGAAAGCCAGACGCGCTTGCCGCGGAAGGCTTTCTGGAGTTGTTGGCTGAGGGTTGTTTGTTGTTGGTTCATTGCTGCTTAGCGGCCTTCTGTAAATAGCCGATGTATCCATTCAAGAGCCTCCAGCAAAGCTCTAGTTGTTCCCGAAGAGAGGCAAATCTATCATCCAAAATCAATTTCTCGTCTTTGGCCGTGATCAGATGCTCCAGCGTTTCGGTCAGTGAACCCCGAGCCTGCCTACAATACTGCAGATTTTCCTGATGATGATGCCGCCCAAAGCCTTCGGCGATGTTGGCCGTTACTGATCTGGACGATCTGAGAATTTGATCGCTCAACCTGTATTTCTCCTCTGCGGGCCATTTTCGTTGAACCTCCGAGATACGAAACCTTAGCGTGCGACATTCCTTGTAGCAATCCAACTCCTCAAATGAGTTGAGTGATTGCTTCGGGATCATGATTGAGAGCTTCAACTGGCAACTTTCAACAATCAACCAAAGTTTGGTCGCCTATGGCGCCCAAACTTTCCATGGCGCTTTCCCGCCCTGCCACAACTCCTCCAGCAGTTGCTTGTCGCGAAGTGTGTCCATTGGCTGCCAGAACCCGCGGTGAAAGTAAGCTTCCAGCTCTCCCTTTTTGGCCAACTGCTGAAGCGGCTCCCGTTCCCACATTGTTGAGTCATCTGCGATCCCATCAATAACAGAGGGATCCAAAACGAAAAATCCTCCATTGACCCACCCACCGTCCCCTTCGGGTTTTTCGATGAACCCAGTCACGGAATTCCCTTCAAGATCCAGCATTCCAAAACGCCCCGCCGGCTGGACGGCTGTCACGGTGGCTTTTTTGCCAGACTTCCAGTGCTGGGCGATGACTGCGGAAACATCCACATCGCTCAATCCATCGCCATACGTGAAACAAAACGGATTGTTGCCAATGTATTGCTGGACCCTCTTAAGGCGCCCTCCCGTCATCGTTTCCTCTCCGGTATCCACGATCGTGACCCTCCAAGGCTCAGCGTGCTTTTCGTGCACTTCCATGGAGTTCTTTTCCATGTCGAAGGTGACATCAGACATATGGAGGAAGTAGTTAGCGAAGTACTCCTTGATCACATACCCCTTGAATCCTGCGCAGATGATGAAATCGCGGATCCCGTGGGAGGAGTAGATCTTCATGACATGCCAGAGGATCGGCTTCCCTCCGATCTCGACCATCGGCTTGGGACGCGATGCCGTCTCCTCACTGATGCGGGTGCCAAGACCGCCTGCCAGAATGACGCATTTCATATAGGAGCTTTAACGCGTCCAAGGCCTTCGGGAAAGCCAGAATCGGCTCTTTGGGATAAACAAAGGGATCACCCCTGACTCAGGAGCCATTCCCAGAGAGGACGGCGGCGAACTGTCGCCGTGTACCCCTGCCAACTTTCCTCCGATTCCCCTTCCTGGGAGTCGGTGAGCAGTAAGAGATCCATGCACCGTAGTTCCCGCGAGGCCTTAAGCAGGCCACGGATTTCCCTTTCAAGCACCTTGGGGTTTTCAGGATTCACGCAGACCTGAATCAGGGTGCGCACGGATCTATCCTGATGGATCACGAAATCCACCTCGGCCTTCTGAGGATCCTGCCAATAGTAGAGTCGTATTTCACCCCTTAGTTGCCTCCGATGGCAGGCGATGGCGACGAGGTTTTCCATTAGGCGCCCATGGTTTGGGCTGGACTGGAATCCGGATGAGGTGATGAGGCCGTTGTCGATGGCGTAGGATTTCTTGCAAGAGGCGGCCTGCTCACGCGGCTTGAAGGAAAAGCGCGGCACAGTGAAGAGCAGATATGCCTGCTCCAGGAAGCCGACGTATTTCTTCAGCGTGTGGACACTCCGGCACCCCGTGGCATCCCGAAGCGTGCGGAACGAGTAGGCTCCTCCGGGTTGGGAAAGCAGGCACATGGCAAGCTGATCCAGAGCCTGCGGTGCACGCAGGCCGTGGCGCACCACGATATCCTTGTGGATTACCGCGGATACAAGTGTCCGGAGATATTCCTGCCCCGCAATGCCCTTGAGCACAATCTCAGGGAAACCCCCGCTCCGCGAATATCCAAGACACTCCTGGGCCAGTTCCGCACGGGTCGGCGGAGCATCGCCCCTTATGGCAGAGATGAATTCCGCAAAGGAAAACGGCAGAAGAGGGATGGAGAAATGTCGGCCAGTCAGATGCGTCGCCAGTTCGGAACTCAAAAGATGGGCATTGCTCCCGGTGATGATGAGTCGTCTGCCGGATCGCTGGAGGCGGTTGACCCAAAGTTCCCACCCCGGGAGGTTCTGCACCTCATCCAGCAGAATCAGGCCCGGCGAGCCGTAGACTGCATCCATGGCCGCCAGAAGCGCATCGTAGTCAGTCAAATGAGCCAATCTTTCGTCGTCAAAATTGATGTATCCACAAGTCTCGGCCCCAGCGCCGGCGAGGTGGGCGGCATAGAAGGATTTCCCAGCCCTGCGTGGGCCGATCACCACGCGCGCCAAGTCCCCCGCCTCGGGGTCATGGACGGAGGTGCGCGGGATATACTTCTTGGTGAGAAGAGATCTCCATTCCCGTTGCTGGGTGATGAGTATGTCCTGAAGCATCGCCCTTGAGATTAGAATAGATATAATCCTAACGCACGTTTTTTAATAAATACGTGCGTTAGGATTAGGGTTTCTTGAAAAACTCGGGTGGACTCCCGTTTGGATCTCGACCATCGGCTTGGGACGCGATGCCGTCTCCTCGCTGATGCGGGTGCCGAGACCACCGGCCAGAATAACGCATTTCATCTTGGTCATCTCCATGAGGCTAGCCTGCGGCACTCCAACCTGCTCCTCCCGGTCGCATGTTTCATCCTTCCCAAGCTAGGCACAGACCCCAAAAGGTCAAATTGAAAGGCCCTCTGGAATGTTACCTGAAAGCCAGAATCGGCTCTTTGGGATAAAGAAAATAGGCGCCTCGATGTTTACATTGGGTTGATTGAAGGATGATGTTTTCACGCAACGGGCGCAAAGCAACTGTGTTTTTTCAGGCTGGTTGAAGGTGGGCGTTTTTGAGGAGGGATTGGATG
>Ga0208327_1000002_pt1 | contig 78891 bp, 68 predicted proteins | sample LakMenEpi26Jun08_FD_150733 | JGI IMG/M metagenome (GOLD analysis project Ga0208327, IMG submission 150733) | Freshwater microbial communities from Lake Mendota, WI - 26JUN2008 deep hole epilimnion (SPAdes) | ecosystem: Environmental > Aquatic > Freshwater > Lake > Epilimnion/Euphotic zone ...
TTCATGCGTTGGATGTGGTTGGTTTTTTTGGATCTTCATTTACCCAAGTATCCCAACTCTCCTTCGCATGAACAACCTCCTGAAACTTCACACTTAGGGAACCACTGATTAAAACGCATAGAGGGATTTAATCAGCGTTTCATTAGATAGTGTCGTCACGAGATATCTACCCAGAGAGCGATGCTGCGTATTTCGATAGTAGCCAGGAAGGAGGAGGCATTCTTGGTATGTCGAGTGGCGATACCCCTCCATCTTTTGAGTTGAAGGAAGGTGTTTTCCATCAGATGGCGAGGAGTCAGGGATGATAAGTGTTTCCCTTATCGATTAGATTTTGCGGGATCGTGCGGGCGGGCCGACCGTTTCCTCAAGGAGCGCAATAGAGCGCAACGCCCATGAACACGAATCCACTCAAGCAAGGAAACATCGCGGTCAATCTCTCCGGCATCGGAGCGGTGACTTGGGAAATGGTGAAGCAAAGGGCCTCCGAGATCGCGGCCATCAACGGCCGGACAGACGGCCGTATTCAGGAATCGGATTGGGAGGAGGCAAGAAGGGAGCTGACTGGCTCTGTAGAGGCTGATCCGACGGCCGGGACCGAGGGCTGGGGTTCCACGATCGGCGGCCGCGGAAAAGTGGCGCTGGAATCTCCCGGAGAGGATACGGATGAGGAGGGTCACAGCACGAGCGCTCAACTTGTGGAGCAGGGCCTGCAGGAAGCCGAGCACGACACGATGCTACGCGCCTCCAAGAGGCCCATTCGTATCCCCATTCCCAATCCTTAAGGAGGGAATCAACCCGTGAAATCAGCCGCCTTGCCTGTCATGTCCGGACGGGGCATGAGGGACGGGCACGTCAATCGGGAAAAACATTCCCATCCGATCCCCTCTCCCAGGGCGATAGCGGGTTTCCCGGCGATGAGGGTCGCCGTTTTCAGCGCGAAGTCTTACGACGAGGAATTCCTCAACCAGGCAAACACGAATCACCATGACCTTGTTTACTTCGAACCCCATCTCACGACGGAAACCTCCAAGCTGGCCCACGGCTTCGAGGTGGTCTGCGCTTTCGTCAACGACCAGCTCACCCGAAGTGTCCTGACGGCCCTGGCGGAACACGGGACACGCCTGGTCGCACTCAGGTGCGCGGGGTTCAACAATGTCGATCTCTACGCGGCCAGGGATCTCGGGATCACCGTCTGCAGGATTCCCGGTTACTCGCCGCACGGGGTGGCGGAGCACGCGGTAGCACTGATCCTGACGCTCAACAGAAAGATCCACAGGGCCTACAACCGAGTGAGGGATGGTAATTTCTCGCTGAAGGGTCTGATGGGGTTCGAGCTGTGCGGGAAAACGGTCGGCATCGTCGGCACGGGAAAGATCGGGATGAACATGGTGAGAATCATGCGCGGCTTCGGGATGAATGTCCTCGCCCATGATCCGCGCCCCGATCCCGAGTGCGCTTCGCTGGGAGGACGTTATGTCCCCCTGAGCGAACTCTGGGAGCGTAGTGATATCATCTCGATCCATGCCCCTCTGACCCCGGAGACCCGTCACATGATCGACGGCAAGACCCTGGAGCAGATGAGGAGAGGGGTGATGATCATCAATACGAGCCGGGGCGGGATCATCGACACGAAGGCCGTGATCCGGGAACTCAAGAGCGGTCGGATCGGCTCTCTGGGACTCGATGTGTATGAGGAGGAAGGAGATCTCTTCTTCGAGGATCTCTCCGGTCAGATCATCCAGGATGACTTTTTCATGAGGCTGCTGACATTCCCGAACGTGGTGGTCACCGGGCATCAGGGATTCTTCACGGACACCGCCCTTCGCAACATCGCCGAGACGACGCTCCGGAACATCTCCGACTTCGGGAGTCATGCGATCCCGCCCGCCAATGAGGTGACGACCGCGAATCTCCGATGCTGAAGGATCGACCATCATGAAACAGACCCTCGAAAACAAAGCCCCGAACCGGAATCCCGAATGGATCCGCTGGTTCTCTGAAACCAACCGCTCGCACCTCTCCGTCGTGGGCGGAAAAAACGCCTCGCTGGGCGAACTCATCAGCAATCTGGGAGCCTCGGGAATCAGGGTGCCCGACGGCTTCGCGACGACGGCGGCGGCCTACTGGGAGTTTCTCAGGGCCAATGATCTGACCGGACCGATTTCCCAGAAGCTCGCACTGCTGAAAAAGGATGGCAGCAATCTGCCGGGCATCGGGGCGGCTGTCCGGAAGATGATCCTCGGGGCGGAGTTCCCTACCGCCATGGCCGACTGCATCCTCCGCGCCCGCCATGACATGGAGAAGCGGTGCGGACACAGGGTGGGAAGCGTGGCCGTCCGGAGCAGCGCGACGGCGGAGGATCTGCCGGAAGCCAGCTTTGCGGGCCAGCAGCAGTCTTTCCTGAACATCCGCGGGGACGCGGCCCTGCTCGACGCCTGCAGGAAGTGCTATGCGTCGCTCTTCACCGACAGGGCGATCATCTACCGCAGGAACCAAGGCTACGACCAGATGAAGGTGGCCTTATCCATCGGCGTGCAGGAGATGATCCGCTCTGACAAGGCGGGATCGGGAGTCATGTTCTCCATCGACACGGAGACGGGCTTCCCCGGTTGCGTGCTGATCGATTGCGCCTGGGGGTTGGGCGAGACCGTGGTGCAGGGGATGGTGGAGCCGGACGAATACCGGATCTTCAAGCCGTTGCTTGGCAACCCTGCACTCACCCCGATCATCGAGAAGACCCTGGGAGCCAAGGCGAAGAAGATGGTCTATGCCAAGGGGGGAGGCCCGGCTTCAAAGTCTTCAAGGGCTTCAAGGCAAGCCTCCACCATCTTGGTCAATACAACTGAACAGGAGCGTTCCCGATTTGTCCTCAGCGACGAGGAGGTGCTCCAGCTTGCCCGCTGGGCCTGCACCATCGAGAAGCATTACGCACAGCCGATGGATATCGAATGGGCCAAGGATGGGCCGCATGGTCCCCTCTACATCGTGCAGGCGCGACCCGAGACGGTCCAATCCCGGCTGGGGGCGGCTGCGCTGCGAACCTACCGGCTCAAGACCCCGGAAGAATCACCCACGGGAGAATCCACTGGGGAAGGAAAAGGGAAGCCGCGGCGGCTTGCAAGCGGACTGGCCATCGGCGACTCCATCGCGACGGGCAGGGTCTGCTGCCTCCGGAGCGCTGCCGAGATCGGACGCTTCGTGGAGGGATCCGTTCTGGTGACCGGAATCACCGATCCCGACTGGGTGCCAATCATGAAAAAGGCCTCCGCCATCGTGACGGATCACGGCGGCAGAACCAGTCATGCTGCGATCATCAGCCGTGAGCTCGGGTTGACGGCGATTGTCGGGGCGGTCGACGCCACGCGGCGCCTGAAGGATGGGTGCAAGGTCACGGTCTCCTGTGCCGAGGGGGAAACCGGTGTCGTCTATGACGGGATTCTCGATTTCGAGGTCCGTGAGATCAACACGGCGAAGATCCCCAAGACCCGGACCAAAGTGATGGTCAACGCAGGCGACCCGGCCACGGCCTTCCGCTGGTGGAGACTCCCGAGCGACGGGGTCGGCCTGGCCCGCATGGAGTTCATCATCGGGAACCTGATCAAGATCCATCCCATGGCACTGGTCCGCTTCAAGGGACTGAAGGATCCGGCAATAAGACGCGCCATCGAGGGTCTGACCAAGGGATACCGGGAGAAGGCCCTCTACTTCGTCGAGACTCTGGCGCGGGGCATCGCCCGGATTGCCGCCGCCCATCATCCCAACCCGGTCATCGTGCGCATGAGCGACTTCAAGACGAATGAATACGCCCGGCTCATCGGCGGGGCGGCCTTCGAACCGAAGGAGGAGAACCCGATGCTCGGATGGAGGGGGGCAAGCCGCTACTACAGCGAGGGATACCGTGAAGGATTCGCCCTCGAGTGCCGTGCCGTCCGGATGGCGCGCGAGGAGTTCGGCCTGGAGAACATCGTCATCATGATCCCCTTCTGCAGGACGATCGCCGAGGCGGACAAGGTGCTGGCCGAGCTTGCCGTCAACGGCCTGATACGCCACCGGCACGGCCTGCAGATCCACGTGATGGCGGAAATCCCCTCCAACGTGATTCTTGCAGAGCGCTTTGCCGAACGCTTCGACGGGTTCTCCATAGGCTCCAATGACCTGACGCAACTCGTACTCGGCGTCGACCGTGACAGCGACCTGCTTAGCAGCCTCTTCGACGAACGCGACGAGGCCGTGATGACGGCGATCGCCGATCTGCTTTCCAAGGCTAGGAAGAGCGGTGCTCACACGGGGATCTGCGGCCAGGCGCCCAGCGATCATCCCGATTTCGCCCGCTTCCTGGTCAGGAACGGGATCGATTCCATCTCCGTGAGTCCCGATAGCTTCCTCGCAGTGAAGCAGGTCATCGCAAAGGCGGAAGGAGGAGGGGGAAAGGCTGAAGGATGAACCGGTAGAATTATGAGGTATGAAAAGGGATCCTACCGATCAGAACTTTCGATCCATAAGGATTAACCCGTTGGGGGGGGAACTCAACAGCCCAACAGCCCAATTATCTGCCGATCCTCCCGGATCAGGAATCCCTCGACCAGCTGGCCTCGGGACTTCTAGGCCCGCCGGCCTCGAATGATTAAGCCGCCTTCCCAGGCGCCTTCCTTTTGTCCAACAGTCCAACAGAAGAGAGCAACGGCTCTCCTATTTAGCTTCGCACGATCAACTGCCGCTGGCCAACCCTATCGCACGCGACAGGGTCAGGGCCACTAGGTCGAGCATCATGATCCCATGGATGACGAAGAGAGTCTTCATCAGTCGGGAAAGGGGTGTGGCTCCCGAGGGCTCGAACTGGAGCAGGGTCATCGCCGAGACATGGTAGTAATCAAAGGTATCCAGCGCCCCCATCTCCTCGGCAAACCTGATGTGGGCGTGCCCCCGGGCCCTCCCCGCGGTATCGAGCCGCCAGTAAAGCCAACCGAAGGCGACCGTGATGACGGGGATGAAGAGAAGGAGCTGGAGCAGGAGGAGCCCGCCCGCCTTGAGATGACTGAGCAGAAGTAGATTCAGCATCACAAACTGAAAGGAGCAGCGCAGGATGAGCAGTCCTCCCAGGAGGTCAATGACCCATCGGGTGCGTTTGCCCATAACGATCCGGACCTGCGCGAACAGCACCATCAGCACCAAAGGGGGAATGAACCAGTACAAGAGGAGGTTGGAGGTGTTTTTGACCACCATGGCGACATTACGCACCGTGGCATCGTCGATCTCCCCGAGCCCCTCCCCGAGGTTCCGGAGAAAAAGACTGGAAAAGACGTGTCCGAAAATCAGGATCCAAAGGGGAATGCTACGCCGGAGGGCACCGGCAAGAGTGTTGGCATTTTCCATGGATCCAAGAGCTATCATGCTTTGACAGGAGACCAATCCTGAAGTGAGATTGACGGCATGTTCCATGACGCCGTCCATCACCTGATCGTCCAACCGGACGATGGCATCGCCCCCATTCTCAAGACCATCGAGGGAGCCAAGAAATCGCTCGATATCAAAATGTTCCAGTTCACGGATCCAATCCTGATCAACGCAGTGATCGAGGCCCACAAACGCGGAGTGAAGGTCCGCGTGATGCTGAATCCCTCGCGCTTCACGGGTGAGCACGACAACGACGAGGCATTCGAGATGTTCCGCAATGCGAAGGTACCGGTCGAGGAAACCAACCCGAAGTACCCGATCACCCACGAGAAATCGATGGTGGTCGACGGCAAGCAGGCCTTCATCATGTCACTGAACTGGGCGCCGAAGTATTTCGGGCTGACCCGCGACTACGCTCTGGTCACCAACGATCAGGAGGAAGTTGCCGAGGTGGCGGGTTGCTTCGACGCGGACTGGAACCGCAGCGACTTTACACCACCGGCCGTCTCCAACCTTATCTGGAGTGTGGGCCGAGCGCGTCAGGAAGTGATCAACTTCATCGGCAGCGCCAAGGAGTCGCTCTTCATTCAGCACGAGAAGTACGTCGATACCCCCGTGATCGAGGCGCTCGTCCACGCGAAGATGAAGAACAACGTGAAGATTCACGCAACGGCCCTTCCCGTCCATTCGCTGAGGGATTTCTACATCCTCGAGGGTGTCGCCGGCCTCCGCCTGCTGGAGGATCTGGGCATCAATGTCCACAAGCTCAAGGGAGTCCATCTCCACGCGAAGCTGATCCTCGCGGACGAGGAGCGGGCCCTTCTGAGCTCGTTCAACATTTACCCAAAGTGCTTCAACGAGCGCCGCGAGCTAGGCATCCGCTTCAGCGATCCCGACCTGATCAAGCGCCTGGTAAAGATCTTCCACAAGGACTGGGATAACTCCAAGCGCATCGATCTCTCCGACGAGGGGATCCAGGCCGACCGCGACAAACACATGGCCAAGGAACTCGCCGAGCAGAAAGCTCACGAGGAGAAGCACTCAGATATCGCCAGTGGAAAAAAGAAACACTCCTCCTGAGCCGGCCACAGCGGAGGGGCTGGCTCCCCGCCCCTCGATGCTCGAACTGTCGGGGCTCTTCGCCTTCATCGGGCTGACCAGCTTCGGCGGGGGCATTACCGCCTACATCAGGCGTCTCGTGGTCACCCAGAAGAAGTGGCTCACCGACGAGGAGTTCCTTCCCGGACTGGGACTGGTGCAGCTCCTCCCGGGAGCCAATGTCGTGGGGCTGGCGGTCTACATCGGCAATCACCTCAAGGGTCCTCTCGGCTCCGTGGTGGCGCTCGGATCGCTGTTGGTTCCCCCGTTCATCTCCACCTGTGCCCTGGGTTTCCTCTATTTCCATGCCGGGAAAACCGCTGACACAAAGGCACTCTTAGCCGGTATCACAGCGGTCGCCTGCGGGCTCATGGCCAGCATGGTCTTTGAGGCGGGAGAGAAGGCGATCAAGGGATTTTTTGACGTGGTGCTGATCCTGATCACCTTTGCCCTGGTGCGCTTCCTCCATCTCAGTGTTCCGATCGTGATCCTGATCGTGGCTCCTCTGGCCATCTGGTGGCACAGGCCGAGATCCTCTAAGGATAGCGGCTCGACCAACTCTTCCGCGTCATGAACAACACGCTCCTCCAGATTGCGATCCTGTTCTGCACGCTCTCGCTCTCGGCTTTTGGCGGCGGCAAGGTCGTCCTGCCGACCATGCATCATGACGCGGTGCAGACGAGACCTGATTACTCCTTCAATAACCACCAGTGGATGGATGACTCCGACTTCGTGAATCTCTTCTCCATCAGCATGGCGGCACCGGGGCCCTCCATGATGGTGGTCACTCTGGTGGGACTGAAGGCGTGCCTTCCCTACGGAACAGCAGTCGCGATCCTCGGGGCACTGGTGGCCACACTGGCGATGTTCGTTCCGAGCTCGTTCCTCGTCTACTTCGCCGGCAAGTGGTGGGACAGCTGGGAGGAGTCTCCTTGGAGGCACTCCATCATGGATGCGATCATGCCGATTTCGACCGGTCTGATCCTTGCCGCCACATGGATCATCGCGAAGACCTCGATCCATTCCGTGCCGACCGCGATCATGGGAGTGGTGGCCCTGTTGCTGATGCTCTTCACCAAGATCAACCCGGTCCTGATGATGGGAGTTGCCGGAGCGATCAGTTGGGTGTTCCTGAGATAAGGAGGGGAGATGGGAGTTGGGCTTTTAGGGGATAGGTAATGGGTAATCGGGAATGGGGGGGAGGTAAAGTCCAAGGGGAAGTCCCCATTCATCATTCTTCATTCTTTTTTTTGCCTTTCCCCGCTACCCGCCTCCCAACGGGTTCACCCCGTTGGTGCGAAAGTTCTGATCGGGAGGCTGGGCCGTTTGAAGTTTGTTATTACTGCTTGTGCCTTCGACGTTCGACTGTCGACCCTCGACTCAGTTCCCCATCATTGACGGCACTTGCCTCCAGGCAAGCGGTGCCGCCCCGTTGGGCTACGACACTGCGTCGTAGTCTGCCGCGCCTAATCCCAAAGGATTGGTTCATCATTTTTCATTTTCCCTTTTTCCCTCCCACCTTCCTAAGCCTTTTATTTAGTTGTTAATAATCGGTTCCACATCTATCGGGCCATCCCGGCGAGGGGTAGTTTCTATGCGTGGTCGGGATACCGGCTACCCGGTCGGTTCGATGACGGCGCATCGGGCGGAACGGCATTGATGATGCCCGCCGACAACAAACCCAATGATCATGAACACAACACTGGCACGATGGAACCCGGTCCGCGAACTGGAGGAGGTGCAGGAGCGCCTCTCGAGCATTCTCCCATTCCCTTCGCTCCGTAAAAACGGGGACAAGGAGCTGATGAGGGTGACCGAATGGGCCCCCGCGGTGGATATCACCGAGGATGAGAAGGAGTATGTGGTGACCGCAGATCTTCCCGAGATCAAGAGGGAGGATGTGAAGGTAACCGTCGAGAACGGGATCCTCACATTTTCGGGAGAACGGAAATTCGAAAAGGAGGAGAAGGGGAAGAAATACCACCGGATCGAACGCTCCTACGGAAGCTTCCTGCGGAGTTTCGACCTTCCGGACGATGCGGACTCGGAAAAGGTCGACGCGAAATTCTGCGACGGCACCCTCAAGGTCCATATCGCCAAGAGCGCGAAGGCACAACCGAAGCAGATCGAGATCAAGGTCGCCTGAAGCCTGAAGTGATCCCGGGGAGGGGGCGCCCCTTCCCGGATCATGTCTCACTCAACTCGGCGGGAGAGTGCCGCGGAATGGCGATGGGTCATCGACTGCGGCGATACGCAGGTTGACCACCGCACCAAACTCGATCGAGAGGTTACCCCGACGTTGATCCCGTAGATCTCCATGCCGCGGCTGGAAGTCGAGTTTTTGGAAAACTCCAGCAAGGCCGTTAAAGCACTCTTGTCCCTGAGATTGCTGAAGCCATGCAGTCCAGGGCTGTTGCGAGGGCAGTGGATGCACGAAATCGTTGCGTCTCCTGCAATCGTTCCGCTTCCCTTGAGTTTGGCACCGGCATCGACCTGAAGGTTCCCAGCAATCGATCCGTTCACCGCAAGAGTGCCGCCGCTGACCTTGGCAAGTGGCGGCGTAGCTCTTGCTGCCCAGGATCGTGGTTCCGTCGCCGTCCTGCGTGCCTGACAATGATAACCCAAGTTCCCTCCTCGAACTTCAAACCCTTCGGAGGAGCTCCCGTACTCACATGACTGCTTACGGGGGCGCTCCTTAGCGCAATCTGCCCCTCTTCTTCTGGAAGATCAATTCACCGGCGCGAAAGCGCCATTCGGCAACTGACGGAAGAGCTGCCTGCCCCTAGGGTAGGAAGGAACATAACTACCATCCATCTGCTGGACATAGCTGATCTTCGCGGGAGTGAAGCTGCCGTCGGAGGTGCGGGTGTAGAGAGTCTGGGTGGTCTGCTGCTGGGGAGCCTGCCCTCCGCCGCTCGATTTAGGAATGAAGGCGTTGATGGCCTGTGATCCGACGCTGCCGGCTCCGGCCGCAATGGCTCCCGCAGCCACGGGATTCACGCCTCGCATCAAGGCTCCGGTGCCAGCGCCGATTCCGGCAGCTGTGAGTCCCTGAACCACCGCAGCACCCATCGGGGTCATCACAGAGCGAGGTTGCCCATTGGGCCCCATCTCGGTGGTACAGGCTGCAAGAAGGGCTGTAGTGGAAGCAAGAGCGAGGAGGGAGCTGGTCTTCATACGACCTAAATATCAAACATCTCTTCTGAAATGCAATCGGGGAACTTGAAATTCCATTATCCCCCCATATCCCCTTTCCTCACTCCACCCGGTGAAGCGAGGAGGCGGCATCCCTGGCCCGCCTCAGTCGCCCTGTGGAAGAACCCGTGGCAGCCTTGATGCAGCGAGAGAGGTGGCTTGCGGAGTGAAAACCGCACAATGCGGCGACAGCCTCCAGCTTGAGAGTTGATGTCTGCAACATCCTCACTGCACGATCGGCACGCAACTGCATACGCCGCTCGACCGGCGAACACCGCATTTCGGACTGGAATGACTGCCGGAGACCCGAGACCGAAACCCCGAGACTACGGCTGACTTCCTCCACGGAAAGCTGGGGCCGGTCCCCCCACAATGATTCAGCGTTTCTGACAAGCATCTGATTTCTGGTCGGCGGAGGGGTCCTGATGAAGCGGTCTATGTTCAAGGCGACTGCCTCACTCATCAGATGGATCATTTTCTCAAAACCCGGGCGCTGTCCGCGCAATTCATCAAGGGTGATCCTTAAAAGATTCCCGAGAGTTCCCTCCGAATCATCCTGGACCAACGGGGGTATCTCTTGGTCGGAAGGACCAAGGACTTCAAAGTGCAGATTTGAGTAATCTTCAGTGGCAATTTCGGCATGAGTCACGCCCGGAGGCGTGATCCAGAGTGTGCCCGGGCTCATTCGGAGCCTCTCCGACCCATGAATGCAGTCGATGCTCCCGTGACAATAGTAAACCCACTCCCAGCAAGTGTGAGAGTGGAGATAACCACCTTCCCCCTTGTGCGCGATACAGGAGCCGCCCGACTGGACGCGCCACTGACGTGATGGCGTTTTGTGCATATTTTCTCTTGGTTTGTACACTCTCTTTACGTTGCTGATGAAGGGTTTCAACAATATTTTCAATTCGTAAATAACGATCCATGCATTCTTCAAACACCCCCGAAAACGACTCTTCCTGCGATCCCGCCGCATCCGAGGTCATCATGAGCGAAAAGGTCACCATACGCTGGTACCGGACCAAAGTTGACAAGGCGGTGATGAGCCGCCTGATGAAACGCAGCGACATCAAGGCCGCGAGGCAGTGTCTTCTCGTTACGGGACTCTTCGTCCTGACCGGAACCCTCTGCTATCTCTCCTTCCAGAATGTCAATTCGGCGAACTGGTTCTGGAGCGTGCCCCTTGTGTTTATCTGCCTATTTTTTCACGGGACTTTCTGCCAGTTCATGGGGCCCGTGGCCATCCACGAACTATGCCACAAGACACCGTTTCGAAACCAATACCTGAACGATTTTTTCATGTATCTGTTTTCGTTCCTGAGTTGGCACGACCCGATCGGTTTCAGGGCTAGCCATGTAAAACATCACCAGGTCACCTGCTATCACGATCTGGATGGCGAGGTCATACTGCCGCAAAAGATGGATTGGGACTGCGTGAAATTCTGGTTCTGGCAGCTGGCTCCAATCCCTCATCCGACAGGGAGTTGGAACCGCATTTGCGGATGGGCCAGGACCGCAATGATCGACACCACGGCAGGGGCGGATGTCTATGGTGACTGGCCTAACAAAACCATGCCTGCAAGCAATCAGGTTCTGCGCCTCAACCATCGTAACTGGGCGCGAATCATTCTTCTGGGACACCTCTCCCTCGCGCTGTTTTTTATCGCGACAGGACATTGGTATCTGATCCTGATCGTGAGCATGTCCACCTTCTACTGCTCCTGGCTCTGCTGGGCGATCTGCATGCCTCCCCAGCACATCGGAATGACGCCAAATTCACCCGATTTCCGGCTAGCGTGCCGGACTTATACCTGCGGACGCTTCATCGGATTTCTCTACTGGAACATGCAGTATCACATCGAACACCATATGTTTCCGGCAATCCCGTTTTACAACCTTCCCGAACTGAGGAAGGCAATCCAACACGACCTGCCACCGGCCACACACGGATTGTTCAAGACTTGGCGTGAAATTCTGCCCGTCCTAAAAAAACAGCGACTTAATCCGGAATATACCTTCATTCCGGACCTTCCATCCCAAGCCGGTTCATAAAGTCTGGATCGGTATTAACCCGACAGATTTTGTCCTTTGGACTTCCTCACTCCACCCGGTGGAGTGACGGGGCGGCATCTCCGGCCCATGGAAGTTTGGAATCAGGCCAGCGCTTGGACTCCAGATCGCTCCAGTAGATATGGGAGGCGCCGAGGCCACGGGCCTTTTCCTTCCATCCCGCCTCACCCTTCATCACGGCATCAAGGGTGGCGAGGCGCCCCTTGTAATCGAGTCCATGACTCCAGAGATGCCCCTCGTAGCCGCAGACGACCGGGTGACCTGAGAGCAGGACGGGATGATTGTATTCCGGAGAGCATGCAATCACCGCATCGGGGGGAAGCTCCCGAAGGATCCAGGAGGCCTGATCCAGATCGCTCCTCTTGATCAGTTCATACCCGTGGCGACCATCGAGTCCCACCGCCAGCGTCACGGCTCCCGATCCGAACATCAGGAGGAGCGCCGCGGTCCGGAGTGCCGGATGCCACCGCTTCAAGAGAAAACTCCAGAGATAGGGCGCGGCGACAAGCCACGACCAGAGCATCAGCTTCATGTTGTCCCATGGCCACGGAGCGAAGCGCACAACCATGCAGAGAACAAAGACAAACGCCGCCGGCCAGACAAAGGCGCGGGCCTCGGCGATTTCGGAGGTGCCGCGACCGCCCCCTCCGCGCACAAGCAGAACGCACAACAGGAAGGTGAGCGGCAGGGCGATTCCGAAATTCCGAAACCAGAACCAGACCGAGCCATCGGTCATCCAGCCCGGAGCCCATCCGAGTGAATGAACCGCAGAGGGGGCGCCTCCGCCGCTTGTCACCAGCCATCCCAGGAAAGCCATCGCGGGCCACGCGAGAAGCGCCAGTCGTAGCATCCGTTTCCTTGATGCGGACGAGAGAACGAACAAACCTGACATGGCAACTCCAAGAAACAGCGCTGCATGGATGCTGAAAAGCGGCATGATGCCGAGCAGGAGTGCCTGCACGGGAAGAGGCAGCACCTTCGGGGATCCGGCGCCGAATGTTTCCTCACGCCATGCGGCCAACAACAGGAGTCCGGCGGGAAGCGCGAAGAGGAACCCCCGCTGGGTGACATAAAGAGTCAGGAAGAGATTTTTCCATTCGATCTGTGCATCAGGATCCCCCCCCCATCCCGTTTTCAGCACCAGGAATCCGGCAACGCCGCCGTTGAAAAGAAAGGCGGCCAGGGCGACGGCGCCTCCCCAGCGCCAGAGGGCATACCCGGCAAGCGCGGCACCGACGACTCCGCACCAGATGAGCCCCTGCGTAACAGGCACGCCTCCCGTCAGTAGGAGCGCGTTGAAGAGATCGCTCCCGGGCGGATAGCGGAGTGGATCCCCTGCCAGAATCGGACTCACGGGCCACCAATGGGTGGTCGCGGCAAACCAACGGATGAAGGAGATGTGCAGTGAAAGATCACCGAGGTTGTTCGGTGAGAGAACTTTCCAGGAGTCGCCGTCCGCATAGATCAGCCAGAAAAACACTCGGGCCGAGGCGAGCGTGAAGAGGGCGATCATCAACCAATCCCAGAAAGAGGAGGGACGGCGACCTGGCGACGCCGGAGTGATGGCGAACACGGCAAGGGCCGTCGCCAGACCCGCCAGCAAGGCAACAACACCCCCGCAGCCCCGGAATCCTCCCCATGTCCAAGCGATCGGCAAGGCAAACAGGGTTGCCGAAGCCACTCCTGAAAGAATCGCGACAACTCCCCTCATGGTTTTGGTGACTTTGATGGCTGTGCCGGGGAGGGAGCTGATTTCTTGAGGGTCTCCGGATCAACCCGTTCGGGCTTTCCATGACCCGCCACGGAGAACCATGGCGCAAACAGGGACTCACGGAACCAGACCGTGCATTCCTCCATCGAATCGCGGAGCTGAAACCTCTGCCGAAGGTAAGGCTGCTTGATTCGCCCCTCGATCAATTGCTGATCGGCGGTCTGTGCCACGATAAAGTCCCCATCCATCAAGGCAGGAACGGCCTCCTTGCCATAATAACCGATACGGTTGAACTCCCCGAAGATCCACGGAAGCGGGTAGTAGCTCTCCAGAACGATCTGCCCTGTCATGGCATGGTTGCGCGGATCGCGGGCCGCCAGTCCGAGCACGGGATCCGTCACGACAACGATTCCGGGCTGAGTCTGCACATAGACATAAGGTTCCTTGGGATCGGTGAAGTGGCGGAAGTTCAACCGCACCGTGATGATGAGCGAGACTGCCAGCAGGAGCAGGCAGGCGACGGATGATGGAATGCGCAACCGCGGAGACTTCAACCCCTCGTCGACGGCGCAACCGAAGAGCAGCAGGAACGGCCACAGGATCGAGAGGATGCACCAGGGGGTCTTGTAAGGGATGACCGAGTAGGCTGCCAGCACCCCGAGGGCCGTGATTGCGATATAGCGCAGGAGCGCAGGAGAGGGCCACGCCAACCTCACCGCATAAAGCAGGCCGAGAAGGGCAGGCCACTCGTAGCGGCCCATCAGCGAGAGCCAGTACCAGTTGAGGAACCCGAGCGAACCGAACTGAAAATCCGTCTTCTCATGCCCGCCTGCCCCGGTTCCGGTCTGGAACCACTTGAGGTAGGCCTTGAAGAAATCCGGAAGGCCCGGCCAGTTCAAGAAGTTGCCCGAGTAGAAAAAGATAAGTGCCAGCAGCGACAACGCGCAGCACCAGGCAAGATCCCGTCCGCCCCAGCCACGCCGGGCAAGGGGGAGCGCAGGGAATGAAGGAACCAAGCGCTGCCAGATCATGAGACAGCCCGCCGCCAGCGCCATGCAGACGAGATGAATCACCCCGGTCTCCTTGAGCAGAAGCAGCAGCGTCACTCCGGCAAACGTCGCGATCAGATCACGCTTCCCCCCCTCGTTCCAGAGCCCCAGCCCCCCCCATGTCGTGAGCATGAGGGCGAAAACGAACCACGGCTCGTGGATGGCATACCTTCCGTAGAAGACTCCCGCAGGGGAAAGCGCCAAAGCCAGCGCCCCGAAACGCGCGGCCCGCGCCCCGACAAACCTCCCGAAGAGGAGGGTCATCCAGACCGCGGCGATGCTGGAGAGAACGGCAGGCAGGCGCAGGGCCCAGAGATTCCGCCCGAAGAGGGTGAGAAAAACGAAGAGACCGTAGAAATAAAGCGGCCCGTGATAGTTCTCCGGATCATAACGGTAGAAACCGGCCTCCCTCATCTGATCGACGAACCACCCGTTGATCCCCTCGTCGAAATGGGCCGGCTTGATGTCGAGATCCCACAGGCGAAGGAGGGCGGCAAGCAGCAGGATCGATCCCTCGATCAGGATCGCTGCACCAAGAGGCGCAATCAGGTTCTTGACGCTGGGCATGCTTCGGCGAGTCTGCATCCAGACCAAGTAATCGTGACCGAACGAATGAATCAAGACCGCCCAAGCCTCTCCGTCGTGATTCCCGCCCGCAACGAAGAGGCGCGTCTCCCGAAGACCCTGGGGCTGATCCGGGAATGGATCGCGCGATCAGGCCGCAGCACCGAGGTGATCCCCGTTGTCCAGGGCTACGACAGGACGACGGAAATCGTGGAGAGAGCCGCAGGGAACGACCCGGACCTTCGTCCCATCATCCAGCATTCGGGCAACGGGAAGGGGATGGCAGTGCGCCTCGGGATCACGGCCGCCCAGGGAGAGATCATCCTCTTCACGGACGCCGACCTGAGCGTTCCGGTCGAGTGCCTCGAGGAGCTTGTCTCCATGATGGAGCGGCAACCCGAACTCGACGGGATCCTCGGCAGCCGACGCCTTCCCGGAAGCAATATCGTGATCAAGCAGCCCCCGATGAGACGCCTCTCCGGATGGGCCTTCAACAGGGCCCTGAAACTCGGCGGCCTCACCGGCTATGCCGACACCCAGTGCGGATGCAAACTCTTCCGCCACGACGCGGCCAAGGCGATCTTCGCCCGATCCGAACTCGATGGATTCGCCTTCGATGTGGAGATCCTCAAACTCGCGGAAGTGCTCGGCTACCGGATGAAGGAAGCGCCGGTCACATGGGCGGATGCGGGCGGATCACGCGTCTGGCTTCCTCGCGACGGATTCCGCGCCCTGCGGGACGCCTGGTCGCTCAGGAAGCGGTTTGCCTGACCAGAAAGTCCTCTGCAGCGCTCACACCCGAGAGCCAGGCGCCCTCGACCCTCCCGCCGTTGAGCCCGTCACCGATGAGATAAAGCGGACTTGCTGTCTCAGCTTTCAGGAATCCGCCGGGGGCATTGGGCCCCTCCGGATGGGCGTAACGCCAGCGATGAACAGCAAACTCCAGGGGCGATCCCATCCATGAGCCGCCGATCATCGCCGCCTTATCCATCAACTCCCTGCCCGCCATGGTGAGTTCCTCCTTGGATGCATCAAGCCACCTGCGGCTGAAGACCGCCGATCCGTGCAGGACGGCGATCCCCGCGGTGGAGAGGGTCTTTGCCCGCCGTGAGGAATCCCAGGCCATCCATGAGAGCCTGGATTCGGGATCCCTCACCTGTATACCGCGCCAAGGAGGAGGCTCGGTCCCCTCGGGATAGCGGGCAATGACAGCGACACAGGGCTCGCAGGAGATCCGTTCCACGAGCGCCCGCTGCTCTGCGGATAGATATTCCCCGGCCAGCTTGAGCGCCTGAGGAGGCGGTGCGGAGAGAAACAGGGCGCGGGCCGCGACGGGTGCCGCAGGATGTTCCGGCATGGCCGCCAGCATCCAATAGTCATCTTCCCGAGCCACGGAGGCGACCTGAAATTCCCGGATCATCTCGATTCCCTCGGCAAGATGCTTGCCAAGGCGGCTCATCCCCTCGCGGCAGGCATAGCGGGTTTCGTTCCATTGGGGGTCGGGGGCGTGAAGCGATCCCTCCTTCCATGTCCAGAATCCCTCAGACCACGGGAAGCAGATTCCCTCCTGCTCCCACCGCTCGACCTGTCGTTGAAACCGAATGTCCCGGGCGGTGAAGAACTGGGCGCCGTGATCCACCGGCACCTGCACCCCGGGGGCGATCTCGACGCGCCGTGTGGCGGCACGCCCGCCGACACCCCTGCTTTTTTCAAGCATGACAACCTGGAGACCCGCCTCGCGGAGTCGCCCGGCGGCTGCAAGCCCGCTGATACCGGCTCCGATCACCACCACATCGTGAATGGGTGAATTCATCGTGATGCGGCGGCGTCCAGCACCTCCGAGGCCGTCTTAAAGTGCATTTTCGCAACTTTCGGCAACATGGTCGGGCCATATTGGGCGATGATCTCCGCGGCAGCGGCCTTCACCTTCGGAGAGACCCCCTTGGCCAGTTCCACGCCAATCTCTTCACCATGTTTGTCGAGCCAGTTGATGAATCCCTCGCGGGCAAGAATGGAGGCGGCCGCCACCGCATAGTCGCTCTCCGCCTTGGTGCGCTGGTCGAGACGGATCTTGCGGCCGTTCTCCAGAAGGGCCTTCTGCAGGACACGGGCATCGGCGAACTTGTCGGAGAGGGCGCGCGGGCAACCCGGAACCCGGCCGCAGAGATTCTCGATAATGCGCGCATGGCCCCAGGCCAGAAGGCGGTTGAGATTTCCGATGGAACGGTAGAGCTGGTTGTATTTTTCCGGACCGATGACGATCAGCTCGGAAGGAGCACCCGACTTGCGGATGACTTCCGCCAGATCGCGGATTTTCCTGTCGGTTCCGATCCCCTTGCTGTCACGGATGCCGGCGTCGCGCAGATGTCTCGCGAGATCGCCGTCCACATAAACCCCGGCGATCACGAGCGGCCCGAAGAGATCCCCCTTGCCGCTCTCATCCACGCCGAAATGAGGCTCGAACTGCTCCGGTTCATGAACCTCTTCGTAGCCGAGGCGGGCCTCGCCGAGGATCTCCGGTTCCATGACGAAGGTGATGAAATCCTCAAGCCCCCTCCCCTGGATCAGAACCTTGGGCCCCTTCTCATAGACGGCGACGTTGAGCTTCTCCTTGGTCGCGGCATAGAGCGTATAAGGCTTCTCCGAGAAGGTGAACCCCCTCTCCCGGAGCACCTCCCGGAGCTTGTCGGCCTGCTCCATCGTCAGGGGATAGGTCTGGGAGTGGATCGGGGGAGGCACGGGATCGCTTGCGGTTTCCATCAAGGTGCCTTACGAGCCTTCTGTGGACAAGAAGAGAGCCGCCTTAACGAAAACAACTAAAATCGGGCAAACAGCCGTTCAGACGGAGCAACTCGCGAAGAATGCCCGCCGGGCACTGATCTCGTGGCACGCACGGGCGGGACGCCATGATCTTCCGTGGCGCCGCAAGAACACACCCTACGCGGTGCTGGTCTCCGAATTCATGCTCCAGCAGACGACGGTCGCCACCGTGATCCCGCGCTTCGCCGACTGGATGAAGCGTTTCCCAAGCCTTCCGGCCCTGGCTGCCGCCTCCGAACAGGAGGTTCTCTCGGCATGGGAGGGTCTGGGCTATTACTCGCGCTCCCGACGACTCCACTCGACTGCGAAAACCATCATGGAGCGGCACGGGGGATGCGTTCCCGACACGGAGGGACCGCTTCTGGCGCTACCCGGGATCGGCGCCTACACGGCGGCGGCCATCCTGGCCTTCGCTCATGACCGATCGGCCGTGGTGCTGGACACCAATATCATCCGGGTGCTGGCACGCTGGGGGAATGTCACCGTTCCGATCGACACCGCGCCTGGTAAAAAAGCCATCGCAAATCTCGCGGGATCCTTTTTCCCGGAAACGGGGTGCCGGGGGATCGCCTCTGCCCTCATGGATCTGGGGGCGATGGTCTGCACGTCGGGAACCCCGGACTGCAATTCCTGCACGATGAAGAGCACCTGCTCGGCAACCGCCCCGGAAACGCTCCCCAAAAAATCACCCCGCCGGGTGACCACCAAGCTCACCGAGCACCGCGCATGGATTGAACGCGGCCAGAAACTCCATCTCCAACAATCGGAGGGGCCTCGCTGGCGAGGACTCTGGATTCTTCCCGAACTGGGCACCGCAAAGCCCGCCGGTCGGTACATCACGGAACTGACCTACCCGATCACCCGATATCGCATCGCGATGAAGGTGTTTCCAGTGAAGGGGGCCTTGCCCGGCAAACTCTGCGGCTTCAGCAGGGAGGAGCTTGCCGGCCTTCCGATCCCCTCCCCTCACAGGAAAGCCATCGAGAAAGCATTCCGAGCGATTGCGGAGGGATGATTTCCTGTCCATACTGAACCCTCTCATCCCATGGCGACCCAGCTTCCCGACCTCACCAGCTTACCGGATCAACACGGCCACTTCGGTCCGTACGGGGGGCGCTTTGTCCCCGAAACCCTGATGACCGCCCTGCTCGAGCTTGAACGGGAATACGAGTCGGCCCGCAAGGATCCCTCCTTCCGGAACGAACTCTCCTCACTGCTCCGGGAATTCGTCGGCCGGCCCACCCCGCTCTATTTTGCGGAACGCCTCACCAAGGAACTTGGCGGCGCAAAAATCTACCTCAAGCGCGAGGACCTGCTCCACACCGGCGCCCACAAGATCAACAACGCCCTCGGCCAGATCCTGCTCGCCCGACGCATGGGAAAGAAGCGGATCATTGCCGAAACAGGTGCCGGCCAACATGGCGTCGCCACAGCCACCGCAGCGGCCCGCTTCGGCTTCCAATGCCGGATCTACATGGGCGCGGTCGACATGGAGCGCCAGGCGCTCAACGTTGCCCGCATGCGCTTTCTGGGCGCCGAGGTCATCGGCGTCACCGCGGGACAGGCCACACTCAAGGAGGCGATCAACGAGGCGATGCGCGACTGGGTCACCAATGTGCGCGACACCCACTACATCCTCGGATCAGCCCTCGGCGCCCATCCTTATCCGATGATCGTCCGCGACTTCCACCGCATCATCGGCGATGAGGCCCGCCGCCAGATTCTCCAGCGAGAGGAACGGTTGCCCGATCTCCTGATGGCCTGTGTCGGGGGCGGCAGCAATGCCATCGGTCTCTTCTATGCCTTCTTGAACGATGAGGGAGTCCGCATGACCGGAGTCGAGGCAGGCGGTGGAGGCATCATCCGAGGCAAACACGCCGCCCGCTTCCAGGGAGGCAAGCTCGGGGTCCTTCAGGGAACCAAGACGTGGCTCCTTGCCGATGCCGACGGACAGATCGAACTCACCCACTCGGTCTCGGCCGGTCTCGACTATGCGGCCATCGGGCCCGAACACAGCTTCCTCAAGGATGCCGGCCGAGTACATTACTCCTACGCCACTGACGAGGAGGCCCTGGTGGCCTTCCATAAGCTCGCCTCCATCGAGGGGATCATTCCCGCATTGGAGACAGCCCACGCCATCGCCGAGGTCATCAAGGTCGCCCCCACCATGAAGCCCGATGAAATCATCGTGGTGAACCTCTCTGGACGCGGCGACAAGGATGTCTCCCAGGTCGCCGAGATAGAGAAGGAAGCAATGGCGAAAGGGTAAGCGGGAAGTCAGAAGACAGAAGTCAGGAATCGGAAATCAAAAATCCACTCTCCTCAAGCCCCTGAAAGCCCTGCCTACGGGCCGTGCTTACCAGAAGCTGCGGGGAACCGAAATCTTGTCCCCGGGTTGCAGGGCAGGATCCGCCTCCACATTCTGGCGGACCTTCTTCACGTTCACGAAGGTACGGCTTCCATTCCGCAGGATGCTGACCTTGGTCTGGTCAGCGAAATCGGTGAATCCACCGGCGGCGGAAATGGCTCCTAGCAGGGTCAGGTCGGGGGTATAACGGACACGCTGCGGGGATCGCACATCCCCTTCGAGATCGACAAGGCGGTCGAATTGAACCGACACGGTGACGATAGGAGACGAGTAGATCCCCTTGGCCTTGTAGGCATTCTCGATGCTGTTCTGCACGTCGGCCTGACGAAGTCCGGCTGCGTGGATTTTGCCGATGTACGGAAGGTTGATATTCCCACCGCCATCGACGGTGTAGGCCCCGGAAACCTGATTGATGTCCTCGGAAGGAACACCGGCTAACCGGATGGAAAGCTGGTCACCGGAACGAAGCGCCACATCATCGGCAAGCACTGTCAACGGACAGGCAGCAAGAAAAACCGGCAACGCCAAGGCTCGGAGAAAACGAGCGGCCGCGGGCCAAAGAATCTCAATAATCGCCTTCATCATCGTTGGATGTGACAACCTTGGAATGCTTTTGACCTTTTTCAAGTTCGTTTCCGGAATTCCCCCCTTCCTTGCGGTTGGAAGAGTGCTGGGGGCTGTAGTACTGATAATAGCTGGTGTAGTATTCGTAATACTCGTCGTGGCGGATGTCGGTGTTGTTGAGGACGCATCCGACGATCTTGGCGCCGACATTGGTAAGCCCCTGCTTCACCCGCTGAAGCATCGCACGCGGGAAGCGGCGGTGCTGGACCACGACGAGGGTCATGTCGACGGAACTCGCGATCACCGAGGCATCGCTGACGCCGAGAATCGGGGGTGAGTCGAAGAAGACCATGTCATAGCGGCTCTTGACCTGCTGGATCAGGTCGATCATGCGCTGGGAGTTGAGGATTCCCGCGGCATCGATCGGCAGACGCCCGCTGGGAAGGAAAGAAAGATTCTCCACATCGGTGGAGAGAATGAGTGGATCAAGCGCGATGTCGGCGGTCAGGAAATCAGTCAACCCCCGCTCATTGGATGCACCGAAGAAACGGTGCTGGGAAGGGCGGCGCAAATCGGCATCCACAATCAGGGTCCTGTACCCGCCCTTGGCAAAGGTGAAGGCCAGGTTGTTGAGCGACGTGGATTTGCCCTCGCCGACACCGCCGCTGACCACGGTGAGCGTGTTGGCATCGGGCGACTTGCGGTTGAACTCGATGTTGGTACGCATGATGCGGTACCCCTCCGCATCGGGACAGTCAGCGGGGGCATCCTTGAGGACCGCCACATCCTTGGGAATAACAGCGAGCACCGGAACCCCCAGGGCCGCCTCGATATCCTGCATGGTCTTGACGCTGGTATCCAGGTACTCGATCAGGAAGGCAAGACCAATGCCCAGCGCAAGCCCCACTGCGACCGCAATGAGCATGTTCTGGGCGACCCTGGGCTTCGCGGGAAAATCCGACACCTCGGCCTTTTCCCAGATGGTGGCGGGACTCTGCGGCATCGTGCGCTGCATCGCCTCGGTGGAGTAGCGGGTCTCGGCTGATTCCAGAATGCGCTTGGCCTTGAGGTATTCGTTCTTCGCCTCCTGATAACGGAGAGCTTTCGACTTGGCCTCCAGTTGCCCCGTCCGAGCGTCACCCAGCTTCTGCTCCATGGCCTCGAGTGACTTCTCGGAGATCTCGAGGCTAGCGGCCAGGGACTTCCGCAGCACGGCGATCTGGTCCTTGAGTTGCTGGGCAAAGACTTTCTTCCTGGCCTGCAGAGACTGGACGGTGGGATGGTTCGGCCCGAGTCCGGAATTGAGCATGCGGGCTTCCTCGGAAACGGAGGCCTCGTACTGGGGGAGAATCTGGGTGATGGTCGCGTCATCCATCTCGAAGGTCTTCAGGCTTCGCATGATCTGCTCGTCGGTCATCCCCTGAATCTGCTGCTGCTTGGAGCGCAGGGTGGCCACCTTGATGCGGCTGTCGTTCACCTGGCTCTCGACGTTCTGGAGGATGGCCTCCTCGGCCTGTCTGGGATCCTCGACGCTCTCCGGGTTGAGATCGTAGATCTTCCCCTCCACGCGAATTCTCGTCATCCTGTCGCGCAGTTCCTCGACCTTCTTGCGCTGCTTTATCACCTCGTCCTCTAGTTGGACGAGGGATCGGGCCACCCAACTCTGCTGCTCGTCGATGCGCTTTTTCTGGTATTCCAGCGCGATCGTGTTGGCGAGATCGGCCGCCTCCTGCCTGTCCCGGTCGAGAACGGAGATCTGTATGAGATCCGTGTTCCTCACCTCCGAGATGGAGAGCATCGAACGAAGCTTGAGGTAGGCGACGTCACGGGAACGCAGGTCCCACTTCTGCAGCAGCTTCATCGAGTCGATGACGGGGTAGAGAATCTCCTTTCGCTGGATGATCTGGAACTGGGTGGTTGAGAAACGCGGGTCGAACCGCTGGCCTGCCTGCCCGTTGAAGATCTGCATGTTGTTGTTGTCCTCCTTGACCTGCATCGTGACGGAGGACTGGTACTGCCTCGGAGTCAGGTAGGTGGCAACGCCCGCCGTGATCACCACCAGAAGGAAGACGAGGATGATGAGGGGGAGTCGGACCCGGATCACCCTCCAGTAATCGAGCAAATGGAGTTGCATCTCTCCGGAATCGCCCTCGTTGGATGAATGTTGGATCTGCATGAAAGTTTGAAGTGTCAACCTACCCCAATATTGCTAAAACTCCAGACCGGATCATACGGGAGGGACAACGGGGGCTGAAGCGCGCACCTCAGAATGCCGCCTTGATCTGAAGGTAGGAGATGCCACGGTTGTATTCCTGGGAGGGAACCGAGGGGCACATCGACGAGATGTATTGGTATCCCAAGGCGAGTTGGAGGATGCGGTTGATATCGTAGGAGAAATCGATATTCCCCTGAATCGTCGACTGGTTGTAATCGATGAGCTGTCCGTTGGGACCATTCGGCGAATCCTGATAATACTGGATCAGGTAGAAGACTCCGGAGTTGAACCTCAGCTTGGCCGTGAGGCCCTGAGAGTAATTCAAGCCGGTGCGGAAGGCGGGGCTGAAGCTCACGTTCTGCTGGCCCGCAGGTTGGGTACCCACATGGGCGACCCAACTCAGGCTGGACGCCTTGGCAAATGCCCAACTGAAATTGCTGTCCACAAAGGGCCCGATGTAGGTGCCGTCCTGATTGGCATTCTGGTAGGTGCGGAACTCGGCACCGCCGCGAAAATTCCAGAACCACTTGGGATTGAAGATATGGTCGAATCCGGCGGCAAGCGACTGACCCCAACTGCTGTTGCCCTGCTGCGCGTAGCCGTAGAGATCCGTGTTGTAATCGAGGACCGCCGTGGTCGTCGGCTTGACCAGCCAGCGGAAGGACTGCCCGAAGCCGGGTTGATTGAATCCCTGCCCTTGGTTGAGGCTCTGCTCCAGGTAGTAGTTGAAGGTGAAGTTGAGTCGGGTGACGGTCGTGAAAAGATCAGACCACTGGTAGGCACCGGCAAAACTGTTGGCGGAGAAGATGTAGGAACCGTTCTGATTCTGGGAGGTTCCGATCAGGCCGGGATTGGGCTGCTGCTGATAAGAGGTGGCGGTGTTGTAGGTGAGCACAAGCCGCGGGGTGAAGCGGTATTCCACGGACAACCCCAGACCAATGACCCCCTGAAGCGACTGGTTGTTCCCTGCGTTGAAATACTGGGTGATTCCGCCGGTTAGGTCGGCATTCACCAGAAGGCGGGGAGATCCGAATCGGTAATTCACGGCCCCGTTGAGGTTGCCGAACGTACTGGCAACGGCGTTATTGCCGGAACTGTTGATGTTGCTGTCGTATCCGCCGCGGAGAGCCGCTTGGAAGCGCAGCTTCTTGGCCCAATCAAAAATGGCTCCCAAGGGACCCGGCCCGGAGGCAGCGGGAGTCGACTCGTCAAGTTTCACGGCAGGCATGCCGACGGATGCCGGGGCGAACTGGGGATTGCCGGCAGGTTGGGCGCTGGGAAGATTGAGTTGCTCGGCGGTGGGAGGATTGAATTCCGGTTTAGGGGCCGGGGTTGCCTGGGGCGATACATCATCCTTCGGTTCAGGAGTTGAATCCGGAAGCGGTGGTGGCAAAGGAAGCGGTGGCGTTGGCAGCGTCACTGAAGGAGGGTTTACCTGTAGCGGGGAATTCTCGGAAGACTCGCCGGCTCGCCCGGACGAGCCCTGGCCGGAAGTTGCACCGCCCCCATCCTGCATCGATCCGCCCACGCCGCCTGAGGATGCATCCTGGGCCCAAAGCCCCGCCGCACCAAAAAACAATAGCGCGATGAGGCACATCGCGCTTCTTGCCAGAATTCGGAAGGGGGAGGTCATGGGGAAATCCACTTTTCCTGATGGAAAATAGTCCAATTTAAAACACGTTAGAATCCATTTTAGCAAGACTTGATTAGGCGCTTGATTTTCTCAATTCAACACCTATCACCTCCCCTTATTTACGGGTCTCCAGTCTCTGGAGACGCTGCCTCAGATCGCTCGCCCCTTGGAATCGACCCGCAACCCTATAGTAATGCTCCGCCTCAGCCTCCTCTCCCAACCCTTCTAAAACCAACCCATATTCCTCATAGACAATGGCATAGAGAGGGAGCCGCTGCATGGCGCCGAGGAAGGCTATCCGAGCCCCCGTTTCATCCCCAAGTCGGGCCAGGACATCCCCCAAGCACATCCGTGCAAACCAATCCCCCGGATCAGAGGCAACCACGCGGGTTAGTCTCCGCTTCAAATCAAGGGTTGCCTCCGGTTCCGAAAGCGTCGGGTCGGCACAAAGGATCCTCCTCCATTGGAGATCCCACAAGACGGCGGCGTAGCGACTGCTTGAGGGAGCCGCATCGAGGGCTGCCTGGGCATGGCGCACCCCCGCGGGCACACCCTCAAGGGAATCGCGGGTGTTGCCCGCGGTTGCGGAGAGCTTCTTGGAAAGCCGCTCGGCTTCGAAGAAACCCCTCTCCCTCTTCCAGCTTCGTTCCATCACCACGAGCATCAGGGCACAGAGCACCGTCAATGACAGGACCCCCGTCCACCGGGCCCACCCCTCACGTGATTGGGGGCCCCTGCCGGATCGTTTCGAGGAGGGATTGCAGAGCAACCCGAAGCAGGCGCCCGCCAGAAGGGCGTTCGCCGCAAGATGCATGTTGAAATCAAAAAAAGAATGGATGACCTGCGCTCCTGCAACCGCAAGGGCCCCGAGCAGAATCGCCCTGGAATCGCTCCAGAGAGCCACGCCATCCCCGTCGCGACTGGAATCACCTTTTACTTGAAGGAGACGGCGGGCACCGACCCGGAAGTGCACCGTGAGAAAAACCAATAACAGCAACGCCCCTATCAGGCCGTATTCGGAGAGGAGTTGCGCAAAGTCATTGTGCGCCAGCAGCGACTCGTACGGCATCATGAGCCGCGCCGACCACTGGAAACTCCCCGCTCCCATCCCCAGAAAGGGTGCCACACCCAGATCATGGATGGCAGCCCGCCAGAGATCCTCCCGGTAAGTGTCCATCCAAAGCACCTGCATGCGCGATTGCACGACCAGATTTCCGGAGAGAAGAACTGCGACCGCACCACCGACAACCGCCAGCATCAAGCCCGCCATCGACCCAACAAGCAGACCGCGGGAATTTCCCGATGCCAGCAGAATCATCAAAGAAAGGAGTGCAAAGATCACCAATCCCCCCCCAAGCGCCACCACCCCGCCGCGACTCAGGCTCAGGGCCACTCCTGCCGAGAAAAACAGGAAGCAATAAAGCAAGAGCCCTCGAGTCGTCCAACGGCACCTACCCCAGCAACAGAGGGCCAGGGCGAAAAGCGCCGCATCCCCCAGCAGCCAGGCCAGATGGTTTTTATTGGCATAGGTGCCGACGGTGACCGGATAATGGAACACCAGCCAAGGGAATGCCTCGCGGATCGGCGACCAGGAGGCGACGCAAAAGAACTGGTAGAACTCGATCCCCGCCTGCACAAAGGCCGAGGCCATCATCAGCGAGAGGAAGAGCAGCCTTGGCCCTCTCGAGCAGACCGCGCACGCCATCACCAGATAGACCGCCAGCACTCCGGCCAACCGCAGCAACTCGTATTCCCTCAGACCAGGATCCCCCCCGAAGCAGGTTCGGATCAGGAGGTAGAGCCCCACGGCCAAGGCAGCAAGCAAGGGAATGCCTCTCGGATCATCGGAATAGCAACGGGAGGAGGAAGTGGAAGTGGAAAGGGATCGGGTGACGATCAGGGGGATGGCAAGAAGTCCGGATGCCAGCACGGGAAGATAGCAGACCAGCAGGGGGAACATCGGGCGCCCCCCTCCCCCGATCAACTGCATCCCAATGATCCCCAGCGCCGCAAGGGCCGAGACGATCCATGGAAGTGACCGGAGAAGAAGAGGCATGACGGGGATCCTGACGACAGAAGGCAAAATGAAGAACCAAGAACCTGCAACAAACAACGGTTTTCAATTCTACATTTTCCCCTCTCCTCCATCCTCCATCCCAACCACCTCTTTCCCTTGATAGGGGAGGCCCCAGCGGCTAGTTTTAACCCCCTTTTATGAGCAACAGCATCCTTGATCCGGCGCGTTCCGCCGCCGTCGAACTGAGCAACGACGAGATCGCGCGCTACTCGCGCCATCTCATCATGCCCGAAGTCACCCTCGAGGGACAGAAACGGCTCAAGGCATCCAGCATTCTTTGCATCGGCACCGGAGGCCTCGGATCCCCGATCGCCCTCTACCTCGCGGCCGCCGGCATCGGCAGGATTGGACTCGTCGATTTCGACACCGTCGATTTCTCCAACCTCCAGCGCCAGATCCTCCACGGCACGCGCGACGTCGGCCGCAAGAAGATCAACAGCGCCCGGGACACCATCAAGGAGATCAACCCCAACGTGCAGGTTGACCTCCACGACTGCCTCTTCACCTCGGAGAACGCCGAGGAACTAGTCACCCCCTACGACATCGTCATCGACGGCACGGACAATTTCCCGACCCGCTACCTCTCCAACGATATCTGCGTCTTCCAGAAGAAGCCCAATATCTACGGCTCCATCTTCCGCTTCGACGGACAGTGCACCGTCTTCGCGCCGCACCTCGGCGGGCCCTGCTACCGCTGCCTCTATCCCGAGCCACCGCCGCCGGGGATGGTCCCGAGCTGCGCCGAGGGAGGCGTCCTGGGCGTACTGCCCGGCATCATCGGCGTCATGCAGGCGATCGAGGCGATCAAGCTGATCGTCGGCATCGGCGAGCCGCTGATCGGCCGCCTGATGCACTTCGACGCGCTGAAGATGAAGTTCCGCGAGTTCAAGATCCGCAAGGATCCCAAGTGCCCGGTCTGCGGCGAGAACCCGACCGTCACCGAACTCATCGACTACGACACCTTCTGCGGCATCCCTCAGGCGGCTGCGGCCGAGGAGGCCGAGACCCCCGTACCCGAGATCACCGTCGAGGAACTGCAGACCAAGCTCCAGAGCGGGGAAAAGGTCACCCTGATCGACGTGCGCGAGCAGTTTGAGTGGGACATTGCCCGGATTCCCGGCGCCAAGCTGATCCCCTTGGGCGATCTCCACAGCCGGATGAGCGAACTCGACAGCGCCGAGACGATCTACCTGCAGTGCAAGTCGGGCGTCCGCTCCGCCAACGCCCTCCGGGAACTGCAGGGGGCGGGATTCTCCAAGCTCTTCAACGTGCAGGGAGGCATCCTCGCCTGGGCCGACCGGATCGACACATCCGTCGCCAAGTATTGATCCATGGCGGATTTTCTTTCGGAACTCTCGGCATTGCTGCGCTGCCCCGTCACGGGGCAGCAGCTACATATCGCCACACCGGAAGAACTACGCGCCATCTCCCCCGACGACGGGAAGGATGCCGACGGCTTCCTTGTCCGTGAGGACGGCCAAGCCGCCTACCCGGTGAAGAACGGCATCCCCTCGCTCCTTGCGGAGTCGGCCATCGGGCTCGCGCCCGGTGACCGGAAAGCTGAAACCTGAAGATTTCGGATTTCATCCCGCAATGTTGCCTGCCAATTCATCCTTCATCATTGATTTCAGGTTTCTGATTTCTGATTTCTGATTTTCCCTCTCCCCTAGACCATATCTCCTAGCTCCTAGCTCCCATTTTCTCAGCCTCTGACCTAACAGCCTTCAGTCTTCAGCCTAAACGCCTTTCCCAATGACCGAACTCGAAACCATCCGGCACTCCTGCGCCCACGTGCTGGCCAATGCCATCCTCCGCATCTGGCCCGAGGCCCAGTTCGCCGCAGGCCCCCCGGTCGATAACGGCTTCTACTACGATGTCGACCTGGGACATCGGATCAGCCCCGAGGACTTTGAGAAGATCGAGAAGGAGATGACCGCGATCATCGCCGAGGCCCAGCCCTTCCAGCGGGAAGTGATTACCCGAGACGAGGCCCTCGCCATGGGGGAACGGGGTGAACTCGCGGGACTCTCTCCCCGCCCCCAGCCGAGCAAGTTTAAGCTCGATATCATCACCCGCATCCCCGCCGGCGAGGAGATCACCCTCTATCGCAACGGTGCCTTCACTGACCTCTGCGCGGGTCCCCACGTTCCCACCACCTCCGGGATCGGAGCCTTCAAACTGACCCATGTGGCGAGCGCCTTCTACCAGGGGGATGAGAAGAATCCCCAACTCCAGCGTATCTACGGCACCGCCTTCGCTTCAGCCGAGGAACTCGAAAAGCACTTCGCCCTCCTGGAGGAGGCCAGGAAGCGCGACCACCGCAAGGTCGGCAAGGAACTCGGGCTCTTCCATATCGACGATTCCGTCGGACAGGGCCTGATTCTCTGGACCCCGAAGGGGGCGATCATGCGCCAGGAGATGCAGAACTTCATCAGCGGGGAACTGGCCAAACAGGGCTACTCGCAGGTCTTCACCCCGCATATCGGGCGCCTCGACCTCTTCCGCACCTCCGGCCACTTCCCCTACTACGCCGAGTCCCAGTTCCCCCCGCTCATCGAGCGCGACACGATGGAGAAGCTGGCCGATGAGGGATGCTCCTGCGCCGACCTCGGCAACCGCGTCTCCGCCGGCGAGATCGACGGCTACCTTCTCAAGCCGATGAACTGCCCCATGCACGTGAAGATCTTCGCGTCGCAGCCACGCAGCTACCGCGACCTGCCCGTGCGCCTTGCCGAGTTCGGCACTGTCTACCGCTGGGAGCAGTCGGGCGAACTCAACGGCATGACCCGCGTCCGTGGCTTCACCCAGGACGACGCCCACCTCTTCGTCACCGAGGAGCAGATGGCCGGCGAGCTCAAGGGTTGCCTCGATCTGGTGAAGACCGTACTCGGCACCTTCCGGATGACCGACTACCGCGTCCGCATCAGCCTGCGCGATCCCGCTTCCGACAAGTATGTGGGTGATCCCGCCAACTGGGACCGGGCCGAACAGGCGTGCCGCGACGCCGCCGCGACGCTCGGGGTTCCCTTCACCGAAGAGGAAGGAGAAGCCGCCTTCTACGGCCCCAAGATCGATTTTGTCGTCAAGGACGTGCTCGGCCGCGAATGGCAGCTTGGAACCGTCCAGGTCGACTTTAACCTCCCCGCCCGCTTCGATCTCTCCTACACGGGGGCCGACGGCAAGGCCCATGTCCCCGTGATGATCCACCGGGCCCCCTTCGGATCGCTTGAGCGCTTCACCGGCGTCTTGATCGAGCACTTTGCGGGGGACTTCCCCGTCTGGCTTGCCCCGGAACAGGCGCGCATCCTTCCCGTCTCCGAGAAGGTGGCCGACTACGCGCGTTCCGTGGTGGCCGAGATGACCGCTCGGGGCATCCGCGCCACCGCCGACCTCTCCCCCGAGAAGCTCGGTGCCAAGATTCGCCTTGCCCAGGTCGAGAAGGTGCCCTACATGATCGTCATCGGACCCAAGGAGGAGGCCGCAGGCCAGCTCTCCATCCGTAGCCGCCAACGCGGCGACGAAGGGGCCGTCGCGAAAGATGAATTCATCAAACGAATCGAATCCGAAATCCGTGACCGCACGCTCACAGTCTGAGCGCGCATGACACCACGTTGCCTGAATCCCTTGGTTTTCCCTCTTCCGCAGTCCGTAACCCGCTGGTCATCCGCCGCCCCATGGCTTGCGAATGTCAGCACAACCCCGCACCGTCAGGTGCATTGAAGTCCCATTAATCCTGCATTCATCCGCGTCAACGACCGCATCCGCGCCCGCGAGGTTCGCGTCATCATCGGCTCCACCGGCCAGCAACTTGGCATCCTCAAGACCGACGAGGCCGTCCGCCGCGCCAAATCGTACGGCCTCGACCTGATCGAGGTGGCCCCCACGGCCAATCCCCCCGTCTGCCGCATCGCCGACTTCGGCAAGTTCAAGTACGAGTTGACGAAGAAGGAGAAGGAGAGCAAGCACAGCGCCAGCAAGATCAAGGAGATCAAGTTCCGCGTGAAGATCGGGACGCATGACTACGAGACGAAGCTCCGCCATGCCGAGGAGTTCCTCGAGAAAGGGAATAAGCTCAAGATGGTCCTCCAGTTCCGTGGACGTGAGAACGCCCACAAGGATCTCGGCATCGCCATGATGCAGAAAATCATCAAGGATCTCGAAACCATGGCCTTGGTCGATATGCCACCCAAGCTGGTGGGCCGCGCCGTCGGCATGACCATGAGCCCCCTCCCCGCTGCCAAGCGGAAGAGGAAATTCGCCAAGATCGAGGAAGAATACGTCGAGGATGAGGATGAGGATCACGACGAGGAGGAAGGCGACGAGGGTGAAGACCCCGTGAAAGCCGAGGAGACCGGCCATGCCGGTTGATCCCAAGGCCTCCAAGCGTCTCTACCTTTTCGACATCGACGGCACCCTGATCACCTCGGGGGGAGCCGGCGAGACCTCCTACCGCGAGGCGGTTGGCCAATATTGCGGCAGCCTTGCCCCGCTTGAGGGGCTCAATTTCGCAGGCAATACCGATACAGGACTCGCCCGCAGCATCCTGACGGCAGCCGGAATGGAGCCAACCCAGGAAGCCATCATGGCCCTGAACGACACCTATCTCGGTATTCTGGCCGACCGGATCCACCACCATCAGGGGAGCCTCCTGCCGGGCATCATCCTGCTGCTCGATCGGCTCAAGGAACGCCCCGACTGTGTGCTGGCACTCCTGACCGGAAATCTAGCCGCTGGAGCCGAGGTGAAGCTCACCCACTACGGCGTCTGGAACTACTTCGACTTCGGCGCCTATGCTGACGATCACCATGAGCGCAATCGTCTCGGCCCGATTGCCGCAGCACGTGCTTTCGAGGAACATGGTGAGGAATTTCCGCCGGAAAGAACTTACGTGATCGGCGACACGCCACGAGATATCGAATGCGGCAAGGCCTTCGGCGCGGTGACCGTCGCCGTGGCCACGGGCAAATACGCTCGGGAGGAACTTGCCTCCCACGGGCCGGATTTCCTCTTCGACGACTTCTCCGATCCCGACGCCGTTCTCAAGGCGATCGCGCCAAGGAACTGATTGATTAATCAGGAACTCAAGAACTCAAGAAAGAGGAAAGCCGGAAGGTTCTGAATCAAATGCGAGGTATCCCACTAAAGTGGCAAAACTCCGCTTTGTAGTTTCACTACCCTTTTTGGGTTCTCTGAGGATTGGTTGTATTCAGTTTCCTGATTTCCTGAGTTCCTGATTCAAAAACTCCGCGTCCTACGCCTCCCCCTGGGGTTTGTAATCGGTGTTGTATCCCTTGTTCTCGCCGGGGCGGAGGGCGTTGGGATAGTTCCAGTCGGTCTTCACATCGACCGTGACCGTCTTGAGTTGCTTGTAGACCTCGTAGGGATGATCGATGCCGATGAAGTAGTTGAAGGTGGGAGCCCCTTTCGCGGTCACCCCGCCGCTGAACATCTTGATCGTCCCGACGCCGAGCAGGTTCTCGAGGGGATTCACCGTGACATCCGTCTCCTGCAGGCGATCAAAGTCGATACTCTTGAAATCGATTCCCCAGAAACCAGTCCTCAGCATGATCCGCTTGTTGGTGAAGGCGTAGCAGGTATTACCGAAAACCAGGCAGAGCCGCAGCATGTTTCCGACACCGAGCCAGAGAGGAAACAAATGGAGGGCGAAGAACGGAACCATGAATCCCATGGGTGCGCCCTTGCCATGCCCCATGTGAAGGATGATTACAAAGTAATCGAATGACCCCCAGATCAATCCAAAAACCAGCAAGGGCAACCCGGAAAGAAGGAAAGGGATCCATGTAGGATTCCCCACCCAGAGCACCTTCTCGTCCTGGTCCAGGACGGCATCGAACTGCGGCGGCAGGTTATCCGTCGTGAATTTCATGCCACGAATCCTAGAACGCCGCTTTCATGCACCGCGAGACAATTAGCTCCCGCCAACTCGAACGACATGATTCTTAGAAGTTCTTTTTCCCTGAGTTCCTGATGGAACCCCTTGATCGCTCTGCAGGTGCTTTTCTTTACTAACAGTCTAACAGACTACAGCCTAATCCCCTCTTCCCACTAAAACGATGCCGTCATCCCGTAGAGGAACCCCTTGAGGTATTCCGTCTCGGGGAAGCCGACGAGGATCGGGTGATCCGGGCTCTGTCCGTAGGTCTGCAACTGCCGGGCTGTCCTGCGTGCATCACCGAAGGCCTCGGCAACGCTTCCGCCGAACTCCTCGGCTGAAACATGGTGCGAACAGGAGAAGGTGGCAAGCAGACCATCCTTGGAGAGCAACTGGGCCGCCTTGAGGTGCAGCTCCCGGTAGCCGCGGAGCGCGTCGGCGATTCCCTTGCGCGTGCGGGTGAAGGGAGGGGGATCGAGGATGATCAGATCGTATTCCTCCTCGCGGCGGGCGGCCTGGGAGAGCATCTCGAAGACATCTGCTCCGACCACCTTCACGGCGACGTTATTGAGGCGGGCATTGGCCTCGATCCGGGGAAGATTCTCCTTTCCGGACTCCACGGCGGTGACCTCGGCGGCGCCCTCCTGCGCGCAGGCGATGGCGAAGGCTCCCTGATTGGAGAAGCAGTCGAGCACACGACGCCCTTTGGCCCATGCGGCCACCTGACGGTAACTGGCGGTCTGGTCGAGGTAGAATCCGGTCTTCTGGCCGTGGATCGCGTCGAGATGGAACTTCATCCCGGCCACCGTGATCTCGAAGGCACCCGGTTCAGGGCCCAGCAGCACGCCGGTTCGAACCTCGAGTCCCTCGGCCTTGCGCGAAGAGGAGTCGTTCCTCTCGACGACGCTCTCCACCCCGAGGACCTCCTTCACCGCGGCGGCGATGAGATCGCGACGGAGGTCCATGGCCATGGTCAGTGTCTGCAGGGTGGCGACGCTTCCGAAGCGGTCGACAATGACTCCCGGTACCGCGTCACTCTCGCTCCAGAGAACACGCCTCACCATGGGATCGATGCCGAGAGCGTCGCGGAACTCCTGGGCACGTTGGAGCCTCCGGGTGAAGAACTCGACGTCAAGGTCCTGACGACGGCGCGAGAAGCGGCGCGCAACGATCTGTGACTTGGAATTGTAGACGGCGCTGCCGAGCATCCGGTCGCGTCCATCCTTGATCGAGACGACATCGCCGTCCTGCGGATTGCCGAAGGCCTTGAGCACCTCGGTCCCGTAGACCCAGTCATGCCCGTGCAGAATCCGCGCCCTGGGGCGCACGACAAGTCCTCCCATGGTCAGAACGCGAACGCCTCCTCGTGAAGCGGCGCCAGCGCCCCTGCGGTGATTCCCTCCCGTTGCACCTCGGGATACTCGAAGACCTTCCCCTCGAAGTTGCGGAAGACGATCTTCTCCCGGTCGTGAAAGAAAACGTAACCGGGATTCACCGGCACCTTGCCGCCGCCGCCCGGCGCATCGATCACGAACTGCGGAACGGCATATCCGGTGGTATGGCCGCGTAGTCCCTCGATGATCTCGATCCCCTTGGCCACGGGGGCCCGGAGGTGGGCTGATCCCTGGATCAGGTCGCACTGGTAGAGGTAGTAGGGGCGGACGCGGCAGCGGAGCAGCTTCTGGACGAGAGACTTCATCACGGGGAGGGAATCGTTCACCCCGGCCAGCAGGACGCTTTGATTGCCGAGCGGAACGCCATGGTCGGCCAGCATGGCCAGAGCGTCGCGCACTTCGGTCGTGAGTTCGCGCGGATGATTGGTGTGGATGCTCATCCAGAGGGGGTGATGCTTCTTCAGGATCGCACAGAGCTCCGGAGTGATCCTCTGAGGAAGGAAGATCGGTACACGCGTGCCGATCCGTACGAACTCGATGTGAGGAATCGCCCTCAGGCGGCCGAGCAGCGCGTCGAGCTTCTCGTCGGAGAAGAGCAACGGGTCACCCCCCGAGAGAAGGACATCACGCACTTCCGTGTGGTTCTCCAGATAGGCGATCGCCTCGTCGAAATCGGTATGGAGTTCCTGCTCACCGGCCCCGCTGACCACGCGGGAGCGGGTGCAATAGCGGCAGTAGGAGGCGCAGCGGTCGGTGACCAGAAACAGGACCCGGTCGGGGTAGCGGTGGACAAGCCCCGGCACCGGCATGTGGCTGTCCTCACCGCAGGGATCGGCCATCTCGGCAGGCGAAACCGTCCCCTCACCGACATGGGGAATGATCTGGCGGCGGATCGGACAGTCAGGATTCTCCCGCTCGATGAGGTTGAAGTAGTGGGGAGTGACGGCCAGGGAGAGCTTGTTGCCGGAGAGGATGACACCGGCACGCTCATCGGGTGTGAGGTTGAGGTGCTTCTCCAGTCCCTCAAGGGTCGTGACCCTGTTCTTGAGCTGCCACTTCCAGTCATTCCACTGCCCGGCGGGCACATCACCCCAGTAACCGGGAGCCGACGAGCGGAAACCCGCATCGGGATCGGTCGGCATATGTTCGGAGATCGGTGATTCCATGGATCAGGGAATGAGCGTGGGTCGAGGGTGCCGAATTGTCAACGATGAGGGGAATGCCAAGGGAAGCGCTGATTAAATCGCATAGAGGCCGTTGCGGGAAGTCGTAGCGGATGGGAAACAACGGCCAGGCAAGCAAAGTGCCAAGCCCAACGCAGCCATCATGGGATTTAATCAGCGGTTTCCTTAATGCAATTTTTCAGTTCATGATCTTGTCGGCAGGGTCTGCGTTTCCTCGGTCTCCAACTCCTTTCTGAGGAGCCGCTCCAAGTATTCGGACGGAGTCACCCCCTCCGACTTCGCGAGGTTTTCAAGAACCTCGCGAAGTTGCGGATCAAGGAGTGCCTGGACTTGAACCGCTGCTTGGCTCACACGGTCACGGGCCTCCATCCGCCCCGGCCGTCGGAGCAACCGGTGACCCGGCCATCCTTGGCCATGACGAAGAGGTGGATCCAGCCGTTGGCCACGAGGTTGGCGACATCCTTGTGCTTGGCGAGCACCTTGTCGATCGACTCCGCGGGCGCTTCCACGATGACGGCGAGCCGGAGCGGTTCGTGCCTCCACTCCCGGCCGTCGTGCACCGACTGGAAGGGGAGGCCCGTCTTGAGGTCGCCGCCGTTCCCCTCGTGGACCCCGAGCAGGCCGGCCACGTTGTGGATCACCTTGTCGCCGGAGCCGAAGAGCCTGTTGTCGACGGTGGAGCCGAAGTACTGGAGGTTGATCCAGCTCGCCACGACCACCGGGGCGATGAGCAGCAGTTCCAGGGTCGCCTCGCCGTCGTCGAGATCGTGCCGGTAGTCGTGCAGGAAGACCCTGCCGCCGAGATCGAGACCCCGCGTCCGCTCCCTGGGGGCGGCGATGAAGGCGTGGTTGCCCGCAAGTCCCCACTCGGGCCGGACCTGCGCCCAGTCCCGGCTCCTCGCGGTCACCTCGCCGTCGAGATCCACCGCGACGGGATCGAGACCAAGGAGCGGCGCCCGCTCCCTCCGGGCGATCCCTCCGGCCAGCCGGAGATTCCGCGCAAGCGAGTCGACCGGCTCCCGGTGCGAGGCGGGCACCGAGTCGAGGCCGAAGAGTGTCACCTCGTCGGTGGTCGTGTTGTGAAGGCCGGCCAGGAAGAGCGTCTCCTCCGGAATCACGATTCCCTGGTCCAGGAGCCCTTTCCGGACCACGGGATCGTTGAGGATCTCGGCGGCAGTCCTTGCATTGGCCTCGCCGGTGTGGCCGCCGCAGGCGCCGCAGTCGAGACTCGAGCCGTAGGGATTGTTCTCCGTCGTGCTCCCGTGGCCGCAGAGGAGGACCAGCTTGGAAAGGCCGCCCTTGGCCAGGCCCATGTGCCGGAGCGCACCGGCGGCAAGCGTCACCCGGGTCTCGGGCGGGAGGACCGAGACATCGACATCGCAGCCGCAGCCCTGCTCGGGGTGCGAGTGACCTGTCAGGTCCCGGATCATCCTGCCGAGGAAACCGAGCCCGAGGGTCTCGACGAAGACGAAGCTCGAGACGGCGGAGTTCTTGAAGGACTTCCAGGCCCCGGCGAACCGCTTGTGCCGCGCGATCGCGCCGAGTTCAGCCCGGGAGCCGTGCGAGGGAACCTTCACGGCGGGTGTCAGGAGGACGGGGCACTGCGGGGTGCCGCTTGTCTCGCCCGCGGGCACCGCCTCGATCGGGAACCCGAAGAAGCCGGCGAACCCGATGGTCTTTCCGGACGGAGCCACCTGTTCGAGAGCCCTCCGGAAGACCTCCGACCGGACATCGATGCAGAAGACCGCCTGGAAGTCGGGAGCCTCTCCCGCTTTGCCGCCTCCCAGGGAAGCGAGCTGGCCGAAGAGCTTCCGCCGGGTGGCGATCTCATGGGCCCGCTGCCAGAGCAACTGGGGAGCGGGGGTGCTCGCCGAGGCCTCCGCGTGGCCGGTCGGGGAGGTGAAGGCCACCGCTGGGAAGGCGTTCTGGAGCGCACACTCGTAGACCAGCCTGATGGCGAGCAGATGCCGCAGGGTGTCGTCCTGTTCGCCGTACAGTCCTTTTTCATGGGCGAGGAACTTCAGGTGACCGGCCCAGCCGCTGATGCCGAGCAGCAGGGAGTGGAAGACCTCCGTTGCCGCGGACTCTTCGAGACCCAGGGCGGTGGCCGCCCTGTCGATCTCGTGGGCAGGATCGTCCCCGAGACCCCGGACGAATTCCCTCCAGCCCCTCAGGCCCGCCGTCTCGGGGTTCCTGTCGAGCGAGGCGGCCTGCCGCCAGGCAGCGAAGAGCGGCACGCCCTTCCAGGGGAATCCCCAGAGCGCCTGACCGCCATCGTAGTAGGCCGTGCACCATTTGGAAATCTCCTCGGTCACGAAGGCGCCCCACAGGGCTCCGCCCTGCGCGTCGATCCGTGCGCTTGGGAGATCGGCCGAAGGGAGAAGTAGCGCCCACGCGTCGGCCTGAAGTCCAGCCACGAGTTCCTCCGGGGTGAGCCTTGCATCCGCTTCACCGATCGCCCTCCGCAGATCCTCTGCGGTGATCTTCCCGGCCCCGTGGAGTTCCCGGTAGAAAGAGGGCGGGAGTGCCAGGGGCGTGCCGGCATTCCGGGCGAGCACCCCTGCGGCCTTGGTGAAGGGCATGCCGGAGAGCCCGACAAAGGGATTCACGGCGACGAACCGCGAGAGCGGCCAGAGCGGCGCGATGCGGCCCAAGGCTTCATCGGCCTGGGTCCTGAACGTGTGGGAGGGGATCGTGGAGGCGTTGGAGTGCATGGTGGTGGTGAGGATTTGAGTGAGCGTGAACGTGGGTTAAGGGTCGTTTGGAGAGGGCGAGAGGATCAGGATTTGCGGGCGCGGGGCGGCCAGATCGAGGCGATCAGGCGGTTGGCCGCGGTGTTGACGTAGAATCCGTTGTAGGCGTGGACGAAGAGGGTGCGGCCCGCCGCCGTCGAGGCCCATGTCGGGGGAAGGAAGGCCCGGAGAGCCAGTAGCATGAAGGAGAGGGCGGTGAGCAGGGCAATCGGCCAGGCCATCGTGAATGCCGGGGCCGGGGCGACGGAGGCACCGAGCAGATGCCGCGTCCCCTCGTGGAGAGCGACCGAGAGGAGGCCGACGCCGGAGGCGACGGCGAGTCCGGAGAGGAATCCGATGACGCCCGAGGAGGTCGACCACCAGTGCCAGAGGAGTTGGGCAAGGGCCACGGCCAGGATCAGACCGAGACCGAAGCGGCCGGAGTCCTCCCACGGTGCGCTTCCGGAGAGGAATGAGAGGAGGGCAACCAGAACGCCAGCCACCGCAAAGGCCGCAAGCGCCCCGAGAAGGCCCCGGTAGCTCCGCGCGGGCGGGGAACCGGCCGACCGCGACGCGGCGATCACGCTTCCCGAGGAGAGGAAGGCATGAGCCTTGTAGAGCGAGTGGGCCGCGATGTGAAGCAGGGCCAGGGCGAAGGCCCCGAGGCCGCACTGCAGCATCATGAATCCCATCTGCGCGACCGTGGAGAAGGCGAGCGTCCTCTTCACGCTGGTCTGGGTGATCATGACGAGGGAGCCGAAGAGGGCGGTGAAACCGCCGACCGCCGCGAGGAGTTCCAGCGCCTTGGGGGCCTGGGCCATGAGCGGGCTGAACCGGATGATGAGGAAGCCGCCCGCGTTGATGATGCCCGCGTGCATGAGGGCGGAGACCGGCGTGGGGGTCTCCATCGTGTCGGGAAGCCATCCGTGGAAGGGGAACTGGGCCGACTTCAGGACCGCCGCCACCACCAGGAGGAGGGCGATCGTCTGGAGCGGGGCCTCCTCTCGGGAAGCACCGGCAAAGAGGCCGGCGTAGTCAAGGGTCCCGAAGGCGCGCCAGGCGAACCAGAGCGCGGCGAGGAGGGCGATGTCACCGAGCCTGCTGAAGAGGAATTTCTTCCGGGCCGCCATCAGGGCGGCGGGCCTGTCAGGATAGAAGGTGAGCAACTTGTGCAGGGCCATGCTGACACCCATCCAGGAGAGGACGAAGAGGGCGAGGTTTCCGGAGACCACGAGCAGCAGCACACATCCGGCGGTCACCGAGAGCCACTTGAAGAAGCGACCCTGGTCGGGGTTGCCGCCGAGGTAGTTGGCGGAGAAGCGGATCACGGCCACCGCGAGGAAGGCGGCCAGCACCAGCATCACCGCGGAGACCGAGTCGAAGTAGGAGGAGAGGGCGAGCGGCCCCCACGAGCACGCTTTGAATTTCAGCGGATGACCCCCGAGTGCCAGCGCCCCGGCCGAGAGGAGCGCCAACAGGAGTGAGAGCATGCCTAGGAACTGGGCGGCCTTGCCGGTCGCCGCGGGCCGTGCGTTGGCGATTCCCCGGGGAAGGAGCAGCACGGCCAGCAGGGGAAGCGGCGCGAGAAGCGGGAGGAAGTCTGCGGATTGGAGCGATGCAAGGAGTTGATTCATGGGCGCATCCTACCGACTTTCATTCTTGTTGATCCAATAGATGATTTTTAATAGATCGTTTGATTAACTCAAACATCCCGTGTCCTTCCTCAACTACCACCACCTCCGCTACTTCCGCGCGATCGCGCAGACGGGCAACCTGACCCGCGCGGCCGAGCACCTGAACATCTCCCCCTCCGCGCTGAGCATCCAGCTGGGACAGCTCGAGGAGAGCCTCGGCCAGGAACTCTTCGAGCGGCGGAATAAGCGGCTCGAACTCACGGAAGCGGGCAGGCTCGCCCTGGACTACGCCGAGACGATCTTCCGCAGCGGCGAGGAGCTGCTCGACGCCCTCAAGCACCGCGTCCCGAAGCAGCGCCAGATCCTCCGCGTCGGCGCGGTGGCCACCCTCTCCCGCAACTTCCAGCTCGAACTGTTGCGTCCGTTCCTGGCTCGGCCCGACGTCGAGCTCGTCCTGCGGACCGGGGCCCTGCGCGATCTGCTGGGGATGCTTGAGGCCCATGCGGTCGACATCGTCCTCTCCAACCTGCCGGTTCCCCGCGATGCCGAAACCGATCTCCGGAGCCACCTCCTCGACGAGCAGGAAGTGAGTCTGGTCGCCCACCGGAAGAACGCGAGCTTCCGTTTCCCTGAGTCGCTGGATGGGATGCCGATGGTCCTGCCGACACTCGAGAGCAGCATCCGGGGCCCCTTCGACCTACTGCTCGAACAACACGGGGTACGCCCGCAGATCGTCGCGGAGGTGACCGACATGGCGATGCTCCGACTGCTGGCGCGCGAGGCCGAGGCGGTGACGCTGGTGCCGAGGGTCGTGGTCCGTGACGAGCTCCGCGCGAGAACGCTCGTGGAGCTCCACCGCATCAGGCGGATCCGGGAGAGCTTCTACGCGATCACCCCGGCGCGCCAGTTTCCCAACCCACTGGTGAAGGAGCTGCTGGGAGGCCCCCGTCCGGAAAAGTCCCGGACTCTGATACGGAAAAAGGCGGGGACCTGAGTCCCCGCCTTTTCGCGGAGGGCTTTGTGAAAAGCCCGTTCGGTGACGAACCAAATCGTCCTGCGGCTATCGGCCGCTTGCGCGGGCTGGACCGCCTAGACAGCCTTGTCGCCGGTCTCGTCGGTTCGGATGCGGATCGCGTTCTCCACGGGGAGGACGAAGACCTTGCCGTCGCCGATCTTGCCGGTCTTGGCGGTCTTGACGATCGCACCGACCGCGCCCTCCACGGCGCCGTCGGCCACGACGATCTCAAGCTTGATCTTGGGCAGGAAGTCGACTGTGTACTCGCTGCCGCGGTAGATCTCGGTGTGGCCCTTCTGGCGGCCGAATCCCTTGACCTCGGTCACCGTCATGCCCTCGATGCCCAGCTCGCTGAGGGCGTCCTTGACCTCCTCCAGCTTGAAGGGCTTGATGATTGCTTCGATTTTTTTCATGGGTGTTGGTGGGTGTGGGTTGGAACTTCCTGGGATTAGTGGTTGTAGCCCTCCTCACCATGATCGGTGATGTCGAGACCCTGGTGTTCCGCCTCGACCGAAGGACGGAGGCCGATGACCAGCTTGACGATGAAGGTGATGACGAGGGTTCCGATCACCGCGAGGGCGATGGTGATGCCGGCGGCCTTGGCCTGCGCCACGAGGAGCGAGTGGGACTCGATGGCTGCCTTCAGCCCGTTCTTGGCGGCGTAGGCGTCGCTGACGAGGTTGCTGTTCACGGCGGGGTTGACCAGGACGCCCGTGATGAGGGCTCCGACCGTTCCGCCGACACCGTGGATGCCGAAGGTGTCGAGCGCGTCGTCGTACTTGAAGATCCCCTTCAGCACGGTGACGGCGAAGTAAGGGACGACACCCGCGACCACGCCGATGATCGCGGCACCCGTGGAATCCACGAATCCGGCGGCTGGGGTGATGACCACGAGACCGGCCACGGCTCCCGAGCACATGCCGAGCACGCTCGGCTTGCCCTTGAGGATGAACTCGAGCAGGGGCCAGACGAAGGCGGCGATGGCGGTCGCGATCGTGGTGGTGAGGAAGGCGTTGGCGGCGATGGCATCCGCGGCAAGGGCGCTGCCGGCGTTGAAGCCGTACCAGCCGACCCAGAGAAGGCCGGTGCCGATCATGGTGAGCACGAGGCTGTGGGGAGGCATGGGCTCCTTGCCGTGTCCGACGCGCTTGCCGAGCAGGAGGCAGAGGATGAGGGCGCTCCAGCCCGAGGACATGTGAACCACGGTGCCGCCGGCGAAGTCGATCGCGGGGATCTTGGCATCGGCGTTCCAGACACCGTTCATGAGACCGGTGGCGCCCCAGACCATGTGGGCGAGCGGGAAGTAGACGAGGAACATCCAGAGGCCGACGAAGGCCATCAGGGCGGTGAACTTGAGGCGCTCGGCCGTGGCACCGAAGATGAGGGCCGGGGTGATGATCGCGAAGGTCAGCTGGAAGATGCAGAAGACATTCTGCGGGATCCAGTAGGCGTAGCTGGTGTTGGGGGCCGAATCGATCCCCTTGAGGAAGAAGAACTCAGTGCCCCCGATGAAGGGGCTGGCGAAGTTTGTTCCGAAGACCAGGCTGTAGCCGACCGCCCACCAGATGATGGTGACCAGACCGGTGATGCCCAAGCACATGGCGAGCATCGAGAGGACATTCTTGGAGCGGACCAGACCCCCGTAGAAGAGGGCCAGACCGGGCAGGGTCATCAGGAGAACAAGTGCCGCCGAAACCATCATCCAGGCCGTGTGGCCGGCGATGGCGACCGGAGCGATGTTCGTCGCGGTCGGGTCACCGTTGGTTAGGGCCGCCTGCAGGTAGGCAGTCTGGGCCTTCAACGGGGCATCCGCGAAAGCGATCGGGGTGGGTGCCGGCGCGGCATCCTCTGCATGGAGGGTGGAAGTGACGGCGCCGAGGATCGCCAGTGAGGCGACCGCCGCGAGCAACCGGAGCACGGAGGTGGTTTTTTTCTTCATAGGGTTGTTGTGGGTTGTGGCGCCCGGTGAGGGGCGGTTATTAACCACAAGCAACCTCCGTGCCAACTTTCCAAAGGCCCTGATTATGGCGTTGAGCTGCGTTGGTCTTCAATTACCGCAGGGTTCACTACGGCGGCGTTTGCCCGCCTTGCTCCCCATCCAAATCAGAGCCTTTGGCGTGAAGGGGGGCTTTTGGCGATTTTTTGCCTCTTAAGAGTCAAGAGGGGGCATTTGGCGGTTTTTATCCACTCTGCACCATTCAACGGAACAGAGTTTTTTTCGAATACAAGCGAAGCCGACTGGAGGAACGACTACTTGGGGATCCCTGTGGAGTCCTCTTTGGGCTTCCTAAGATTCCTGCGGTGTTGGAACGAGAGCCCCACAAAAAGACAGCCGAAGACGACGGAAGTCAGGAACCAGATCCCCAGGCAAGCGAGGATGTTTTTGAGGATTTCAGACATGGGCGGAAAAGGAAGAGTTCATCCCATCCTCCTTTAACTCATGCCTTTCAGCCCGCTCTCCAGTATCATAGTCAAGTTGTTCACGATCGATAGCAGGTCGGAGGCCGTTGGGTCTTGGTCTTGATGTTCTGACCATGAAGAGAAATGCGAAAATGACGGAAGTCAGAAACCAGAGCCCCAGGCAGGCGAGGATGTTTTTGAGGATTTCAAACATGGGCAGAAAAGGAAGAGTTCATGCATGCCTTGGGGTTATGGCGACAATGCTTGGGAAGATGAGATTTGCCGGGCGGGAAGAGTGGACGAACCGCTTTCCCGCCCGGCATTTCTGTCGGGCTGCGCACCCCCCGGCACGCAGCCCTTCATATTCTTGAAAAGACTTCGAGACGTACCCGGATGACACCCTGGAGTGAGCAGTTGATTTCATTTCGTCCCCCTTTTCCTCATTCCTTTGAGGCCCCCATCAAGGAACATGGTAAAGTTTTCCGCGATCGATAGCAGGTCAGAGGCCGTTGAGGTCTTGGTCTTGGCCTTGATGTTCTGCCGGTGCGAGTTGACGGTCTTGGTGCTGATACCTAGCAGATCGGCGATCTCCTTGTAGGTTCGCCGGTGGGCGATGAGGGTCAGGATTTGGAACTCCCGGTCGGAGAGGTCGGAGAGCTTGAGTCTGCCGTTAGCAATCCTTTTACTGCGCGGGAAGGGAAGTTCCGACGAATGCGTTCCGAAGTTGAGCAGTTTCCCGAAGAGTTCAGCCAGTTCGGAAGGATCCGCGTCCCGGGGAAGAATCCATCTTGCCCCGCGCTTCTGAAGCCGATCCGCAAATCCAACAAGCGACGAGGGCAGGAACGCCAGGACTTTCAGATTGGGGCATGATTCCAAGATCTGCGGAAGAATGTCGTGAAGTGTCCGCTGATCGGAGAGTACGTGTCCCGCAATCAGGAAGTCAGGACGTTCGGAGGCGACTTTTTTCAGCAGAGTACGGGAATCGCTGACGATTCCAACCAGACTGATGTCAGGAATGTCCCCGATCGTGCGTGAAAGGCCTGACAGAAAAATCGGCGTGCCATCCGCCAGCAGGATGCGGTGGACGGCCGTGGTCACGGCCTTTGTCTTTTGAGAACCCCCTGATTTATTGTGCATGATGTTGTCCGATGCGTGGGGGGAGTATTTTTGTATCACTGACTGCCGACTGCGGCACTAGGAATTGTTACTCACCCGATCACTTCATGGGCCATCAATGCGGGAGTGCGCTGTTTGTGCGGCCTGCTATAAACACCCATGCGAATTTTGCTACGGGTCTTCGGTTACACGGCGCGCTATCCCTGGATGGCGGCGGCAACGATGTTCTGCGCCATCACCGGCACGCTGATGGTGGCGGTCTTCCCCGCCGTGACCCAGCGGGTGGTCGATGATGTCCTCCGAGGTCACCAACCCGGGAAGCTAATGCCGCTGATCCTGACGGGGTTGGCCGCCTTCTTCGCCCAGGATCTGCTCAACTCCCTGCGCATCCTGCTCAACAACCACTTCGAGCAGCGGGTGATCTTCGATCTCCGCAGCGATCTCTACGCGCGGATCCAGAAGCTCCCTCTGCCGTGGTTCGACAACCGGGCGACCGGCGACATCATGACCCGGTTGGTGGAGGATGTGACCAATGTGGAGCGCGTCCTGATCGACGGGATCGAGCAGGGGACCGTGGCCATCCTCCAGATCGGTATCGTGCTGGCTCTCATGGCCCATTACAGCGGCGAACTCACGCTGGCGGCGCTGGTTCCCCTCCCCTTCCTGGCTGTCGGGGCGCTGGCCTACACACTCTCCGCGGGGAACCGCTACCGCGCCCAGCGCAAGGCCACTTCGGCACTCAACTCCCTCCTCCACGACAACCTCGACGGCATCCGCCAGATCAAGACCTACGCAAGCGAGGAGCGTGAGCACGCCCGCTTCAATGCGGCAAGCGACACTCTCCGCAGGGCCTCCCTGGTGGTGATGCGCGTCTGGGCCTTCTACAGCCCCTCGATGAACTTCTTCGGCTCCGCCGGAATGGTCATCATTCTCTGGGTGGGTGGCTCTCAGGTGCTCTCGGGAAAAATGGAGATCGGCGTCCTGGTCGCCTTCCTGGTGCTGGCCCGCTATCTCTATGAGCCGGTCGGCCGCCTGCACTCGCTCAACCAGCTTCTCCAGTCGGGCCGGGCCGCCAGCGAGCGGGTCTTCTCGATCCTCGATGCGCCACTCGAGGAGGGGTGGAAGAACCCGGTTGCGAGTGCCGGAGAAATATCCCTGAAGGGCGATGTCCGCTACGAGGGTGTCGGTTTCGAGTACCAGCCCGGAACAGCGGTGCTTCACGAGATCACTCTCCACGCGAAGCCGGGCGAGATGATCGCCCTCGTGGGGTCGACCGGCGCGGGGAAGACCTCCCTGATCCATCTGCTGAGCCGCTTCTACGAGCTCTCCTCCGGCGAGATCCTGCTGGACGGCCGGCCGATCCGCGAGGTTCCTCTCAACCAGCTCCGCCGTTCCGTGGCGATGGTGACCCAAGAGAGCTTCCTCTTCAACGGCACCACCGCCGACAACCTCCTGATCGGCAAACCCGATGCCACCGAGGAGGAAATGTGGAATGCGCTGGCCGCGGCGAATGCCGAGGGCTTCATCCGGCGCCTGCCGAAGGGTCTCCACTCGCAGCTCGGCGAACGCGGGGTGAAGCTGAGCGTCGGGGAGAAGCAGCGGCTCTCCATTGCGCGCGCGTTGCTCAAGAATCCCCCGATCCTTGTCCTCGACGAGGCCACGGCCAGCGTCGACAACACCACCGAGCGGCTCATCCAGGAGGCACTCCAGCACCTCCTCGCGGGGCGGACGAGTTTCGTGATCGCCCACCGCCTCTCCACCGTGCGCCATGCCGACCAGATCCTCGTCATGGAGCGGGGGCAGATCGTTGAGAGGGGCACTCACGTCACCCTGCTGGCCGCAGGTGGTCTCTACGCCTCTCTCTGCCGCGAAGCAGAGGCTCACCATGGGGTCTTTGAGGAACACCGGGCGCACGCTCCTGCTTAATCTTGGCCACTACTCAAAAAAACGCTTTTCCTTTGTTGGCGTAGAGTTTCCTGCAATCTTATCACTCACTAATGATCAAATTTCATGACCATCCCCTCTAATACAATAACCGATCGGCTTCTTCTCAATAACAAAGCCTGGTCTCAAAAGATTAGCAGTCATGATCCAACGTATTTCCATAATCTAGCCAAAGAGCAGCACCCCAAGTTCCTCTGGATCGGATGCTCCGACAGCCGTGTCCCTGCTGAGACGGTGGTCAACGCTCAACCGGGCGAGATCTTCGTCCACCGCAACATCGCCAATCAGGTCATCACCACCGACTTCAACTGCCTAAGTGTTCTCCAGTACGCAGTCTCCGTGCTGAAAGTAGAGCATGTCATCGTCTGCGGTCACTACGGATGTGGCGGAGTCCAAGCCGCATTGAATCGGCAACACTCAGGCATGTTAATCGCCAACAAGTGGTTGATTCACATTAAGGACGTCTACCGTCTCCACCAAGCAGAACTGGAAAGTCTCAGCAAGGAGGAGATGTTTCGGAAGATGATTCAACTCAACATTATTGAACAGGTAAAGAACCTTGCACACACGTCGATGGTCCAGACAGCTTGGAAAGAACGCCAAGGGCCTACATTACACGGCTGGGTCTACGGTCTGGAGGACGGCTTGATCGAAGAACTGATCACACTCGACTACAAGGCCCCGATGGAGGATATCTATCGGTTCATCGATTAGCTTTTTCCCGGGAGATTCTCTCCCTTGTCCCGACCAAGGGAACGTGAAAACGACAGCACCATGAAGATCGGACCACGCTACTATCTCGATCATCTCCGACAGGACGTTCCTGCCAGCATCGGCGTCTTCCTAGTTGCCCTTCCCCTCTGTCTAGGCATCGCCTTGGCCTCCGGGGCTCCACTTTTCTCAGGAATGATCGCGGGTATGGTCGGCGGTCTCGTGGTCGCCTGGGCGAGCGGATCCCAGCTCAGCGTCTCCGGCCCGGCCGCAGGGTTGACGGTCATCGTCTTCTCAGCCATCGAGACGCTTGGCGGGTTCGGTCCCTTCCTGATGAGCGTCGTCTTGGCGGGAGTACTTCAGGTCATTCTGGGCTATGCCCGTGCAGGAACGATCGGTGCGTTCTTCCCCTCGGCGGTGATCAAGGGAATGCTCGCGGCGATCGGACTGATTCTGATCATGAAGCAGATCCCCCATGCCACTGGCTTCGATACAAACATAGAGGGCGACGAGTCTTACATGAGGGATACCGCTGGCGTGACCTTTCAGATCCTGACACATGCCCTCCGTGGAATCTCTTGGGGAGCGACACTGGTCGCTCTCGGCGCTCTCTGCCTGCTTTTCGCGTGGGAGGCGCCTCTCATCCGCCGTCATGCAATCCTCCGAATGGTGCCGGCTCCTCTACTTGCGGTCATCTGGGGCATCCTCTTTAACGCTGCCGCAGCGCGGTATTTCCCTGCGCTGGAAATCGACACCAAGCACTTGGTCTCCCTCCCGCCTCTCTCCTCTCCCCTGGAGTTCCTCAGCCAGTTCCATTTACCTGATTTCAAGTCGCTCGGGAATCCCCTCGTCTACAAGACCGCCGTGATCCTGGCCGTGGTCGCCAGTCTGGAGACCCTCCTGAGCATCGAGGCGGTCGACAAGCTCGACCCGCACAAGCGGGTCGCCCCGACGAACCGGGAGCTCAAGGCCCAGGGACTCGGCAACCTGCTCAGCGGCATGATCGGAGGGCTCCCCATCACCGCGGTGATCGTCCGCAGTTCCGCCAACATCAACTTCGGCGGACGCACCCGCATCTCCTGCTTCCTCCACGGTCTCCTGCTGCTGCTTGCCGTGCTCTTCCTCGGGGGCCTGCTCAATACGATCCCCCTTTCCTGCCTTGCTGCTATCCTCCTTCAGACCGGATACAAACTCGCAAAGCCATCGCTGTTCCGTGAGCAATTCGCCAAAGGTTGGAATCAGTTTCTCCCTTTCATCATCACCATTGTGGCAATCCTTATGGAGGATCTCCTTTTTGGAATCGCCATCGGCATGGCGATCGGACTTCTCTTCGTCCTGCGCGCCAACTTCCACCACTCTGTCACTCTTACTCATGACGAAGGAAGCTATCTCCTGCGACTAAACAAGGATGTCACCTTCCTCAACAAGGCCTACCTCCGCAGTCTTCTCGCCTCCATCGTTAATGATGCGCACGTTACCATCGATGGAAAGCGTGCACAATTCGTTGACCAAGACATTCTTGAAACCCTCGGTGACTTTATTCTGGAGTCACCTGATCGAGGAATCCACGTCGTTACGGAGGGGATTTCCGTTCCTCATGGCGCGGGATCAGCCCACTGATCCTCTCTGGTAATCCTCTCAGGTTTTGCTGATTGACGCGGAGGCAAGTAGTTGGCAAATATGCCAACTATGCTGACCACCGCGACCCGACTCCGAACGCTGAAATCCCACGCGTCCGACAGGTCGGTTGTCGTGAAGGCGATGGCCCATCCGACGCGCCTTCTGATCATGGAGGCCCTGATGCAGGGCGAGTGCTGTGTGAACGAACTCACCGACATGGCGGGCTGCGACATCACCACCCTCTCCAAGCATCTGGCCGTGATGAAGAGGGCCGGACTGCTGGCCTGCGAGAAGCGCGGCCTGAATGTCTATTACCAGATCGCCTGCCCCTGCTTTCCCGAGTTCTTCCGCTGCATCGACCTGGTCATCCAGGCCGGTCGTAAAAATCTCCGCTGCGCCTGCTGAGTGGTGCATTGCTCATCTGCCTGTTCATCCCTCTCAACCCCAATAACCCACTCCACATGAAAACATCCGAACTCCTCGCCATCCTCCGGGCCCATCCCTCTCATCATCTCCAGTTCATCCTCCCCGACGGTGGACTGATTCCCATCCACGCCCACATCACCGAGGTGGGACGGGTCGACAAGACCTTCCTCGACTGCGGAGCAACCGTCCGCAGGCTTTCCTTCCTCTGCCTGCAGTCCTGGGTGGCCGACGATACCGACCATCGTCTTCCCGCGGAAAAGCTCGCGGAGATCATCGACCGCGCCGCGCCGATCCTCGGCGAGGAGGACCTTGACGCGGAACTCGAGTACGAGGATGGATTCATCTCCCAGTTTCCCTTGGAAACCGCGCGGATTGAGGGGAATCTCATTCACTTCACGCTCGGCACCAAGCACACCGACTGCCTCGCCAAGGAGATCTGCCTCCCTCCCGCCCAAGCGGACGGGGAGGATGGCTCCTCCTGCTGCAGCGGCAGCGGCTGCTGCTGAGCCTCGCAAACAATCATCAACCAACCCTTTATGGAAAACGTCGTCATCATCGGATCCGGCTGTGCCGGCTGGACAGCAGCCATCTACACCGCGCGTGCCAACCTCAACCCCCTCCTGATCACGGGCCAACAGCCCGGCGGGCTCCTGACCACCACCTCGACCGTCGAGAACTTCCCCGGATTCCGCAACGGCATCGAGGGAACCGCCCTCATGACCGAGATGCAGGAGCAGGCGACCCGCTTCGGGACCCGAATCCAGTATCTGAGCAGGGTCGATTCGGTCGATCTCTCCGGAAGTCCGCTGAAGCTGACCGTCGACGGCAAAGTCATCGAGACAAAGAGTATCATCGTCGCGGTCGGCGCCGGACACCGTCACCTCGGCGCACCGGGCGAACATGAGCTCGAGAACAAGGGCGTCACCTACTGCGCCACCTGCGACGGGGCCCTTCCGATCTTCCGGAACAAGCCGCTCGTGGTCATCGGCGGCGGCGACTCTGCCTGCGAGGAGGCCAGTTACCTCACGCACTTCGCTTCGCAGGTTTATCTCATCCACCGCCGCGACTCCCTGCGGGCCTCGAAGATCATGGCCGACCGCACGCTGGCCAATCCCAAGATCACCATGGTCTGGAACTCCGTCGTCGAGGAGGTTCTCGATGTCGCTCAGGATCAGGTGACCGGCGTGAGACTGAAGAACATCGTGACCGGAGAGAGCAGCATGCTCGACTGCGCCGGTGTCTTCGTGGCGATCGGCCACGTCCCCAACACGCAGATCTTCCAGGGGAAGCTCGACATGACCGACGCGGGTTATCTCGTCCTTGGCGAAGGGAGCCGCACCAATGTCCCCGGCGTCTTCGCCGCAGGCGACTGCGCGGACTCCGTCTACCGCCAGGCCATCACCGCAGCCGGAATGGGTTGTGCCGCCGCCATCGACGCCGAACGCTACCTTGCAGGTCTGAAATGATTCACTAGGGATGATGGGATATCAGTCCCTATCACCTATCACCTAAATCCCAGCTCCTAATACCCGGCTTCTATGAAACCACTCGTCCTCATCCTCTGTACCGGCAACTCATGCCGGAGCCATCTTGCCGAGGGAATCCTCCGCGCCGCCGCCGTCGATCTCATCGAAGTCGCCAGCGCCGGATCCAAGCCGGCCGGTTACGTCCATCCCAAGTCGATCGAGGTAATGAAGGAGATCGGCATCGACATCTCCGGCCACACCTCCAAGCACCTCGAGGAGTTCCTCGGCCGACCCGTCGACACGGTGATCACCGTCTGCGGGAATGCCGACCAGGCCTGCCCGATGTTCCCCGGTCAGCTCCACCGCTTTCATTGGGGCTTCGAGGATCCCGCGCACGCGACCGGCACCGAGGAGGAGGTTCTGAACGAATTCCGACGCATCCGTGACCAGATCCGTCTGGTATTCGAGGCATACGCCGCGGGCCTGAAACGCGGAAAGACACTCTGACCCGAAAGCGCCCACACCATGGAGAACCATTCCCGTCCCGTGAAGAAGATCGCCTTCTTCGAACGCAACCTGACCCTCTGGGTCCTCCTTTGCATGGTCGCGGGGGTTATCTTAGGCACCTTGGCGCCCGGGACCATTGCGGCGATCAGCACCTGGGAGTTCGGCAGCAATTCCCATGTGAACGTCGCGATCGCCATCCTCATCTGGCTGATGATCTACCCGATGATGCTCAAGGTGGACTTCGGCGCGATCGGCGGCGTGGCCAGGAAGCCGAAGGGTCTTCTCGTCACCCTCTTCGTGAACTGGATCGTGAAACCCTTCAGCATGGCCTTCCTGGGCTGGCTCTTCATCCAGCATCTCTTCGCTCCGTGGATCGATCCCGCGACCGCGCGCGACTACACCGCCGGACTGATCATCCTGGCCGCGGCCCCCTGCACGGCGATGGTCTTCGTCTGGTCGTACCTGACCGACGGTGACCCAGCCTACACGCTCGTCCAGGTTGCCGTGAACGACCTGATCATGCTCGTTGCCTTCGCGCCGATCGTGATGTTCCTCTGCGGCGTCTCGGGCGTTGTGGTTCCCTCGTCCGTCCTGATCACCTCGGTGCTGGTCTTCATCGTGATCCCGCTTGCGGCCGGGTGGCTCACGCGAACCCTTCTTCTCAAGGCCAAGGGGAGCGAGTGGTTTGAACAGTCCTTCCTGCCCAAGTTCCAGCCGGTCACGATGGCGGCTCTCCTGCTCACCCTGATCCTGATCTTCGCCTTCCAGGCCCAGAACCTGACCCATCGCTGGATGGCTGTCCTCTTCCTGGCCGTGCCGATCATCATCCAGGTCTATTTCAACTCGGGCCTCGTCTATCTCCTGATGCGCTGGCTGAAGGTCCCCCATAACGTGGCGGCCCCCGGTGCCCTGATCGGAGCGAGCAACTTCTTCGAGCTGGCCGTGGCGGTGGCGATCACGCTCTTCGGACCGGGCTCCGGTGCCGCCCTCGCCACCGTCGTCGGTGTCCTCGTCGAGGTGCCGGTGATGCTCTCGGTCTGCAGTGCCTGCAACGCCACGCGCCACTGGTTCCCGACAGGGGGAAGCAAGGCTTAAGGCAAGGGCAGGGAGACGCCTGAGAGGCCCTGAGAGGTAGATAGACTGAAGGCTGAAGGCTGTTAGGGAGTTTGGATGCAGATGGCTTTTTAATCACAACGCCGAGAGGCGCGGAAACTGCGTTGTAGCCGATTCCCTGCATCGCCCTTGGGCGGTGCAACCGGCGAGCGGCAGGCAATGCCGTCGTCACACTCCCCATTACCGATAACCGATTGCCCATTCACGATTCCCTCGGATCGATCCCGGGACCAAGGGCTCGGTAATGATTATCCCCCTTTCGCCCCTGTTGCTACGCTCTATGCGTCGTTCCTGGGCGGGATCGATTCTCCGGACGCGGGTTTCTTGAAGTGCACCTTCAGGATCCTCCGGCCGTCGGTCTCCGCGACCGTGGCGGTGTAGTCGCCGATCCGGATGTTCTCACCTCGCGTTGGCAGGTGGCCCAGCAGTTGGGTGATGTAGCCGCCGATGGTGCTCACCTCGGTCTCCTCGAACTTGAGGCCGGTCTCTTCCGTGAGGTCGTGAAGGGCAAGGGTTCCCTCGGCATCGAACTCCCCGTCACCGATCTTAGTGATCTCCTCCTCCTTGGTGTCGAACTCGTCGTGGATGGAGCCGACGAGCTCCTCAAGGACGTTGTCTAGGGTGACGATGCCCACGGCGCCGCCGTATTCGTCCACGGCGATCGCGAGGTGGGCGTGCTTGGCCAGGAAGTAATTGAGAAGCTTCTCGAGCGGCATCATTTCCGAGACATGGTGGATGGGTCGCTGGATGGTCTTGAGCTCCTGCCTGCCGGATTGGACAAGCCCCAACAGATCCTTGATGTGGACGAGTCCGACCGATTCGTCGAGTGCGCCGGTACAGAGCGGGAACCGGGTGTGGCGTGAGTCGATCGCCTTGGTGAGTTCGCCGGAGAAGGACTCCTCGAGATCGAGGAAGATGACCTCGCTGCGCGGAGTCATGATGTCGCGCACGACGCGGTGCTGGAGGTCGAGGGCGTTCACCGCCAAACGCTCACCCAAGGGCGAGACCTCCTTGGCCTCGCGACTCTCGGTCAGGATGACGCGTAACTCCTCGTTGGAGAGGGCGCGTTCGGACTCCTCCGGAGGCTCCACGCGCAGGAGATGGCGGAGCAGAAAGTTCGCCGAGAGGTTCAGGAAGCGGATGACAGGGCTGAAGAGGGTGTAGAAGAGGCCGAGCGGAGGGCTCAGCCAGAGGGCCAGCTGGACCGGCTTTCGGATCGCAAGCGACTTCGGGACAAGCTCGCCGAGAACGATGTGGAGGAACGTGATGAGCGAGAAGGCGATCACGAAGGAGACCGTGGTGATGATCCCGGGGGAGGTGACGCCCGCCAGATGGAAGGCAGGCTCGATCATGTGGGCGAGGAACGGTTCGCCCAGCCAGCCGAGCCCGAGGCTGGCCAGCGTGATGCCGACTTGGGTCGCCGAGATGTAGGCCTCGAGATGGCTGGTGATGTGCTTGGTGACCCGGGCGCGCGAGTTTCCCTCCTCGATCAGGGGGTCGAGCTGCGTGGCGCGGATCTTGACGATCGCGAATTCGGAGGCGACGAAGAATCCGTTGAGCAATACCAGGGCCAAGATCGCCAGGAGCCTGAGCAGGATGATTTCACCGGATTCCCAGTGTTCGGCTGGAAGGATGGCGGCTGGCAGTCGGGTGACATCCCCTGCCGCCACCGCCAGAATGGCAGCGACGTGCGTCATGAGGATCTCAGTTGCAGAGGGAACGGCAGGCTGCCGGGGCGGAAATGGTGACGCCGCGATCGCACTTAAAACGATGTGCGACAGAAAGGTTCATCGGGAAAGATTCCAAAGAAAAATAGAACACCTTGCCGGGGTCACCGGCCTCCTCTGACAGGAGAGCCGGGTTGAACAAGCCGTAGCTTACCAGCTGGACTTGGTGACTCCGGGGATCAGGCCGTTAGTGGCCAGTTCGCGGAAGGTGATACGCGAGAGCTTGAAGCGGCGGAGGTATGCGCGGCGGCGGCCGGAGACCTGGCAGCGGTTGGTGAGACGGACCGGGCTCGCGTTGCGGGGAAGCTGGCTGAGGCCGATGTAGTCCTTCTTCGCCTTGAGCTCTGCACGGAGTTCCGCCCACTTCGCGACGGTCTCGCGCTTGCGTTTATCTCTTTCAAGCCATGAAGTCTTTGCCATAGGGAGGTGAGATCATAGGGGGGATAAGGGAGAGGGCAAGATCTTTTTTTGAGAAAAACGCCCTCTTTCTGGTTGTCCCTCGCGGCAAGGCGCGGCAACCCTTGGCGATGACGAAAAAATCCCACCTAGACCTCGGAGCGTCCAAGGCTTCCAAGGCAAGGCTCATCATTTCAGAGAGTGAGCAGGGAGCCGACATGTTCCATGCCACCGGCTTCCGCGCACCGGATCCCTTTGTCTACGTGGAGAGCCGGGGGAAAAGCGCGATCCTTCTGAACGATCTGGAGCTGGATCGCGGAAGTCGCGAGGCCCTGGTCGACGAGGTGGTCTCCCAGAGTGATCTGGCCTCTTCACTGGAGAAGAAAAGCGGAAGGAAGCCCGCGCCGGTCGAGGTAATCGCGGCCTTTCTCAAGAAGCGTGGAGCGAGCCGGCCATTGGTCCCGGCCGACTTCCCTCTCGGTCTGGCCCGCCAGCTCGGGGAGCACGGTGTCGCAGTCACCCCGGTCGAGGGGATGTTCCGCCCCGAGCGCCAGATCAAGACACCCGGCGAAATCCGGCTCATGACCGGGGCGACACGGATCACCGAGGCGGGCATGGAACGCGCCTTCGAGGTACTGCGTGCCTCCACCGTCGGTGCGGGGAAGGTGCTTCGCTGGGGCGGCGCCATCCTTACCTCCGAGCGCCTCCGCATGGAAATCGAGGCGACCATGCTCCGCGCTGGCGCAATCCCCGCGGGAAACTCCATCGTGGCGTGCGGGGAGCAGGCATGCGACCCTCACGAGCGGGGCCACGGCCCGCTCAGGGCCAACCAGCTCGTCATCCTCGATCTCTTTCCCCGGGCCACCAGCGGCTACTACGGTGATCTCACCCGGACGGTCGTCAAAGGGAAGGCGACCGAGGCGCAATCCCGTCTCTGGGAGGTCTGTCTGCTAGGCCAAAAGCTGGCCCTCGGATCGCTTGGGCATGGGGCCGACGGCAGAGTGATCCATAAGGAAGTGACGGATTTCTTCACCGACAACGGCTATCCGACCGAGCGCGTGGGCGGGGCGAAGGGACGATGGAGCGGCTTTTTCCACGGAACCGGCCACGGCCTCGGACTCGATCTCCACGAGGCCCCGCGCTTCGGCGCCGGAAAACTCAAGGCGGGCCAGGTCTTCACGATCGAGCCGGGAATTTACATCCCGGGTATTGGCGGCGTGCGCCACGAGGATGTCGCCCTGATCACGAACACCGGTCACAAGCTCCTGAGCCGGTGTCCGAAGCCCTTGGAACTGTGAGTGTTTTCCCGCAGAGAAAGGATTAGCCCAAAAAAATTTTAGACAGCTGATGCGGCAGCCCAGCAGGACTTGGCCATCTCGACATACCGCAGGGCTTCGAGCCACCGGTCGGATGCCTCGCGGAGAATGCCGTCCGGACCGGGAATTTCGTGGGCGTAATGGCAGCTGGCTGGCAGCAACTCAGGGTTAAACGGAAGGAAATCGCCTGGTCTGGCCGTCGCAAGGAATCCGGCCATTGATCGGGTCCACATGCTGCGGAATGCAGCGATGGGATCCCCCATAGTCGGATCGGACATCGGCATTTGGATATGGCTATTGTTACCAAGGCGGGCATGCATGAACCGGACCCTTTCAAAAACGGGGGCGAGGAAAGCGAGTTTCTCATCCAGATCGCCGTAAGCCATCTCGCACCCAGTCCACCAATGGCTGAAATCGCCGTTAATACGGACCTCGGGATTGCGTTCAATCATGCGCACCGTGCGCCAGGTGTCCTGGGTGATGGTGGCGCGATGCGTCTCGATAAAGATCGGCAGACCGCTGGCCGCCGAGGCACGGATCACATCCTGCACCAGGGCGTCGATGGTTGCATCGTCCTCATGCCCCCAGCCAACATGCAGAGTGGCCGCTTCAAATCCTGCTGCGGCCCACGCATCAGCTAGGGGCGCGATCTCACCGACCTGGTTGACCCGTCCACTCACCGTGCAGCCCAGGCCCAGAGCCTTGGCATGGGTCAGATGAACATCCCCTCCCTGCACCCCCTCGAAGCCGGCTTCTTTGAGGGCCGTCAACACCGTAAGTTCGTCCCCCTGGGGCCCTTGGGACCAGGCCGGAAGGGCCCACAGGTTGCCCATATTGATGTCGATGCGCAGGCGCGGAGCGCGCCCGGATCCGTCGTTCAGATGTGGAATGCCGGTCATGAGTTGGCCCTTGGAGTCGGATGGTTATTACGATGCGTTGAGTTCTGCATTACCCGGGAATCCGTGACATTACTGTCGCTGATCCAGGGAATTTTTTATCTTTTGAGGGCATTCTTTCTATTGTGTGTTTCATTGCATCTGCAACCGTTTAGTTGGCGCTTCAACTTTTTAGCCCGGTCGCCCCGTACAATCCTGGTGAAGGCAACTTTTAGGTTGAACGTTTTCCGTTCCCGGCTGTCTGGTATGATGCAGCTGTAACATCCATGAACTTCGAGCTCTACATCCTCCTGATCGGTGCGCCGCTGGCCTTGGGCCTCTGGGCGCAGTTCCGTGTCTCCTCGGCCTTCAAGACCTACAAGGAGATCCCCGCCGCCTCCGGGGTGACCGGAGCTGATGCCGCGCGGCGCATCCTTGCCGATGCGGGGATCCACGATGTCCGGGTAGAGGAGATCAACGACATGCTCGGCGACCATTACGATCCCTCCGCCAAGCGCCTCTGCCTCTCCACCGATGTCTACAACGGCGACTCGATCGCCGCCGTCGGGATCGCCGCGCACGAATGCGGCCACGCGCTCCAGCACAAGCTCAACTACGGCCCGCTCAATCTGCGGATGCAGATCGTCCCAGCCACGCAGTTCGCCTCGCAGATCCTCCCCTTCGTGATCATGGGCGGCTTCTTCTTCCACATGACGCACCTGATCAACCTCGGCATCGCCTGCTACGCGATCCTGATGGTCTTCCAGCTTATCACGCTCCCGGTTGAGTTCGACGCTTCCAACCGCGCCAAGGCGATCCTGCAGCAGATGGGGATCATCCGCCCCGGCGAGGAAGCCGCCGGCGTGAATGCCGTCCTAAATGCGGCCGCCCTCACGTATGTCGCCGCCTTCGTCGCCGCCCTCGGCAACCTCATCTACCTGTTCCTCGCGAGGAACCATGATGAGAGGTGAGTTTTTGAGGGATGAAACCTGAAAGCTGAAACCTGAGTAATAGGGTGCCGGAGGGCGCTTCCCCTTAACGAGGACTTCCTCTTGTTCAGGCTTTCCGATTTCTTTGGATCCCTTCAGGTTTCAGGTCTCCAGTTTTAATCTTCGTTTCCCCATGACCCTTCCCGTCGTCCTGACCATTGCCGGATCCGACTCTTCCTGCGGGGCGGGTGCCCAAGCTGACCTGAAGACCTTCTGCGCCCTCGATTGCCACGGGCTCACCGTGATCACGTGCATCGTTGCAGAGATTCCCGGCAAGGTGCGTTCGATCCAGGCCGTGAAGCCGGAGATCGTACGCGACCAGTTGGAGGTCATGCTTGCCGCCTACCCGGTCGCAGCGATCAAGACGGGGATGCTCTTCTCCGTACCGATCATCAGGACCGTCGCCGATGTCCTCTCGACGATGAAGAAGAGACCGCCGCTCGTCATCGATCCGGTGATGGTGGCCTCCAGCGGCGACCCGCTGCTGAAGGCGGGGGCGATCGCCGCCTACGGGAAACTGCTCTTTCCGCTGGCGACTCTCATCACGCCGAACCTCGATGAACTAGGAATTCTCACGGGCCTCCAGCCCGCCTCGCTGCCGGAGATGCTGGCCGCCGGCAAGCGACTCACCGCCTCCACGGGTTCCTCCGTCCTGCTCAAGGGAGGTCACCTGTGCGGCGCCACGGCGACCGACCTGCTGCTCTCACCCGACTGGGAGGAGCATGCCTACAGTGCTCCCTTCGTGAGGGGCGTGGAGACGCACGGGACGGGCTGCACCTATTCGGCAGCGATCGCGGCCGGATTGGCGAAGGGGTTGACGCTGCCCAAGGCGGTGGGTGAGGCGAAGAAGTTTGTCACCCGGGCGATCAAGGGCTCCCGCAAGTGGGGCAATGTCGCCGCCCTCGATCAGGTCCAGCGCTGAGGATAGCACCTCCCGTTTGGGACTTGGTATTACTCGATCACCGAGAGCGCCCCCGGTTGCTGGATCTGCCGCGCTTCCTCCTCGGTCATCCAGCGCTCTGTGGCCTGAAGTCCCCATGAGTCGGAGATGGCGATCTCATGGGTCTTCGCATTGTAGCCGATGATCAGGCAGATGTGGCCGTAGCGGGGATCTGGCTTGAGCGGGATGGTCTTTTTCAGCGAGGGGAGGAATTCCGTTCGCCATTTTTCCCAGTCCGTCACGGCCACGCGGTGCTCCATGCGCTCGTTGACCCGTTTGTTGAATTCCTCGGTGCTGTAGTGGCCGAAGAGAATCGGCTTGCCTGCGTCGATGGCCGATTTGATTTCCTGAATGTTTCCGGAAAAGTTCCTCTGGGTGATATTGCCTCCGGCGTCCCGGATCATGGCGTAGGTGGCGGACTGAATTGCCTGGATGCTCGTTCCTCCTCCGGCGTCGGTCTGCCCGGCCATGGCAAGGACGTTCATGTCTTCAGATAGTCCGTAGTAGCGGAGAACCCGCTCGAAGGTCGCGGGGACGCAGTAACCCTTCCTCCCTTGGTCGACCATCGGGAGGTCGGTGATGACCACGTCACCGTTCTCGCGACGTTCCACCCGCTTGGAGAGGGCGGCTTTGGCTGCGGCAAACGATTTTCTGGATGAGTCGGCATCGTCGAATACGGTTGTCGGGACGATCCTCAAGGCCACGTATTCGTTCTGGGGAGTGACCAGCATGAAAGTGTGCCCCTTCCAGTCCCAGCGCTGTCCCGCCTCGGCCGTCGTGGCAAATCGTCCGACACGTGCCGGGCGTGCATCGCCGAAGAGCGCCTTGAGGGCGGCCTCCAGCGTCTCCCTGTCCTTCTTCATCGCTTCCCGGCATCCCTTGAGCATGTTGTCGGTGACGGCGAGCGGCTGGCTCTTTTTCGCCGACTGTTGCTTCGCCTCCTGCGCCGACATGAAGAACGCGACGTCACCCTTGTTGGCGAAGAGGATCGAGACACGGGCGACCTTGTCGTCGAGGCCCTGAAGGAAGAGGCAGAGCGAGCGGGCTCCCAGCACCCGGGTTTCGGAGTTGAACGTGTAGGGGTACCTCCTGTAGCCGGCCTCGCGCGAGGTCTTCGATTCCTGAGGCCAGCGGAGCCGGTTGGCAACCATGGCGTCGTTTTCCTCCCAGAGACTTCCGCTGCCGAAGAGCGGGATGCCAAGCGCCTTGTTCACTTCATCAGCGGCAGGTTCTTTCGATCCGGGTGATGAGGGCGTGACGGAGGGAGGGGTGGATGATGGCGCGGGCAATGATTGGGCGGGAGGTGCAATCTTCGGATCCGCGGGAGTCGAGGAGGGGATTTCCGCAGGAGCCTCGATGGAGACGGAATCCAGCGGAACGGGGAACGGGGCCTCCCCGGCGTTCCGTTTGATCAGCAGATCACCGGCGGCGTTCGTGGAGAGTACCATGACCCTGGTGCCCTGCGGGATCTTTACGAAGCCGATGGAGGTGCCGTTCGCCACAATGTCCATTCTCGCTTCCTTCACGAGGATCCCGGAGCGGAGCGGCTCCGCAGCCAAGATACCCGGCATCGCTGCAAAACCGGTTGTGAGAATCGCGGCGCAGAGAGTCCGGCGCAGGGAGGGGTGGGGGTTCATGGGGTCAAATCTCATGTTGAACCGCGATGTGCCGTGAAATCACGGAGGATTCCTCTGCTTTAGAGGAATGGTGGCTAAGGAGGGAATCGAACCCCCGACACGAGGATTTTCAGTCCTCTGCTCTACCAACTGAGCTACTTAGCCCTGAGCCCGTTTTTCCGCGGGAGAGAGAAAAATCCCTTATTCCGGCCCGATGGGCAAGCCTCTTTATCCGGAGAGTCTTTTTTGTCGACACGCAATCTGCGGCGGAGTGATCGGATAGGAGGCGGGGTTACCCACGCCATCCTACCGCACCTCCGAACATGCGGTTCTGTATCACGGCGGTTGGAGTGATGTGATGGTTTTCAGGCGCCGTGGTATTCACCCGTAGCGTGTCCCCAAGGAAGGCTTTGAGCATGTCCATCACCAGATCAAAGCCTTCTCCAAGTTCATATCGACAACCCATCGGTGACCGCTTTCCACGTGCTCGAGTGTGGCCACCTTCAGGCTCCACCTCGCAGCGAGCGCCCTTGCCGTCCGGCCAGCACTTACCCTTGTCGGTAGTGCAGGGGGGCTCGAACCACCAAATGAGTGCACCCTGCCGGACGCACAAAGCGAAAGCCGCCACCCCTTGCGGGATGGCGGCTTGCCGTTTGATTGATCCGTTGCGGATTACTTGGTCGGGACAGACTTGATGGTCTGCAGGACGCGGCCGGCGATCTTGTAGGGATCGCCCTGGGAGTTGGGGCGGCGATCCTCAAGGTAGCCCTTGTAGTCGTTGTTCACGAAGCTGTGAGGGACACGGATGGAGGCGCCGCGGTTGGCCACGCCATAGTTGAACTTGTCGATCGACTGGGTCTCATGCAGTCCGGTGAGGCGCATGTGATTATCGGGACCATACACGGCGATGTGCTCGTTCTTGAACTTGTCGAAGGCTGCCATGAGCTTCTCGAAGTACTTCTTGCCACCCTTCTCGCGCATGAACTTGGTCGAGAAGTTGCAATGCATGCCGGAGCCGTTCCAGTCGACTTCGGTGCCGAGGGGCTTGCAATGGTAGTTCACATCGACGCCGTACTTCTCGCAAACGCGCTGAAGCACATAGCGGGCGAGCCAGATTTCGTCGGCGGCTTTCTTGGAGCCCTTGCCGAAGATCTGGAATTCCCACTGGCCCTTGGCCACTTCGGCATTGATGCCCTCGTGGTTGATGCCCATCTCGAGGCAGATGTCGAGGTGCTCCTCGACGATGTCGCGGGCGATGTCTCCGACATTGGAGAAGCCGACGCCGCAGTAGAACTTGCCCTGACCCTCGGGAGGGAAGCCACCCTTGGGGAAGCCGAGCGGTGCGCCGTCCTTGTAGAGGAAGTACTCCTGCTCGAAACCGAACCAGGTGTCGGGATCATCGAGAATGGTGGCGCGAGAGTTGGAAGGATGCGGCTTGCCGTCCGGGAGGAGGACCTCGCACATGACGAGGAGTCCGTTCTCACGGGTCGGATCAGGGTAGCTGGCAACGGGCTTGAGTAGGCAATCGGAGCTCTTGCCCTCGGCCTGACGGGTGGAGCTGCCGTCGAATCCCCACATCGGGAGATCCTTCAGTGCGGGGAATTTCGCGAATTCCTTGATCTGGGTCTTGCTTCGGAGGTTGGCAACGGGCTCGTAGCCGTCGAGCCAGATGTATTCGAGTTTGTACTTGGCCATGATGTGGGGTGGTTTGTGGTGTCCTGCTGTCTGTTTTTGATCAGCCGGCGCCGCGCGGACGGACGGCGAAGCTGGCTGCGACCGACTTTAGAGTCGGCCTCCATGGGATCAAGCAACTTTGATGCCAAACGGCGAAATTCCTCTGAAAAGAGGAATTTCGAGTGGAAAGTGGGAAAGTGAAAAGTGAAAAGGTAGGTTGCGAGCAGGCAACCAATGACCAACATCGCAGTTTCTTGTTTCTTCGGGCTGCCTCTCTCATTCTTTTGCTAATAGTCTTCAGTCTCAACTCCTTCAGCCTTTTGCTCATGATCACCGTCAAGGATACCCAGCGCGCCACGGTGCAGATTGCCTTCGACGGAAGTGTCCGGAAGGCCTTCCACGGCCCCAAGGCGGAGGAGCGCTTCGAGAACGAGGTCCGCATCCTGAGACATCTCGAGCAGGCGGGATGCGGGTTCGTCCCCAAGGTGATCTCGGCGGATCAGGAAAAGCTTCTCCTTGTCACCACCAACTGCGGCTCCCGCGTCGACCGACTCGACGAGGAACGCTGCAAGGAACTCTTCGCCCAACTGGAGGAATACGGCGTTCGCCATGACGACGCCGATATCCGTAATGTCACCTACAACCAGCAGCTCGGACGCTTCTGCCTGATCGATTTCGAGTTCGCCGTACTGCTGGATCAATCGAAGATCCAAGCCGGCAAGTCCGCGATCACACCTCCCGCAACCCCGACGATCCAGCTCGGTTGGTCGGGATGCTCGGAGGAGGGACCCGTGCGACCGAACAACGAGGACTCCTTCCTGGGGCTCTCCATCGACTCCCGGGAGGTGCAGCACTTGGGTCGCAACGGAACCGCATCGACGGGAGACTCCGACCTTCTCTTTGCAGTGAGCGACGGGATGGGAGGGGCCAAGGCGGGGGAGTTCGCCAGCAAGATCGCCGTCGAGAAGATCACCCGGAGATTCCCTCCCCTGCTCGGTCGGAGGGGCAAGGGGCGCCCGATCGGCTACAATGCCGCCTTCGAGACCCTCTTCGGCGAGATCCACGGGGCGCTCCAATACCTCGGCGAAAGCTACGAGGAGTGCCGCGGCATGGGGGCTACGCTGAGCATCTGCTGGTTTTCGGACGACACGATGCACTTCGCCCACATCGGGGATACCCGGATCTACCACCTCCCCGCGACGGGAGGGATCATCCAACTCACCGAGGACGACACCCATGTCGGCTGGCTCCAGCGCACCGGTCAGATCAGCGAGCGCGAAGCCAAGATGCATCCCGCCAAGAACCGCCTCCAGAAAGCGCTTGGCGCGGGAAACCAGTTCGTCAACCCGCAGGTCGGTGAAACCCCATGCCTGGCCGGAGACCGTTTCCTGATCTGCACCGACGGCGTCACCGACGCCCTCTACAACGACCAGTTGCCCGAAGTCCTCGCCGAGTGCCCCAAGGGAACACCCCCCGCCCTGCATCTCGTCGGTGAGGCAATCGAACGCTCCGGTCGGGATAACACGACGGCCATGATCGTGACGGTCGGATGAAGCTTCCATGAGAACCTTCCTGCTGCTGATCCTTTGCGTCACGGGGCTCCAGGCGGCCGATACGATCCGGGTGGTGACATGGAACCTTGCGTGGTTCCCAAGCGGGTCGCCGAGGCCAGCCCCTGCTGAAGTTGAGGAGCGGCGGGTGCAAGCGGCGGCGGCCGTGCTAAAATCGATCGACGCCGACCTGATCTTCCTTCAGGAGATGCGGGACTGGGAAACCTGCGAGCGGTTGGCGCGCGCCATGGCCCCGGCTCGCTACGAGGTGGCGGTCTGTTCGGCCTTTCCCCAGACTCCAAGACAGCGGCAACCGGGCAGACAGCAGGTGGCCCTGCTGACCAAAAAAAGCGCCCACGCCGCCTGGAGCGAAACTTGGAAGGGTGATGCCGGAACCTCGTTGCCGCGCGGCTTTGCCTTTGCGGCGGTCCCCTCCCGGGAATCACCAGCTTCGGCGGAGACTTCCAATCCGGCGCTCAAGTTGCTGGGCTGTTACTCGCTCCACTTGAAGAGCAACCTTGTCCGCGGCAAGGATCCCGAGAAGACCGCCGAGAACATCCTGAAGCGCGAACTCTCGGCACGCCAACTCGTCACCCACCGCCATGATATCGAGGGACGCATCCTGCCAGCCGTGAAACGCTTCCTTGTGGCCGGGGACTTCAACACCGATGACGGCAATTCCGAACTGGCCGGGGAGCAAACGCTGGAGACCTTCGCCAAAGGCGGCCTCAAGGATTCGACCGAAGGGCTTCCCAGATCCGAACGGATCACCCATCCGAAACGGGGACGCTACAAGGATGCCGTCTTTGACTACGTGCTCTACTGCGGTCTCAAGCCCAAGGGAAAACCTCGCACGGTCAGGAGCACCGTCTCCGACCACTGGCCGCTGGTTGCGGAATTTGAAGTCGAGAAGTAGCGCCTCGCAACGCCTCCTTACTTCATCGGCTGGCCGGCTTCGTAGCGGGCCAGTTCCTCGATGCGGTTGACGTGGCGGCCGCCTTCGAACGGGGTGGAGAGCCAGATGTCGATGAGGCGCTTCGCCGTCTCGAGGGGGACCATGCGCTCCCCGATTGAGAGGACGTTGGCGTTGTTGTGCTGACTCGCCAGACGGGCCGTCTCCTCGCTCCATGCAATGGCGCAACGGATGCCCTTCACCTTGTTCGCCGCAATGGCCTCGCCGTTGCCGGAACCCCCGACCACGATTCCCTTCTCGGCTTCGCCCTTGGCCACCTTCTCGGCGGCGGGAATGCACCAGATCGGGTAGTCGGTCGAGTCGGCGGAGTGGGTTCCGCAATCGATCACCTCATGCCCCTGCTCGCGGAGCATGGCGACGAAAGCCTGCTTGTACTCGAATCCTGCGTGGTCACTGCCGATGGAGATTTTCATGAGGTTGTAAGTATCGGTCGCCCGGAATTTGCGCCAGATGAAAGAGGCCTTGTTCAGCCCTCGATCGTGTTGATCTCGACCGGCTCGACCTTCACGCCAAGCTCCTCCAGCCAGGCGATGGCCCTCTTGGTCTCGCCCCGCTCACCGCTGAGTTCGAGGGAGACGATGCCGACCTCCTCGTTGACGCTCGCCTGACGGATGCTCGTCGTGACGGCGAACTTGTGGCCGAGTTCGTGGATGATCGGGCGGGTGATGAGCTTCGCCGGATACATCAGCCAGAGGCGGGTCTTTTCCATGGAGTAGAGTGTCGGATTTTTCCTGCTGGTGGGCAAGGGCAAGAGAAACTCTATCCGCCGGCGATGGCGGGGACGATGGAGATCACGTCCGCCTCCTTGACCGGGGTCTCCTTCTCCTGCAGGAAGCGGACGTCCTCGTCGTTGACGAAGATATTGACGAAGCGACGGATGGTTCCCTGCTCGTCGACGATGCGCTCACCGAGGCCCGGGAAGCTGGCGTTGAGTTCGTCCAGGACGGCGCCGAGGGTGGCACCGGAGGCGATGACCTCCTCCTGGTTGTTGGTGAGCTTGCGAAGCGGGGTGGGGATGCGGATGGTGGGCATGTGATTAGGAGTTTAGCGGTTTAGACTGTAGGCTGTTAGGAAGGGACGACAGAAAGGATGAAACCTGAAACTGGAAACATGAAGTTTATGACGTGATGGCCACTTCGTCGGCGACGAGGGCCTCGAATTCGCGGAGGCTGGCGCCGATGACGCGCGGCTCGCCCACCTTGCCGATGATGGCCTCCTGGGTCTTGAGGCCGTGGCCGGTGATGCAGAGCACGGCTGCCTCCTCCTTGGGAATCTTGCCGCTCTCGATGAGCTTCTTGGCACAGGCGACGGTGACGCCACCCGCGGTCTCGGCAAAGATGCCGGCGTATTCGGCAAGGAGCTTGATCCCCTCGACGATCTCCTCGTCGGTGCAGTCTTCGCAACTGCCCCCCGTCTCCCTCATGCTGCGGATGGCGTAGTAGCCGTCCGCCGGGGTGCCGATCGCGAGCGACTTGGCGATCGTGTCGGGATTCTGGACAGGCTTGACGATGTCGGTGCCGGCCTTGAAGGCGGTGCTGATCGGGGAGCATCCCGAGGCCTGGGCGCCATGAATCGAGAAGTCGCTCTTCGCGACGATCCCGAGATCGATGAACTCCTTGTAGGCCTTGTGGATCTTGGTGAGGAGGGAACCGGATGCCATGCAGGCAACGGTGTGGCGGGGAAGCTTCCAGCCGAGTTGCTCGGCGATCTCGAAGCCCATCGTCTTCGATCCCTCGGCGTAGTAGGGGCGGAGGTTGACGTTCACGAAACCCCAGCCGTACTTGCCGGCGATCTCGGAGCAGAGACGGTTTACCTGGTCGTACGGCCCCTTGATGCCGATGACATTGGTGCCGTAGACGAGCGAACCGAGCACCTTCCCCTGCTCGAGGTTCGAGGGGATGAGGACGTAGCTCTTGAGGCCCGCGTTGGCGGCGTTGGCGGCGACGGAGTTGGCGAGATTGCCGGTCGAGGCGCAGGCCACGACCTCGAATCCGAGTTCACGCGCGCGGCTGAGGGCGACGGAGACCACGCGATCCTTGAAGGAGAGGGTCGGATAGTTGACCGAGTCGTTCTTGATCCAGAGTTCCTTGATCCCGAGCTTCTTGGCCAGACGGTCGGCCTTCACGAGCGGGGTGAAGCCCACCTGGGTGCCGACGGTCGGCTCGCCGTCGATCGGCAGAAGCTCGCGGTAACGCCACATCGTCTGGGGACGGGATTCGATAAGCTCGCGGGTGAGCGTCCCTCGGATGGCATCGTAGTCGTAGGCGGCCTCGAGCGGACCGAAGTCGAACTCGCAGATATGGATCGCCTCCTTTTCGTAGAGACGTCCGCACTCGCGGCATTTCAGATTACTGAACCAGGGTTTCTTGGACATGGGATCTCGTCGTTGTTCCGATCAAGAGTGCCGAGGAGACCTGGTGTCGCGACTGCGACCGTGCCGGGTATCTCATCTTTTCCCCGCGTTTGCGGAGCTGGATTTGGCACCTGGTCCCACGGATTCCTCCGCAGCGGTTGCCGTGACATCAACGGGCCAGTCCCTCCGTCACTCTTGATAAGATTGAGCCGCTATCATTCCCCTGATTCCATGGATCGTCAAGAGAAGAGTGAGCAAAGGGATTGACCGACGGTCGGTTCTGCGCTTTAGTGATCGGCCCTTCAAGCAGCCATAGCTCAATTGGATAGAGCATCTGACTACGGATCAGAAGGTTTGAGGTTCGACTCCTCATGGCTGCACTTTCTCCCACTCTTCAATCAGGGAGATTTGGTTTTATGCCTTTGACGGCGCATCGTTCCTGTCGTGAACTGGATTCATGCGTCTCTTCCCCCTCCTGTTGCTGGCACTTCTACCCGTCACCCTGATGGCCTCGTACGAATCCCCCGACTACAAGACGGTCTCGTCGGACGGCTCCTTCGAGATCCGCGACTACCCCTCCCTCACACTAGTCTCCACGCCGATGCAGAAGCGTGGGGCGGATGGATCCTTCATGAAGCTCTTCCGGTTCATCGAGGGCCGCAACGAACGCTCGGAAAAGATCTCGATGACAACGCCCGTCCTGATGACCGGCGCCCAATCGGGCACCATGAGCTTCGTGGTGCCCAAGGCGGTCGCGGAAAAGGGCGCACCCGCACCATCCAATCCCGATGTGACGATTCAGACAGTGCCGGCGGCACGCTACGCCGCCTACCGCTTCTCCGGATCGGGCAACCCCGCCGCCAGCGAGGCCGCGGCGAAAAAACTCCTCGCCTGGGCGGACTCCAAGAAGCTCGCCGTCTCCGGCACGCCACTCTTCGCCTACTACAATCCCCCCTGGACCCCGTGGTTCATGCGTCGCAACGAGGTGCTGATCCGGATCACTCCTGAGAAATAATTTTCTACGCCATGGATCTCTGGCTATCACCGCATGATGCCAGGGTTCGTTCCCTCAGGCACGGGGGTGAACTCAGCTATGGCTTCGGCCAGAGTCCCTTCGGTGACTGTGCGGCGCTCTGGTCGGGACCATCCCTTCTCTCCCTCCGATTCACGGAGAACCGGGAGGAGTCGCTTGAGGCCATGCAGGCCGAGTGGTCGACAACATCCCTGCAACCGGCGGCAGAATCGGAGCGCCTGCTGAAATCCGTGTGGGCGCACCCGGAGGAGGTGCCGGTGATGGCCATCGGCACTCCGTTCCAACTCGCCGTCTGGGAATCCCTGCGGCGCAGCGCGACCGCCTCGACCATGACCTACGGCGAGGTGGCCCACACCATCGGCCGTCCGGGAGCGGCCCGTGCAGTCGGTCAGGCCGTGGGAGCGAATCCGCTGGCGGTGGTCATTCCGTGCCACCGCGTGGTCTCGAAGGGTAAGCTCACCGGCTACCTCTGGGGACTCGATCGCAAGAGGGAGCTACTCGCCTGGGAACTCTTGCGCCGCGATCCGCTGGAAATGCCGTTTTGATTGATGGAAAAGTCGAGAGTCGAGAGCCAAGTCACCTGGAGGTGACGCGGCAGACTGCCGAAGGCAGCCCCAGAGGGGCGGCACAGCCCGCGGGCAGCGGGTGCCGTCAATCGAGGGTCGAGGGCCTAAAAATCTAGTGCCTCCGTCCCAAATGAGGCTTCAGCCCAACAGACTTCAGCCTAAATACTCCTCCGCTAGTGCCTTGCTCGTTACGCCTTTGGCAGGGGCAGGAGCACGGCTTCATCGCGGAAGCGCATGGCGGGGGTGCGCTGGCCGATGCTCTCGCCGAGCGCGAGGAAGAGATCGATCCGGTTGTTGAGCCTGAGGAGACGCGTGTTCATGAGGACGCTCTCGGCCGCAAGCATGCTTCGCTGTGCCTGGAGGAGCGAGACGATGTCGATCTGGCCGGATTTATATCGCACGGTGGCGATCTGGTAGGCCAGGCGGAGTTCCCCGAGCGCCTTTTCCTGGAGTCGTTCGCGGGTGACAAGCGTGGCCTCGTTGGAAAGCGTGTTCTCGACTTCCCGGAATGCGGTGAGCACCTGCTGGGCGTAGGCGGCCGCGGCGGTGTCGCGTTGCGCCTTGGTGAACTTCACGTTTCCGGAGATTCTGCCGCCGTCGAGGATGGGGGCCGTGAGATTGGCCGCCACCGTGTAGAGAAAGCTGCTGTCATTGGTGACGTCCTGAAGCGGGACCGAGGGCGTCCCCGCCGTGGAGGTGAGGGCCAACCTCGGAAGTCGCTCCGTCCTGGCGGAGAAAAGGCGGTTTTCCGATGCGAACAGATTCCAGTCGGCCGCGCGCAGATCGGGACGGCGCAGGAGCAATTCCGAGGGCAGCCCGGCCGGAACCTCCGGAATGATACGGGGGAAGGAGGCGCGACAGTCTTCCAGTTCGGCCGAGGGATAACGTCCGAGCAGGGTTTCCAGAGAGCGCCTTGCATCGGCGTAGTTCTGCCGTCGCTGGACAAGATTCGCTTCAGCGTTGATCTCGTCGGCACTGCTGAGCCGCACGTCAAAGGCGGAGACCGCGCCGTTCTCGAAGCGGGCCCTAGCCAGATCCCGTGTTTTGCGCAGGCTGGTCAGCGTCTCCTCGGCAATGCGGACCTGCTCACGGCTCTCGATCACGGCGAACCACCCCTTGGCCGCCTGTCCGGCGAGCGAGAGCCGGGCTCCCTCGTAGGTGAACGTGGCGGAGGCGGCATCCGCCTTGGCTGCTTTGGAGAGGGACCTCAGGCGGCCCCAGACATCCAGTTCCCAGCTGAGGGCAAGGTTGACGGTGTAGTTCCAATTGCCGGGGTCGATCTGATAGTTGACCGCCTGCGCATTGTAAATGGGGGTATCGTTGACTGACGCGCCTGCCGTCACCCCGAGTTGGGGATAGAGATCCGCGGTGACCACGCGGGATTTCGCGACGGCTGCTTGAAGACGGCCAGCCGCAGCCTTCAGGTCGTAATTGTCGGTGAGAACGCCCCGCACCACGGAATCGAGCATCGGGTCGTGGAAGGTGGAGAGCCATCCGGAAGGGGCGAGTGGCGATTTCAGGCCCGTGGCCTTCCATTCGCGGGGAACGGCAACGGGAGAAGAGGGATCCTTCTTTCGTGGCGTGGAGCAACCTGGCACGGCAAGGGCAAGCAGCAGTGCCGTCAGAGGGATGTGTCTGGTCATTGCGCGGGACATGGGATGTCTATTCCGAGCTGAGTGCGACCACAGGATCAAGCCGCGAAGCCTTGCGGGCCGGCCAGAAACCGAACAGAACCCCCGTGGTGAAAGCCGCCCCGAAGGAGAGGAGGATGGGAGCCAGGGTGACGACCGCCTTGGATTCCCCGATGGTCACAAACCCGGAGACCAGCATCCCGAGAAGCACCCCGATCACCCCTCCCAGCAGACAGACCAGGATTGCCTCGGTGAGAAACTGGAGTTGGATATCGCGACTGCGAGCACCGCAGGCCATGCGAACCCCGATCTCCCGGGTCCTCTCAACCACGTTCACCAGCATGATGTTCATGACGCCGATGCCGCCGACGAGCAGGGAGACCACCCCGACAGCGCCCAGGAGAAAGCGGAAGGAGTTCTGTGTGTTTCGGTTCGCCTCGATCATCGCGGCCTGGTTGAAGATCCTGAAGTCCTCCTGCTGCCTGAGGCGGTTGAGGCGTGAACGGATCTCGTCCTGCACCGCCTCGACGTTGACGTAATCATCGACCGTCACACTGATCTGGTTGATGCGGACACTTCGGAAAATGCGGGCCTCGCCGGTGGAGAGGGGAATGATGGCGATGTCGTCCTCACGGTCGCGCCCATCGGCACTACCGCCGCTCACCGTGATCACGCCGACGACTAGGAAGGGGGCTCCGTCGATCAGTATCCTCTTGCCGACCGGATCAGTCCTGTCGGGAAAAAGCTCAAGGTAGGCCTTCATCCCCAGCACAACCACGGGGGCCTTCGCCTCCTCGTCCCGCTCGTCGAAGAACCCGCCCCGGACCATCACCCGCTTCTCGGCCCTGATGAAGGATGGAGTCGTGGCCAGCACGGTGCAGGCGTAGATCCTGTCGCGGTAGCGCAGGGTGCGCGCCGAGAAGACCCTCGGCACGATCTCCTGCGCATGGGTGATGTCTGCGATCGCCCGGGCATCCTGAAGGGTGAGGATGCCGCCTGAGGCCGACATCTTAGCCCCGGGTTCGATCCTCAGCACGTTGGTTCCCATGCGGCTCATCCATTTCTGCATGTCACGGCGGGATCCTTCGCCGATCGCCAGCATGACAACCACCGAGGCGACGCCGATAATGATGCCGAGCATGGTGAGGAAGGTGCGGAAGCTGTTTGCCTGGAGAGCATGAAGAGCCATCCGGAGCGCCTCGGCGGCATCGGCAAGCAGGGCGATCCTCCCCCTCTCCGCATCCGGGGGAAGAACGGGAACGGACCCCGATTCCTGAGGAGGCTCATCCGGCTCGGCGGAGCGCTCCGTCGGTTGATCGGAAATGATCGCACCATCAACAATCCGGATGACGCGGTCGGCCTGCGCGGCCACACCCGGATCGTGGGTGATGAGGATGACGGTGAGACCCTGCCGGTGAAGTCCCCTGATCCGGGCCATCAACTCCTGTCCGCGGGCCGTGTCGAGGGCGCCCGTCGGTTCGTCGGCCAGGATGATCTCCCCACCATTCATGAGCGCCCGCGCCACGGCGACACGCTGCTGTTCGCCACCCGAGAGTTGCGGCGGCCTGTTCGCGATGCGGTGTCCGAGGCCCAGTCCCTCCAGCAGGCCGACAGCCCTCACCATGCGTTGCCCGGAGGGCATCCCGATGTAGGCGCCGGGCAACCCGACATTCTCGGCCGCCGTCTCGTTGGCCAGGAGGTTGTAGCGCTGGAAGATGAAGCCGAAAGTCTTCCCCCGCGCCTCGGCGCACTGATCCGGAGTGAGCCTGGAAACGTCCCTCCCCTGAAGTTCGAAGCATCCGGCCGTCGGCGAATCCATCAGGCCGAGGATATTCATCAGTGTGGTCTTTCCCGATCCGGAGGGGCCGACGATGGCGACGAATTCACCCGATTCGATCCTCAGATCGATGCCGTGGAGAATGCGCGTCGAGGCGCCTCCCGATTCGTAATCCTTCACGATCCCCCGAAGGAGGATGGCGGGAGCCTTCCCCGTCCCTGCTCCGTCCGGGGCATCCATCAGCGCGGGCGGGCCTTCTGCCGCATTTCGATGGGGCCAGTAATGACCTGATCGCCGATCGAGAGACCCGACACCACCTCGGCGGTGACGCGGTTTTTCATTCCCAGGACCACGGAGAGCTCGACCGGCTTTCCGTCACGCAGCACGAATACCCTCGTGCCGGCATCCGCGGCGGTTTTTTTCGCCGTTCCGGATGAGGGACGGCGAGCCGCATAATCGACCGCAGCGAGCGGCATAAGCAGGACATCATCCCTGCGCATCATGGGAAAGAAAACCTGGGCGGTCATCGAGGGCATAAGGGCCAATTCGGGATTCGGGACATCGAAGAGGGTGTTGTAAAAGATCGGCGGATTCGTCGAGGTGGGACTGGGCTCCATGCCTCGGACCTTCCCCTCGTGCTTCGTGTCGGGATCCCCAAGCGAGGTGAAATAGACCGAAGCCCCGGGGCGGATCCGCGGGACATCGGCCTCCGAGACCTGCGCTTTCACGGTCATGGTGGCCATGTCGGCCAGACGGAAGATGATCGGCGCCGTCTGGTTGGCGTTCAGGGTCTGTCCTTCGCGGGCCTGGATCTGGATGACGGTCCCGTCGATCGGTGCGCTGATTTTTGTGAATCCGAGGTTCGCTGTGGCGGCATCAAGGCTTCCCTGGGCCTTCTCGATCTGTGCATTGATGGCTTCGATGGCGGCCTTCGAACGCTCGAACTCTGCTTCCGAGAAATTGACCTCGTCGATGCTGACGGCGTCGCTCTTGACGAGGTTCCGGTTTCGCTCGAAGCGCTGGGCGGCAAGCTTGAGGGTGGCCTCGGCGGAGACCAGTCTCGCGTTGAGATCCTTCAGGTTCGCCTGTTCCTGAATCACCTGCGCCCTGAAGAGGGTGGGGTCGATCTGCGCGAGGAGATCCCCCTTCTTCACGGTTTGACCGATCTGGACGGCGATTTTTTTTAGGATGCCCGAAACCTGCGTCCCGATGTCGACATACTGGCTGGCTTCCAGCACGCCGGTGGCCGTGACGGCATCCTCGAGCGTTCCCTTGATGATCGTGCCGGTGATGTAGGTCTCGGGTTCCGCGGAGTTTCTCATCTTCCAGAAAGCAAGCAGCCCGGTCACCAGAAGCAACCAAGGAAGCCATCGGAGAAAGTGGAAACGGGGTGCGGCCATGAGGGTGGTTCTCAAGTCTTTCAGATCACCCGGGTTTATCGAGCGCTTTTGTCCTGCCAAACGGGTGACCGGAGTAACTGTTACCACGCCCAAGGAACTCAAGCGTGGCCGTAGTAGACCTACGGCCACGCAGAGCGGTGATGAAATGCGCTTAAGGCGTAAACTGTCAGATTTTGCGGAGCTGGATGGAGTCGAATTTCTCCTCCCCCTCGACGATGTCGCTCATGACAATGAGCTGGTCACCCTGCTTGAGAAGTCCGCGGGAGAGAAGGAGTTCCTCGGCTTTCTTCACCGATTCCTCGGGGGTGGCACCGAAGGGCATGATGAAGGGACTGACACCCCAATTGAGCGTGAGGTGACGGGCGGTCACCTCGGAGGGAGTGACCGCGTAGATGGGGGCGTGCTCGGGCCGGATATGGCTGGTGTAGTCGGCCATGTGCCCGTGACGGGTGAGGACGAGGAGCGAAGCGCTGGGGAAGGAGTTCGCGAGGACGACGCCGGAGTGGGCGGTCTTCTGGCGTGGGGAGATGAGGGAGGTCTGGTCGGCAAAGTGGGCGCTGCCGCTGCGCTCGATGCGGCGGGCGATCCGGTCGAGCACCTTCACGCACTCTACGGGGTACTTTCCGACGGTGGTCTCTCCGCTGAGCATGATGGCATCGGCCTGCTCGAAGACGGCGTTGGCCACGTCGGTGACCTCAGCGCGGGTCGGGACGGGATTCTCGATCATCGATTCGAGCATGTGGGTGGCGACGATGACCTGCTTGCCGATCTTGAGGGCGGCCTTGAGGATGCGGCGCTGGATGATGGGGAGTTCCTCCATGGGGCACTCGATGCCGAGGTCGCCGCGTGCGATCATGACGGCGTCGGTCTCCCTGATGATCTCGTTGATGAGCTTCACCGCGCTCTGGTCCTCGATCTTCGCGATGACGCGGGCCTGACTTCCGTGCGAGGCCAGCACACGGCGCATCTCGACGATGTCAGAGGGCTCGCGGCAGAAGCTTAGGGCGACGAAATCCACCCCGACCTCGGCACCGACAGCGACGTCGGCCATGTCCTTCTCGGTGAGGGGCGGGAGGTTGACCTTCACCCCTGGGAGGTTGATGTGGCGACGGGATCCGAGCTCGCCCGGAGTGAGGACTTCGCAGCGGATGCGGTTGTTGATCTTGGAGAGGACCTTGAGGTGGATGACTCCGTTGTCGACGAGGACGACGTCGCCCTCGTTGATGTCGTCGATCAGGCCGTCGTAGTTGACATTGACCGAGTAGAGTTCCTCGCTGCGGGCGCCGCGGACGGTGAACTCCATGATGTCGCCCACCTTGAGATTGAGCTTGGTCGGGAGGTCGCCGGTGCGCACGGCGGGGCCCTGCGTATCGAGAAGGATACCCACGGGCATGTCGAGTTCGGCCGCGATGTTGCGGATCGTGGGGACGATCTTGCGGACCCAGTCATGCTGGCCATGGCTCATGTTGAGCCGGAAGATGTTGGCTCCGGCCAGGATCATCTCGCGGAGGCGCTCGGGTGACTCCGTCGCGGGGCCGAGGGTGCAGATGATCTTGGTTTTGCGCAGTGTGGTGGTCATGGGTTTTTTTGGCTGTTGGAGAATGGAAAGCTTATGAAAGTCGCCCTTTGGGCAAGCTCAAGAGGAAATCAGAGGTTAGGCTCCTTGGGAAGTCCCGTTCGCTACTCCCAAGGAAGGCCGTAGCCTGCACACCTACTGCACGAGGTGCAATCCTTGAGCGGTCATCTTGATGGCGACAGGGAGCAAAAGCTTGGCTCCAGGGAACAGCTGATTAAAAACCCGGAAGACCGGTGCGTATGCGCCGTGAGAATTCCGGATCCTGATCCGCCGCCATCGCTGCAGGGTTGATCAGCGCACGCTGCTTCAACTCACCGAAGGGCAGTCCACCCGTGGAGAGCAGGCCGCGCTGATAGAACATCTCGTCGATCCGGCCGTTGAGCAGGATACGCAGATCCCACGGGCTCCGGGCGGCGATCGATCGCTGGGAGCGGATCGTCGTGGTGCAGTTTGCGGTGATGGCATTATACCAGCGAGGGTGAGCGTGGAGCTCGTTCATGGAGCGGATATACTCCAGAAAGCGCTCTCGCACTTCGGCCGGAGGCATGGTGGTCCGGTAGAGATAGACCTCCTCGCCATCCCGGTAGTTGCTGCGGAGGCGGATCACGTCGCGCTCATCGGCCACCACATAAATCAACTCATACTGGCGGTAGAGGCCGCCCAGCGCGGAGTAATCCTCCCCCTTCTCCTTGCGTGTCTCGACCGAGACGGCAATCGGAGGGCCGTCCTTGAACTGAAAACTGAGGATGGGGTGAGCCATCCAGGAAACTCCCCAGAAATTCAGGAAGGCATCGATACCCGTGAGTTGGGAGATACGCACGGTGCGTGTCTCCCAACGCGGGCCCTTCTCACCGTTCCTGTTATCGGGGCGATAATCGAAGTTGCGGACATTATGAATGGTGACGAGATCTCCGTTCACCTCCACCCAGGGTTCCCTCGCGACATCACCCTGCCAGTCACGGTCGTTCCGGGGTTGGAGCGAGAACCACCAGAGAGTCACCAAGGCGACGAGTCCGGCTGCTACGAATCCGGCGATGCGCCTTCCGCTTGTGAAGAGAATGAGAAGCGTGAGCACCAGCACCAGATAGGCGAGGGCGATGACATGACTGGGTCCGTCATACCAGAGTGCTCCGAACGCCCAAGCTGACGAGATAAGGATAAACAGTCCGCCCAGAAGCATGCTTCCCATTCCAAAGAATCGTTCGAGAAAAACATTCATGGACGTTTCGGCATGGCCGCTTGTTACCCTAGGACAGGCTGCTGCTCTAATAGCCTATAGCCTAGATTGCTAGCACCTCCCAGCTCGCCTACGGCTCACTGCGCGACGGCCGGCTTGGCCTTGCGACGGCGCTGGGAATCGGCGACAAACTCCTCCTGCGCGTTGAAGCGCTCACCCTCCGCAGCGCGGAGGTGATAGAGGCCGTCGGAATCCATGACGCGTGCCTTCACGTTGTCCTTCCAGAACCAGTCGATGATCTCCTGGATGTGATCGTGGACACGCGGGTTGCGGATAGGGAATCCGGTCTCGACGCGGCGGAAGAGATTGCGGGGCATCCAGTCCGCACTGCCGAGATAGATTTCGGGGGCACCCCCGTTCTCGAACCGGATGATGCGGCTGTGCTCCAGGAAGCGGCCGACAAGACTCCGCACCTCGATATTCTCGCTCACGCCGGGAATGCCGGGGCGCAGGCAGCAGACGCCGCGAATGAGGAGGCGCACCTTGATGCCAGCCTGCGAAGCGCGGTAGAGCGCCTCGATCATGCTCTCCTCCACGAGGGCATTCATCTTCACGAAGATATCGGCGGGACGCCCGGCCTTGGCATGTTCGATCTCGCGGTCGACCAGGTGAATCATCCCCTCGCGCAGGTCATAGGGAGCCATCATCAGCTCGTTCATGCCCGGGAATTTGGAGACTCCGGTCAGGATATTGAACATCGCTGCAACATCCGAGGTGAGCTCCTCGCGCGCCGTGAGGAAACCGAGATCGGTGTAGAGACGGGCGGTGGAGGGATGGTAGTTGCCAGTTCCGAGATGGGCGTAGCGCCGGATGACCTCTCCTTCCTGACGGACCACCAGCATGGCCTTGGCGTGGGTCTTGAGCCCCGCGATGCCGTAGATAACATTGACCCCGGCCTCGCGCATGAGGCGGGCCCACTTGATGTTGGCAGCCTCGTCGAAGCGGGCCTTCAATTCGATGACAACCGTCACCTGCTTGCCATTCTGTGCCGCATGAATGAGGGATGCGACCAGCGGGGAATCGGAGCTGGTCCGGTAGAGCGTCTGCTTGATCGCCAGGACATTGGGGTCCTCGGCGGCCTGACCCAGGAAATCGAGCACTGTCTGGAAGCTGTCGTAGGGATGCTGGAGCAGGACATCACCCTTGCGGATATGCCAGAAGATATCGGCCTCCTCGTTGAGCGAGACCACGATGGCGGGGGTGAAGCGCTTGTCGCGAAGATCGGGCCGGTCGATCGAGAGGGCCAGCGGCATGAGGCGCGTCAGATTGATCGGGCCGTTATGGCGGTAGAGATCGCCCTGTTCCAGATTGAAGATCCCGAGCAGCCTGTTGGCCACCTCCTCGGGGCAGTCCTCCTGCACCTCGAGCCGGACGGCCGCACCGCGGTTCACATGGCGCAACTCCTCCTCGATGGCATGGAGCAGGTTGTCCGCCTCCTCCTCGTCGACATAGAGATTGCTGTTGCGGGTGACGCGGAAGAGATGGGCGCCGAGAACCTTCACGCCGTGGAAGAGCGTCCCCACGTAGTGCTGGATGATGCTGCCGAGTAACACGAAGTCATGGCCCTGCTCGTCGCTCTGCTGGGCAAAGGGAACCACGCGCGGCAGGATCCGGGGCACCTGGACGACGGCAAGGTCGGTGTTGAGCCCCTCCCCCTCCAGGTGGACGATGATGTTGAGACTCTTGTTGAGAAGCTGCGGGAAGGGATGGGAAGGGTCGATCGCGAGGGGAGTCAGGACCGGGAAGATCTGGTTGTGGAAGAACTTCTCGAAGTGCTCGCGCTCCGCCTCGGGAACATCGGGAAAGTTGTGGAACCGGATATTCTCAGCAGCGAGACCCGGTTCGATCTCCTCGTTCCAGCAACGGTATTGGTCCTCGACCTGCCGGCGGGCCCGCTTCGCGATGGCGGAAAGCTCCGACTTCGGCGACATCCCGTCCGGGGCAAGGGCGACGGACCCCATCTGCACCTGCTGCTTCAGACCGGCCACGCGCACCTCGAAGAACTCGTCCAGATTGGAGCTGACGATGCAGAGGAACTTGAGGCGCTCCAACAGCGGATTCTCCTTGTCGAGGGCCTGATCGAGCACCCGCTGGTTGAACTCCAGCCAGCTCAATCCCCTGTTGATGAAATGAGAAGCGCTCCAGTTTTCCATGAACCCCCTATCGTGCGATGTCTGCCGTCAGGGTCAAGGGGAGAAGTGTTACGTCGCCGTCAAAGACGGCGGCGTAAAGGCTTTTAGGGGTTTAGGCTGAAGGCTGTTAGGTCGAATGGATCCCGCTATAACTCCTAAAAGGGATTCCCGCTGTTTCAAGTGGTTAAACTCAGAAGAAAACTCATATCGACCCAAATAACGAGGAGTCCCTAAAATGAACCTCTGAATTCCTTCCTGAGTTCCTGAACACGAGCGGCGGGAGCCGTGGTGTAGCCAATGCGAAGCATTGCCCGAAGGGAACGATTCGTGGGGACGAACGTTGCAATTCCGTATAAACTCCTTGGTCATGCATTTCCATGACCCCGACTTCTGGCAGAACTGGCAGCCGACGATGAAGGCGTCCCTCTGTTTTGTGAGGCAGGGGGGGATGGTCCTCATGATCCGGAAGAAGCGGGGCCTCGGTGCGGGCAAGATCAACGGTCCAGGCGGAAGACTCGAACCTGGTGAGACGGCACTCGAGGCCGCGATCCGCGAGACAGAGGAGGAGCTTGGGGTCACCCCCCTGAACCTCTCCCAACGCGGAGAACTTCACTTTCAGTTCGTGGATGGGGAGCGCCTGGCACTCCACTGCTCCGTCTTCACCGCGGACGGTTGCGCGGGAGACCCCCTCGAGACTGAAGAGGCGATCCCCCACTGGATGCAGCCATCGGCTATCCCGTATCACGACATGTGGGCCGATGACATCCACTGGCTCCCCGGAATGCTCGAAGGAAAGAGATTCCGCGGATTCTTCCATTTTGATGAGGAGAGGATGCTCTCCCATCACATTGATTGGGAGTAAGAGTTGTGGGATTGAACTCGGGCGCACCCCAGCTCATCCCTCAATCACCCTACTGGTGGGCCCCGAGGGAGACTTTACCACGGAGGAATCAGCCCATGTGTTGCAGTCGGGAGCGATCCCCTGACCCTCGGACCGAATGATCCTGCGCGCCGAAACCACAACGCTCTACTGACTCACCGTCTTGGGACACGAGTTGTTCTAAAAAATCAGGGACTCGGCCGTAACGGATGCGAAGCCGCCTTGCCCGCGGTTAGTTCTTCCCTAGGTGTGAAGTTTCAGGAGGTTGTTCATGCGAAGGAGAGTTGGGATACTTGGGTAAATGAAGATCCAAAAAAACCAACCACATCCAACGCAT
>Ga0208327_1000003_pt1 | contig 75938 bp, 64 predicted proteins | sample LakMenEpi26Jun08_FD_150733 | JGI IMG/M metagenome (GOLD analysis project Ga0208327, IMG submission 150733) | Freshwater microbial communities from Lake Mendota, WI - 26JUN2008 deep hole epilimnion (SPAdes) | ecosystem: Environmental > Aquatic > Freshwater > Lake > Epilimnion/Euphotic zone ...
GTCTTGGCTCTCCCCTCCCTTAACAAGAGGGAAGTTCTTCAGCCAGAAAGTTACGCTGCTTCAGACCTACAAGGTCGCCAAGGTAGGATCAAAGAGTATCGGCCGATGGAGCCGTCAGGGATAGGCATAATGAAAAATGAAGAATGAAAAATGGGAACAGGGCAGCCCAACGGGGCGGCACGGCTTTGCGGGAGCAAAGTGCCGTCAATGCGGGACCCACAGGGCGGTACCGCTTTGCGATCGTTGCGTCCTTTGCGTGAAACTCATTCCGTGTCTTTTCCAGAACATTTCCCCACTCCCAATAGCGAAGAGCCAAAACCGTTCACTTTTTGCTCACTTCCTACCATGACCGATCATCCATTTGAGGGCGCGGGTCTGGCGCGCCATCAGAAAGACCGGGTTGAGCATTCATGTGAAGTTCCTTACTGCGCAACCATGCGATTCAAGAGACTCGGCCAGAACTTCGATTTCCAAAACGGCAGTTCGCCTTTCTTCTCTTCGCCCAGCACGGTGCCGGCGAAGACAGCGACGCTACCCTTGCCGCTTTTGGTGCTGGCTGCGACCGGAATATCGCCCGCATAAGCCAGCACTTCCCCACCCTGTTTGAGCGGCACCTGATGGCGCCAGAAGAGGGACGGTTTCTCGTCGTCGGGCGTTCCCTGTTTGGTGCCGAGCAGCAGGGGAGGATCACAGGGGATGATCTCCTTGGTCGTTTGCACCTTTGAGATCTCGAACGGCAGGATTTTTTCGAGAATGGTGCCGGGGAAAGTGCCCTGACCGAGCGACCAAGGCCCACCCAGAACCACCAACCGTCCGCCGTCATTCACAAAGTCGTTCAGCATTTGACGAACCTCCAGCTTGCCAGGAGGAGAGGTGTCGCTCATGACCACTGCGTCGTAGTTGTACAGATCCTCGTATTTTTCGGGCAATCCGTAGACTCCGGTGCATTCCTTGAATTGGCCCTCGACATTGTATAACTGCCAATACTGTCCACGCACATGGAGGATCTTCTTCGGCGCATCCCCTTGTGGAGTGCGCAGACCCTCGGGTTTTGGAGGAGGTGGGGTCAGTTTTACGAGTTGATCATCGGTGTAGCGCTCCAACTGACGCACGATAACGTGGTCGCAATAGAGGCTATTGCCTTCAGGATCCTCGGATCTGGAGCTGATGAACAAATGAACCTGGCTGTACTGGCTCAACTCCAGATCGAAATTGTAATAATGATACTTCCCGTCGATGATGAGTTTTCGCTCAGGTGGCGTCTTTTCATCGGAGGAGAAGTCCACGCGCGGATGGCGTGTATCTTTTCCGTAGAACTTCTCGCAAGCCTCCATGCTGACGGTCTGAAGACGGGGAGGGTCCTGTTCGTCTTTCAACTTCAACCTGACGCTGAACTGGTAGCGCCCGGGAGCATAAGGGCCGGTCCAGGTGCGGCCGTGGCCTGCCGTCTTGACGCCGCTTTCGCGGATCTGGGCGCGACCATTGTTGGCGTCCGGATCCGAGGCCTCCTTGGCGTTCAGGCTGTTGTAGCCGGTGTCGGTTTCAACCAGCCATTCGTTCTCCTTCAGCGTCACGCCGCGGGTCGGCTGCTGAAGGGGATCCAGCATCAAGGCGCCGGCGGGCGCCTTCCTTCCCGCCGCCAACTCGGCTTCATCCACGGGATTGGTGAAGCGCGGTGGCTCGGGCGGAATCGAGAAGTTGCCTGACTCCTCGACAATTACCATTGCCCAGATGGCGATCTGCGGGATTTTGATTTCATAAGCCCCCTGGCTATTGGGTTTTTCAAGCTTCAAGTCCTGGGCGTAGGGCTCGCAATCCGGACGGACCAGCGTCATTCCCACGATTTTGGCGCCCGGCGAGGGCTTGATGCTCAGGCCGACATTCTCCATGGGAGCAGGCAAGGTGGTCGCCTTGATGGAATCATCCGGGGAAGGATTCACCAGATGGATGACGGTGAATTTGCGCGTGGGCGTGTCCACCATCTCCTGTGTGACCGGGGCCCAGTAGATGCCCGGATTGTCCACGGCAATCCTGGACTCCGGCTTGTCCAAGGGCTTGAGCCGGGGATGCCAGAGAAAGGCCGACCAGCGCGTCATGAATTTACCCCAGTTCCCGCAGCCCGGAACCTGCTCATGCGACCCATAGACGGAATGGGATCCGGCGATCAGGCTATAGACGAGCTTATAGACGCTGGCTGGAGAGGCATCCAGCGCAAGGATGCAGTGGTAGCTTCCGCCCATCGCGGCCACATCCTTGGCGGCCTTCAACTCATACGGGGCGTAGGCGGGGCTCAGGCTGTTTCCTTGGGTCCAATTGGAATAGGTGCGTCCATCGGTGGAAAAGCCATAGTGCTGCCCGATCGCCTCCTGCATCCACATCCCGCCGCCGGCCATGGCCTCTTTCATCTCCTGCGTGATCATCGGGTAGGTGTCGGGGGCCCAGGAGAAGTTGAAGCCCAACAGGTAATCGGGATGCGCCGCCCAGACACCTTCCTTCAGGCGCCGCATGTTCCAGGTGCTCACTGCATCGCTGGGGACGGTGTAGTGGCCGTCGTAGCGGATACCATCCCAGCCGAAGAGCGTGGCGGAGTCGATGATCTGCTTGATCCCGTAGTCCAGCGTGTCCGCCCGGTTGAAATCTAGGGAGAAATTCTGCCAATCGAATTTGGCGTCCTTGCGCGCGCGGGCCTCCGGGTCGTTCCACTCATCCAATTGCTGCACTGCGGCAAAGAACGGATAGAACCACTCGGGCTTTTTACGAGCCAGCTCGGCGCCATCCGGGCCGCAGGCGACATGTTTGCCATAGGTAACCATCTTGATGCCGAGATCATGGGCCCCCTTGATGAAGTCCTTGAGCTTGGACGGGGTCATGAAGTAGCTGGCCTGGCCGCTGTACCACTGGTCCGCCGTGGGCGTGAGATTTCCCCATTCGTCCGGAGCCCAGTAGAAGACCTCCAGCCAGTTGGCGTAGCGTTGCCTGGCGTTTTTGAGCAACGCGTCCCGAGCCGTATCCTTGGCCCTGCCGATGAAGTCTCCCTGCAGTTTCCCGCCGATCCCGACCGTCCAGAGATTCTCAGCCACGGCGATGAACTCCTGGCCGCGATCAGTGATGGCATCGTTGCGGAGCAGCCGCGCCTCAAGCGCGCAGCCGAAAGATTGTTCCTTGAGGGGCACGGCCACCTTGAAGTTTTGGCTCTCGAATCCTTTCAGCTTGATGGTTTGCCGCGAGGCCTCCTGCCAGTCTGACAGACGCCCGACGCAGCCCACCGCAAGGGTGGCTGTCTGCTCGTTGGTCGAGAAGTTCTTGATGGTCAACTCCACCTCGGCCGATTCAGACGGCTTGTAGTAGCTGCGCTGACACTGCACCCCCAGGATCTTCAGATCCGCCGACGGAAGATATAGGGATTGCCCATCCTTGCATCTGTCATGGATGGAGGCGATTTCCGCCGCGTCCAGCGCCCGGTCGAAGACGGCCATTTCCCGGATGAGGCCGGAGTAGAAGTTGTCATGTGCGCACTCGCGGGCACCGAGGCTGAGTCCGCCGGCCACACGGGGCCAGCCGAGGATCTTGAGGGCCGTCGCAGCGGGCTCTCCATCCGGCTGCTTGATTTCCACAGGCTCTCCATTCAGGTAGCCCCGCATCTCCGTTTGGTCGATGACGATGGCAACGAAGTTCCATTCCTCAGGGTTCGCGGGAAGGGAAACCCCGTCGCCCTTGTAGCCCTTCCAATCAATTTTTCCCTCTTTCTCGGGAGGTTTTCCATAACCGGCGAAGTTGCCGCCGGCCCCCATTCCGTAGGAACCCGGGATAACACCTCCAGCGATATGGTTGAAGACCTGTCCAACCTTGGAGCTGTCTGGCTTATACCAGCACAGAAGCGTAAAAGGGGCCGCGCGGTTCCAATGGCCGTCCGGAATGCTCACATAGCCCGTCTTGCCGTCGAATCTCAAGACCGGTCCATTTTCGCCCGTTTCCCACTTCGCGTCGCCGAGGATCTCGCCGTGTGCGCCGCCCCCAGAATAATCGTAAGCCGTGGCACCGATGCCTTCGTCGAGCTTCCAGTAACCGAGCAAGCCGTCGGGCTTGGAAGGCGCCGCATTCGCATCCATCGAGAGGCCTGCACCCAGCAGCAACAGAGCGGCAGGCAGTGCGAGCGATCGCAGATACCGTCGTCTGGTGGCGTGTGGCTCCGCCGCTCGGGATGGTTGGGTTTGCTCAGAGGCGCTGGTTTGGAGCGTCATCAAGGGGGGGGATATTTTTCCCATCGTTAATTTCTTCGGAACTTCTTTTTACTTTTTTCCCGAGGGGGTGTTAGTCAGCCATTTGACGGTGCGGGCCAGGAACTCCTGCCAGGAGGGATCCTGGAAGTAGAGCTTCTGTCCGGACGGCGCCGTGCCGAAGGGCAGCGGGGTCACCAGGGCCACGCGAGGTTGACCGGGGGCGCTGGCCAACGCGGCGGGACGGCCATCGGCATACGTCAATAACGGGACGGCATTGGTCGCCGCCGTAATATCGTGTGCATAGAGGGCCACCGAGCTGTCCGGGAACTTCAAGCCCTTCACCAGGGGTTGAGAACCCTTGGCCGGAAGAAGCGCCGACGGCTTGTTCAATCGGGCGTAATCTCCCCCACTCTTGAAGGTGGCTGGAATCAGCGGCGTGAAGTTGGTGTTGGAGAACCCCGCCTGGCCGTAGGTGCGATCGCCGGAGAGGAAGAGGATGCCGCCGCCGGCCTTGGCAAAGTCGGCCAGCATCTCCTGCCCCAGATCTCCGAGCATGCCACCACTGACGTTGGCGAGGATGATGGTGTTGTAGGAGAGCAGTTCCTCATAAGACGCAGGGAAGTTTCCAAGGGTTTCGCCGATCGCCGCCTGTTTCATCCAGCCGTTCACGACCTCGACATCACCCATTGTCTTCAAGGCCTCGTCCATGCCCTGGAAATCTGCCCAGAGTCCGCGCACGAAAAGGATCCGTGGCTTGGCATTGGCCTGGAGCTTGATGACGTCCGGCTTGAGGTACTTTTTGACCTTGGGCGGCAGGGTGAACTGGTAATAGGGCTGGAGCATTTCCAGATTCAGGTTCCGTCCGGCCTTTCCCCCGAAGTAGTCCTCATAGGAGATGCTCTTGCTCTTGCCCTGGGCATCGGTGCCGGTGACGTTGACTTGGACCACGCAGGGCAGCGCGCCGATGCCCGAGACCGTAACCTGACGCGTCAGGGGGGCAAATCCCAGCTCCGGCACGGTGAAAGGCTCCGCCTCTGCCGACCATTTGTCCTTCGCCCCGATCACCTTGGTCTTGACGGTCACATTCTTGAGCGGCGCGCTGGCAGCCGAAATGACATGTTCGATGATCAGTCCGGCCGGAGTTTCAGCGGTTTCAAAATTCGCAACGATATCGGGGTCCCCGTAGCGGTAGCCGTCATAGCCCTCGGTCGGGATGAGCGTGATGTCGGTGCTCCAGGTCTTGCCCACCGGAATGGCGGTGTCCTCATACATCCATTCGAGGGTGTTCGCGGCGCAGTTGTCGTAAAGCTGCTGGGTGCTGTTGTAATCCATCAGGAACATGATGCCGCGCTTGAGCTTGGCGTTGGTCACCCCGTTCCAACCGGCGCGCGGGACAGCCACATACCAGTAGCCGTATTCGGATTCGAGGCCCTGTTTGATCATGTCCACGGCGTGCCGGGTGGGGCGCCAATAGAGGTTGTTCTTGCGTTCACCGTCGAAGTCGATGGCGTTCTGAAACCAGTAGGCCGGTCGCTTGCCCTTGCTTCCGTTGTTGGCAATCTCGACCTTCAGATGCAGGGCGCGGTCGCCCTGTCGCAGGGTGAATGTTTTGGTCAGCTTCAAGTCGGAAAGCATCTCATCAATACCCTTTCGGGATTCGCCGGTGGAGGTGGTCCAGGCCTGAAGGACGACCTCACCGGGGCCGCTACTGACGATCTTCGATTCGAACTTGCGCTTGTCGAATTCGCCCGGCCAACCCTGGACTGTCCAGAGATCCTTGCACAGCCCGCCATTGCCCCCGCTGGCGGCGTAATCGAAGACCACATCCTGGTTTTCGAATCCCTTGTAGAGGAAAGAGCTAACCCTCGCCCCGCGCGCCAGATCGACCCGGACTGTCAGCAAGTCGTTCTTGAGTTCGACAATGTTCGGATTATCGGGCAGGGGCTGAATCGTGGCAGCCGTGGTGGACGACACCGCAGCAGCGGTGAAGATGGCGCACAGGGCCGTAGCGTGAAACCATGAAAGCATCTTGGTGTGGGTGGTAGACATTATTTTTTCTCCAGTTCGATGACGATGATTGACCAATATTTGAGTTCCGGGACCGTGACCTGCCAGAAATAGGGATCCGACTTGTCAAGCTTCAGGTCGGTCTGCGATCCGTCATCAGCAGAAAGCAGCACCGCGCGTGACGCATCCCAAGTCCCTTCCATGGCCTCCGGAACGATCCGCACGGCAATATTGGTTTGCGGTTTCGGCTCCAGTTGGCTCGGCGGCAGGCGGTCGAGTTCGGAATAGTCAGGTGCGGCGTTCTTCTTCTTGGCTTCCTCCGCGATCTGCGATCGTTTCTGCTGGATTTTATTGCCAGTAGTCTCAAGAAGAGCCGTCTCCGTGGCGGATTCCTGCGGTGGCGGGTTGATCAGGTGGATGATTAAGCGCTTGTGCCGGTCATCCAGGCGCTCCTCCCTCACGAAATTCTCCCACATGATGCCGGGACGGACGACCACCAGGCCCAGTGGATTCCAGATGTTGCGGATATTCGCGCCCCAAAGCAACTCACCGTTACGCGTCGCAAAGCGACCGAGGGATGGCGGAATGTATTGGTTATTGGGATGCGCGCCTGCCGCGAGGGTGAAGATGGTCTGATACCAACCCACCTGTCCCCCGGCGAGCATCGGAAAGAGTTCGCCGCCCAGTCTCCGCACCTGTTCCGTCTGGCGCACCATCATGAGTGCGAAATCCGCCCACTTGCGGTAGGGATGGTTGCCCCCGGCATTCGCCTTGGCATACTCGTCCATGATGTGACCGCCGCCTTGGCAGAGTTCGATGGCCTCGCGCAGGTTTGACTGGAAGCGCTGGTCGAGGGTGCAATTGGCGAAGTTGTAGCCGAAGACGTAATTCGGGTAGGCCTTGAGTGCCTGATTTTTGAGCGCCTTCTGGTTGGCGGCTGTCTGCCGGTCGGCGTCATCCGCCGAGAAGTCCACGATCTTGTCACCCACGCGCTGCTTGCCCGTGTGCGCCTGGAAATGACCGTCAAAGCGCACGCCCGCCCAACCAAACTGCTTCGACGAGGCGATGATCTGGTCGATCCCGTGCTGGACGACGGCCGGATCGTTCATGTTGTAGTTGGCCCAGGCCGTGGATGACCACGGCTTCTCCGGCACGACATCCCAAACGGCCAACTCCTCGGTGTCGGGAATGAATTCCATAACCCCGCCAAAACCCCAGACCATTTCTGGGGTGGCACGGATGAAGTCACGCGCCGCGCTACCGCTGCCGATGCTCTTGCCGTAGGTGGTCGGCAGCACGCCGATCTTGCGACCATAGTCGCACATGTGCTTCAGGCGCTCCAGATTCTCGTGGTAGCGCGCCTGGCCGGAATACCATTCCGGCACCTCAACAGTCATCTTGGCGAAGTCGTCCGGTGCCCAAAAGAACTTCTCGAACGTGTTCACATAGTTGTTGCGGAAGGCGTCGACGCTGCGCTCGATGCTGGTTAAGTCCTTGACGTGCTCGGCGGTCCAGGCAACCGGATGCCCGCCGGCGATGCCGACGCGCCAAACATTCTCCGCGCTGCTGAAACAATCGCCGCCCGAGGCGATCACCTTGCCGTCGGCCACCAGTTCAACGGCCATGGCCTGACCATAGCGCGCGACTTCCTTGGAGGGCCAGGTGAAGGTCACTATCTGTGAACTGTTGGCGGCCACGCTGAAATCCTTGGTTTGCACTCCCACCTTGCTGTCGAGCCCCTGTTCCAGCCAGGCCCGCACCTGCACCGACTTGGCTTCCTTCGTCGGATTGGACAGCATCACCAAGCCGGTGACGTTCTCACCGGCAAAATAGAAGAGCTTTTCCGGACGCGCATCGGCCAGCATGACTCCCGTCTCCGGCTCGTAATTGTAGCCGGTGACGTTGCTCACGCGCGGGTTTTTCTTGATCGTCTTCGGGTCAATCGCATTCTGGGCGTGCGCCGCCTGAAGGATCAATGCTCCTGTGATCAGGAGAGACCCCAGAAACCGGGGCAATCGTGGTATTTGTCTCATTTATTATCTGCTTGTTGTGAAGGCGAAAGATGCCTCTCCCTCTATCCTGTTCCATCTTTAAATTCATACTATCGTATTTTTCTTGCTCAATATTGAAACAGAACTGAGACTGTTTCAGTTTTCAGGAAGAAATGGGACAATGAACCGGGGAGCATCTAAAAAAAGGCGGTTGGCGGAGTCGCTCATCCGCAAACTGGCGCAGGGGCTGCCGGGCGGAACACAGCTGCCATCGGTTCGCTCACTTTGTGCTACTTATCAACTTTCCTCCGCCACGATGGTGGGGTTATTGCATCAGCTTGAGCTTGAGAAAGTGCTCGTGCGCCGTCCGGGTTCCGGCATCTATGCGGGCGCGGGGACCACGCAAAAGACAGTCGGGCTGGTCATCGGCAAAAACATCTTCACCCCGGAGTGGGCCCCATACTGGACCCTACTGCTCCACGCGGCCTTCCGGGTGGCAGGGGAGCGCGGGCTCCGATGTTTCTCCTATATGGTTATGGAAGACATCTCGTTTGAGTGGGCAAAACATGCCCAACTTGAGCGGGATATCGCTGCCGGTGAGCTAGATGGGATCCTGACTGTCGTCGAACCGAAAGAAGAAACATTGACGTGGCTGCGGGACGGCTGGCTCCCGGTGGTTCAACTGAACGGTCCACGCAATGCGTGGTCGGTATGCCAAGATACCGATGGTGCGATAGATGATGCTGTGGGACTGCTTGTGGAAGCCGGCAGCAAGCGCGTAGCCCTGCTGGGCAAGACTCTTGATCCCTTTTCCAAGCCATTCGCCCGCGTGCTCAAGCGCAGGGGACTCCCTCTTGATTCGCGACTGATATGGGCATGGAGCGAGTGGTACAAACTCCATCCCAACTACTCACAGGAAGAGTTTGCAGCACGACTGGTGATTTCGCGATGGGAGGATCTGGGCCATGTGAATGCACGGCCCGACGGGATCGTGATCATGGACGACACGATGGCCCGCGGCGCCATCCGTGCCTTCGAGTCGCACGGTATCGTCGTGGGACGTGATATCCATATCGCCGCTCTCGGGACAAAGCATTCGCCAGTGCTCGCTGATCATGCAAACAAACTGTTCCTGCTCCAAATCGATCCGGAGGAACAGGCGAGGATGGGGTTTGAAATGCTCGAACAGTTGATGGAGGGGAAGAGGCCCCAATCAAGTGTCCTGCTGCTTCGTCCCCATATATGAATAGACGATTAGGAACCGCTGGTTAGCTCGGGTTGAAACAGCGATTCACTACGGAGTCGCGGGAGTCGCTGCAGGGCTCGCTGCTGGGGTGCACAAGGACTGACCTTTCAAATAGGCAGCATGGATCGCGGCGATCTCCACCGCGGTCAGCGTACGATTAAAAACAGCCATCTCGCGGATTTGGCCTTTAAAAAAGCTGTCGTTCTTTTCAGTGAGGTTCCTTGCACCAAGTGTCAACGGACCTTCGACTCGAGGCCAAGCGTCGATTTCTTTCGAACCCGCCAACTGGCCGTCGAGATACCCGCGCAGTTCCTTGCGATCGATGACAACCGCTATGAAATGCCATTCTTCGTGTTTCAAGGGCATCGACAAGTCTGTTCCTTTCAACTTTGCATAGTCAATCGGCCCCTCGCTAGGTCCTCCGAAGCCGCTAAATCCTCCGGAGGCATTCAACGAGTAGGACCCAGGAATGACTCCGCTCGCCACATGGTTGAAGACCCGTCCATTATTCTGACCTTCGGGCATTCTTTCGGACTTGAACCAGCACATCAGGGTCACGGGATACCCGTTGTTCCATTTCCCGTCGGGAATCTTCACCATGCTAGTCTCACCGTCAAAACTCAAAACGGAACCGCTTTTGTCCTCCGTCCACTTCGCGTTTCCGACGATCTCTCCCTGCTCCTTGTTGCCGGAAGAATCATAAACCGTGGTACCGCTCCCTTCGTTTAGCTTCCAGTATCCAATCAACCCCTCGGGGTTTGACTTCGGCTTTGGTTCCGGCTCTGCAGCCCTAACTGTAAAACAGGCGACCAGAGTCAGGGAAACTAATATGCACCACTGTTTCGAGTGCATAGCAGATTTCCAATTTATTGTTTTTTCATGTTTGGAAGGACTCATTAAACAAGTATAGCATACAAATTCAGCTAATTCAGCCAATTTGGCTCTTTGCTATTGGGAGTGGGGAAATGTTCCAAAAAGGCATGGAATGAGTTTCACGCAAAGGACGCAACGATCGCAAAGGGGTGCCGCCCCGTGGGTCCCGCATTCGCGGGATCTTCCACACCTCTCCCCAGAGGCTTGGTTCATCTTTCAGCCCTCCTCCGCTCCATCAGGCCCTACTCTTTGATCCTACCTTGGCGACCTTTGCGCCCGTTGCGTGAAAAAATATCTTTCAATCAACCCACTGCAAACAGCGAGGTGCCACTGTTTCCAATGTGCTCTCAACTAGAAGCATTTGTCGGGAATATGCCGGGCAATGGCCGTAATGAAGTCGCAGGGCTGAAGAACTGCGACTTCATTTCGGCTGATGATTGGATTGAGCCGCTTTTATGAGGGGCGTCGAGGCGCGATGGGCTGAAGAATCTTGCGCCTTTCAGGAGTTAACCTGGCCAACAATTCGTCCGAATACTGGTAGCCGTAGCGGGTATTTCCCCAAGTCGGGCCGTAGCGGTTAATAACCACGCGGCGCTCACCCGGGTTGGTGCGTTCAGAAGCCCCATGCATCACGGCGTCGACAAACATGAGCGCATCCCCGGCTTTGAGATGAACTTCGATGGATCCCGCCGGAAAACCTCTCTTCTCCCATTGGGTGTTGGCCTGAGTCCAAGCCAGAATGTCCGGATGTTCGAAGTTGGCCTTATGACTGCCGGGAATAACCATCGTGCCTCCATCACCCGGCCCCACATCCGTCAAGGCGAGGAGAATATTGACCTGGGCACAACGAAAGCGCCCGTTGACCACGCGGAACTGGTTCCGGACGATCCCATCCTGTCCGCCCGAATGCATGGGAAAAAAACCTCCGGTCCGGCGAACCGAGGCAAAACATTCATCGATAAACAATCCTTCCACATAGGTGTTTTCCTCGCCGCAATATTTTTGGAGGCGATTGATCCACGACGGGTGATCGATCAATTTCTCGAAAGGCTCGCCGCCCTCCACGATGTTTTGCAGCTCCAGTCCGGCGACGCCGTTATTGTCTAGGCGCTGGACATTTCCCCACCATTGGCCCTGGGCCAAATCTTGAGGGAAGTTGTCAAAGGCGTTGTTCAGTTCCTTCAAGTGCTCGATGTCCACGGCATTCTTCAGGACCGCGAATCCGTTTAGGTCAAAGTGATAATCGATGAGGTCAATGTTTTGGTTCATGGTGGTTGGGGTTACGGTGGTAAAGATTTCATCAACCACGGAAAATAGGAATAGATACCAGTCCAGAAGTAATATAATTTCGTCCTGCCATGCTTTCTCCGGCTTCACCCTTGATTGTTCCTCAATCCAGACTCCTTGTAACCGGCAAGCAGGAAGGAAGAAAAAAGATCTCGGCCAGACGCGGCTCAGGAACCTCCGATTGGCTCTTGATCTACACAGAGAAAGGCCGCGCCTATTTCCGTTTTTCCGAGGGTCAATACATCGCCGGGCCTGGCGACTTTGTTCTTATAAGGCCGGGAACGCCCCATGATTACGGCATCGAGGAAAGCCACGGCTACTGGAAGAACACCTGGATACATTTTTTACCGCGTCCCGACTGCCTGCTGTGGTTGCAATGGCCGGAACGTGCGCCCGGCCTGATGAGTTTGAGCCTACCCACCTCCCTGCGCCGCTCCATACTGAAAGAATTGGAATATATGGGAGAGAGCATCAAAGGCAGCGGGCGCAGGCAGGAGGAACTTGCCGCCAATGCGCTGGAGCGAGTCCTTCTCCTCTGCGACAGCATCAACCCCCGTCACATCGAAAACAAAGGGGACCAACGCATCCGCAAAGCAGTGGACATCCTATCCCGCCGCTACCATGAACCTTTTGCCCTGGATGTATTGGCCCAATCATGTGGCCTGTCACGTTCCAGGTTGGCCGAACTTTTCCAGAAAGAAACGGGTACAACGCCCATGACATTCCTTGAAAACACAAGACTGCGCCGGGCATGCGAACTCCTCAAACACACCTCCTTGAGCCTCGAAGAAATTGCCGGACAGGTCGGCTTCTCCACCAGTTTCTACTTATCCCTGCGCTTTAAGAAGTTTTCCGGACTTAATCCCCGAGCCTACCGCGGGAAACACTCCCGCTAAACAACCTATTGAGCCTCCACACCTAGGCGGGCTTGGTGGCTCCGCGGAACACGACGCAGTCGTGGAGTATCCGGTCCGGCGCGTAGTGCTCGCTGGAACGGAGGACGACGTTGATCTCTCCCTTGGCTGAGTGGCCCGCTTTCTCAAGATCCTCGGCCAGCGAAACAAAAGTCTCGAGCGCCTCGACCATCTCGCGGTCCCGGGCGAGCACGACGGGACGGCATCCGGGCTGCACGAGGATGGAAACCGGCAGGATGGAGCGGGCAATGGCATCGAGCGAGAGTGGGGCGGCGGGAACCCCGGCCTCCACGGCGGCGTGGCGCACCTCGAGCTGGATCATGCGGGCCCGCCCCTCGGGGGTCACCGATTCGATGGCATGGGTGATGGCGTCGAGAAGAGCGTGGCGCACCTCGGAGAGTTCCTCGAGTTCCTGGAGCTTCTGGAGGTCGGCGTTCTGGTGGATCGCCTTGGCAAGCTGGGAGATCTCCTTGAGGTAGGCATTGCGCTGCGAGTCCGGGACGAAATACATCACGATCAGGTGAACCGGGACTCCATCCGGGGAGCCGTAGTCGACGCCCTGAGGGCTCCATCCCACAGAGCAGAGCAGCTCCCCCTCGTGATCGGTCGTGGCATGGGGGCAGGCCCATCCTTTCCCGATGCCGGTGTTGTGGAGCTTCTCGCGGGCGAGGGCCTTCTCGGTGATCCCCTCCTCGCTCGGAACCTCGGGCACGGCCTCCAGCAACGCGCCGAGGAACTCGAGGGCGTCGATCTTGATATTGTCGGGAAGTTCGACCAGTCGGCCTTCCTGGAGTGCGTTGAGAAGTGCTTTCATCGGCGTGGGCAGTCTACCGGATTAATCGATCCCGAACTTTCTGGCAAACCATGCGTTCACCGAATGAGTGAGGGTCATGTAGCAGAGGATGGTCGCCCCGATGAAGGCCCAGTAGACGGGAGGGAGCGGAACGAAGCCCAGATAGGCCGCGACAGGCGGGATATAGGGAAGAGCCGACCCTATGAGGATGATCGCGAGGGTGGTCACGATCAGCCAGGGACTCGCACAGCTCTGGATGAAGGGGATCTTCCGGGTCCGGATCACATGGACAATGAGGGTCTGGGTGATGATCGATTCGATGAACCAGCCGGAATGGAAGAGGGCTGCCGCATAGGTATCGTCCGGAGCCACCCCCGAGCCACCGGCGAACCGGTGGAGAAGCTCGGAAGGGGCGGGAAGCCCGAGATCCCAGCATCCGAAGAACCAGAGCATGAGGGCGAAGGTGGTGTAGTCGAAGATGGAGCTGGTCGGCCCCACGAACATCATGAACCGGCGGATGTTCTGGAGATTCCATGATCGCGGCTTCTGCAGGTACTCCTCATCGACATGGTCGGAGGGGATCCCCGTTTGGGAAAAGTCGTAGAGGAGGTTGTTCACCAGGACCTGGACGGGGGCCATCGGAAGGAAAGGAAGGAAGTAGCTGCTTCCGGTCATGCTGAACATGTTGCCGAAGTTGGAACTCGCGCTCATCCGGATGTACTTGATGATGTTGGCGAAGACCTTGCGCCCCTCAAGGATCCCGTCCTCCAGGACCATGAGGCTGTTCTCAAGGAGGATGATGTCGGCCGATTCCTTGGCGACGTCGACGGCCGTGTCGACCGAGATGCCGACGTCGGCCACTCGCATCGAGAGTGCGTCGTTGATCCCGTCACCCATGTAGCCGATCACGTGACCGCGCTTCTGCAGGGCGACGATGATCCGTTCCTTCTGGGCGGGGGAGAGCCTGGCAAAGACGCTGGTCTTCTCAGCCAGTTCGCCGAGCTGCTCCTCGTCGAGATCGACGATCTGGTCCCCGGTGATGATTTCCCCCGCATCCAGATGGACATCCTTGCAGATCTTGCGGGTGACCAGGGAGTTGTCCCCGGTCAGGATCTTCGTGGCCACACCGTAGTGCGCGAGCGAGGCGATCGCCTTGGCGGCGGTTTCCTTCGGGGGATCGAGGAAGGCGATGTAGCCGAGCAGGATCATGTCGCTTTCATCAGCGATGGAGAAGGTGGTCTTGTCGCGGCCGAACTCCCTGTAGGCGATGCCGAGCACTCGGTAACCGTCCCGGCTGAGCGCCTCGAATTCCTCGAGAAGGTCGTTCTTGATGAGGTCTATCATCATGTAGACCTCGTCATCGACCTGGTAGTGGGTGCAGGCCTTGTAGATGTCCTCCACGGCCCCCTTGCTGATGAGGACGTGATCCCCCTCGTAGTCGACCACCACGCTCATCCGCTTGCGCTGGAAGTCGAAGGGGATCTCGTCGACCTTCCGGCAGCCGCGGTCGACATCCAGATCGGAGTGGGTCAGCACGGAGCGATCGAGCAGGTTGCGCAGGCCCGTCTGGTAGTAGCTGTTCATGTAGGCGTAGCGCAGGACGTCCTCGCTCTGCCGCCCGGTCACATCGACATACTTCTCCAGGATGACGCGGTCCTGGGTGAGTGTCCCCGTCTTGTCGGTGCACAGGATGTCGATCGCGCCGAAGTTCTGGATCGCGTTGAGCTTCTTGACGATCACCTTCTTCCGCGACATGGCGAGCGCTCCCTTGGCCAGGTTCACGGCCACCATCATGGGAAGCATCTCGGGGGTCATGCCGAGCGAGACCGCGAGACCGAAGAGGAGGGCTCCCGTCCAGTCGTGCTTCGTGATCCCGACGATCAGGAAGACCACGCTCACCATGACGAACATGAAGCGCATCATCATCCAGGTGAAGCCCGCGATCCCGCGGTCGAAACTGGTGAGCACGGGGGCGCTTCCGAGCTTCTCGGAGATCGATCCGAAGTGCGTCCTCATCCCCGTGTTGACCACGAGGGCCCGGGCGGAACCGCTGACCACGTTGCTGCCCTGGAACACCGCGTTGGGCATCTCGATCACCGCCTTGGAGGGAACTTCAGGGGCATCGGCATGCTTCTCAATGGGCATCGACTCACCGGTCAGGGAGGACTGGCTGACGAAGAAATCCTTGGCCGAGAGCAGTCGCAGGTCCGCGGGAATGATGGAACCGGCCTGAAGGGAGACAATGTCACCGGGAACGATCTCCGACATCGGAATCTCGATCTCCTGGCCCTCTCGGATGACATGGCAGTTAGTCTGGACCATGGCATTGAGCTTCTCGACCGCCTTACCCGACTTATTCTCCTGATAGTAGGAGAGTCCCACGGAGATGATCACCATGAGGCCGACAATAGTGGCCGAGGCGGCGTTGCCCGTCGCCAGCGAGATGGCGGCGATCACTAACAACTGGATGACCAGCGGGTTCTTGCAGCGGTGCAGGATCTCGGCAAGGAAGCCGAGTTTCTTCTTCTGCCCGAGATCGTTGTGCCCCCATTCCGAGCGGAGTTCGTCGACCTCGGTCTCCGTCAATCCCTGGTCCCTGGTTTGCAGGAACTCCAGGGCCTCGGCATGGCTCTTGCAGCAAACATCCAGCAGACGCCGCTCATGATCGGTGACGGCGGCGGCGGCGGCCTGCTTCGCCTTGGAGAGCGAGGCCGGAGTGATCTTTCCAAAGAGATTCTTGGTCATGGCGATTTCCTATCTCTGTCAGTTTCGTGAATCACCGGGCAAGCCCCAACTCCTTTCTTTAAGAAATCGTTGCATGGCGGAGCTTTGGGGATACGTCCCGGACGCTCGTTGCATCCGGCTGGCCCTGTACTTTGGAACTCAAGGAAGCGCTGATGAAAACCAAAAATTGCATTAGAAGGTGGTGACAAAGAATTTTATCAGGATGCAACGGATGCGAAGCAAAGGCCAAGCAAGCAAATCAGGAAATCAGGAATGGAGGGAAATTGGCAGGCGGGTCGGGATTGAATACCGAAGGAACCACGAAACACACGAAACACACGAAATGAAGGAAGTCATTGGACTCCAATTTCTCTTCTCTCACCCCTCGGCATTTCGTGACTTTCGCGTGTTTCGTGATTCTACCTCCCTTGCTTCGACTTCACCATCTTGGTGAACACACCAGACCTGTTGTCAGGGTTCCATTGCAAAATCTGGGTTAAATCAGCGTTTCCTTAGTATTCGATGCCGACCTGCCGAAGTCGTGTCTCCACATGCGCGAAATGCCTCTCGGGCGAGCAGATTTTCTCCAACTCGGCGGCATCGATGTGCTGCATGACCTCGGCCTCCTCACTGAGCGTGCGAAGCAGGGGGATCTTCTCGGCCCATGTCCGCATCGCGGCCCGCTGAACGGCCTCGTAGGCGTTCTTGCGGGCCATGCCGCGGTCGGTGAGTTCCAGCAGGACAGCCTGACTTCCGTAGAGGCCGAGCGTGAGTTCCATGTTCCGCTTCATGTGCTCGGGATAGACCGTGAGATCGCGGACAAGCCGGGTCAGCAGGACCAGCATGTAGTCAAGCAGGGTGCAGGAATCCGGCAGGATGATGCGTTCGGCGCTCGAGTGGCTGATGTCGCGCTCGTGCCACAGAGCCACGTTCTCCATGGCGGTCTGGGCATTGCCGCGAAGGACTCGGGCCAGACCGCAGAGGCGCTCGCCGGTGATCGGGTTGCGCTTGTGAGGCATGGCGGAGCTTCCCTTCTGCCCCTTAGCAAAGGCCTCCTCGACTTCAAGGACTTCCGTGCGCTGGAGGTGGCGGAACTCGGTCGCCCAGCAGTCGATGGAGCAACCGATCAGGGCCAGCGTGGTCATGAACTCGGCATGGCGGTCGCGCTGGATGATCTGGGTGGAGATGTTGGAGGGCTTAAGTCCCAGACGCTCGCAGACATAAGCCTCGACCTTGGGATCGAGGTGGGCGTTCGTGCCGACGGCGCCGCTGAGCATGCCGTAGGCGACGCGGTCACGGGTCTCCTTGAGGCGCTCGATGGCGCGGCCGAACTCATCGTACATGACACCGAGTTTCAGGCCGAAGGTGACCGGTTCGGCGTGTATGCCGTGGCTGCGGCCTATCATCGGGGTGAATTTGTGCTCTTTGGCACGCTCGGCGATAGCCACCCGGAGTTCCTCCAGATCCTTGAGCAGGATGTCCGCCGACTGCACCATCTGGACCGCGAGGGTCGTGTCGAGCAAGTCAGAGGAGGTCAGTCCACGGTGAATCCATCGGGCGGGCTCGCCGACGTGGTTGGCGACCTCCTCAAGGAAGGCAATCACGTCGTGGTTAGTGCGCTTCTCAATCTCGCGAACCTCCTCGATCCGGAAGGTTCCTTTCTCGCGGATGGTCCTGGCATCCTCCTTGGGAACGATCCCGAGTTCGGCCATGCCCTCGCAGGCCAGGGTCTCGATCTCGAGCCAGATTTCCAATTTCCTCTGCTCCGTCCAAATGGAGCGCATCTCGGGGCGGCTGTAACGTTCGATCATCCGAGGAGTTTAGCGGGACCGCTTTTCCAAGGAAGTCTCTTTTGGAGGAAAGAAGCCAAAAGGCATGCTCACTAGCACTTTCCGTGGGTATGGGGGTCTATCCCCGCCCGCCTCAATCGCTACGCCCCTCATATCTACGCACCTCCTATCTACGCACCTTCTATCGGCCAGCACCTTGCGCCAATTGACTCGCTCATTCCCATGAGACCCGCCGCTCTCTCCACTCGGGCTGCCTTCGGCACTCTGACCTGACCATCCCTTTCGCTGGTTCATCTCTTTTTCGGAGTTCGGGTTAAATCAGCGTTTCTCTTCTAAAGTGATACGTTTAAGATCACTCCATGGTCACCATTTCCTCCACCTACGATGGCGGTCTCCGCTGCAGTTCCACCCACGGCCCCTCCGGCGTCACTCTCATCACCGATGCCCCGGTCGATAACCACGGCAAGGGGGAGAGTTTCTCCCCGACCGACCTTGTCGCCACGGCCGTCGCAAACTGCATGATGACGATCATGGGTATCGCGGCGGAACGCCACGGGATCGAACTGAAGGGCACCACCGTCATCATCGGCAAGGAAATGAGCACCGACACCCCCCGCCGGATTGTCGCCCTGAAATCGGTGATGACCATCCCCCTCCCCTCCGATCACCCGCAGCGCACCCTTCTGGAAGCCGCCGCCAAGGCCTGCCCCGTGAAGCAGAGCCTCGATCCCCGGATCGACACCACGGTGGAATTCAGGTGGGTGGGCTGATATCCGCCCAAGCGGATATCAGGGAATGATGAAACTTGAGACCTGAGACCTGAAGAAGCAGTCATTCAAGCAAGTGATGGCAAATCTTCCACTTGCTCCCTTTCAGGTTTCAAGTTTCAGGTCTCATCCCTCCTTCTCACTGTATCCACAAAAAGCTCACGCCGGGGTTGGAGCGTTCGAGGTCGGGGTCTTTGCGGAGTTCAGGGGCGGCGGTGATCATCTCAAGTGAGGCGTCATGGAAGATGGAAAACTCCTCTCCCGAAGCGGATCCCAGGATGTCACCGTCGCGCTGATACTCGGTGAAGACTTTGCGGAGTCCGGTCCGCAGCACCCCGCCACGTCCTCCGGATCCGTAGCCGTGGATGATTTTCAGCACGGAGATGCCGTCGCCGTGGCATTTGCGCACCTCCAGCAGGAGGCGTCTCTTGGCCTCCTCCAGTGTGGGCAATCCCTCCTTGATGGTGACGATTCGGAGGGACACCGGGGCCGGATTACTTGGTGCTGAAGGTCAGTTCACCCCCCGAGACATCAGCATGGATCGTCTGCCCCTCGTGAATCCTGCCATCGAGGATCTCCATACTGAGGGGGTCGAGGATCTTCTGCTGGATGACCCGCTTGAGCGGGCGGGCACCGTAAGCGGGATCATACCCCTCCTTGGCAAGGTAGGCGCGTGCCTTGTCGCTGAGCTCGAGATGGAGGTTCTGCTTGCCGAGTCGCTTGGCGAGACGGGCAAGCTGGATGTCGACGATCCTGCCGATCTCCTTGTCGGAGAGACGGTCAAAGATGACGATCTCGTCGATGCGGTTCAGGAACTCTGGACGAAAGTGCCCTCGGAGCGCCTCCATCACGCGCTTGTTGCGCTCCGCGACGGAGAGATCCTCCATGATGAACTGGCTGCCGATGTTGCTCGTCATGATGATGACGGTGTTCTTGAAATCGACCGTGCGGCCCTGACCATCGGTGATGCGACCGTCGTCGAGAACCTGCAGGAGGACGTTGAATACGTCGCCGTGGGCCTTCTCAACCTCGTCGAAGAGGACGACGGAGTAGGGCTTCCGGCGGATAGCCTCGCTGAGCTGCCCCCCCTCTTCATAGCCGACATAGCCGGGAGGCGCACCGATCAGGCGGGCCACGGTGTGCTTCTCCATGTACTCGGACATGTCGAGGCGGACGATGGCGTTGTCGTCATCGAAGAGGAATTCCGCAAGCGCCTTGGAGAGCTCGGTCTTACCGACACCGGTGGGTCCTAGGAACATGAAGGATCCGATCGGGCGGTTCTCCTCCTGGAGTCCGGCACGGGCGCGTCGCACCGCATTGGAGACGGCCTTGATGGCCTGCCCCTGACCGACGACACGCTCGATGAGTCGATCCTCCATCTTGACCAGCTTCTGCCGCTCACCCTCCTGCAGGCGTGAGACGGGAATGCCGGTCCAGACGGAGACCACCTTGGAGATGTCCTCCTCGGTGACATCCTCCTTGAGCAGTGCCGACTGGCCGCTCTGGGCGAGCTTGGCATTATGCTCCTCAAGCTTGGCCTGGAGATCGGGAATGCGGCCGTACTGTATCTCGCTCGCCTTGGCGTAGTCTCCCTGGCGCTGGGCGATCTGAAGCTCGTTCCTGAGGGCCTCGATCTGCTCGTTGATCTTCTGCGACTTGCCGATCTCCTCCTTCTCCTTCTGCCAGCGGGCCTTCAGCCCCGAGGCGGTCTCCCTGGTCCCGGCGAGTTCCTTCTCGAGCTTGGCGAGGCGCTCCTTGCTCGCCGCATCCTTCTCCTTGCGGAGGGCCTGGCGCTCCATCTCGAGCATCATGATCTGACGCTCCATCTGGTCGATCTCGGTCGGCATCGACTCGATCTCGATCTTGAGGCGTGACGCGGCCTCGTCGACCAGATCGACGGCCTTGTCGGGCAGGAAGCGGTCGGAAATGTAGCGGTGCGAGAGAACGGCGGCGGCGACCAGCGCGGCATCCTGGATGCGGACGCCGTGGTGGACCTCGTAGCGTTCCTTGAGCCCGCGCAGGATGGCGATGGTGTCCTCGACGCTCGGCTCATTGACCATGACCGGCTGGAAGCGGCGCTCGAGGGCCGCATCCTTTTCGATGTACTTGCGGTACTCGTCCAGCGTCGTGGCCCCGATGGTGCGGAGTTCCCCGCGGGCAAGCTGGGGCTTGAGGAGATTGGAGGCGTCCATGGATCCCTCGGCCGCACCCGCGCCGACGATGGTGTGAAGCTCGTCGATGAAGAGGATGATCTCCCCCTCGGAGGCGGTTACCTCCTTGAGGAAGGCCTTAAGTCGGTCCTCGAACTCACCGCGGAACTTTGCACCCGCCACCATCGAGCCGATGTCCATGGCTACGACCCGCTTGTTCTTGAGCGACTCGGGAACGTCCCCGCTGACGATCCTCCGGGCCAACCCCTCGACGATGGCGGTCTTTCCGACGCCCGGTTCGCCTATGAGAACGGGGTTGTTCTTGGTGCGGCGTGAGAGGACCTGCATGGTGCGGCGGATCTCCTCGTCGCGGCCGATGACCGGGTCGATCTTCCCCTTGCGGGCCATCTCGGTGAGGTCGCGGCCGTATTTCTCAAGGGTCTGGTATTTTCCCTCGGGATTCTGGTCGGTGACACGCTGGCTGCCGCGCACCTCGACCAGTGCCTTCATGAGTCCCGGGTGGGTGACTCCGTTCTGCTGAAGGAGCTTCGCGGCGGCGTTCTTCTCCTGGCTCAGGGCGAGCAGGTAGTGTTCGGCGGAGAGGAAATCGTCCTTGAGCTTCGCCATCTCGACCTCGGCCGAATCGATGGTCTTTCGGAGTTCGTTGCCGACGAATGGTTGCGCTCCGCCATGTACCTTGGACAGGGAGGCTGCGGCGGACTCCAATGTCGCGGTAAGCGGCTGTACCGCCACCCCCATCTTCTCGAGGATGGGACGCGCCAGACCTTCGCTCTGGGCAAGTAGGGAGAGAAGGAAATGCTCGTTGCCGATCTCCTGCTGTCCGAGACCGGAAGCGATGTCGACGGCCCCGTTGAAGGCCTCCTGCATCTTGGCTGTGAATTTGTCTGGTTTCATGGGGAAGTCGGTTTGTCAGGTTCTCAACCCCTCGCCCCGGTCAACTTCTTTGCGGAGGCGTGAGCTTGATTCCCTTGCGCATGAAGGTGGGGATATCGAGATCCTCACCCGCCACGATGGTCGGTTCGCTCTTGTCGAATCGTCCCCGCTGCTGGGTGTCGAGATCGAGAGTTCCCTGAGTTTGCTTGGCTGTTGTTTTCCTTGGTGTGGTTGAGGTTGACGGAGCGGAGTCCGGCTTGGCCTGCGGAATTGTCTTTGGAGCCGGGGGCGTTTTTTTGGGAGTTTGCGGTGTTGCCTTTGGCGCGGTCTCCTCATCGAGGGGGGCGGACTGCCTCTCGGGCCGAACCTCCGCCGCCGCGATACGCGAGGCGACCGGCTTGTCCGAGGGGCGTTCGCCACCGGAGGAGGCGACAACCGAGATCGTGATCGGGGATCCAGAAGGACGATCGGCATGAACGCCTGTCTTTATCTGACAACGCTCCCCCCCGATCCGTTCAATCTCCCCCACGGCCACCTGGACTTCGGCAAAGGATAGATCCGGAGGCCCCTCCAGCAGTAGAAGCACCGGCGACGCCCCGGCGAGGCCGGAACCCGGGGTCGTCTTACCGGACGCATTCAACAGGGGGCTCCTGAGCGCCCTTTCAAGAGCCTCGTGGAGACGGTTGGATCCTTCCGCGGAACCGCTTCCGAAGAGGGTGAGGGCCCCCGGAACCCCCAGCACATGCTTGAGGTCGGATCGGGTGATCTTGACCGGACCGGAGGTGGAGAGCATCCGGTGGATCGCCAGAAGGGATGCCTGGATTGTCTTGTCGGAAAGCGCGAAGGCCTCGCCCACCGCCGTGGTTGATGGTGTTCCCCCCGAGAGGCGGTCGTTCTCAACGACGGCCACCGCATCGCAGACAGTGTAGAGCTTTTCCAAGGCCGCGGTGGCAGCTTCCTTCTTTCCCCTTCCCTCAAAGGAAAAGGGCATCCCGACACAGGCGGCCACGGTGATGCCGGCCGATTTCGCAAGAATCGCCAGGGCGGGAAGCAGGAACGATCCCATCTCCCCACCGAGACCCCCGCAAAGGACGACGGTGGCGGCTCCCGCGATGGCCCCGCCGAACTCCCCGTCGATCGCGACGAATCCCTCGCGGGGATCCCCTTCCGGAACGGCGATCCGATCGGTGACAACAGACGCAGTAAGCGACTCGGAATCGTTGTTCACGACCATCAATCCCTTCATGGAGGGGTTCCCGACGGCCAGCAGGTCGAGCACGGTGACGCCGGCATTGCCGACGCCGATGATCAGGCGGCGAGGGACTGCGCTCATCGGGACCTCCTTTTGAAGATTCCTCCAAAGCCCTGCGCGATCCGCTCGAGCATCCCCTCGGGCCTCGTGTCCTTGGTGATCAGGCGGGCATACTTGGTGAGACCGATCGCCGTGGAATACTGCGGATTCTCAAAGGTCTGAAGGGCCCCACTGACATTCCTCGCCGTGCTCACCTGGACAGTCTGGTCGAGCACCTCGGAGGCGAGTCCGGCGATGCCCCGGAGTTTGGCACATCCCCCGGTGATCATGACCCCGGCTCCGAGAAGCCCCAGCAGGTCACTGCCGGCGTTCTCGATGTCCCTGCGGAGAAGCTCGAAGATCTCCCGGACGCGGCAATGGATGATGGTGTCCAGCGACCTGCGGTCGATGTCGCATCCGAGGAACCCCGGGTCGTTTTTCAAGGTAATGACGCCTCCCTCGGAGTTCTCCTGGGGGGTGGCGCTCCCCTCCTGGATCTTGAGCATCTCGGCCCGCGCGATCGGCAACTTAAGGCCGACGGAAATGTCGTTGGTGATGTGATCCCCGCCCAGGGCAAGCACGCCGCTGTGACGGACCGCGCCGTCATGGTAGATCAGGTAATCGGTCGTGCCGCCGCCGATGTCGACGACCAGAACCCCTATGTCCTTCTGATGCTGGGTCACCACGACCTGCGCGCTCGCAAGCGAACTCAGGACGACATCCTCGATCTCAAGGTTCAGCGCCTCGACGCAGCGGAGGTGATTGGTAATCCGCGTCTTGATTCCATGGACGATGTGAAAGTCCGCCTCAAGCTGCATTCCCTCGGACTCGAGGGGGTCGATGACGTTCCGGTTGCCGTCCAGATGGTATGCCTGGAGGATCGTGTGCAGGAAGATGTTCGGTGGTGGGAGCGCGATCTCCTTGGCGTTGGTCTGCACCATGTCGAGATCCGCCTGCTCGATCTGGCGCGGAGCAGGCAGGGTGTGGGTCCCCCTGTTGTTGAAACTCCGGAGATGGGCCCCGGTAATCGCCACCCAGACGTTGCCGATCTCGACGTTGGTCTTTTCCTCGGCATCGACGATCGCCTCGCGGACGCATTCGGTGACCGTCGCCATGTCGACGATCTCCCCCTTGCGAATCCCGCGCGACGGGGTCTCCCCCACGCCGAGGATGCTGATCTGGTCATCAGCCCTACTCTCGGCGACAATGACACAGATCTTGGTCGTGCCGATCTCGAGTCCGACAAAGATCTGTTCGCTGGGCATGGCTTGGAGAAGTGTCAGCGCTGGGCGCTTTTTTTGGAGGAAACTGGGGTGATCTTGGGAGAACGCGACTCCGGGGTCAGGACAAACGTGACGGGCGTGTTGCGCTGGATCATGAGGTTGGCCGTCTCCACCTTTCTCCCGGTCTCCTGACAATGGGCGAGCAGCTTGCGAAGGCGTTCTATCTGGCCGGGAAGGTCCCTGGTGCCGAAGGTGAACCGGGCATTGGAGGCATCGGTCACCACGAACGCATAAGGCTTGCCGGCATCGACCGAGCTGATCCGGAAGCTCTCCCCGGGAATTTCCGACAACGCCTCGGTCAGCGCCACGGCGTCCTTGAAACGTTCCTCCCCGATCCTCTTTCCGGGAGTCGGGTCGGAGAGGGCGATGCCTGTCAGCACGGGAAGGTGAAGAAACTCCTCCGAAAGCCGCTTCGGCTGCATGAGCACCCCCTCGCTGTCGCAGAGGAAACTCTTTCCGGCAACAAAGGTCTCCGGGGCGGAACCATTCGCCTGGTCGGCCTCGCCCGGAACGGAAACCAGAAAGAGGGGGACCCTCCGCTTGATTCCGACCTCGATCGTGTCGGGGAGCCGTCGCTCGATGCTCACCGAACGCACCTCGGGAAGAGCGGAGAGCTTTTTGTTCGCCTCCTCGAGATCCAGCAGGAAGAGATTGGTTTCGGGCTTCAGCCCAGTGAGGGCCACCAACTCCTCCTCGGTCATCACGTCGCTGAGATGCGTGACGAGATGGCGGAGCGAGTACTCCGCGTTCTTGAAGAAGAATTTTTCGCAGGCCATCCTCACGCCGATTGCCGCGATCGCGAGGAAGATCACCAGGGCGGAGACCTTCCAGAGAAGCCCCCCGAGTTTGGCGCGGCGCTGACGTTTAATGCTGGCCGTGCGGACATTCAACTCGAGCAGATGCTGGCGCGTCGAGGAACGTCCGGACTTGCGCCGGTTTCCTGTGGTGCGTCGGGTCTTCATGCTCGGTGGACGGGCGGTTTTGTTCAGACGGTTCGGACGTTCAGTGAGAGTCCCGCTATCCTGCAGCAAAGTTGGGTGAAATCGAGCCCGTAAGCGGCCGCCGCCTTGGGCAGAAGACTGGTCTCCGTCATCCCGGGAATGGTGTTGATCTCGAGGACGGTTGGCCCGCCCTCCCCCAGCAGCACATCGACGCGGCTGTAGACCTTTAGGCCGAGGGCCTTCACCGCCGCCAGCGCCACGGCTTGGACAGCCTCCGTTTCTGCAGGCGTGAGCGGGGCCGGCACCAGATACTCGGTGGCGCCCTTGGTGTACTTGTTGGTGTAGTCGTAGAATCCCGCGAGCGGCCTGATCTCCACCACCGGAAGGACCTCCTCGCCGAGGAGACCGACGGTGAGTTCGCGGCCCTGGACCAGTTCCTCGACAAGCACCTCGTCGCCGTGCAGGAGGCAATCGGCGATGGCCCCATCGATCGCGGCGGCATCATGGATGAGATGCACGCCGACACTCGAACCCTGGCACGGAGCCTTGATCACGATCGGAAGCGGAAGCGTCGGCCGCTCCCCTTTCCTCAGGATTTCGGATCGGGGCGTCGGCACACCGGCGCGCTGCAGGGCCTGCTTGGTGAGGATCTTGTCAAAGGCGATGCGACTCTCCTCCGTCCCCTCCCCCGTGTAGGGGATGCCCCGTACATCGAGCAGGGCCTGAAGTCGGCCATCCTCCCCGAATGTCCCGTGGATGAGGTTGAAGACGAGTTCCGTACCGGCCGGAATTTCGATATCGGTGCCGGTCAACTCAATCTCGGAAACCTCGGCCCCGGCGGCTCTCAGGGCCGAGGCGACGGACGCGCCCGAACGGAGCGAGACATCGCGTTCGGAGCCGGGACCTCCCTTGAGAACAGCCAGTTTGCGGTTACGGGGATCGAACGTCTTGGAATCACTCATGATCATCTTCAGATTTCTTCGTTTCCGGGGTCCTCGCCGATGATGCCGACCTCGGTCTCCAGGTCGATTCCCCGCTCCGAGCGGGCCTTCTCCTTGATCCTCCCGATCAACGAGAGGATCTCCGTCGCGGTCGCGCCGCCGTCATTGACGATGAAATTCGCATGAACCTCGGAGACCCGGGCGCCTCCGACGGCGCTGTTCTTGAGTCCGAGTTCCTCGATCAGCTTCCCTGCGGAGATCCCGCCGGGATTCTTGAAAATGCAACCCGCGCTCGCCGCGATCGGCTGCGTCTCCTTGCGGTGCCTGAACGAGGCGTTGAGCAGGCCGTCGATGGCCTCGGGCACGGAAGGCGACCCCGCCAGCGTGGCCGAGAGGGCGTAATGATCGTGCAGGACGGGAACGTCGCGGTAGCGGATCTCGAGTTCGGCGGGGGTGCGCGAGACGATGTTCCCGTCGCGGTCGGCGAAGCGGATCCTTACCACCTGGTCGAAGGTCTGGATCCCCATCGCCCCGGCATTCATGCGGAGCGCACCCCCCAGATTCCCGGGAATCCCGTCCATCCACTCGAATCCCGTCAGACCCGCGTGGCGTGCCACGGCGGCGAGTTGCTTGAGCTTGATGCCGACACCGACGGTGATCTCGTTCCCTTCGACCGATGACGCGGAGAACGTGCCCCTGCCGAGATGGGCGACCACTCCGGGGAAACCGCCGTCCCGGACGATCAGGTTGGAGCCGCGCCCCATCACCATGAAGGGAATCCCCTCGTCGTGGCAGACACGCACCAGTTCGGCAAATCCCTCCTCCGTCTCCGGCTCGGCCCAGAAGCGGGCTGGCCCTCCGACCCGCATCGTGGTGTGCCTGGAGAGCGGTTCACCGATTCTGATCAGGCCCGGCCCCATCGCCTCGCGTAGCCTCGAACGCAGGGAAAGTTCCGTCGCGAGGAATGTTCCGGCCTCGTGGATGTTCCCGGCTCCGAGCGTCAGGACTAGATCACCCTCCCGCAGTGCCGCGGCTGCGAGTGCGGCGGCGGCTGAGACGGAGGGAGCCTCATGGATGGAGGGGTGCCCCGCCTTCCTGGCCTCCTCCACGATCGTGCCGGAGCCGATCCCTGGGATCGGCGTCTCGCCCGCCGGATAGATCGGCGCGACATGGACCAGATCGGCGTCGCGGAAGGCTCTCCCGAACTCTTCCCTCAGCGCCGCGGTGCGGGAGTAGCGGTGCGGCTGGAAGAGCACGAGCAACCGGCCCTCCCCGGAAATCGTGGCGCGGGCCGTGGCCAGCGTGGCGGCGATCTCGGTGGGGTGATGACCGTAGTCGTCAAAGACCCGAAACTCCGCGTCGCGGTATTTCAGTTCGAAACGACGCTTGGCCCCGCGGAAAGACCCGAGCGCCGAGGCAATCTCGCCGAAGGGAACCCCGAGGTCCGTGGCCAGGGCAATGACGAGGAGGGCGTTGTGGGCGTTGTGGGCGCCGGGAATCCCGAGCGTGACACTCCCGAGAAGGTCGTTACCCCGGAAGACCGCGAAACGCGTCGCTAGATCGGCGCTCTCCAACCCCTCGATCCGGTAGCGGCAGTGCGCCCCGGTGCCGACGGGAACCGCGCGCTCGTGGGAGGAGCAGACACGCGAGGCGCCGGCATCGTCCGACCAGTAATAGACATTCCCGGAAGTCTGAGAGAGGAGCCTCAGGAAGACCGCGTCGATGGCCGCCAGATCGGCGTAATGATCAAGATGCTCCGGCTCGATGTTGAGTACGATGGCGTGGCGTGGATGATAATGCACCAGCGTGCCGTCGCTCTCGTCCCCCTCCGCCACCAGATGCATCCCCTCGGAATCCCAGCGGGCATTCGTGCCGAGGATGGGGATCTCGGCCCCGACATAGTGGGAAGGCTTAAGACCGCCTGCCCGCAGCACATGGGCTGCCATCGCCGAGGTCGTCGTCTTCCCGTGCATCCCGCAGACGACGATCCCCTGCTTCCCCTCCATGATCGCGGCCAATACCTCCGCCCGCCGGGCCATCGGCTTGCCGAGCGATACCGCGGCGTCATAGGCGGGGTTCCCCGGACGGATCGCCGAGGAATAGATGACCAGGTCGGCATCGGCCACCAGCGAAGGCCCGTGCGGCGTCTCGAAGGCGAGCCCCTTCTTTCGCAGGCGCTCCACCTCCTGTGTGTCAGCCTTGTCCGATCCGCTGACGCGGTGCCCCAGTGCCAGGAGAAGAGCGGCGATCCCGCTCATTCCGGAGCCGGCCACGCCGATCAGGTGAATTCTTTTCGGCTCGGTTCCAAGGAGCAGTGGGTAGATCCCGGCGATACCCGCGGGACGGGAGGCGGCGGCCGTGCCGACGCTCATCGGGCGGCCTCCTCGAGCACGGTGGCCACACGCTCCGCTGCCGAACGGGGAAGGACCGAGGCGGCGGCGGCGGCCATCCGTTCCCGGCGACGATCATCCTCGAGCAGGTTCCTGATCAGGAGCGCGAAGGCCTCCGGATCCGCCGTCTTCTCCTCCACCATCTCCGCAGCCCCGGCATCGCGGAATGCCTCGGCGTTGCGGTGCTGGTGCTTGTCGGCGGCAAAGGGGAAGGGGATCAGCACGGAGGGGAGCGCGAACTGGGAGAGTTCCCCCAGACTGGAGGCACCCGCACGCGAGATGACGAGATCGGCCGCCGAGTAGGCCTCCTCCATCCGGTGATGGAAGGCGGCGACATGGGCCTTGATCCCCTCGCGCTGATAGTTGATGGCGGCCAGGCTGTCATCCCGATCCCCGGTGAGATGGATCACCTGGAGGGGATGCCCCGAGGCAGAGCGGAAATCCCGAAGGAAAGGCGCCGCGCGGAAGATGAGCTGGTTGATCCCTGTCGCCCCCTGACTGCCGCCCATCACCAGCAGGGTCGGGGCCTCGGGATCGAGGTCGAAGGAGGAGCGGGCCGCCCCCTTGGGCCGGGGGTTGCCCAGATCCTTGCGGACGGGCGTTCCGGTCACGATGCAGTTCCTGCCGGGAAAGGAGGGTTCGCATGCCTGCAGGCCGAGGAGGACGCTGTCGGTCCAGCGTGCGGCGAGGCGGTTCGCCCGACCGGCGATCGCATTGGACTCGTGCAGGAAGCAGGGAATGCGCGAGAGGCGCGCCGCAAGCAGGGGTGCCGCGGAGGTGAACCCGCCCATGCCGAGGACCGCAACCGGCTTGTAACGCGAATAGAGCTGGCGGCAGACGCTGAAGCTCTCCCAACCGCGTTTCAGGAAACGGGGGAAGGCGGGCGAGAGGATCGCCGGCATGCCGATGGAGGGGAGCTTTTCCCGGCGGAACTCCGGATGATCGCTCAACGCCACCGTGTCGATCTCCTTTTCAGAGACGAGAAGCAGGACCTCGTGCCCGCGTTCGTGGAGCGACTCCGCGACGGCGAGGCCCGGGAAGAGATGCCCCCCGGTGCCGCCGCAGGCGATGACGAATTGTTTGGGTACCGCCATGTCTCGGAAAATCAGATGCGGGGAACGGAACGGCCGGCAAGGATGACCTGTCGGTCTGTGACGGGAGCGACGGGGATGCCGATGCGGTGAATGTTGACGAGGATTCCTACCATGAAGAGGGAGACCGCCAGGTTGCTGCCGCCGTAACTGATGAAAGGCAGTGGCATTCCCTTGTTCGGAAGCAGCGAGGTGGTCATGCCGATATTGACCGCTGCCTGCAGGGAGATCAACAGGAGGATTCCCATGGCGAGAAGTTTTCCAAATCGGTCCTTGGCGTTGGCCGCGATGAGCCCGCCCGAGAGAATGATCATGATGAAGCCGAAGACGACCAGCCAGGTGAACGGCAGACCCAGCTCCTCGCCGATCATCGGGAAAATGAAATCGGTGTGGGCGTAGGGAAGATAGAGCAGTTTCTGACGGCCGTTCCCCAGTCCCAGCCCCTCGTATCCTCCGGAACCGAAGGCGATCAGCGCCTGCCACTGCTGGAGTCCCTTTCCGAGCTTGTCGCCCTCCGGATCGAGGAACGTCGTCATTCTGGCGGCACGCTCCGGTATGAGCATCGCCATCCCCAGCAGGCCCGCGAGTCCCGTCAGGATCGAGCCACCGATGAGCCAGCCGTTCGCCCCCCCGATGAAGCAGACCGCGAGCGTGGTCGCCCCGATCAGCGCGCTCGTCCCGAGATCCACCTCGGCGGCGATGAGCGCCACCAGCATCATCACCACCCCCCCCGGAATCAGAATGCCCTGCGTGATTTTCCGTGCATTGGTGTGCGGTCGGGAGAACCACCAGGCGAGGAAAAACACCGCCGCGATCTTGGCGACCTCGCTCGGTTGGAAGGCGGCGAAGTGAAGATTCAACCACCGCAGGGACCCGTTGATCCTCATCCCGACATGCGGAACGAAGCAGAGTGCGAGCAGCACGGCGGAGATCCCGTAGACATAGGGCCACCAGGATCGCCAGCGCTGGTAATCGACGAGGGCGCCCGTCACGCAGGCACCCGTTCCGATGACGAGCCAGAAACCCTGGCGCTTCACGAAGTAGTAGATGTCCCCGTGACTGTCTTGGGCAAAGGCGCTCGTGCTGAACAGCATCACCACACCGAGGGCGACCAGTCCCACGACCGAGATCAGCAGGAGGTAGATGCCGCTGCGCTGCATGGTTTCTGGTTGGCCCGGAATCGGTTACGGGATTACTTAGCCGCCTTTGCCGCGGAGGCCGGGATCTTCAGCACCTGACCGATCTGGATTTTCTTCGGATCGGTGATGCCGTTGGCCTTCATGAGCTCCTCCTGGGAGATCTTGAATTTCTTGGCGATCTTCCAGGGGTTGTCCCCCTTCACGACGATGTAGTCGGTGGAGGCGCCGCCTGCAACGGGAGCCGATGCGGCATCCGTTACAGCAGGGGCGGAAGCGACGGCCTCGTTTTGCCGGCCCATCACCGCCGAAGCAACGGCGCCCGGTAGCTTGCCGGCACTCTCGGCGACCCTGCCCGCACCCGATGCAACGCTCGTTGCGGCCTGTGCGACGAGTTTTTCAGGCACCTTGAGCACCTGTCCGACCTGCAGGACGGCATTGCTTCCGAGGCTGTTCACCCGCTCGAGATCGGGAATGGCCACCCCAATCGAGGAGGCGATCCTGGTCATCGTGTCGCCGGCACGCACGATATAGGTTTTGGCACCCGTCGCTGGTGCTGGGGCGGCATCGGTCGAGGAGACGGCCGGTTTTTCATCGGGTGCCGTCTGCGCGGCTGCCTTGGAAACCCCGGTCGCTGCAACGCCCACTCCGGCGGCTTTCTGCAGGGTTACCTTGGCGCTCGCCAGTAATCCTTTGCTGATCCCCTCGGACTGGGCAGGTTGCTCGCTCTTCGCATTTGCCAGAGAGGTCGGCTTCGCCGTCTTCGGAGCCTCCGCAACCTTCGCCACCAGTGGGGCCTTCCCGCCCGAGGGAGGCTTCTCACCCGATCCACCGCCCGGGGATGGTTCCTCATTGCGCAGGGATTCCATGGCCGGCCCGGGAGGGTTCGCTGGCGCGGTTTTCGCCGTTTTGATCGCAGGGGCCTTGCCGGCCTTGATCGAGTTGAAGGCATAAAGTCCGCCGACGGCGATCACATGGAGAAGCAGCACCACCAGAAAGGCGTGCGACAGCTTCATGTTCGGCTCGGGACCGTAGTCTTCGTATTCCTCCGAGGGGTTCATGGTTGCCGCTCGTGCGCGGAGCCGACGGGTGCGTTTTGGGGTCATCGGGTTCATGGGATGTGTTGGTTGGCGGTGGTGCTGCGATCTGACGGGCGGATTGGGATTATGGTTGGTCGGGGAGAGCCATCACCAGCGAGCAGAACGCCTCCCCTCGGCGGATGTAGTCACGGAACATGTCGAACGAGGAGGTTCCCGGTGAAAAGAGGACGGTGCTCCCGGGAACTGCCTTGGAGGCGGCGACGCTGACCGCCTCGTCGAGGGTTTCGGCTATCACCGTCGGGACAGGTGCCCAGTCGCGGGCGATCCGATGCCTCATCTCGCCGATGAGCACGGCAAGGGAGACGCGTTCCCTGACAAGCGGACCGATCGGTGCGAATTCAAACCCCTTGTCCTTTCCCCCCGCAATCAGGATCAGCGGCCCCTCCACGGAGAGGATCGCCTGCTCCATGGCGTCGAGATTGGTTGCCTTGGAATCGTTGATCCAACGCACCCCTCCGCGTTCGGCGATGAATTCGCACCTGTGGGCGGGAGGGGCGTAGTCGCCGATCGAAGAGGCCATCCGCCCGAGATCCGCTCCTAGGGCGATTCCCGCGCCGAATGCCGCCATCAGGTTGGCCGCATTGTGCGGCCCCCGGAGCCCCGTTGTCTCGAGATTGAGCAGGAGCTTCCCGCGATGCATGATCATTCGGCCATTTTCCAGGGTAATGTCGGCGTTCGGATCGGTTGTGCTGAAGCTGATCCTTTGAGCCTTGATCCCGGGCCGTTCCTCTCCGGCGAGCACGACGGCCCAATCCTCCTCCGTCTGGTTCATGAAGATCCTCATCTTCGCTTCGCGGTATTCCTTCATCGAGGGATACCTGTCGAGGTGATTGGGACTGAGATTGAGCCAGAGCGCGACCCTGGGGCGGAAGGTTCGGATCGTCTCCAGCTGAAAGGAGCTGACCTCCGCCACGAAGACATCCAGTTTCCCCTCCTCCAGAAGCAGTTCCGACATCGGCGTGCCGATATTCCCGCAGGCGGCGGACCGCAGTCCCGCCCCGCCAAGCATGCGCGCCGTCAACTCCGTGGTGGTCGTCTTGCCATTGGTACCCGTGATCCCGACGACCGGCACCGTTGTGAGCGTGAAGGCCAGTTCCAACTCCCCGATGAGAGGGGTTCCCTTGGAGGTGGCGTTAGTGACCAGCGGAACGGTCTCCTCTATTCCCGGACTCAGGATGGCCAGATCATGGCGGACGGGGTCATGCTCCGCCTGGGCACCCGTGATGACGGTAATCCCCTCCTCACGGAGCTTGCCGGCGCGTTCACTCAGGAGTTCCGAATCTCCGCTGTCGAGCGCTGTCACCTCCGCCCCGCAACGCCGCAGCAGGCGCGCCGCGGCCATGCCGCTGCGTCCCAGGCCGAGGACCACGGTCCTGCGGCCGGCGTAGGGATTGGATTCGGTGATCATGGGGCGGGTGAAAATCAGCGGAGCTTGAGCGTGGCGATCCCTAGCAAGCCGAAGACGATCGCCATGATCCAGAAGCGGACGGTGACCGTGTTCTCCTTCCAACCGGATAGCTCGAAGTGGTGATGCAGGGGCGACATCTTGAAGATCCTCCTGCCGGTCAGCTTGAAACTCGCCACCTGAAGGATCACCGAGAGGGCTTCGGCGACAAAGACGCCTCCGACGACCGCAAGGAGCAGTTCCTGCTTGCAGCAGATCGCAAGCACGCCCAGAAGTCCACCTATCGCAAGCGATCCGGTGTCGCCCATGAAGACTTTCGCGGGATGGCAGTTCCACCAGAGAAATCCGAGCGCCGCACCGGCGAGCGCGAGACTCACGACGGCAAGCTCACCCGAGAAACCGTAGTACGGAATCTGAAGGTAGGCGGCCGTCTTGTAGTTGCCGGCCAGGTAGGTGAAGACCCCGAAGCAGGCGCCCGCCATGACGGTGCAACCCGAGGCCAGTCCATCGAGTCCGTCCGTAAGATTCACCGCATTGGAGGCTCCCACGATGACGATGATGTAGAAGAGGTAAGTCCATCCGCCCAGGTTGATCAGGGGCCCCTTCACAAAGGGAATGTAGAGTTCCTGAGCCTGCTTGGAGAGCGCGGGCGAGGAGAGGAAAAACAGCGTGATGCCAAGCGCTAGCAGGCACTGGAGCGCGAACTTGAGTCGGCTACTGATCCCGTCGGAGCTTTTCTTCGCGACCTTCAGCCAGTCGTCGTAGAAACCGATTCCTCCCAGCACGAGCACGGTGACCAGGCAGATCCAGACAAAGGGATTGTCAGGACGAGCCCAGAGGAGTGTCGAGACGATGACCGCCCCGATGAGCAGGATGCCCCCCATGGTAGGCGTTCCCTTCTTACCACCGTGCAGTTCATTGAGACGGTGAACCTCCTCGGCGCTGCGGATCGGCTGGCCCAGCTTCATCTTCACAAGATGACGGATCAGTTTGTCCCCGAAGAGCAGGCAGAGAAGGAAGGAGGTGAGCCCCGCGCAAAGCGCCCGGAAGGAGATGTACTGGAATACATTCAGCGCTTTGGTCACCGTGAATCCTTGGAGCAGGTCACCAAGTTGGGAGAGGTAGTAGAGCATGAGGAATTCAGTCGAGTTGTTGGAGAATCTGTTCCAGGCGCGCACTCCGGCTTGCCTTCAGCAGGACAAGATCACCCGGTTGGATCATCCCGGAGAGTATTTCCGCGGCCGCCGCATGATCGGCGACAGTCCGGGCATCGTCGTGTCCCGCCGCTTTCGCGGCCTCGGCCATCGCGGAGGCCTCCTCTCCCACACAGATCAGCGTTTGAACGGTCTCGGCGGCCTTCCTTCCCACACGCTCGTATCCGGCCGCGGCATGGGGACCAAGTTCACCCATCCTGCCGAGAACGGCGATTTTCCTGCCGTTGACCGGCACGGCGCCCAGAGTCTCCAGAGCCGCGACCATCGACTCGGGATTGGCGTTGTAGGTGTCGTCGAGGATCGTCGCCCCCTTCCGCGAGAGACGGGTCAGCCTTCCTCCCGTCAGCTCGGTTCTTTCAAGCGCGGCGGCGCAGAGTTCCAAGGGGATTCCGCAGAGCACTCCGGCGGCGACAGCCAGAAGGGCATTGCAGACCATGTGGCGTCCCGGAACGGGGAGGCTTGCCTCCGTACGCCCGAATTCCCCCTCGATGACGAACCGGCTTCCTTCCAGACCTGGCTTGAGATCGACCGCGCGCAGATCACCCTCGCCGATGCCGACCGCCAGGACACGGCCGGCCGTTCTCCCACGCAACTCTGCGGCGAAATCATCATGGGCGGGAATGATTCCGAAACCGGAAGCCGTCACCTTTTCCAGCAGATCGCCCTTCTCGCGGGCAATCTCCTCGCGGCTGCCTAGATGCTCGATGTGGGCGGTGCCGATGCCGGTGATGATCCCGATGTCGGGACGCGCCAGTCCGGCCAGCGGGGAGATCTCCCCGCGGTGATTCATGCCTATTTCCCAGACCGCGGCCTGGTCTTCCCGGTCGGCATCAAGGATCGAGAGGGGAAGACCGATGTGGTTGTTGAGATTCCCCTTGGTGGCCGTGACGCGGAGCATCGAGCGAAGGACGGCGGCCGTCATGTCCTTCACGGAGGTTTTCCCGCTGCTGCCGGTCACCACCACGCTGCGGAGCGTGAGTTGCGAACGCCAGGCAGCCGCCAGAAGAGTCATCCCCGCGAGGGCATCGGGTGTCGTGAGGATTCCGAAGGAGGAGGGGAGTCCCGTCGGCGGCTCGTCGTCGCAGAGAGCCCCGGCCGCACCTTTGGACGCCGCCTCCGCAAGGAAGGCGTTCCCGTCGAAGTTCCCGCCGCGAAGCGCCACGTAGAGATCCCCCGGGCGGATTTCGCGAGTGTCCTTGCAGACGCGAAGAGCCTGCTCCGAGGGGTCGCCCGACATCAGCGTGGCGCCGCTCATTTCAGCGATCCTGGAAAGGGTGATTGGATTCATCTCAGCGGATTTCTAGGTGGTCCTTGCGGGCCATCTCACGTGCGGTGACCTTCACGTCGTCGAAGGGATGCCTTCCGGTCGCGGTCTCCTGGTAGTTCTCGTGACCTTTTCCCGCCACGAGGATGAAATCCCCGGGACCCGCCAGTTCCACGGCGCGCCTGATCGCGCTCTCGCGGTCGACGTAGATCTCGTGCGCCGACCCGCGCAGTCCTTTTTCCGTTTCACGGAGAATCGCCATCGGATCCTCGCTGCGCGGATTGTCGGAGGTGACGATCACCTTGTCGGAATTCTGCTCCGCGGCGGCCGCCATGAGGGGGCGCTTCGAGTGATCCCGGTCACCGCCGCAACCGAAAACGGTGATGATCCTTGCCGGTGCGAGTTGCCGGAGTGAACGGAGCACATTCTCGAGGGCATCGGGCGTGTGCGCGTAGTCGACGAAGGCCTGGAAGTTCCTTTTTCCGGGAACGCGTTCGAGGCGCCCGGGAACCTGCGGGATCGTCGCTGCCGCCGCGATCGCGCGCCGCAACTCCACCCCCATGGAGGAGACGGCGGCCAGCGCGGCAACCGTATTGTAGACATTGAACAGGCCGATGAGCGGCGTCCTAACCAGATAGCTTCTCCCCTTTGCATCAAGCCGGAACGTCGTTCCTGTCGCCGCATGCCGGATATTGCTTGCCCGGAATGAGCAGTTGCTTCCCTGCCCGTAGGTGATGACGGGCACCGAGGAGCCGATCCTGTCGAGTAGACGCCTCCCGTAGCGGTCGTCGGAATTCACGATTGCCCGGCCTTTTTTCCCTGTCTGCGCCGCCAGCATCGAGAAGAGGCGTGCCTTCGCATCGAAGTACTCATCCATCGTCCCGTGATAGTCGAGATGATCCTGGGTGAGGTTGGTGAAGATCGCGGCGTCGAATTCGACCACCCTCACCCGGTTCTGCACAAGGGCATGGCTGGAGACCTCCAGGGAGGCCGCCTTGAACCCGCCGTCCCTCATCACGGCGAGCATCCGCTGCAAGTCGATCGACTCGGGAGTCGTCCGCGACGCGGGCTCGACCACTCCGGGGAGGACATACTCGATCGTTCCCACAAGCCCGCAGGCACGGCCCGCCGCATCGCAGAGATGTCGGATGATCCAGGCGGTGGTGGTCTTCCCGTTGGTCCCGGTGACACCTGCCACAGCGAGCGAGGAGGAGGGATTCCCGTGGAATGCGGCGGCCAGATCGGCCATGGCCGCCCGTGCGGAGGAAACCCTCACCACGGGCAGTCCGGAGCCCGAGACATCCTCCTCAGAGACCACGGCAAGGGCACCGCGACGTTCCGCCTCCGCTGTGAACCGTGTTCCGTTTTCCTTTGTGCCGGGAAGCGCGAAGAAAAGCTCCCCCGGTTGCACGGAACGCGAATCGCACGAGATGCCCGTGACGGTACCGGCCGGCTTTCCGCTCACGGAAACGACCTCCGTATTCCGGATCAGGGAGTCGAAGGAGTGTCCGGAAATATCGATGGCGTTCTTCATGGCTTTTCCGGGGAGAGGGCTGACTGGGCGACGCTCGTACCCGAGCTCAAAAGGTCGAGATAACGCGCAGCCCTTCCGCAGATCTTGGAGAAGACGGGGGCGGCAACAAGGCCGCCGTAGTTTGCCGAGGCCCCGATCGAGGCATCATCCACGATCACCAGTCCCATGAGGCGGGGATTCTCCAAAGGCATGTATCCGGCAAAGGAAACGATGAAGCGTCCGTCGAGATAACCGCCCCGGGGGCTTATCTTCTGGGCGGTGCCGGTCTTTCCGGCCACGGTGAAGCCTTCAACGCGCGCAAGCGGCGCGGTTCCCTGCTGGCTGACTACCTTTTCCAGCGCGCTGCTGACGAATTCGGACGTCTTCCCGGAAACAACCTCTCGGACCGGCTCAGTTTCGCGGACCTCGCTCCCCTCCCCCTTGCTCAGCACGAGGCGTGGTTTCATGAGTTTTCCGCCGTTGGCGATCACCGACATTCCCATGACCATCTGGATCGGCGTCACGGCGACCGACTGGCCGTAGGCCATGCGTGTCTTGGTGAGCATGTCCCAGCGGTGCGGCGGTTGCACAAGCCCCGTGATCTCCCCGTGCAGCGGGATCCCGGTCTTTTCGCCGAACCCGAATCGGCGGACATACCCGTAGTAATCGGCATCCTTCATCCGGAGCGACATCTTCGCGGAGCCGATGTTGGAGGAATACTGGAGGATCTCGGCCACGCTCATGTCCCCGGCCTTGTGGTGGTCCTTGATCGTCTTCCCGCCGTACTGGAAGAGCCCGTTCTCACAGTAGATGCGGCTCTTTTCATCCACGATCTTCTCGTTCAGGGCCGCCGCCGCCACCACGATCTTGAAGGTGGATCCCGGCTCGTACATGTCGGTGATCGCACGGTTGCGCATCTGCTCGGGCCTGGCCTCGTTGAACTTGTTCGGGTCGAAATTCGGCCTGCAGACCATCGCGAGGATCTCGCCGGTCGCCGGATCCGCCAGGATCGCCGTCGCCGAGACGGGACGGAGTTCCTTGTAGGCCACGTCGATCTCATGCTCGACGATCGCCTGCAACCCCATGTCGATCGTCAGTCGGATGTCGGATCCATGCTCGGGAAGCTGCTCCTGTCCCCGGTAGACGACGATCTCGCGCCCCTTGCGGTCATGCTCGATGAGACGGAAGCCCTCGTGACCCGCCAGTTCGGTATCGAACACCTTCTCGATCCCGTCGATCCCTTTCCCCGAGCGGTCCGCAAATCCAAGGATGTGGCAGAGCATCTCGCCGTTGGGATAGCTGCGGATGGATCCCTCCTCGAGATAGAGCCCGCGAAGCTTCGCCTGTTCCATCGCCCGGATCATGTCCTGAGCCTTCTCCTCGCTGACCTCCTTGCGGATCACGACATAGGGATCCTTCGTGGAGAATTTCTCCTCAAGCTCATTTTCCGACATCCCGAGGAAGGGGGCGGCCACCTTGGCAAGGGCCTTCGGATCCTTGATGTGCGTGCCGTCCGCGGTCACCGTGCGGACTGGGATGTTCACGGCAAGTTCCTCGCCGTTGCGGTCCAGGATCCTTCCGCGGCGTGCCGTGATGACTTTCCGGATGGAATGCTTCTCAGCCGCTATTTCCGAGAAATGATCGTGCTGAAGCACCTGAAGATTGATCAGCCTCCAGGCGAATCCCGTGAAGATCAGGACCAGCAGGATGCAGACGAAAAAGATGCGGCGGGAGACCCCATTCACCGTTTCAGAATGCGCTGGGGAACCCCGGGTCCGAACCTTGTGTCCGAATCGCGCGAGGCCGTGCGCAGTACCCCGTCAGCTTCCGCAGTGGCGGGAGGCGTCACACGGGCGATCGCCGTGTCGCGGATCGCCTCCAACCGGATATACCCGTCGTCAAGACGGCGTTGCAGCGCGCCCCGCGATGTCATCGCCGTGATCCTGGCCTGGAGCGCCGCGGTCTTGGCCTCCGTCTCGCGGATTTCCGCCTCCAGATTCCGGGACTGGTTGCCGACGGCGTGCTGTTGGTTTTTCAGGTAGACGAAAAAGAGTCCGGCCAGTCCGAGAAAGCAGACGAGCATGATGAGGCGAGCGAGGAAATCGACCTCGATCGCATTGGTGGCGCGGCGGCGGTTCCCCTTCATCGCGCACCTCCTTTCAGGGTATCAGGGAGCTGGCAACGGCGCTCCACGACCCGGAGACGGGCGCTGCGGGAGCGGGGATTGGCCGCCAACTCGGCGGGAGAAGCCGTGACCGAACGGGGTGTCACGGCATCGAAGAGTCGATCGGGATTCGGGCGCGGCGCCGGCCAGGTCGGATCGTCGACTTCGGCCACCGAATGGCGGCGGAAGAAATGCTTCACGATCCGGTCCTCAAGGGAATGGAAAGTGATCACGGCCAGGCGCCCGCCGGGAGCGAGCAGCGAGGCAAAGGCGGGTAGCGCCCGCTCGAGCGAGCCGATCTCGTCATTGACCGCTATCCGCAGGGCCTGGAAGACTCTGGTGGCGGGATGACGCGGTCCGCTGCGGCCGGCGGCAATGAGCCCGGCCAACTCCGAGGTGGTCTCGAAAGGCTTCTTCTCGCGGGCGCGGACAATGCGGGCGGCGAACTGGATGGCGCGCGGTTCATCCCCGTATTCACGGAAGATCCGGGCCAGCTCGGCAGCCGGGAGCGTGTTGACCAGATCCGCCGCCGTGGCACCGCTTCTTCCCATCCTCATGTCGAGTGGTCCCTCACGCTGAAAGGAAAACCCGCGCTCCGCGGTGTCGAGCTGATGGGAGGAAACACCGAGATCGAGCAGGATCCCGTCAACCCGGGAAATGCCCATCGCGGCAAGGGAGGCCGGCGCCTCCGCGTAATTCCCCTCGAGGGCCGCGAACGATTCCCCGTGCGGGGCCAGCAGGGCACGCGCATGGGCGAGCGCCTCGGGATCACGGTCGAAAGCGATAACCCGCGCCCCGCCCTTCAGCAGCAAGCCGCTGTGGCCTCCCCCCCCCAGGGTCCCATCGATGATGGTACGGCCGGGAGCGGGGCGCAGGAATTCGACGACCTCCCCGGCCAGGACTGACTCGTGGCGGAAGGAGGTGCTCATGGAAATCGGGAAGGAAGGGAATGTCGGGGTGCCTAGGTCGTGATGGGCCCGGAGGAATCTATTGCGTCGGCGGTTGAGTTGAAGGCGTGTCATCGCGTCACGGCATCGTTAGAGACCGATCATGTCGGCGACCTTGCGGTAGGAATCCGACTCGGCGGCGCTGACCGCGGCCCAGCGTTTGGCATTCCATATCTCAAAACGGCTGCGTCCACCCACCAGGATGACATCATCCTCGAGCTTGAGGGCCCCGCACTGCTCCTCGGGGAGAAGCACGCGCCCATTGCTGTCGGCGCCGACCGCCCTGGCCTGGCTGTAGAATTGACGGATCGCCTTGCGCTGCATGTCCAAGGGAATGCCGCTCTGCTTGATGCTGGTCTCGATCGAGTCGAACTCCTCGGGCGGCATCACCATGAGGAAATCACCCGAGGGATGGGGGATGGCGTGGAACTCGTCCGGCCCGCCGTTCAACCACGCCGCCGGAATCGTGACACGATTCTTCGCATCCATGGACCTCTCGAAAGTCCCGGCGTAGCTGATCGGTTTCTGGGTGGTTTTGGACATGGTTCAAGCAGTGGGAAGAAAAGCCACTTTTCTCCACTACGCCCCACTTTTTCCCACCAAACTAAAAAAGGGTCAACACCAAAAAGGAGAAAGTTTCGTGTTTTTTTCTCTCACCCGACCCCGACCCGGATTTCATGCGGGAGAAATTGGCCTGCAAATCTTGAAAAACGCTTCCTGAAAAATCCTGTCACAGTTGATGTTTGTGCAGTAAATCCGCCCGTTTTTTGAACGGATCGAATCCTAACTTCAAAAAATTCCCCTGAGTTTTTTCCCAACTTGTTCACAGACCACCGACCACCCCCCAAATCCCTTCAAAGCACACAGAAATTTTCAGGGCGCACCAAGGCGTGGGCAGGCGATCATCATGGATCCCCGTGGGACATTCCCGCTTGCAGAGGCAACCGGGGATCTCTTCCTAAAAGCCCAACAGCTCTTCAGTCAAAGGATGAATTATGAAGGATGAGGGATGAAAGGGAATCCTCCCGATCGGAACCTTCCGCCTTCAAGTTTCAGGTTTCCGCCTTTCGCCTTTCGCCTCAGCTTTTCCTCGCCGCCCACCACTCCTTGAACTGTACGAGGGCGCGACTGCGGTGGCTCATGGTGTGCTTCACCTCGCTGGAGAGCTCTCCGAATGTCTCGGCGTATCCCAAGGGCATGAAGATCGGGTCGTAGCCGAAGCCCCCCTCACCCCTCACCTCGGTGGCAAGAATCCCCTCCACGGTTCCATCAAAGACCGCCAGGGTGACACCGTTCTCGGCGACAGCCAGGACACAACGGAAGCGTGCCGTGCGCTGCTCATGGGGCACTCCCGACATCCTCTCAAGGACCAGTGAGGTGTTGGCCTCGTCGATGCATCCGGGACCCGCATACCGAGCAGAATAGACCCCCGGCTGCTTGCCAAGTGCATCGACTTCTAGTCCGGAGTCATCAGCCAGAACAATGCCCCTCACATGAAGGGAAATCCCCTCGGCCTTGAGCTTGGAATTCTCCTCGAAAGTGGTTCCCGTCTCCTCGATCTCTGGCAGATTCGCCGCCTCGGCGGCATCGGTGACAAGCACCCCCTCCCCCAGCATGGTCTGGATTTCGCGGGTCTTGTGCCTGTTGCGGGTGGCTAGCAGAAGCTTAGGGAGCTTGGCGGGAGCGGTGTTTTCGGTTTCCATGGATAACTTACCAGTTCGAACGAGATGTCCCTTACCCGCAAGCACTATCCTTTTCCTGAATTCGAGCCCCGCTGGCAGAAGCATTGGCTCGAGACAAATGCCTTCCGCGCCGCCAATCCCGGCGACCCCGGGTTCGACCCCAAGGCGAAAAAGTTCTACGTGCTCGACATGTTCCCATACCCGAGCGGCGACGGACTCCATGTCGGCCATGTCGAGGGATACACAGCCACGGACATCCTGGCCCGTTATCACCGGCTCAAGGGGGATAATGTCCTCCACCCGATGGGATGGGACGCCTTCGGCCTGCCGGCCGAGCAGTACGCGATCAAGACCGGCCAGCATCCGCGCGTCACCACCCAACGGAACATCGACAACTTCCGCACCCAGCTCCAGTCGATCGGATTCAGCTACGACTGGTCGCGCGAGATCAGCACGACCGATCCCGACTACTTCCGCTGGACCCAGTGGATCTTCCTCCAACTCTACGGCGCCTGGGTGAATCCGGCGACCAACAAGGCGGAACCGATCGCCACCTACAAGGGAAACGACCCCGACAGCGTCAGGCTCGCCTTTGTTTCGGAGGTGCCGGTGAACTGGTGCCCCGGACTGGGAACCGTGCTGGCCAACGAAGAGGTCGTCGACGGCAAGAGCGAGGTGGGAGGCTTCCCCGTGGAGCGCAGACCGATGCGCCAGTGGATGCTTCGCATCACCGCCTACACGGAGCGACTGATCGCCGATCTCGACGGCCTGGACTGGCCCGACTCGATCAAACTGCTCCAGCGTAACTGGATCGGCCGCAGCGAGGGTGCCGAGGTGCGCTTCGGCCTCGAAGGATTCGAGGAGACCGTCACGGTCTTCACCACCCGACCCGACACCCTCTTTGGCGCCACCTACCTGGTGCTGGCACCCGAGCATGAGCTTGTGGAAAAGATCACCTCGGCCACCCGGCGCGAAGCGGTCGAGGCCTACAGGAAGGAATGCAACTCCAAGAGCGATCTGGAGCGCACCGATCTGGCGAAAACCAAGAGCGGCGTGCCGCTCGGCATCTCCGCGATCAATCCGGTCAACGGCGAGAAGATCCCGGTCTGGATCGCCGACTATGTCCTGACCGGCTACGGTACCGGGGCCATCATGGCGGTTCCCGCCCACGATGAGCGGGACCATGAGTTCGCGACGGCCTTCAACCTGCCGATCCGCGAGGTCGTCCGTCCCGATGAACCCCAAAGCGAAAAGGATCAGGGATGTTTTAGCGGCGAAGGCACCGCGATCAACTCCCCCGCCATCGAAGGACTCCGCACGCCCGAGGCGAAGCACAAGATGATCGCCTGGCTTGAGGAGAAAGGCTTCGGCCGCGGAACCATCACCTACAAACTCCGCGACTGGCTCTTCTCGCGCCAGCGTTACTGGGGCGAACCCTTCCCCATCATCTGGGAGAACGGCGCCCACCGCCCCCTCCCGGAAAACGAACTCCCGGTGGAGCCTCCCGCGATGGAGGACTTCAAGCCGACCGGCACGGCCGAGCCACCCCTTTCCAAGGCGACCGAGTGGGTCCGCTATTCCGAGACTGCCAGACGCGAGCTCAACACGATGCCGCAATGGGCCGGATCCTGCTGGTACTACCTGCGCTTCTGCGACCCGAAGAACAGCGGGCGCTTCATCGGCAAGGAGGCCGAGCAATACTGGATGGGTGATGCGGGAAAACCGGGCGGGGTCGATCTCTATGTCGGGGGCACCGAACACGCCGTGCTCCACCTCCTCTATGCTCGCTTCTGGCACAAGGTTCTCTTCGATCTCGGCCACCTCACCACACCCGAGCCGTTCCAGCGCCTGGTGAACCAAGGCCTCATCCTGGGGGATGACGGGGTGAAGATGTCCAAGAGCCGCGGCAACGTGGTCAATCCTGATTCCGTGATTGCCGAGTACGGAGCCGACTCCCTGCGTCTCTACGAGATGTTCATGGGCCCGCTAGAGCACGGAAAGCCCTGGAGCATGACCGGCGTGGAGGGGGTCTACCGCTTCCTGGCCCGCGTCTGGCGCATGGCCATGAACGAGGATCAGGAAGGGAACTGGATCCTCTCCGGTGACCTTGCGGAGCAGGAGTTGACCAACACCCAGCGCAGGGTGGTGCACGCGACCATCAAGAAGGTGACCGAGGATATCGAGGCGCTCAGTTTCAACACGGCGATCTCCCAGATGATGATCTTCACGAACGAGTTCACCTCGGCTAAGCCACGTCCCGTGGAGGCGCTCCGTCTCTTCCTGCCACTGCTCAGTCCCTTCGCCCCGCACTTGGTCGAGGAACTATGGATGCACCTCGGCAGGAAGTTCACGGGATTCGAGGGGCTTGCCTCGCAGGCCAAGTGGCCCGCCTGGAACGACGAATATCTCGTCGTCGATGAGATCTCCTATGCGGTCCAGATCAATGGAAAGGTTCGCGGACACCTCACCGTGCCCGCATCCTCCGACAAGGAAAGCGTGGAGAAGGCCGCCTTCGCCGATCCCGCCCTGGCCCCTCATCTCGAGGGCAAGGAGGTGAAGAAAGTGATTGTCGTTCCCGGCCGTCTTGTGAACATCGTCGTTGCAGGCTAATTCCTCTTCCTTCCAATGAAACATCTCCCTCTTCTCGCAACCCTCGCGCTTCTCGCATTTCCGACATTCCTGCAGGCTCAGGTGGATTCACCGCTTGAAGGGCAGATGAAGATCCTCGCCCGCGGGATGCGACAACTCGCCCAGCAGGTGGCCGATCCCGCCAAGCAGCAGGAGAACATCCTCCTTCTCGAAGCCCTGAAGAAAGCGGTGACAGATTCCAAAACCCTCGAACCGCGGAAGACCGCCTCCATACCCGCCGACAAGCGTGAAAACTTCCTGTCCGACTACAGGCAAGAACTCGATGAACTCTCAGTCGCGTTCGATCAGGTCGAAGAGGCCGTGAAAGCAGGTCAGTACGACAAGGCCAAGTCTCTGCTAGCCAACGTGAACTCGATCAAGAAAGAGGGTCATGGGAAGTTCAAGGCAGATTGAGATGTCGGGAAATTAGGCTGAAGGCTGAAGGCTGTTAGGGTAGAAAATTTGGCTCTTTGCGATTGGGAGTGCGGAAATGTTCCGGAAAATATTCGGAAAGAGTTTCACGCAAAGGACGCAACGATCGCAAAGAGGGGTTACACGACGCTCTGTTTTTACTGGCAGTGTCGTTTTTGAGAATTTGCCAAAAAACTATTCTTACCCTCCTCCATTTCATCGAGCGCTACTCTTTGATCCTACCTTGGCGACCTTTGCGCCCGTTGCGTGAAAAGAGCATCTTGCAATCAACCCACTGCAAACAGTGAGGTGCCGAAATTTCAAACTGGAAAACAGGAACTCGGGAGGGAATCAAAGCCCCTGTTTTCCTGATTTCCGATGATCAAGCTTCAACCCTTCAGGATACTCCGGAGATCGGCGGGCATGCGTCCCTCATAGAGGGCGCGTCCTATGATGGCTCCGTGGATGCCGGGAACGGTCGCAAGTTGACGGATATCCTCGGGACCGGAGACGCCGCCGCTGGCGATCAGGTCGCACGGAACCGCAGCAGCCATCTCGCGCATGGCGGCAAGGTTTGGCCCCTGAAGCATCCCGTCGGTCGCGATATCGGTGTAGATAATCGTGCGGATCCCGGCATTCACCGCCTCGCGGGCAAGATCGAGCGCCGAGAGTTCCATGGTCTCGACCCATCCCTTCACGGCCACCTTGCCCTCCTTGGCATCGATGCCAACGGCAAGACGGGAGGGACCGAAGGCTCCCGCCGCCTCGGCAAGGAATCCGGGTTCGGCCGCCTTGGTGCCGATGATCACCCGATGAACCCCGGTGGAGAGGCCGGCCTCGATTGATCCGGAGTCGCGCATCCCGCCACCCAGTTCGCACGGAACCGAGACAGCTTTGGTGATCGCGCGGATGACATCGAGGTTGCGGCTTTTTCCCTCGAAGGCCGCATCCAGATCGACGAGATGAATCCAGTCGGCGCCGGCAGCCTCCCATTGAAGGGCCATCGCCACGGGATCATTGCTGTAGACGGTTTTCTTGGCGGCCAGTCCCCGCTCGAGGCGGACGACCTGACCATCCATGAGATCAATGGCGGGATAGAGCAACATGGTGGGAAATAAAAAGTGAAAGGTGAAAGGTAAAAGGCTGACTACAGGGATGTAATGAAGTTCCGGAGCATGGAGAGACCTAGTGCCTGGCTCTTCTCGGGGTGGAACTGGACGGCGCTCAGGTTTCCACGGCTGACGCTGGATGCGAACTCGACACCATAATCGCAGGTCGAGGTGATCACCGAGGCATCTTCGGGCACCGGGTAGTAGGAGTGGACAAAATAGAAGTCGGGGTTCTCTCCAAGCCCTTTCATCAGCCGATCCGAGGGGGCGGTGATATGAAGTTGGTTCCAACCCATGTGGGGGATCTTGAGTCCGGCGGCCTTCGGAAAATGGATAACCTTGCCCTTGAGGGCACCAAGCCCCTCCACTCCGGGAGATTCTTCGCTCGACTGGAAGAGCAGTTGGTATCCTAGGCAGATCCCGAGGTAGGGGCGGTCCGCCACGAGCCATTCGCGGAGAAAATCCCAGAGCCCGACCTCACGCAACTGGCGGGCGCAGTCGCCGAAGGACCCGACGCCGGGAACGACAAGCGCATCGCACTTGGCCGCCTCGTCGGGACTATGCACAAGAACGCATGTTCCGCCGGCATGCTCGAGGGCACGCCGGACGCTACGAAGGTTTCCGCTGCCGTAATCGACAAGTCCGAGGAGCGGAGAGGAACTCACAGCACTCCCTTGGTGCTGGGGATTCCCTTCACGCGCTCATCGCGGGAGACAGCTACATCAAGGGCGCGTCCGAGCGCCTTGAAGATCGCCTCGGCCATGTGATGGGCATCCCTGCCCGCCAGAATGGAGACATGCAGGGTAAGCCCTGCCTGGACAGCGACGGCACGCAGGAACTCCTCCACGAGCTGGAAGGGGAAGAGTCCGATCGCCTCGACGCCGCGGGGAGCCTCGTAAGCCAGGAAGGGGCGGCCGCTGCAATCGACGACGACCCGAGCCAGAGCCTCATCCATCGGGACATAGGCATGGCCGTAACGGCGGATTCCCGCCTTGTCACCAAGTGCCTTGGCAAGAGCCTGCCCCAAGGTGATACCGACATCCTCCACCGTATGGTGGTAATCGACCTCGATATCCCCTTTGGCAAGCACCGTCAGGTCGAGCAGACCATGGCGGGCAAAGAGCGTGAGCATGTGGTCAAAAAACGGGATGCCCGTGCGAATGTCAGGGGTTCCCGCCCCATCCAGGGAGAGGGTCAGCTTGATGTCGGTCTCGCCGGTCTTGCGATCGACTGTGGCGGTGCGGGCGGGCGGCGTCATGGTTTTGAAGAGGATGGTGATGGAGTTGGAACCTGTTTCTTGGCGGTCTCCGCTTGGGCCTTGAGCGATAGATCCACCTGCTCCTTGAGTTTGGCGTTCTCTATGTTGGCAGGCCAGAGTTTTTGGGAAAGCGTCAGCTGTTCCTGGGCTTCCTTAGGTTTACCCTCGGCCAGAAGGCGAGAGGCTTCCTTGGATGCCGCGATCCCCTCCCTCATGGGTGTTTTCTGTAGTTGGATGAGACGAGTCTTTTCGGCGGTGACCAATTCCTGAAGAGCGTCCAGCGCTTCCCTGTTGTTCTGGAACACCGGAAAAAATTTCGACCCATCGGCCGACGCCACAGCTATCGCCTTCTTGGCGAGAGCCGCATCCTTTTCCACGGCATCCTTGAGTTCCTTGGCCTGATCGGCCCGCGCATTGGCCAGGGTTTTCTGACGGCGTTTTTCGAAAATGTCGAAGTTTGCGTTGGCCTGGCCGATCCTCCCCTGAAGCAAATTGATCTCATTCAACGCGGCATCAACGGCATCGGGAATCACATCCGAAGCGGGATATTTCTTTTCAAGCAGTTCATAGGACTTCAATGCACCTACCAGATCCCTGGCCTGCATTTGGTCCTTCATCTCGGCAAATTGGATTTTCGCCCCAAACTGATAGGGATCCTCCTCGATCTTGGCGGCCTCGATCCAGGTGCCGTCGATCCGCCGATCCCCCTGTCGCAGTCGCGCACGCTCGGCCTCGAGGGAACGAAGATCCTCTCGTAGTTCCGTGAGATGGCGGGAATAGGGATACTGTTTGAGGTATTCGGGGATTTTCTTCTCGATCAACTGGTCATGGAAGGAGGTGTCGAGAACCCTCTGCGGTGTCGCCAGACTCCCGAGATCCTGGAAGGCCTTTTCATCGGGAGGTGTCACCGAGATTGTCGTGATCTCATCCTTCGCAACGAGTTTCTGGTCCTTGATCGTCGCGGTGACAAAATACTCGATGAGCACCCCGTCGGGGCCGTCATTGATAACATCCCCGTTCAGGACCTTACCATCCTTCAGGCTGATGCTGTCCGCCATCACCGAGAGAACCGGGCAGAGTAGGAGCGCCGGCAGCAATGTCATTCCAACTTTCATGAATCGTAAAAATTATCCATTTCGGGGGATATTGCCACCCTGTGATTTTATTTTTTTTGGCAACATGGTGAAACAACTCCTGACCCGATCAGGTAGCGTATCCATCCCCTGCCGCCAAGTTATTCAAGCGATGATCAATCGATGAATCGCTTCTCAATGCCCTCGTAGGCGTCGATCCGGCGGTCTCGCAGGAAGGGCCAGTGTGTACGCTGAGTGTCCATGAAGCGGCGGTCGAGGTCGACGACAAGGACCGTCTCCTTGTCGGCCGGAGCCTCCGCGATGATCATCCCGTTGGGAGCAGCAACGAAAGTGCCACCCCAGAACTCAAGCCCGTCGCCACCCGCGGGTGCCTCGTGCCCAATGCGGTTCACCCCGCAGACATAGCAACCGTTGGCGAGCGCATGGGCCCGCTGGGCGAGTTGCCAGGCAACTTTCTGGTTCTCTCCATACTGTTTTTTCTCAGAGGGATGCCAACCGATCGCCGTGGGGTAGAAGAGCACCTCGGAACCCTGAAGCGCCGTGAGGCGAGCCGCCTCCGGATACCACTGATCCCAGCAGATGAGCACGCCGAGATCGCCCACACTGGTCTTCCAGTTGCGAAAACCGAGGTCGCCCGGCGTGAAGTAGAACTTCTCGTAGAAGAGAGGGTCGTCCGGGATGTGCATCTTGCGGTACTTGCCCAGGTAGGTTCCGTCCGACTCGATGACCGCAGTGGTGTTGTGATAGAGGCCGGGAGCCCGTCGCTCGAAGAGCGAGGCGATGATAACTACACCAAGCTCCTTCGCCAGCTTGCCGAGGGACTTCGTGGTCGGTCCGGGAATCGGCTCCGCCAGCTTGAAGTATCCGTGATCCTCGCTCTGGCAGAAATATTGGCTGAGGAAAAGTTCGGGAAGGCAGACAACCGTCGCTTTCTTCTTAGCCGCCTCCCGGATCAGGCGCTCTGCGGTGATCAGGTTCTCAGCGGCCGATGAGACACAACGCATCTGAACGAGGCCTACGCGCAGGATGTCGCTACCGGAAGTGGAAGCGTTGGAGGCTTTCCATTTTACCTTGGAAGAGGATTTAAGAACCGATTTCAACGACTTGGGTGTTTTGGCTTTCTTTGGCACCTCTCCCTGCTACCCAATAGAAGCCCTATGAAAAAGACACTTTTCGCCCTTTCCGCAACTCTCTCCATGGCCCCCGGTATTTCCGGAGCCGCAAACCCCGCCGACGCCCCCAAGGATATCCGCATCGTCCTGAAGACATCCAAGGGTGACATCCACGCCACGCTCTTCGCCACCAAGGCCCCAATCACTGTCGCCAACTTCCTCAATCTCTCCCGCCGAGGCTTCTACGATGGCGTCACCTTTCACCGCGTCATCCCCGACTTCATGATCCAGGGCGGCGATCCCACCGGCACCGGTATGGGCGGCCCCGGCTACAAGTTCGCCGACGAATTCGCCCCCGGCCTCAAGCACGACCGCCCCGGTCTCTTCTCCATGGCCAACGCGGGCCCCGGCACCAACGGCAGCCAGTTCTTCGTGACCCATGTCCCGACTCCCTGGCTCGACGGCAAGCATGCCATCTTCGGCGCCGTTGACAGCGCGAAGGATCAGGACATCGTCAACGCCATCAGGCAGGGTGACAAGATCACCGGCGTCGAGATTGTCGACTCCCCCGAAACCCTATTCGCCGCCCAATCCGCTCAGATCGCCGCCTGGAACAAAGTCCTCGGGAAGTAAGCGCAATAGGCTGAAGACTGAAGTCTTTTAGACTGTTAGAAATTCAAAGAAAGGGCGTTGGCTGAATGGCCAACGCCCTTTCTTTTTCAGAGTAAAACCCAGGAAGAATTTGGGAGGCAGGGCCATTTGAAGTTTATTTCAAGTATCAGCTTTTCAGGGTTTCAGATTTCAGCTTTTTTAATTCCCCTTCCCCCTCCGACTATTTCTTTCCCGGAATGTTCTGAGGAAGCCACTGCAGCCAGTCTTTTCTGGGAGCATCATAGAGATCGTAGAGGTGCCCCTCCTTGATGCCACCGCCCGCGGCGGCACCCTCCGGGGTGGCGAACTCGATGCCGCCGAGAGCCCGTGACTCGAGGGCCGAAGCCTGGACATTGAGCTGGATCAGACCGCCGGAGATCCTCACCCCGCCCGCGTTCCAGAAGCGGGTGTTCTCACGGAGCAGGGAAGCGTACTCGCGCTTGATGGATGCGGTCAGGTTGACCCCTCCGCCCCCCTTGGCCAGTTCCTTGCGGGTGATCTTGCCCACGCGCACACCTCGGTACAGGACGGGAGTCCCTGCGCTGATCTTGGTGGCCGGTGAGCGGAGCGTCACCTCAAAGCCCCCCTGCTCATATTCGATCATGTCGGCATCCTCCTGGTTCGTTCCAGCAAAGCGGTCGGCCACCGCCCCTCCCGGACCCGGAATGCAGTCGATGTAGATGCCGCTGACGATGGTCTCCAGACCGCTCACCTTCTGAAGTTCAAACAGGGGCTTGATGAGGGAAAAGACCGATCCCTTGCGGCGCAACGACTCATACCCGGCCTGCAGTCTGGCGGTGACGAGCACTTTTCCCTGGGAAGCGGTCACCTTCTCCACCAGTCCGACCGGCACCCCGAGGTAACGGAGTTGGGTCATCCCTTCGCGGATCCCTTGGGCATTTTTGAACTCGAGGACAAAGGGATCAGAAACGGCGAGAGCGGACTCCTTGTTGGCCAAGAGCGCGAACTGGCATCCCTCGGCCACGGGAGCGCCATGATCCGCTTCAAAATAATCCACGGCGATTCCGCCCAGCAGGAAGTTCTTCAACGAATCGACATCGATCTCGAAGATCCCTGATCCCATCTTCATTGTGAACGGGGGGAGGATCCAGAAGCGGGCATTCGAGCGGATGAGTGCGGCGTAGCGTTTCGCCACGGAGACGTCCAGATACGGGATTCCCTGCTCGTCGATCCCTTTCTTGCGGACGGCCCCCACGGTGATGCCGCGGTATGTCACCTCGGATCCGCGCTCCACAAAAGGATTCCTGGTGGATGTCAGCCTGATCGTGAGGGGATCCCCCTCAAGCGGGTCGAGGGGTACCTCGTCGCTTCCCACGAAATAATAAGCCGGTTGGCCGCTTCCCTTCTTGGCCTGCAGGGAGTTCCCCTCGATGAGGGACTGGATGCCGGAAGGCTTCGCAAGGTTGAAGACCGGCTGGTCGATCCAGAAGACAGTCCCCTCCCGGGCCAGGTCCTCCGCGTATTTCTTGAGCCTCACTTTGACCAAGGCCTTGTCGAGGCTCTTGTCGAGCTGAACCCCGGTCACCCTTCCCGCAACCACTCCGCGGTAGATGAGAAGCGTCTTCTCGGGCTTCATCCCCGGAGCCGAGTCAAACTGCACGTAGACCGTGGGCCCGTCCTCCCGCCAGTTCCTGTAAAACATCACGCTTGCCGCAAAGGCCGCCATGAGAGGGAAAAGCCAGACCCACGAGAGACGGAATCCGCGCCGGGGGGCGATGACGCCGTGATCTTCGGGGTTGCTGGAGCTTTGGTTCGTCATGTTCAAGTTGTTGGAGTCTCCCAGATCAGGCGCGGCTTGTAAATTTCCGCCGCAAGCAGGCAACTCACCATCACGATGCAGAAGAAGATCGCCCCCGGTTCCGCAGTGACACTGGCGAGCGCCCCAAGCTGACCCACCGCCGCCAGAACCGAGAGCAGGAAAATATCGATCATCGACCAACTGCCGATGCGGTGGACGATGGCGTGCAGGGAGTTCCTGCGGGCACGGTGCCTGTCGGTGCCGTGAAGGAAAAGGATCCAGCCAAGCGTGGCGAGCTTCAGGAAGGGAACGACGAAGCTTGCCAGAAAGACAACCCCGGCGATGAGCGGAAGGTTAGAGTCCCACAGTTCCTTGACCCCTCCCAGCACAGTCAGGGATTCCGACTTCCCGACGATGGTCATCGTCATCACCGGGAGGACATTGGAGGGGATATAGAGCAGGGCGCCGGTGACAACGAGGGCACGGGCGATCTCCAGACGGAAGCGGTCGGACATCTTCAAGCGGCCACCCCCATGTTTTCCAACCGCGCCTTCACCAGCCTCCGGTTGAATGTCTGCTGTGCAAACAGGGAGAAGAGGGCGACGCCGAGGACCCATCGGGCGCCGAACTCCCATTCCACCGCGCCGAGCATCCGGAGCTTCACCACCGAGACCACGGTCGCGATCGAATAGACCGGCATCAGGTTGAATGGCTCGGCAAGCTCAGAAACCCTCAACGCCACGGAGATAAAGGGAAAGGGGATCTTCAGACAGCAGGCCGTGGAGACATAGGCCACGGAGCCTAGATGCAGCGCCGGCGCGAGGATCCCGGCCAGAAAAACCAGAACCGCTATGGGCCAGTATCCCTGATTGATGAGTTCCTCCACCCCAGTGATGATGTGCTCCGACTGGACCCTGCCGGCGACGTCGAAACTCAGGACGGGGTTGGTATTGGCCAGCAGGAGCGCGAAGAGTCCCGCGATCGAGAGAGCCATCGAGGGTTGCAGGGTCTTCTTGCCGATGTGTTCCAGAACCGTCGTACCACACCGGGAACAACGCAGCTCCTGACCCGCCGCGGGTTCCCGCTCCAGGCACGGAGCCTCGCAGTTGGGGCAGGCAATCCACCGCGCATCGGAAACCATCCCGTCCATGGGGGAACAGCGGCTCAAGAAGTCCGGGCGTCAAGCAGGGCGACCTTACCAAGTCTCCTGAGATGGCGAGGCTCCTGGCTGTATCGGGAATTGAGAAAGGTCTCCACCAGATCCCAAGCGACGCAGGCCCCGACGGTGCGGCCGCCCATGCATAGGATGTTCATGTGATCGTCCTCCACTCCCTGCTTGGCTGAAAAATGATCATGGATCAGGCAGGCGCGGATGCCCTTGGTTTTGTTCGCGCAGACCGAGGCCCCCACCCCGCTGCCGCAGATGGCAATGCCGCGCTCCACGTCACCTGCAACAACAGCCTTGGCAAGCGGCGTGACGTAATCGGGATAATCGTCGTCCGGGGTCAGGCTGTGTGCGCCGAAGTCGACGACCTCGTGGCCAGCCTCCTTGAGTTGGGCAACAAGCTCTTCCTTGAGTTCAAAACCTCCGTGATCCGTGGCAAGTCCTACGCGCATGGGATAAACTCTAGTTTTCCCGCGCCCCAAGACAAGGGGGAAGCGTTCCTCAGATCGGACTGAGGCGCGGAGCGGAGGCACGCTCGATTCCCCGGATGTATTTGGGCGTCCACCAGATGAAGGCGTAGCGCATGGCAAAAAGGCCCACCAGGATCCCGACAAGACGATCCCGGATCACGGTAAACTCGGTGGTGGCATGCGGGTCCTGGGCGATGAGCATCACCACGGCAACACCCATCTGCACGCCGATGTAGGAATATTTCACCCGCCCCATGCAGACCCAGGCGCTGATCCCGGTTCCGAAAGCCATGATGAGCAGGACTCCCATGAGATTGTCCATATGGGGGATCAGGAACATGGCAAGGAATCCCATCAGCCCTCCGATCGAGGCGCCGATGATGCGAAGGCGCTGCTTGAAGACCTGCGAATCGACATTGTTCATGGCCGAGACGGCGCAGGTGATCATGCAGGTATGAATGCCGCTCCAGTCGGTCATGCTGGCAAACATGTAGCAGGCCATGGTCGCAATAGTCGCCCTGGTGGCGAATTCCGCGTCGGTGAAATCTTTCCTTTCAGCCGGGGCGGGCGCCTCGGGCATTTTTTTTGACGGAACTCCGCGCCCCTCCCCCTTGGAATCGAGGCATGCCTCGGCATCCATCAACTCCTTCATGGCTTCGGCCAGTCGTGCGTTACCGAAGGAATAGGCGTTGGGAATTTCACCATCCGCATTTTGCGCGCGATGCCACTCCTCCCCTTGCAATAGACGCTTCCTGAGCCGATCCAGGTGCCTTGAAACGTGATGCCAATCAGCCCGGTCGGAGGCACTGGGTGGAATGGAGAGATCCCCCTCGAAGGCAACCCGGTCGATCTCACCGAGTGCCGCGACGATCCGGGTGCAATTTTCCCTCTGTAGAGGGGTCAGGCCTCCGAACTTCTGGATCATTTTGACCTGATCCATGGCAACACCCGTGTTCACCCCGAGCTCGAGCGGGGAGAGTTGTCCCACGGCTCTTTTCAGGCAATGGATCTCGATGCGGTCCAGGCCCCTCCGTACTTGTGACCTGAGCAGATCCAGAGCGCTGGGTGCGCCGAAAAAATACTCGACCAGGAACGATCCCATGATGGCTAGTCCTATGGCACACCAGAGCCATCCCAGTTGGCTGATGAGATAATTGGGATTGGGATCCTGATCGAAGCTGAAACAGAAGACCGCCGCGAAGATGATCGGTAGCATGAAGATGACGTTCACCTTCGGGAGCCTGCTCATGAAATAAAAGTTGATCCAGAACATGCCCCCCCAGAGGAGAACCCTGAGCCAGTTGATATTCCACGAGAGGTAGGCGATCCCGAAAATCCAGAGGGACGAAAAGATCAGAGAAACAATCGCAAGGACGGCCACATAACGGGTCATCATTTTGTTCCTCTGGAGAAAGACGAAGACCATGAGGACGCCCAGATCCGCCATGGGATTCCGGAATGTCAGGACAACGATCCAAATGAGAAGACAGGCGCTGACCATTCTCATCGTCCCGCCTAACCGATCAGGCATCGGCCTCAGCTCCTCCAGGAGCTGGCGGAGGAATTTCAAGACATCGACGCCCCCTATTCCCGCCATGCCCCCCACACTCTTGAGGGGCACACTTCCGGAGGATGATCCCATGGGACTCAACGACCCGTGTGGACAGTCGCGGCGGCCGTGGTCCCGACGCGAAGGATTTCCGGCGGGACGTCATCGGCAAGTTTGATCCTGACCGGGAAGCGCTGCTCCAGTTGGACCCAATCCAGCGCCTGGGGGATGACCGGAAGGATGCTCTTCTGCAGGGCCTGGGGGGTCGCCCCCCATCCGATGCTCTCCACCGTTCCCTTGAAGAATTTCCCCGCGGCGGTTTTTAACTCTACGGTCGCGGGATCGCCCACTTTCATCTTCTGGATCTGGCCCTCCCGGTACGGCTCGCAGACCCACCAGGAATGGATGTCGATCAGGGTGAAGACCTGCTGCCCCTCGGAGGCAAACGCTCCCCGGGAGATCGACATCTGCGAGATCAGGGCATCGAAGGGGGCCTTCACGGTGCAGTACTTCAGGTTTAGCTCCGCCTGGGCGAGATTCGCGGCGGCGGCGTCACGCTTGGCCTGCGCCTCGGCGATGCTGAGCACGGAGGATTGGGCCGAGAGCAACTGCGCCTGGGAGGCGGCGACCCCCGCTTGGGCGGACTGCATCGTGTTCTTGGCATCGCTCACGTCCTGGGCACTGGCATAGTGCTTCGCCAGCAGAGGGGCGATGCGGTCGTAATTATCCTTGGCCGTGGCCAGCTTGGCCTGCGCCTGATCGAGCGAGGCCTGCGCCGCCTTCGCCTGATCCTCCTGCGCGGCAATCTGCAATCCGGCGTTCTTCAGAGCGCCCTCGGCCATGGCGAGGTTGGCTTTTGCCGCCTGGACGGCGATCTCGTAGGGAGCCGGATCGATCTCGAAAAGCAGGTCCCCCTTGTGAACGAATTGGTTATCCTTGATCGGGAGTTCCTTGATCGGCCCTGACACCCGGGGGGCGATCCCGATCATGTCGGCCACGAGCACGCCGTTGTTGCAGCGGGGATTGCGGGAGTTCCATGCGTAGGTGATGACCGAGGCGACGATCGCCAGGATCACGAATCCCCACCCGATCACGGCACCCAGCTGCGCCTTCCGGGGATGCTGCGCCGCGGGATCCTCGGCCAGTCCGGTGGGGTTGGATTGTTCTTGGGTGGTCATGGCGTTCAATGGGTGAAAAAGATCAGGTAGATCAGCAGGGTGAAGAAGACCAACAGCGCGGGATAACCGATCGAGCGGGGACGGATCCATCCGTCAATGCCGACCCTGATGAGGATAAGGCGAACGATCGCGGCAAGAAACCATCCGATCAGAATGGAGAGCAACCACGCGGGGAAATAAGCCCCCCCGATTTCCTGGATACAGGAGCAGCCCGGCAACGCAAGGAGAGATCCCACGGGCAGCAAAAGATGAGGGCTCCTTTTCATGGAGCCAAAACGTAAGGAGATAAAGGAATGACCAGCAAGGGGAATCGGATCTCGACAGCACAAACGGATCTTATTTAGCTCGTTTTTTGATGAAAAATCCGCGACTCGTCCTGACTGCATGCATGGTCTGCCTCCCCGTCCTCTTGGGAAGCGGAGCGCATGCGAAGGATAAGACCGGGTCCCCTTCGATTCCCGCCTCCAAGGACACCCAGACAAAGATTCCCTCCTCCGCGGAGATGAGCAGCCAGATGGAGCAGTTTGCGAAACTCCATGACAGGAACTTCGTCGATCCCAACAAAGCCTACACTCTTCCCGAGCTCGTCGATCTGGCCCAGCGACACAATCCCTCCACCCGGATTTCATGGGAGAACGCCGTCCAGGCCGCCGCCTCGACCGGAATGACCGAGGCCCAGTTCTATCCGATGCTGACCGTGCAGAGCAGCTACGGCGGAGGCTTCTGGACCCAGGATCTCACCGGCGCCAGAAGCCAGTCAGGCATCGCCGTTCCGGTCAATTTCAATGACCAAGCCAGTGGTAACTACAGCAACCTGAGCGCGGGGGTCAACCTGCGCTACACCCTTTTTGACTTCGGCCAGCGCATCGCCAACACGAAGGCGGCCAAGCGCACCCAGACAGCCTCCAACCTCTCCTTCAACGCCACCCACCAGCAGGTCACCTTCCAGGTGACCAAGGCCTACTACAGCCTGGAGACCGACCGGAGGCTCATCGAATCGGCCGAGATCTCCGCGAAATCGGCCGATCAGGTGCTGCAGGCGACTCAGGGCAAATACGACCAGGGATTGATCACCGAGCCAGTTCTCCTCCAGGCAAAACAGTCCAAGGCCCAGTCCGATTTCGACCTGATCAACGCCCGCTCCAACTGGGAGGTGGACCGCCTCAATCTCATCGAGGTGATCGGGGCCCGGCCCGAATGCGGCCTCAGGGTGGCACCCTATGATTTCTCCAAAATGGGGAGACGCCTCCAGGAACCCCTCGATCACTTCGTGCAGTCGGCGCTTGCCAAAAAACCGGACCTGTTGGCCAAGGTTGCCCAGGCCCAGGCGGCGGAACAGAACCTCCGCTCCGCCAAGGCCAATCCCCTTCCCAAGTTTTCACTCAAGGGCACCCAGAGCTTCCAGCAATTCAACACAACCCTCAGCGGTGCCGAGATCCGGGATATCGGCCTCCAGTTCCAAAACTACGGCGGATCCGTGAACGTGGAATGGCCGGCCTTTGACGGCGGCATCGACAGGAACAAGATCAAGCAGGCCGAATCCTCCTGGCGTGCCGCCAACGAGGCGATCATCCAGGCCCGAGATCACGCGATCGCCGAGGTGTGGCGCTCCTACACCAACGCCAAGACGGCGATCGCCCGCAGGGAATCGGCCGAGCAGTTGGTGGCGGCCAGCAAGGCCTCTTACGATGCGCTCTTCGAGAGCTTCAACCTCGGGCGCACCTCGATCCAGGACGTCCTGACGGCCCGGAGTTCGCTGGCGCAGGCGATGGCGCTCCATGCCAAATCCGACGAGGCGATCGCGGCAAGCCTGGCGACCCTCACCTACTCGAGCGGACAACTCTGACCGGGGCCTTTGAAACCCGCTGATGAAATCCCCCGTGGAAATTGCCACGGAGGTTATTCCTGACTAGGGTCTGCGGATGCAACGCCGCTGGATCCTCCCCTCCTCCCCGGATGAGGCGGGCATTAGGCTTCTGGCCTCCGAACTCGGGATCCCGGCAGTGGTGGCCACCCTGCTTGCGGCCCGGGGATTTTCGACCGCCGAAGAGGCGACCCTCTTCCTCGACCCGCGTCTCGCCACGCTGAGGCCTCCCGAGGAAATCCCCGGCATCCGCCCAGCCGCCGAGCGTTTGATCAATGCCGTGGCTTCCGGAGAGAGGATCACCCTCTACGGCGACTACGATGTCGACGGTGTCTCCTCCCTCACGATTCTCTGCCGCTACCTGCGTGCCGCCGGAGGCATGGTGGAGTGCTTCATTCCCGACCGGGCCGCCGAGGGATACGGACTGAGCGCCGCCGGCGTGACGCGGTGCCTCAAGGAGACATCCCCTTCCCTCGTGGTCGCCGTGGATTGCGGAACCAACTCACGCGCCGAAGCGATGCATCTCCGGAAAGAGGGATGCTCGCTTGTCATCCTCGATCATCATGAACCCGATGCGGAGAACGCCTCGGGAGTGTGCGACGCCCTTGTGAACCCCAAGCTGGGGGCCGACTTCCACTATCTCTGCAGTGCCGGAATCGTCTTCAAGCTCTGCCATGCCATGCAGAAAGCCCATCCCGTTGAGGGACTGGATCTGAGGGAATATCTCGATCTCGTGGCAGTCGGAACCGTGGCCGACATCGTCCCATTGCTCGGGGAGAACCGCATTCTCGTCCGTGCCGGACTCCGCCAACTGGAGCGCTCCCGCTGGCCCGGACTTCATGCACTGCTGCATGTCTCCGGTGCCACGTCACCCTATGATCCCTCGGATATCGGCTTCAAGATAGGCCCCAGGATTAACGCGGCGGGCCGCCTCGGAAGCGCCACCGAAGCCCTCTCCCTTCTGCTGACGGATCGCCCGGAGGAGGCCGGACGGATCGCCGCGCATCTGGACAACCAGAACCGTGAACGCCAGGCCGTCGAGCGTGATGTCACGCTCCAGGCCGAGGAGTGGGTCGGAGCGCATTTCGACCCCGAACGCCATGCCTCGATCGTGGCGGGAATGCGCGACTGGCATCAGGGGGTGGTCGGCATCGTCGCCTCGCGTGTCTCAAGGCGCTGGCACCGGCCGACCCTGATCATCGGCTTTGACGGGAATGGAGCAGGCAAGGGAAGCGGCCGCAGCATCGAGGGACTCCCTCTCGTCGAGGCACTCGGGCGTTGCTCGGGACTGCTGGATGCCTTCGGCGGCCACGATATGGCTGCGGGACTCAGTCTTCAGGAATCGCGTCTCGAAGAGCTACGGGAACGCTTCGAGGCGGCCACCCGGGAACTCATCAGCGAAGAGGATCTGGTGCCGCGGCTTCACCTCGATGCGGAACTCGACCTCGGCCTTGCCGATGAAGAGTGGCTCGGCACGCAGGAACGCCTCGCACCGTTCGGCACCTCCAATGCCCAACCGCTCCTCTTTTCACGCGGCGTCTCCCCATCCGCACCTCCGAAGGTGCTCAAGGAGAAGCACCTGAGACTGGAACTCCGAAGTGCGGGCCGCCGGGCCCAGGCGATCTGGTTCAATGCCTCCCTTGACTCCCTTCCCCGCCCCCCATGGGATGTCGCCTATACCGTGAATCGCAACACCTGGCAGGGTCGCGACGAGGCACAGATCCAGATCATTGCAGTGCGAAGTTCCGTTGCGGATGCGGCATGAGGAACAGCTTGCGAATTCGTGAAGCCGAAAAAAATCAGGAACTCAGGAAATCAAGAATAGAGCGGAAATTACCAATCTTATACCCAGTTCCTTTCCTGACTTCCTGATTTCCTGATGAATAATTCCCAGGTTGGTGATTCCGCGAAAAATCAGGAGTGTTCCACAGCAAAGATTCCCTCTTCAAAAACAGCGAAGAAACAAAAAAAGATTTCTCCAGCCAACCCTCCTCACGATCCTGAGACTCTACTGGAGCGACTCGGATGGATCAGACGTCCCCAACTCACGGCACTCGGTAAGTTGGGTATCTCGACTCTACGCGGGTTACTGGAGCATTACCCGCGACGTCACGAGGATCGGAGACGCTTCGATCATTTTCCGGACTCGGAGAGCGATCGATCCTTCTGCCTCAGCGGGACGGTGGGAAAGACAGTCTTTCGTCGTTTCGGAAGAATGCGCAGCTTTGAGGCCGAGATCGAGGAAACGCCCGGTTCCGCGCTTTCCCCGAGAATCACACTGCGGTGGTTCAATCTCTTCCATGTCCAAAAGACGGTCGTTTCAGGAAGCCGCCTGATCGTCCATGGGAAGGTCCGCCTGCGCGGGAAACGCCTCATGATCGAGCATCCGGAGTTCGAGCTCGTCACAGAGGAGGACAGGCAGAGCATCCACCTCGACCGGGTGGTCCCCGTTCATCCCGCGGGCGAGGGAATCAGCGTCCGCGTGATCCGCGGCCTCGTCCACCGGCTCCTCGGGGAGACCGACTGGAGCCGCTGGCACGATCCGCTGCGCGATCGTGACACGGACTGGGCAAAGGCGCTCCGCGACATCCACTTCCCCTGTGAACCGGAGCACCTCGAGCCGGCCCGCAGGGAACTCGCCCTCCGGGAACTTCTCGGCGTGCAGACCTTGGTGACCGCGCGACGGAACGAGGCGCGCCGACCGAGGGGCAAAGCGAAAAACCCGCAGGGAACCCTCCTCGGGTATTTCCTGAAAAACCTCCCCTTCCGCCTCACCGGGGCGCAGCGGCGGTCCGTGGAGGCGATCCGCTCCGACATGGCGAAGCCTCACCGGATGCACCGCCTCCTGCAGGGTGATGTCGGCTCGGGTAAAACCGTGGTGGCAGCCTCGGCGATGCTGCTGGCGATCGAGTCGGGACACCGTGCCGTCCTGATGGCCCCCACCCAGATCCTGGCCGAGCAGCATTTCCGGAATTTCTCCGCCTGGCTGGCTCCCCTCGGGATCAGCGTCGATCTTCTGACGGGAGCCCGAAAGGGGGGAAAGCGCTCTCTCCTTGCGGAGAAAGGAAATGCCTCGGCGATCATCGGAACCCACGCCCTTCTCCATGACGCGGAGGCAATGGCCGAAGCCGGCCTGGTCGTCATCGACGAGCAGCATAAGTTCGGCGTCCTCCAGCGAACACGCCTCGCCTCCTCGGCATCGGCTCCGGATGTCCTGGTTATGACGGCGACACCGATTCCGAGGACCCTTGCCCTCACGATTTACGGAGATCTCGATCTCTCGATCTTGGACGAGCGACCGCCGGGCAGGGGAAGGCTCCGCACCGCCGCCAGAACCATCGCCAAGCTTCCGGAGATCATCGCCTACCTGAGGGAAGAGCTGGCCAAGGGACGACAGGCCTACGTGGTCTATCCCCTTATCGAAGAATCGGAAAAACTCGCAGCAAAGGCCGCTGAGGCCGAGATAGCAGCCTGGATGGAACGAATGGCCCCATTCCCCTGCTCGCTGCTCCACGGACGCATGGGAGCCGGGGAAAAGGAAGCCGTAATGGAATCCTTCCGCACCGGCAGGACCAAGGTCCTTGTCACCACCTCCGTGATCGAAGTCGGCGTCGATGTCCCCAATGCCACGTTCCTGCTGGTGGAGAACGCCGAACGCTTCGGTCTCGCCCAACTGCACCAACTCCGCGGCCGCATCGGGCGCGGCGAGCACACCTCCACCTGCGTCCTGATCGAGGGAAGCGGTAATCCCGAGGCCATGGAACGCCTGCGGATTCTGGAGGCGAGCAATGATGGCTTCGTGATCGCCGAGGAGGATCTGCGCCTGCGCGGCTCGGGCGACATCCTCGGAACCGAGCAGAGCGGCCTCCCTCCCCTCAGGATCGCCGATCTCTACCGTGACGCCGACCTCATCGCGGTCGCTTCCGGGGAAGCCGGGCGGATCCTCCGCGAGGACCCCTCCCTCTCCCGCCAGGAGCACTCCGCTCTCAGGCACCTCATGGCCCTCCATGCAGGGCGGCTCAAGGAAACCGGTGGATGACGAGAACTCTCCATTGTGCCGCAGGGCTCGTTATGCGTATGATACAACTCCAGTAATGGAAACGGCGGGGTAGCCAAGTGGTAAGGCCGGGCTCTGCAAAAGCCCCATGCGACGGTTCGATTCCGTCCCCCGCCTCCACCTCCTAGAGCCTGATAAACACAGGATCTAGAGGTAGCGGACACCAAACGGACACCAAACGGACACCAAAACGGACACCAAAAAAACCGTTTTGGGGCTAGTCACCAAGTACGGGTGATGACTCGCCCACTACTCGGTAACAACCCCGGGATCGACTCGTTCAACATCGCGATTGCCCCAATCGCATGAAAAAACGCTACCGACTCATCCGCCGGGGAACCCGTGGGGGAACCTACTACTGCGTCGACTCGCAGACCGGCTCAAGAACCAGCCTGGGCAAGATATCAGCCGATGAGGCTGAACAGATCGTTCAGCACAAGAACACGGCCCTTCGGCAGCCGATGCTCAACCTGCAGATTGCCAGGGCCTATCTGGCAGGCAGCGATTCCGGTGTCACAACCCGCACGTGGGGTAATGCCCTTCAGTCCCACCTCGAGATGAAAACAGGTGCCAACCTCAAACGCTGGACTACGTTTTCCAAGGACAAGGCGATCAAGCCGCTGCTGCCCAAGATCCTCATCGAGACCCAGGCCGAGGAACTTCTCAGCTGCGTTAAAAACGGAACGGTTTCCACCAACATCTTCCTGCGGCGACTCCACAACTTCTGCCTCGATATGGGATGGATCGCGTGGCCGATCATGCCGAAGCGCCAATGGCCGGTGATCCGCTTCAAGGAAAAGCGAGGCATCACCCTTGAGGAACACACCCGCATCGTCGAGCGGGAGCACAATCCCGAACGCAAAGCCTTCTACAAAATGGCCTGGCATCTCGGGGCATCCCAGTCCGACCTCGCCAGCCTGAAAGCCGAGGATGTCGACTGGGATAACCAAGTTATCACCTTCTTCCGCATGAAGACCAAGTGGCGGAGCGTACAGCCCACTCAGATCCGATTCGGCAAGGAGGTCGAAGCGATCCTCAAAAACCTACCAAAAGAGGGTCTCCTCTTCCCCTACTTAGCCACCGTACGGGCAGGAGACCGGGCCACCGAGTTCAAGCAACGTTGCGATGGCCTTGGGATCAAGGGGGTTTCCCTGCACTCCTACCGCTACGCCTGGGCCGAGCGTGCCCAAGTTGCCGGATACCCGGAGCGCTTTGCACAAAAGGCTCTCGGCCATAACAGCAAGGCCGTTCACCGTGCGTACGCTCGCAGAGCTGAGGTCACTCTACCTCCCCTGGAGGAGTACGAGAGCAAGGTCATCCCCTTCAGCCCTCGCCCCTCAAAAAGCAAATCCGCCGCTGGATGAAGAGGAGCTATTCCCCAGTCTCATCTCCCTCCGCTCCTGCGGTGCGTTTGCGGGAGTTCTTGTCCCTCCAGTACTTGGTGAGTACCCGGGTGGCATGCGCAAGCCACTCTCGGTCCTGCCCTGCCGCCAGCACATCCACCAAAGCGAAATACTTCGGGGCATTGGGAGCTGGCTTCCCCAGAGGGATCAATAACCGGGCAATCACTAGAACTGGGATGTCGTGTTCCTGGAATCCCAGCACACCGGCCACCTCGCTGGAGTGGAGGCGAGCCGGAAGACGTCGGGTATTGAGAAGAGAGGCTGCATCCTCAAGAGCGATCGGTTTTTTGGCGGTGAACATGCCGGGGACTGTGACCTCTCAAAACCCCATCTATTGCTCCCGAACTGGAGCCAACTACTGCCCAGCCCCGTCACTATTTCAGAGTGTAGTCATTTTGTATTTTTTTGAGGTATTTATCATCTTCTGTATTGAAATGTAGTTTTTTTGATATATTTGTCATTTTATGAAGACCACCGCAGAATTCGGTCAACTTCTTGCACGCCGGAGGAAAGAACTGGGGCTGAAGCAGAAAGAGCTCGCCGCATCAGCTGGAATTCCAGGGGCCTCTCTGTCTCGACTGGAGCATGGTCGCCTCCCTGAATTTGGCGTCCGCAAGCTGGCATCACTTCTTACAGTGCTCGGGCTGGAACTTGATGTCCGCCCCGCAGGATCAGCAGGTAATCTGGATGAACTCCGAAAGGAGCTTGGAGGCTCATGAAACTTTCAGTCCACGTACTCGGTCGCGAAGTAGCCACCCTGGAGCCGGTCGGGGCGTTTAAGTCCGTGATGACCTATCATCCAGAGGTTGATCCTGGGGACTTCGTTTCTCTCACCATGCCGGTGAGAACAGAATCCTATCGATGGGATGCTCCGCTACATCCCATCTTCCAGATGAACCTTCCGGAGGGCTACCTACTCAAGGTGCTTCAGGAGAGGTTCGGCCCCCTGATCGGATCCGAACCCACAGCGCTGCTTTCCGTGGTAGGACGCCACATGATCGGCCGCATTCAAGTTTCAGCTCCAGGAGCTGACCTGAACACCCCTCCCCAGCCCTTTGAAGTCGCGGAAGTCCTTGAAGGAGACAACTCAGAGGAAGCATTTGCTGAACTTGTACGCCAGCACGCCACAAGCGGCGTTTCGGGTGTGATCCCCAAATTCCTCGATGGGACTGACACGACTATCGGCATCGAATCATTCAACAAGACCACCCTCTTTACCGGAAAACACATCATCAAGGGGTCTTCCCGCAATCTCCCCTTCGCCGCTCTCAATGAACACCTGTGCATGCAGGTGGCCTCAAAAGTCCTCCCGGCAACACAAACCGAGATTTCTAGAGATGGCAGAGCCCTCATCGCCCACCGCTTTGATGTCGATGAGGAAGGCCACCCCCATCTTGGCATGGAGGACTTCTGCTGCCTTTTGGGTCTCTCGCCGGAAAAGAAATACGAAACCACATGGGAGCGGATCGCCAAAGCAATCCGCAACCATGTTCCCGGCCCGACACAGCGTGAAGCCTTTCGACAGCTTACGCTCATGCTTCTTCTCACATACGCCCTACGGAACGCAGACTGCCATGCCAAGAATCTGGCATTGATCTACTCCAATAAATCCGACGTACGCCTCTCCCCAGCCTACGATCTCCTGACCACGGTGGTCTACCCAGGCTATCAGCATCAGCCCCCTGGCATTGCCTTCATGGGAAAAAAAACCTGGGCTCCCGGAAAAAACCTCAAAAACTTCATCGCCCTTGAGTTCGGAATCCCAATCCGTGAACAGGCTTCCATGATCGAATCGATCTGCGAGGCCATCACCGAATCAGCCCCAAAAGTCCGTGAAGCGATCAGCGAACACCCGGATTTTCGAGATCTTGGAAAACACATGCTTCTGGCATGGGAGGAAGGAATCCAAACACTCCGAGACAAACGCCACTATTCTCTGCCACTACCTGAAAAGAATCTCCTTGGAGGGATTTCAGATCCACCAAAACTGAAGAACCCAAAAACCATTGTTGGTCAATCAGATGGACTTGGAAAACGTCGCTCTGGATCCAAAAGATAACTCTTCCCCATGAGTCAGAAACCGCGCTTTGAGAGATGGATCAGCGCAAGTTTTGTCACAGCAAAATACCAATCATTTCTCCCAGTCACTGTTCAGGGTCTCGGCTTTTTGGATGAAGAGCTTTTTCAGAAAGATCAACTGATCATTCAAGGCATTGGTCTAGGTTCATCTGATGAGGAGATCATGGCCTTTAACCGCCATATCACGCTTTCTTATCTGTGGGTACTTGGCGCCTACGAGGTCATCCGAGTGATCAAAGAAAGGTGCAAAGACTTAAAATCTCCTGATGCAGAGGTGATTAAGATTCATGAAACATTCCGGAGACTCCGTATACCGCTTGCTAAACTAGAAGCTTCTAGGGGATACGAAGAGTCAGATGCCCCTATCGCCTACCCGGCCCTTAATTCTCAATACGGCATAGCTTGGCAGGTGTCAGAAGATGTCTTTATTCCGCGAGGAGCCCTTGCCGATGATCTTCTGACTTTATTGGAATCAAAAAGAGCCCAGGCCGATATCCCTCGTCCCTTAACAGACGAGGGATATCGCTAACCACCCCTTCTACCCTAGTTTGACACCGGTATTCCGGATCAGGTTCTTAGCCTGTCGGATGATCAACTGTTCCTGGCGCTCAGGCTTCATGACAGGACTCAGCATCGAGCGGATTGCCTTCAGCACCTCCGTCTGCTCGGGCTTTTCAAGCCAGGCCTTTACCTTGCTGGTGTAGCCCTCCCTCTGCTGCTGGTCTTGCATCTTCCTGAGTAGGAACTTCCTCTCCAACTGCTCCCTCGGAAGCTGCTTCACGAAATCGACCAATCCCGGTTCCGATTTCATGAAGGCCTCTAGCCGAGTGTTGATCTCTGGGTTGATTTTGAACTGCTTGGCCAGTTCCTCTTTCTGTTTCGGTGATGTGATAGCCATTGGTATCTATTTTTGGCGCACGGCGTTTGGGGTCCCGTAGCCGTGCAGGGTTAACGGGTTCTCAGGCCTTTCGCGAAGAGGCTTCCCCACTCGAGGCAACCTTGATCTGCCGGACGACCGACCTGAGAAATCGCTGGGCGATCTTCCGGGGGCTCTGCCTCCCGATTTCATCCTGAAGATGGTGCTGAACTAGGTGGGCAACGGAGACCTTGGCACCAGCTGCCTCTGTCAGTGCCACAGCCTCCTGAAAGATGGCGTAGCTCTCGGAATCCAGAGTTACGGCGACGGTAGTAGGTTTACTCATTGGTTCAGTGCGTTGAGAAAAGTGGTGTCGATGAGGACGAGACGCCGCCGTCCCTCCAGCGCTTCGAGTTCCCCATTGAGCTCGTCGTTGAGCTTCATCTCAGTAATCAGATCCCCCTGGGGATCCTGCTCCGTAAACCCAGTCGGCCTCTCATCTACTGGCTCCTGCTTCTTCGGGGTAGGTGTCGGCAGAGGCTCCGCATCGAGCTGCTGCTTGAGTTGATCGACCTGCTGCTGCAACCCAGGCACTTTCCCGGCTTCCTGCTGAAGCGATTCAATCCGCTTCTTCATGGCCGCGTTCTGTTCCTCCAACGCAGCGGCATAAGCCTTCTGCTGGGCGTTGCGCTGATCCCCGTCCGTCTTGACGTAGTACGAGGGAGTCGGATCCGACACCACCAGCGGATAGGCGTAAGGCCCACCTGGGCGGTAATTCCAATCAGCCGATTGCTCCTTCCGATAGAGCGTATGCCGCTCGTGCATATCGTCCGGGAAATCAGGGTCGGTGTAGCGTCCCGTCGGATAGCTCTTCACAACCTCGGGTGTCCGCACTCTTGAAAGGGAACTCTCAGGAACACTTGTTCCAGCAACAGCCGGATAGTTTTCCGGCTTCACGGTCTTATGGGTGGCGCATCCCGAGAGAAGGCCCAGTAGGAGAACGGGGATCAGGTGTTTCATTTATTGGATGTGTTGGATGTGAGTCCCCGAGCCGCCTTGTTCAGGTCGACCGTCTGGGTGACGTAGAGGTAGAAGAGCGTTCCGGCGGGAACGCGGACGTAGTAGGGGTTCTTCTGCATTCCTTCCAAGAGCCTCTGGGCGTAGAGCTGGCCACCCGCTTGGAGCCCCGCAGAGAGGGCCTGGGTCATGCCACCTCCCTGAAGCTGGGTGGCACCGCCCGTCAGCGGGGAAATGATGTTGGTCACCCCAGGGAAAGCCCCCGCACCAGCCGAAACCATCGAGGCAAGGATCGCCTTGGCCTCGGCATACTTATCAGCCGCAATCTTGTAGCCCCTGAGTCCTGCAGATCCATCGGTCTCCTGCCAGCGACCCGGGTCTTTTTCATCAGGAGCGTAGTCGAGCACCGTCCCGGCCAAAGGGAGCTGCTTCCCATCTTGAAAGACTAGCATCCATTCGTGATCGGAACCAACCCGATCCCTCGCAGGGCTATTCTTGGCCGCTCCGTGAACCTCGGTCCCTGCCGGAATGATGAGTCGTCCATCCCTCCAGACATCCTCGGTAACAAGCCCGATGATCGGTGTCTCCAAGTTGATCGAGTCCACGGTGTTCACGAGCTCGCACTTCAGCAGCCGCCCGTAAGGGAGATAGTTCTCACTCAGGGTGCTTTCCTTCATGGCGAAGATCGCCTGAGGAATCGGAGGCGGAGTCTTCAAGGCCACCGGCCTTCCCTCTGACATCATGGGAAGTGGCGTGGGCGTCGGAGTCGGCCTCATCGGTTTGATGTCGGGGATCCCCTCATCAATCGTGTAGCTCTTGGCCGTGGTGGCTTGTGTAGGAACAGCCGGGGTCACTTTAGTGGTAGTTCCACCCCCTCGATGCATCAGCACAAAGGCCAGGATCACTCCTCCGGCAAAGAGGAAGAGGATGAGCCGACCGGTCGGCTTGTTCAGAAGCTCCGTCTTGAAGTCGCGAAGATTCATCGCACGACGTTCTTGTTGGAGCTTCCCGACTGAACCTTGCCCGCCTGACGCGTCTCAGCACGAACCACCAGCACGTTCCACTTATTTTCGGGTGCGAGGTGATTGCGTCCTCCCTGCCCGTTCCCGGTAATCGCGAAAAAGGCAGGAGTCACTGACTTCGGCGGCATCACCCCGGAGGCATCAGCGAGAGACTCCGTATAGATCCGCTCATCCAGCCGAACCGCCAGATCCTGCGGCTTGTAGTAGATTGCCTGGTCGGTCTCATTGACCAACTCCAGCCGGAAGATGAGCGTGTCTTCTTCCTCGAATCTCCAGACATCAAGGATGCGGACGTTGAAGTCCTTGTAGTAGTTGGTGATCCCCGGAGAAGCATGAAGCACCCCAGCAAGGCCATCCTGATCTGCCTTCAGGAGCAACGGATAGGCCTTGGCCTTATCCATGAGTGAGAGGATTCGCTCGGGCACGACATTGATCCGCCCCTCCTGACCACTTCGTTCCTCCTGGTAGAGAGTCACGTTGTAGTAGGGATGATCGGATGCCGTTAGGTGGAACACATAGGCCTTCCGGTTGAAGATCACCGTCAGGTGATCCTCCGCATCTTTCTTCAGCGCCCGGATCGTGAAGTAGAAGTTCCCCGGCGTGAACGAGATTAGGAACCCGGCGTTCTCCTGATCCTGAACGGCCACTGACTTTGCAAAGAGACCCGAGATCTCAGAGGGGAACATGACCGTTGTGGTCCCGGTCTTCGAAGCTACCGGGATGTCGTAGATAATGAATTCGTCGAGCGGCTTCTGGACGATGGATCCGGCGTGTGCGATAGAGCCCGCGAGGATGATCGAGGCGAGGATTGGGAGCTTCATGCCCCCGAGTCTTTTAGAAAGCGATTGCTCTCATGCTCCCGGCAGGGAGCAACTTTTATATTTTTTAATCTCTAAGAAGCCTTTCAGCTTCTTTTTGTCGCGCCGCCTTTTCAGCAGAATCTAGAACAAATCGTTCAAGTCGCTCGAAAGAGAAGATGATGTAGATAAAAGACGACAGTGAAGAGATAAATAAACCTATACCAACTAACGATAAGATTTCTCCTGAAAACGAACCTTTAATTAAAATAGAACAGGTTCCGAGAAAAGCCGCTGTCAAAGTAAATAAAATAACGAGATTAGTGAGTTTCTTGCCGCAATCTCTAGCTATTCGGCAAAATTCTTCAACCCTTGTAGGTTTTGCCTCAACCTTAATTACAAAGTCAACAACTCTGGTCCTCAAGTTATATGCTGTGACTGCAAATGCTGCCGCAACAAACGATATATTTTTCAATCCATCAAATATCTTTTGCTGTATTTCCTTATCGGACGGCCAAATAAAGATAAGAAGAAAGAAAATAAGAACAGGAAGAGTTATGCTAAAAAAACCACGTCCTTGCCCGTCTTGAATTCTATCTCTAATTTTCAAGACATTTTCCCAGTTTTAATTTGCTGAATCAGCCAATCAGATAATTTTGATAAAGCATCTTCAGATGCAATGCAACCGTCGGGGCATTGAACATTAATCTGTCCTTTTACTGTAAGTTCAGAGCCTTTAATCGAGCTTTTTCCGTCTAGTCTTATTTCTGTATCCAAACCTTCTTGTTTTCCTAGTGTATCAGCAAGCGCTGTTAAAATAGAAATAGAATCCTTCTCGTTTCTACTACGATAACTTATGTCGATATCTACTTGTATAGAACCCGGATCCGGATTCTCGGACAGTTTTTCAATGATTGGCTTTCCTACTCCGAGGGTGGTGAGAATATCCAATAGTCTAGGGCTTGTTTCTATCCGTTGAATGTATCTTTTTCTTTTAGAAGTGGATTTAGAGGGATCGACCTCGCGTGTATTTGTAAAAAGCCGCTCGCCAATCTTAATACCCTTTATTTTGTGATCTTTAAGCTTTTCTAGAGCAATTCTTGCGGGAGGATTTTGCAGATGAATTAAAGCATTAGGTAACAGAGATGCTTTTTCTTGTATGAGCCATTGCAAATACATTTCTAAGTCATCGGACTGAAATGAGACCGATTGAAGCATTGCTATGTGATTCTCCCTAATTGCAAAATAGAGAGATTGTTCCTGAAATTTTCTATGAACCCCTTTTGTATCGGTAGGATGAATTGTATCCTGCCAAGTATCACCATTGGCCTCTATGTCGATTAGAGGAATCTTTCTGCCAGGTTCATAGTAAGCAATCTCTCCGCAGGTACAAAGATTCTTGGTAGTTAATCTTGTTAGTAATTGATGGGGAGCACCGCCAGCACCTAAGGCTCTAACCCAGGGCTTTGTAACGGATAAGGATGCTTGTTTGAGTGCATCCTGAAGGTTGAGTCCATCGCTAGCATCTTTTCCGGCCCCATCTGTAAGATGGCATTTTCGGTATAGTGCTGTTTTTGCTCGAAGAGACATTTCTCAAGAATTCTCTCAATTTTCATGTCCTGGATTCAAGAATGATTCCTACAGAGGTTTCTCCTCGTACTTGAAGTCCTGCACGACAAGAGGAAGACGCCCGTTTCCCATCAAATCGGGGTTGCGGACGAAGAAGAAGGTGATCTTGAACTTTGCCACCTCTCGGAACTCGATCTTGTTGAGCGTCCCGGTACGGACAAGGTTGCCCTCCGCCTCGACATCGACAGCCTCATACGAGACTCCAGCCCCGTCCTTCATCTTGCGGGTATCGAGGATATCGAGTTTACCGACTTCTACCTTCTGGTGGATCTCCTTCTCTTTGAACTCAGGGTTCTGCTTTTTGTAGAGAGCGGCTGCCTTCTTGCGGGCGGGTTCCTCCAGATACATCCGCTTCATCAGATCGGGGAGATCCGGGCCGATCGGGTTACGCTGAAGCAGGGCCAGACAAGCAAGGCGAACATGGTAAGCCTGAAGCCCGGCTGCCTCTTCAAAGCCAAGAAGAGGCGAATAGATCAAGGTCCCTCCCTGATCGAGGATGACGACCTTCTCCTTCTGTTTCATCGCCTTGATGGTCAGGTAGGGAGAGGTGACGGCCAAAGCGCCGCAGATGAGGGCAATCGCCATCCAGAACCTGGCGGCGACGATGTTGTTGGTGATGGAGGTAACGGCGGTGAGTTTCATGAGTTGGTGTTGTCGGGTTTGGATGAAGAGGGCTTCGCCTTGGCGGGATGAGAGTTAAAAGCTGCCTGCGCGGCATGAGGGGTTGAGAGGCTTCCCTTGTGATGGGAAACCGTTCCCTTGGACTGATCGGTGACGGAGAAGGACTCAGGTGAGGTCTGCTGGGCCACCATGGCGGGATTGGCCGGATTGATGATCACGCCCCCATTCTCCTCAGGCGGAGGGGGCACGGATCCTCCGGGACTTGAGGAACCGGCACTTCCAGCCAGGTCATTGCTGATTCGTGCGCCAGAGCTCGCTGCGCTCGCCGCACCTGCGACTGCTTTACCCGACGCCACTGCTGCCTGTGCTGCTGCTGATCCGCCAAAGGTCGCTGCCGCCCCTGCGACTGTTGCTCCTGCGCCAGCTACAAATCCCACCGCCTGAAGCGTGTTGCTAATCCCGGCACTGAGAGCCGAAGTCGTGCCACTGGCACCCTTCATGATGGCCCCGGCCACGAAGGGAACCGAAAGGTAGAAGAAGAGCGTCACGATCGACGCGAAGGCCATGATGAAGGGGAACAGAAGCCAGTTCTGAACGACGATCGCGTTCTGGGCCACCTGGACGATTCCGCCAGCAGTGATCGGGGCGAAGAGCAGATCGCTGATCGCCACGATCACGATGTCGACAAGACAGATCCCCAGATACCAGAGCATCACGGTGAAGGAGGTCACCGCGAATTGGATCCCGAAGGACTGAGTTGGTGAGAAGAACAGGAACCCCAAAAGCAGAGGAGATACTGCAATCAGTCCGGCAATGGCGAACTGCTGAAAGAAATTCAGCACGATCATCATGAATCGCCCGATGCCCTGAAAAAAGTACCCCACGGCTGCGGGGACGATCTTCCCGAGATCAGTCCAGGAATCCGACGGCTGGTTCTGGATCCTGGAGGTCAGGAGCTGAATGAACTTCGCATCCTGGGCATTGGTAAACTTCTGGCGCATCTCCTGAAACGCCTCCATCCCCTTGTTCATGATGGTCGGATACCCAGCGATGAGGGCCACGATGATCGTCACCTTGAGGATCACGCCAAGGATCGCCTTGGCATCCGATCCGGCCTTCCAGCCCATTTCCCCAATGCCCAGAATGCAGAGCACGAAGGCGAAAGGCATCATGTAGGTGCGGATCTGCCCCGCCGAGTCGAACAGATTGGAAAGAGCCGGCATCATGGCTCAGAAGCCGGGGGGCATGTCGCTCTGAGAGCCGGACTTGGCGGCAGAGGCCTCCGCATCCGACCCCATCTTGGCACTCTCCCGATTACGTGCCCTGGAGATTTCCTCGGCTGCGATCGCCTCGGTAGCCGCCCGGTTCTCATTGAGCATGTGGAGCAGCTTCACCTGGTGCTCCGCCCCATCCATGATTCCGTCGAGATCCTTGAGTGAGGTCTGGGCTGTCGTGAGTGACCCCTGGAGCTTTTGCACCTCGGCATCGTCCTGGGCATTCTTGAGCTGATCGTTCAGGACAGCGATCTGGGTATTAAGTTCCTTCCGCTTGCTCTGCGCCTGCTGAAGCATGTCCTGGAAGTTCGAGTAAGCGTTCTCCACAGACCGGAACTGCTTGAGCGGATCGGTTTCATCCCGGAACGATGCCGTCCCCTCAAATGGGGTCTCGATCTGCTTGTAGGCATTCAGATCAATGGGCCGATACATCTGCTGGATAGCCACAGACTGCTTGGCCCCCTGCTGGGTGATGTTGGATAGGTCGCTCAACGTGTCAGTAATCCCCGAGTTCCTCAGATAGGATGAAAAGAGCCCGCTCTGGATCGCCCCGGAAATCGCCGCAGGATTCCCGATGGCCGTCTTCACCTGCTGGGCGACCTCCAGCTGGCTCTTCACCGTATCAAGGGTCTGGGCGAGGCTGGAAAGCTGCTGCGCCCATTGGGTCTGCTCCCAGGCATACTTCAACTGGTCGAAGGCATTCTTTGCCATGGTCGCCTGCTCCACCACGGGATCAGAAACAACCCACTGCGCCCTCGTCGGGATCACTGCTGCCAAGAACAAGAGAGGTAAGTACTTCTTCATGATCAGTTCACGATGGGAATCCCGATCTCATAAGGAACCGTCTTCACCTTCGCGTCGGGGTCAGGTGGCACCATGAGCTTGTAGATCGTGAGGTGTTTTTCGGGATTCTTTCCCGGCTTCTGGAGGCTCTGTTCGATCCAGTATTGGCGTTTCACCGTGTCAGCGGCACCACGCTCATAGCCTTTTTGGAACTGCGATCGTCCGGCACAGCCGGTTGCGAGTAAGCAGAGGATGAGGAGAGGACGTTTCATTGGGGTTGGTTGGTTTCTCGGAGGATGCCGGCCACGATGTCTTCGTGACTGCGGAGCTTCCGGCTGCGTTCATCGAAGTCCTGCCCCGTCGAGGAGGAGCAGAAGAGCATCTCGGGAGAGACCCGGTTATGGATCGTCCCGCACCGTGCCTGCTGGACATCCAGGTGGTAGTAGGTGAGCGCGGCGTACTTGTTATGATCGGGAAGGTGCTCCGGCAGCGGATAGCGCGACACCGCCTCCTTGGTAGCCTCCGAGAGGTCGATATCCCGGGCCACATCATCGATGTCCCGCCGGTCGTTCATCCGGGTGAAGAAGAATTGCTTGGCGTTGCCGAAGACGATGGGACGGATACCCGAGTTCTGAAACCGGCTGTACTGCTGGACGATCGAAATAATCCAAGTCGAAAACTTGGAAAGCTGTGCGTAGAACTCGCTTACCAGCTGCTCTCCTCCCGGCACGTCCAGCGTCCTAGCCACCTCCTCGAAGATCACCCGCTTCCTCGCCCCTCTGGGGAGGGTGATGATGTGCTGGCGTCCATAGTTGGCGATCAGGAACCCGGCCAACTCCTTAAGCTGCTTATTCGACTCGGGGATGTAGGTCAGGTCGAAGTGAGCTACCCGTCCGGTCATCGACAAGGTCGAGTGCCCACAGAGCAACCTCTGTTCGTTCCATGGGGCAAGCAACGTCGCCAGATGATTGATTTCCTCCCGGTTATGCTCCGCAAACGGAGCCACCAGCATCATCTGCTGGAGCATGTCGTGGGTCGGGTAGTCCGTCGGCTTAAAGAAAGCGAAGGCCGTGTTTCGGACATGGCGCTCCATGTCATGGGATTTGATGAAGCGGGAGACCTCTTCTCCCTTGGGAGAACTCAGTAGCTCCTGCCGCTCTTCCTGAGTCGCCGTATGCTTCAGCTCGGTCCAGGCCTCCAGGAAGGTGGCCGAGAGCGGCATGTGGCGGGATTTGTATTCAAGGGCAGCCATGGCATGCCGCGCCACCATGTCGAGCCGGGTTCCATCCTCAGCAATCCATTCCTCGAAGCGATCGGTATAGAGCTGATCGATGTATTGGGTAATCTGCGCCAGCCGCAGGTTCCTCCGATCCTCGTCGGCAGGATTACCCGCCATCTTCGCCACGAGTGCTGCCGCCGTTGTGATCTGTAGATTGGTCAGCGGTGCCCCTTGGGTATCGAGGTAGTTCAGACAGAGATCCCCGTCGGGCTGGATGACGATGGGGGTCGAGCCAAGAGCCTGAGTCCAGATCCCATAGGAGAGTCCTTCTTCCACGATCAGGGTGAAGTCGTAGTAGGGATCGGTCTGCGACAGCAGATCGCACATGAAGGCCGACTTCCCGGCTCTCGTCATTCCCAGCAGGACCGCTAGCTGCGGAGTTCCCGAGAGGAAGTTCCGCACACCGACGAGATTGCGGTTCGATCCATCATAGAGCGCCTCCGCTCCCTCCAGATGACCCGTAAAGGTGGAGGAGAAGGGCAGCATGTCGGCTAGCCACTCATCCAGTCCGCTATCAGCATGGTGGGTGTAGTTCCCCCAGAGCCATCCCGGCCAGGTCTGATACCAGATGTTCTTGGTGGTGGCTGCCGATGAGAGATTGCTCGTCCAGCACTGAGCATCCTCCATTTGACCGAAGGCCGTTTCGATCTGCCGGGTCTTGGAAACAAGTCCTTCCTCCGTTTCGTCCCAGACATGGACGACGTAGTCGTAGAGGAAGGGAACCGTATCCCCTTGGGCGAGATTGCGGATGCGCTCCTGGAGTGCTCCCCGAAAGTTGATCCAGGTGTTATGAGAGTTTGCGGCGCGGAGGCGCCGTTAACCTCAAATGAAACGAAAGAGACATAGCGGAGAAGA
>Ga0208327_1000004_pt1 | contig 69681 bp, 63 predicted proteins | sample LakMenEpi26Jun08_FD_150733 | JGI IMG/M metagenome (GOLD analysis project Ga0208327, IMG submission 150733) | Freshwater microbial communities from Lake Mendota, WI - 26JUN2008 deep hole epilimnion (SPAdes) | ecosystem: Environmental > Aquatic > Freshwater > Lake > Epilimnion/Euphotic zone ...
AGAAGATTTAAACGGTAAGATTAGACGCAATGTGATGGATACTAGAAACGCGCTATCATTTTTAATGCGCTCAAAGCTTTTATCTGCAAGTCAACATGAAGATGTTAAAGAAATTTTACGTGACATTGATTCACTAGATGGCCATACATCATTCTTATTTAATAAGATCAATTTCCAGATGGATGCCACAGTAGGTTTCTTGAACGTAAATCAAAATATTGATTTGAAAAGATTAACGATTATTAGTGTGGTCTTTATGCCAGTAAATATTATTGCAGGTATTGGCGGTATGTCTGAATTTAGCATGATGACTGATGGCATCCCATGGCCATTGGCTTATAGTTGCTTTATTTTGATGATGATTTCTATTGGAGTGCTCACTTTTATAGGGTTAAGAGCATTTGAAAATAAGCGTATTGAACGATTAAGATCTGAAAATAAATAATTTTTTATAGATATAAAAAAGCCACTCTTACGAGCGGCTTTTTTTTCATTTCATTCTAACTTCTTGTTGAAGTTAATGGTTATCGAGCACGTTTGAATATTTTTGTTGTGGGCGTTTTATTTCTAGCAAATTGATGCATTCGTCTGGAATGATTTTCAGATAAAGGTTGTCTTGCAGGGATGAGATGTTTTTTGCTATCTCCAATTAAATCAGTTCGACCCATGCGTTGTAATGCCTCACGTAACATTGGCCAATTTTTAGGATCATGGTAACGAATGAATGCTTTATGAAGTCTTCGTACACCACCTGCTCGAGGAATAGGAATTTCTTCACTATCTTTCGTCACTTTACGTAAAGGATTTTTACCTGAGTGATACATAGCTGTGGCCATTGCCATCGGTGTTGGTGTGAATGTTTGCACTTGGTCTAATTTAAAATCGTGCTCTTTCAACCATAAAGCCAAGTTCATCATATCTTCATCAGTGGCACCTGGATGCGCTGCAATGAAGTAAGGAATTAAGTACTGTTCTTTACCAACTTCTTTTGAGAAGCGATCAAACATTTCTTTGAATTTATTATATGAACCTATACCTGGCTTCATCATTTTAGATAATACATTTTCTTCCGAGTGCTCAGGCGCAATTTTTAGATAGCCACCCACATGGTGCTGCACTAATTCTTTTACATACTCAGGCGAAGTAACAGCTAAGTCGTAACGAAGGCCTGATCCAATGAGTACTTTTTTAATGCCTTTGGTATTTCTTGCTTTTCGATAAAGCTCTATGAGAGCAGTATGGTCAGTATTTAAATTTTCACAAATGCCTGGGTAAACACAAGAAAGTTTTCGACACGAAGCTTCAATTTTTTCTGACTTACAAGCCATCCGATACATATTAGCTGTAGGTCCCCCGAGGTCTGAAATGACACCTGTAAATCCATCTACCTTATCTCTAATTTCTTCAACCTCTTTTAGGATACTTTCTTCTGAACGACTCTGAATAATTCGACCTTCATGTTCTGTAATAGAACAGAAAGTGCACCCACCAAAACACCCGCGCATAATATTGACTGAGAAGCGGATCATTTCCCATGCAGAAATTTTCGCATCGCCGTAGCTAGGATGCGGTTTTCTTGCATAAGGAAGGTCGTATACATAATCCATTTCTTTTGTAGTGAGCGGAATAGGGGGCGGATTAAGCCAGACTTCTCTATCACCATGTCTTTGGATAAGCGCTCGCGCATTTCCTGGATTGGCTTCTAAATGAAGAACACGCGATGCATGTGCATAAAGTACAGGGTCATCAACCACTTCCTCAAAGCTTGGTAAGCGAACAACCTGCATACTTCGATCAGCTTTTGTTTTTCGAACCACCTTGATAACTTGCATGCCGTCGGGTAATTTTTCCTCATTCGATTTGGCGTTAGTTTCACATTCAGTGCCTGCGCCCATTTTCATCTCATAAGGATCTATATGTGTTTCAACTTTTCCAGGGCGATCAAGATGCGTGGAAGCTATCTCCTCCCAGCCTTCAGGAATTTTTTTACGCAAGAAAGCCGTGCCTCGAATATCTTGAATATTTTCTACTTTTTCTCCATCAGCGATGCGATGTGTAAGTTCAATGAGCGCTCGTTCAGCATTGCCATATAACAAGATATCAGCCTTAGAATCTACAAGAACTGAGCGACGCACTTTGTCAGACCAGTAATCGTAATGTGCAATTCTACGAAGACTTGCTTCAATACTGCCAATCACTAAAGGCACATCAGAAAATGCTTCTCGACAACGCTGAGAGTAGACGAGTACTGCTCGATCAGGTCTTTTGCCAGCAACAGCACCTGGTGTATAGGCGTCATCTGAACGAATCTTTCGATCAGCCGTATATCGGTTCACCATGCTATCCATATTGCCAGCCGTGATACCAAAATAAAGATTAGGCTTTCCTAATGCTTTAAATGGTTCGGCACTTGACCAATCAGGCTGCGACAAAATACCTACTCGGAATCCTTGCTCTTCTAGCAGTCGCCCAATTAAAGCCATACCGAAACTAGGGTGATCTATGTAAGCGTCACCTGTCACCAAAATGATGTCACAACTATCCCAGCCTAATGCATCCATTTCCCGGCGTGACATAGGCAGCATAGGGGCAGTGCCAAAGCGCTTAGCCCAATAAGGGCGGTATTTATTAATCGCTTGCGGCGTTGAATGTGTGGCATTTTGCATAGTTGAGTATTTTACCCTGATAATTCTATTAAACGCTTTATAATTAGCTACTTAAAAGAATTTAACTCAGTAAACGAGGGGTCTTTATGTACTTTGAATTGATTGATGTAGCGATTAGCTTGTGTTTATTGCTTGGCGCAGTCTTATATACATCGGTAGGACATGCTGGTGCGTCAATCTATATTGCGATTATGACCTTATTTAACATTCCAAGTGCTGTGATTAAACCTACCGCATTAGTTATGAATATTTTTATTGCCTCATTTACGAGCTGGCGTTTCATACGAAAAGGATTTTTTGATTTTAAAGTTTTATTACCGATCGCAATCGGCGCAATACCTTTTGCATTTTTAGGTGGTTTTATAAATGCACCTAGTCATATCTACAAATCTATCGTGGGCATCATTCTTTTAATATCAGCCATTTCTCTCGTAACGAACCTTTCTAATAAGATCGATAAAAAACTTAAGAAGCCTCCATTTTTCTTGGCAGTTATTATTGGCTCATGCATTGGATTTTTAGCCGGCCTGACTGGAACAGGTGGCGGAATCTTTTTATCTCCACTTATTTTATTTTTAGGATGGAGTTCAACAAAAACAACTTCAGGAATCACAGCGCTTTTTATTTTAATTAATTCAAGCTTTGGTTTACTTGGAAATTATTCATCAGTACAAAATTTACCAGATCAATTACCGTTATTTATAGGCGCTACTTTGATAGGTGCTTTGATTGGCACAACTCTCGGCATAAAGTTTTATACAGCCAATACCATTAAAAAAGCATTAGCATTAGTTTTGGTGATAGCAGGCTTTAAATTGTTGCTTACATAAAACAAAAACCCCCACATACCGCGATATATATGTGGGGAAAAAAGCTATCCCAAGGGCTAGTTTTTTTATGAGGTCTTAGCTAAAACAGACGGATGAATTCCAAATCTTGCCTTGAAATTCACTGAGAATCTCCCCAAATGCTTATACCCAACATCTAAAGCAACATCTGTAGTTTTTCTAGTTTTTTTATGGCTTTTAATTAAATCGTACGCAAGCATTAGTCTTTGTTCTTCGATATATTCAAAAGGCGTTTTCGAAAAATATTTTTGAAATAAAAGCTGAAGCGACCTTTCCGAATACCCAGTAAATGTCTTTAAATCAGCCATCGTTATTTTATTAGAAAGTCTAGATTTAATATATTGTGTAGCTAGCTCTACAGCTTTGTGAGTGTTTGCTTGAGTCATTTAGTTTGGAGACATATGGTCAGTGTGGAGAATTACATCTGAAATTTTTAGATCAAGTGCTTTAGCATATTTTTTAACACATACCAATTTAAGCGTTGGGGATGGAAAGTGATGAGGTTTATTTTCCTCAATAGATATAATTTGTCTTTCAGCCAAACATAACTCATGAGCAATGTCTAAAGTTGACATACCTCGCTCAATTCTTTTTTGTTTCAATAAGCTAAAGTCATATAAATCTTTTTCCATGGAAAGATACTAAAGTCATATTCGTTCCATGCATATCCTTCAAAAGGATGATATTGAGGGGGGGCGGACTACCTAGCCAATTCGATTAACTTAGAAAGTGAATTTACCTTCAATTTTCTCATCACTTCAGACTTATATTGCTTGATAGTAGGCAAAGACAAATGAAGTTTATCAATAAGTTCTTGGTTGTTAAATCCTTCAAGTAATAACTTATAGACCTCATGCTCTCTAGGAGATAAATTTTTGAGGAGTAAATTTAAATGGGTTTCTTTTAGTTCAATCTTAGAAGCTTTATGAACTGCATCGAGTAATAAGTCAATTTCAAATGGTTTAACTAAAAATTCAATGGCACCTTGTTTCATAGCATCAACACTTTGTTGAATACTTGCTTCGCCACTAATAAAAATTATTGGGATGGTAATATTTTTTTCCATAAGAATACGATGCAAATCAACGCCACTTATATCAGGAAGCTGAATATCGACAATGACAATTGCCGGCCTTTCAAAGGGTGCGTTTTTTAAAAAATCTTTAGCCGAGCTATAAGATTGAGTAATGTAACCTTTGAAAACCAATAAAGATTCAATACTATCCCGCTGCGAAACATCATCTTCTACAAGATGGATAGTAATTATTTTATCTGATTTAGCGGACATTATTTGTTACTGGAAGCTCAATGATGAATTCTGCCCCATTGGCGCTTGCTTTATTGAGAATTAAGCTACCCTTATGTTTAGTGACAATGTAGTTTGAAAGCCATAAACCTATACCAGAATTGCTAATTTTCGAGCTCTCATAAAGTGCAAATAATTTACTTTGCATTTTTTTACTAATACCAGGACCATTGTCAGAAACAGAGCAGATTAACTTACTATTTTTTACAGAAGTTTTAATTTCTATTGTTTTATTTTTTTTTGACGTCAAAGATAGGGCATCGATTGAATTTTGGATGAGATTAGATAATACCTGCCTTATTTCATCTGGATTCATATTTACACTGACACCTGAATTTAACAGGAATTTAATTCTTATATTCTTTTCTCTAATCAATTCTTTAAAAAAAGGCTCCAAAGATGCGATAAAAATATCAAATCTCTCAGGTCGATAAGTGGGATTATTATTTAAAAAAATACCTTTCAAGGTTGTAATAATTTTAGCCGCCCTATCATTATCTTTAATAATTTTTTTGACAAGTATTTTTTCTTTTTTACTCTTCAGCAAAAGATTTAAATGTTGACTATTAATTTTCATAGCTCCAAGAGGCTGATTTATCTCATGGGCAATCGAAGCAGAAAGGGCTCCGGAAATTGCTGTTTTATTAGCGGTCATGAGCGAGTTGATAAGTTTATATTTTTCGTTCAACAATAGTTTAATTTTGGTGTTTTCTATTAAATTTGTTGTGTTTAAATTAGATATTCTCTCTGTCCAATAGCCATTGATAGAAATATATGACCATACATTCACCATTAAAAGAATCCACAGCAGCAGAACTGGGAATAATGGAGCGTCATTAAGACTATCTATAAATCCATAGTCATTCGATAGAAGAACAATTACTCGAATAATTAAAAGTATAAATTCAATGAATGATGTTATTGCGAATACTTTTAGATAGTATGAATCATTAAATAATTTTTGTTGTTTAATTTCTAAGAGCAATACAAAATAAGCTATCGCTCCCATGTAAGCAGTAAAAGTTTGCCTTTCTATAAAATCGCCATTTTTTCTTATTACTTCAAACCCAAAAAAATAAAAAATAGTCAGCAGTGTAAATATCTTATTATCTTTGGCTGTAGTTTTCTCTTTTAAATTTTTGGTATAAAAAATTAGGGAAATAATTGAGACAAAATGGATAGTATTGCTGACAGTAGAAAAAAAAGTTCCTCGATGTAAACTTGCCGCTAACATTGCGCCTGCTGCGATGGCAATGATACCTATTGAGCTTAAGATAAGTGAGCCTGCCCAATATTTAAGTGCTTTTTCGTTAGGGTATATTTTTATGATGGATATAGAATTTATAAAAATGCCTATCTGAATTATCGCGATGGTAAAAAAAACAAAGGGAATAGTGATATTCAATTAATTTACTCTCTCAGAATTTAAATGCATATCTCGCAATGAGACGGTGGTCTTCAATGTAACTATTTTCATTTGCAAATTCCGAACCATACTGCAACATGAGTCGACCAAAATTATAGATACCTTGCCCTGTTAATTGGTAGCGATGAATTTTATTGATATTACCTTGATCGATACTATTTACAGTACTCTCACCTCCCACAGTATAAAAATAACCAACCGACGCTGAATACGTTGGATTGAATACATACTGCAATCCGGTTTGAAAATTATAGAGCGGATCTTTTTCTAACTTATTATTTCCCAAAAATTGTTTATTATCACTGGCTAAAACGACATCTAGCGCAGACATCCAATTAACATTGTCAATTAGCTTTCTTTGGTAACCTGCCTGAAATGCTGTTTGATAGACGTTGCTTCCAATATTTACAGCACTATTTTTATCATATTCTCCTGTAGGCAGTGTTAGATAAGTAGCAAGACCTAAGTATTCCTCTTTTGCTCGATCAACATAAGGCCATAAAGCAAATACAAGGGTAGTATCGCCGATACCATTTGAATTGGTATTGGCTGCATTTGGAATATCTCTATTTTCAAGATGATTTATAGATGATGCAGCATAAACAATGGCCGGTATTTGATTAATTTCAAAAGCATGGCTTAGCCTTAATAGAAATGCGTTTTGCTTGATATTGCTAGTGCTAGATGTTTTAGAGCCGTGAGTATATTTGTCACCTTTCTCAACATACACATAAGACATTTGTGCCGCATTAAATGTCCCTGCGGGTGCTTTTATTTCTCCTGGCTGAAGGTCGATTGCAAAAGTGATGTTACTCATCATCGCGAGTGCGATGACATATAAAAGTTTTAATTTATTCAGATAGTTAATTAACATTAAGTCACTTTAACTGAATAGACAGTTGATTGATTATCCTGCGATCGTAGGATATTGTTCGTCTCGTTTTTAAAAAGGTAAAACTGAACTTGGAGCTGCCAAGGTTAAAACATCCCTAAAAGAGCCTTGAATTCTTTCAAGTGCAATTTTATTTTCAGCCTCAAATCTTAAAACAATGACGGGTGTTGTATTAGATGCCCTCATCAAACCAAATCCATCTTCGTATTCAACTCTTAATCCATCGACTTTAATAATTTCGAGTGCATTATCGAATTGTGCTTCGGTTTGTAATTTTTTAATTAAAGCGTGAGGTTCACCTTCGTTCATTTTAATTTGAAGTTCGGGTGTGCTGATACTATTTGGTAAATTATTTAAAACTTCAGATGGATTATCAAAGCGACTTAATATTTCTAGAAGTCGAACGCCTGCATAAATACCGTCATCAAATCCATACCAACGTTCTTTAAAGAAAGTGTGTCCACTCATTTCGCCTGCAAGTGCGGCATTCTCTTCTTTCATTTTAGCTTTAATAAGGGAATGACCTGTTTTCCACATCAAAGGCTTGCCACCTTTATCTTTGATCCACTGAAATAAATTACGTGTTGATTTCACATCAAAAATAATCGTCGCATTTGGATTGCGACTTAATACATCCTCTGCAAATAATAAAAGTTGTCGATCGGGATAAATGATTTGACCATCTTTTGTCACAACACCTAAGCGATCCGCATCACCATCAAATGCAAAGCCTAATTCAGCATCACTTTTCTTAAGGTGTGCTATGACGTCATTTAGGTTGTGAGGTTCGGAAGGGTCGGGGTGGTGGTTAGGGAATGTGCCATCTACATCACAAAATAATTCTTCAACAGAACATCCAATACTTTCATAAATTTTTCGAGCATAAGCCCCTGCAACACCATTGCCACAATCTATGACAATTTTCATGGGGCGTTTCAAATGGATATGATTTTTGATCGCTTCAATATAATCATTCGCAATATCATATTTTTTTTCAATGCCCTGGCCTTCATAAAAACTTTCTTTTTCTATTCTGGCGTAGAGTTTTTGTATGGCCTCTGTGGATAGCGTGTCGCTACCTAAAACCATCTTCAAGCCATTGTAGTCAGGCGGATTATGACTTCCTGTCACCATGACGCCTGATTGGGTTTTAAGAAAGAAGGTGGAAAAATAAACCATGGGTGTGGTGACCATGCCGAGATTAATGACGTGAATACCTGTTTTAAGTATGCCTTTTATAAGTGCGTTCGATAATTCTGGGCCTGAAAGTCTTCCATCAAAACCAACGCAAATTTCTGTTTGCTTTCGGTCAATTGCTTCACTGCCAATCGCGCGACCTATGATTTCGACAAATTCAGGTGTTAGGGTTTTGCCTACAATGCCCCGAATGTCGTAAGCTTTAAAAATCTCTTTCGGAAGTAATGCCATGATTTATTCGGACTCTTCAATCCATGCGAGTTGAATGGCTTCTAGAATTTTTTCCCCGCATTTATTAGGGTCATCCTGAAAGCCTTCAAGGTCTAAGATCCACTGGTATAAGTCAGTAAATCGAATTGTCTTAGGGTCTATATCAGGATGTTTGTCGTATAAAGCCTCAGCAATCCTTTGACTATCAGTCCAATGCATAGAAACCTTCCTCTTCAATATAGTTGAAAGGATTATAACTTTTAGATTTTATCTAAGATAGAACTTCATTAAGAAAGATAGGTCAGACCCATGATAAAATATCGATTTTCTGAGATAAAAATCTCTAATCATTTTAAATACATAGCGGAAATATAGACATGTTTAGCAAAGCTCAAAAATTAAGTATGGTGGACCCAGAAATTGCACTTCAAGTCACTCAAGAAGTGAAACGTCAAGAAGACCACATTGAGCTCATTGCTTCTGAAAACTATACAAGCCCTGCTGTGATGGAAGCTCAAGGTTCTCAGCTCACAAATAAATACGCAGAAGGATATATTGGTAAGCGCTTTTATGGCGGCTGTGAATTTGTAGATAATGTTGAACAAATCGCGATCGATCGCCTTAAAAAATTATATGGCGCTGAATATGTGAATGTGCAGCCTCATTCAGGTAGTCAAGCTAATCAAGCTGTTTACTTTTCAATACTGAAACCCGGCGATACGATCATGGGTATGAATTTAGGGCATGGTGGGCATTTAACCCACGGCTCACCTGCAAACTTATCAGGCAAACTTTTTAAAGTCGTACCTTATGGCCTCAATGCAAATGAGGAGATTGATTACGATGAAATGGAAAAGCTTGCGATTGAATCAAAACCTAAACTCCTTATTGGAGGCGCTTCAGCTTATGCCTTACGTTTTGATTGGGAGCGCATGTCGCAGATTGCAAAAAAAGTGGGTGCTTATTTTATGGTAGATATGGCGCACTATTCAGGGCTTATTGCTGCAGGCGTTTATCCTAGTCCAGTGCCTTTCGCAGATTTTGTAACATCTACTACACATAAAACTTTAAGAGGCCCTCGTGGCGGTATTATTTTAGCGAAAGCAGAATTTGAAAAAAGCATTAATAGTTTTGTATTCCCTGGCATTCAAGGCGGGCCTTTGATGCATGTGATTGCAGCTAAGGCAGTTGCTTTTCTAGAGGCTTTAAAACCAGAATTTAAAGTCTATCAAACACAAGTAATTAAAAATGCACAGACGATGGCCGAGTCACTAAGCAAGCGTGGTGTGCGCATTATTTCAGGTCGCACTGAGTCGCATGTTTTCTTGGTTGATTTAAGACCTAAAGGTTTAACCGGAAAAGCAGCAGATGTTCTTTTGGGGCAAGCACATATCACGGTCAATAAAAATTCAATTCCTAATGATCCAGAAAGTCCTTTTGTGACTTCAGGGATTCGTATCGGATCTCCTGCAATCACAACCCGTGGTTTCAAAGAAAAAGAAGCTGACATGGTGGCGCAAATGATTGCAGACATCCTCGATCATCCTAACGACGAAAAAGTTATTAATGAGACCAAAGCCAAAGTAGTTGCTTTAACGGCTCAATTCCCAGTTTATGGGTCTTAAATATAGATTTTCATATCCCAAGTGAGATGCCCATTCTGCGGAACTGATGATACCCAAGTCGTTGACTCAAGAGTAAACGATGAAGGCAATTCAATTCGTCGTCGACGTCGTTGTTCAGAATGTGATAAACGTTTTACAACTTATGAATCAGTCGAACTCACACTTCCTCAAGTTGTGAAGCAAAACGGTAAACGCGAAGACTTTAGTCGAAACAAACTTCACCAATCATTTAGCCGCGCGCTTCATAAACGCCCGGTGCCTGTTGAATATATAGAGCAAGCCATTGAACGTATCATTCAAAAAGTTTTAGCTTATGGTGAGAAAGAAATCACCGCTAGAGAGCTAGGCGAAAACGTCATGCATGAATTAAAAAAAATGGATAAGGTGGCTTATATCCGATTCGCATCTGTCTATAGAAGTTTTTCCGATGTCGAAGATTTCCATGATGTTATCCGCGATCTTGATTAAATGAACTCACAATCACCTCAATTTTTCATGAGTGAAGCTTTGAGGCTTGCAGAAAAAGCTTTATTCACAACATCCCCTAATCCAAGAGTTGGTTGTGTCATTGTTCAAGATGGTGCAATTGTAGGTCGTGGCTTTCACGAAAAAGCTGGTGAATCTCATGCTGAAGTGATTGCGTTAAAAGAAGCGGGTAGCCAATCAGAAGGCAGTGATGTATATGTCACATTAGAACCTTGCTCGCATACTGGTAAAACACCACCATGTGTAGACGCATTAATTGAAGCTAAAGTTAAAAAAGTATTCATTGCGATGCAAGATCCGAATCCCATAGTTTCAGGCCGAGGTATTCAAAAATTAAAAAACGCTCATATTGAAGTTGAGCTAGGCGTGATGGAAGCCCAAGCGCAATTATTAAATATAGGTTTTATTTCCCGCATGACAAAGCAATTGCCTTATGTAAGGGCGAAGCTTGCAGTATCAATAGATGGCAAAACTGCACTTCATAATGGCAAGAGCCAGTGGATTACAGGCGATGCTGCCAGAGCTGATGTTCAATACTGGCGCGCTTCTTCCTGTGCAATTATTACAGGTATTGGTACTGTATTACATGACAATCCAAAACTCTCTGTGAGACTTTATGAACATGCGCGGCAACCTTTACGTGTAGTTGTGGATTCAGAATTAAAAATTCCATTAGAGTCAGACATACTTCTTGAAAAACCATTACTTATTGCTTATGCAAATGATAAGCAAAAAAAATTACCACAATTAAAATCATTGGGTATCGAATGTATTCAATTAGACGATAGCGGCAAAGTTGATTTAGCATCACTTCTAAAAGAGCTCGCAAAAAGAGAGGTGAATGAAGTATGGATTGAAGCGGGAGAGGGTCTTAATGGCGCATTCCTAAAAGCTAATTTAATTGATGAGCTTATGATTTATTATGCACCTGTGATTTTAGGTTCAGAAGCTAAGGGTATGTTTACACTGCCGGCTTTTGAAAATTTAGAAAATAAAATTACCACAACACTTTTAGATCATCGCTGGGTTGGTCAAGATCTAAGAATGCGATTCAAACTAAAGTAACCATTCACCATGCTCATCGATAGCCACTGTCATTTAGATGCATTAGAGTTTAGTGATGAGCAAGATGCAATTATTAAAAACGCGCTTCATCATGGCGTTGAAAAAATTATTATTCCCGCAGTTAACCGAAAAAGTTTTGATGACGTCATCGAGCTTAGAAAAAAATTTCCCAATTGTTTTTACGCTTTAGGTTTTCATCCTATGTATATTCATGACATGAAGGATGGTGACATGGATACGCTGAAAACTTATTTAAAAACATACGAGCCGGTCGCAGTAGGTGAGATTGGTTTAGATTTCTTTGTGACTAAAGATAATAAAACCATTCAAGAAGAAATTTTTGTAGCTCAATTAAAATTAGCAAGCGCTTTCGATTTGCCAGTCATTATGCATGTCAGACACGCAATTGATGATGTGCTTAAAAATTTAAGACGCTACCCAGTCAAAGGTGGTATCGCTCATGCCTTTAATGGCAGCATGCAACAAGCCGAAGCTTTTATTGAGATGGGATTTAAATTAGGCTTTGGTGGTGCAATGACTTATGCCAGGGCGACACATATTCAAGCGCTAGCTAAATCATTACCTATAGAGTCTATTGTGCTAGAGACGGACGCGCCTGACATTCCGCCATCATGGTTAGGACATCAAGGAAGAAATACTCCTGGAGAATTACATCAGATCGCAACTTTTTTTGCCGAATTACGAGGCATGAATTTAACTTCCGTGATTGAAACGTCACATCAAAATACGCTCGATGCACTCCCCAAAATAGTGCAGTTATGCACATCTGCTGAGAATTTACATTAAGTGTGAACAAAAACTCTAATGGAATTAGGGACATAAGTTAAGTCATTGATTTTAAATAACTTTTATTTAGCTTAAAAAATAAGCGATCCAAAAAAACGCTTATAAATTCAAGAGTTATAAATTTATGTCATCTTTATCCACAAAGTTATCCACAGATTTTGTGGAGATGTTTTTTTAGTAAAACGGGTTGACAGCGTTCTATTTTATCCACTTAAAGAAATCCTATTTTCTTGTTGATTTAGATAAAAAACGTTGAAATCCCTTTCCCTATTTGAGAAACCTCAAACTTCAATTGTGAGACACATAGCTTTAAAGTAAAATAGACTCCCGTCAGCAATTATTTAAAAGCCTTTCCATGACCAAATACGTGTTTGTTACTGGCGGTGTCGTTTCTTCCTTGGGGAAAGGTATCGCAGCCGCTAGTCTCGGTGCAATCTTAGAGTCACGAGGTATCAAAGTAACGATGCTCAAACTCGACCCATATATTAACGTCGATCCTGGCACGATGAGTCCATTCCAGCATGGCGAAGTCTTCGTTACAGATGATGGCGCAGAAACTGATCTTGACCTTGGCCATTACGAGCGCTTTATCTCAGCGCGTATGGGTAAGAAAAATAATTTTACGACAGGCCAAATATACGACAGCGTGATTCGCAAAGAGCGACGTGGTGAATATTTAGGCAAGACCGTTCAGGTCATCCCGCATATTACAGATGAAATAAAATTACACATTAAAAATGGCGCTAATGGTGCCGATGTGGCTATTGTTGAAGTCGGAGGGACAGTAGGCGACATTGAGTCACTCCCTTTTCTAGAAGCTATTCGACAAATTGGATTTGAAGAGGGTCGTGAAAATGCATGTTACATCCATCTGACTCTTCTTCCTTTCATTTCAACAGCAGGTGAATTAAAAACAAAGCCAACTCAACATTCTGTTAAAGAGTTAAGAGAGATTGGTATTCAACCAGATATTTTAATTTGCAGAGCTGATCGCGCTATTCCGGATGAGGAAAGAAAAAAAATAGCGTTATTTACAAATGTTGCGCCTGAGGCAGTCATCTCAGCAGTTGATTCCGATTCCATTTATAAAATACCAAGTTTATTGCATCAGCAAATGATTGATGAAATCGTTTGTCACAAATTAAATATTCTGGCTAAACCTGCAGACCTATCGAGCTGGGAAAAAATTACCGATGCACTTAAACACACCAAACATAATATTGATATCGCATTCGTGGGTAAATATGTAGACCTCACTGAGTCTTACAAGTCTCTCACAGAAGCATTAATACACGCTGGTATCCATACATCATCAAAAATTAAAATTCATTATCTTGATTCAGAAGAAATTGAAAAAAGTGGTACCAAGCCATTAGCAAATATGGATGCTATTTTAGTGCCTGGTGGTTTTGGTAAGCGAGGTACTGAAGGCAAAATTAAAGCAATTCAATTCGCACGAGAAAATAAGATTCCATATTTAGGTATTTGTTTAGGTATGCAACTCGCTGTAGTTGAATTTGCAAGACATAAAGCCATGCTTAAAAATGCAAACAGCTCTGAATTTGATCAGGATGCTGAACATCAAGTTATTGGATTAATTACGGAATGGAAATCATCTGAAGGTGCGATTGAAAAAAGAGATGATTCTTCAGACTTAGGTGGCACCATGAGACTAGGCGCACAGAAGTGTCCAATTGAATCTGGAACTTTAGCGCATAAAATTTATGGAGCTGAAGTAAACGAACGCCATCGCCATCGTTACGAAGTAAATAATCATTATGTAGATCAATTAACTAAAGCAGGACTAACAATTTCTGCCAGAACGCCTTTTGAACAGCTCTGTGAAATTATTGAATTACCGCAAGATCAGCATCCTTGGTTTATTGGCTGTCAGTTTCATCCAGAGTTTACTTCCAATCCAAGAACAGGTCATCCTTTATTCAAAGCGTACATTCAAGCAGCGCTTAAATATAAACAATCTAAAGGAAGTGCATCATGAAACTATGCAACTTTGATGTTGGATTAAATCACCCACTTTTCTTAATTGCAGGTCCATGTGTTATAGAGTCTGAAGCAATGACTTTAGATGTAGCAGGGCAATTAAAAGAAATTACTGCAGCGCTCAATATTCCATTTATTTTTAAATCCTCGTTTGATAAGGCTAATCGAAGCTCTAATAAAACCTTTAGAGGTTTTGGTATTGATGAAGGATTAAGAATTTTATCTGAAGTAAAAAAACAAATTGGTGTACCGGTTTTAACAGATGTGCATGATCAATTTCAAGTTGAGCAAGTTGCAAGCGTTGTGGATGTTCTCCAAACACCCGCCTTTTTATGCCGACAAACGGATTTTATTAATGCTGTTGCAACTTCAGGTAAGCCTGTAAATATAAAGAAAGGCCAATTCTTAGCCCCTGGTGATATGAAACAAGTGGTCACCAAAGCCAAAGAAGCTAATGGCGGCCTAGATAATATTATGGTGTGTGAGCGAGGTGCATCTTTTGGTTACAACACGCTTGTCTCAGATATGAGAAGTTTATCTATTATGCGAGAAACAAATTGCCCAGTCGTTTTTGACGCAACACATTCAGTGCAGCAACCTGGAGGGCAGGGAGATAAAAGCGGGGGACAAAGTGAATTTGTACCTGTCTTGGCAAGAGCTGCTGTAGCGAGTGGTATCGCAGGTATTTTTATGGAAACACATCCAAATCCCAAAGAAGCATTATCTGATGGCCCCAATGCGTGGCCACTTAAAAAAATGAAAGCGCTGCTTGAAGTGTTAGCTGAGATTGATAGGTCAGTTAAAAAAGCAGGCTTCATTGAAATGTCTTAAATAATTAACTGCAGATGAAGGAATAAGAATGAGTTTTGTGAAACAAATCGTTGCTCGAGAAATTATTGATTCGAGAGGTAACCCAACTATTGAAGCTGATGTTTTTTTAGATTCTGGTGTGATGGGAAGAGCGATGGTTCCGTCAGGTGCCTCCACAGGAAGCAAAGAAGCGATTGAGCTTCGAGACGGTGATGCGAAACGTTATTTTGGAAAAGGTGTGTTAAATGCAGTAAAACATGTCAATACAGAAATTGCGAAAGCTGTAATAGGTCTTGATGTGGATGATCAAACATTGATTGATCAAACCATGATTGAACTCGATGGAACTGATAACAAAGGCCGATTAGGTGCCAACGCTATTCTTGCGGTTTCAATGGCATCTGCTGTAGCCGCAGCCAAAAATTCTAATGTACCTCTTTACCGTTATCTTGGTGGCTCAAGCCCCATGCAATTACCTACACCTATGATGAATGTGATTAATGGTGGTGCACATGCAGACAATAATGTCGATATGCAAGAGTTTATGATTATTCCAGCTGGAAGACCCACATTTAGAGAAGCAATGCGCTGTGGTGCAGAAGTTTTTCAAGCGCTTAAAAAAACACTAAGTAAAAAAGGATTTTCAACTACCGTGGGTGATGAAGGTGGCTTCGCACCGAGCCTTCCATCTAATGAGTCTGCTATCCAGATGATTATGGAAGCAATATCTCAAGCGGGATATGAGCCAGGCCGTGATGTCTATCTTGGACTTGATTGTGCAAGTACTGAATTTTATAAGGATGGTAAGTATCATCTTGCTTCTGAAAACTTATCTTTATCAGGCGAGCAATTTACTGACTATCTAGCTACATGGTGTGACAAATATCCAATCATCAGTATTGAAGATGGTATGAGTGAGTTTGATTGGGATGGATGGCATGTATTGACACAAAGACTAGGCAAACATATTCAGCTTGTAGGTGACGATCTTTTTGTAACCAATCCAAAAATTTTAGATGAAGGTATTAAGCGTAAAGTAGCCAACTCTGTTTTAATTAAAGTAAATCAAATTGGCACGCTCACTGAAACATTCGAGACTATTGCGATGGCAAAAAAAGCAGGTTATACCGCAGTCATTTCTCATCGTTCTGGTGAAACTGAAGATACAACCATTGCTGATTTAGCGGTTGCTACGAATGCATTGCAAATTAAGACGGGCTCACTTTCAAGATCTGAACGTATTGCAAAATACAATCAATTGCTTCGCATTGAAGAGGAGCTTGGAAGCGCTACATCTTACGCAGGCCTTGCTTGTTTTTATCAATTGAGTAAATAATTTGATATGAAATCTTTAACCATTATTTTTGTTGTGTTAGTAGCTTTAATGCAATATCCATTATGGTTTGGCAAAGGTAGTTGGTTTCGCGTGTGGAGTTTAAATCAGCAAATCGAAATTCAAAAGAATACAAATACTGATAATCAGATAAGAAACAATGTGCTTAATGCTGAAGTAAGTGATCTAAAGCAAGGTTTTTCAGCTATTGAAGAAAGAGCTCGCAATGAACTCGGTATGATTAAGCAAGATGAAATATTTTTCCAAGTCACAAATCACGAAAAAGATAAAAAAGACACTGAAGTTCCAAGTAATACAAAAGCTAAAAACTAATCAAATATTTTTTTATCTTCAGACATAATTTCTATTACATGGTTTTTGATATAGAGCGCTTCATGCGCTTGATCTACTCTTAATTCAATCAGCATGTTGGTTCTAAGTTCATTTTCTTTCGCTGACCTGACTAGCTGACCTATGGCTTCTTTTTTTTCATTGATGATTTGGTCACCAGGCGTCAGATCATCTTCTGATTCGATAAAGGCTCGGAACATTCGCCTTTTAACTTTACCTAAATAGTGAGTTCTCGCAACGATTTCTTGCCCTGTGTAACAACCCTTTTTAAAATTAATACCATCAATAAGATCCATATTTATAGACTGCGGGATGAAAGCTTCTTGTGTGGTTGGGTAGATATTAGGAATGCCATCAAAAATATTTAAATTGTCCCAAGATTCAATGCTCATAGACGTATATTCAGCTAAGTTGAGTTTCATAAATGTATGGACTTTAGTAGTGTCACCCATTAATTGATAACGTTCAGTATTTTTTCCTACACGCATAATCATGACGTCATGCGATCTCACAATATCTAAATAATTTTCCGGAAGTTTAATACCTTGATTAAGGAGAGGTTTAGACCCTACAAAACCTACGCATGTAAATTGATTATCTAGTAAATTCAAAGAAACTTTTGAGCGCAGAACGTACATTTTAAGTCGACGAAGAATAGGTTCTGCAATCGAGCTATCTATCTGTATATGAATTGAGTCATGCTCCTCGAAACACAACATAAAAGCCAAGACTCTTCCTTTAGGATTGCAAAAGCCAGCAAACAAAGCTTTATCATGTGAGATGAGTTTGATGTCTTGTGTGAGCTGACCTTGCAGGAATGGGACCCGATCGTCACCCTCAACTTTAATCATTGAAGAGGTGCTAAGAAGAATGAATTTATTTTCTAAATTTAATGACATGTTGAATTATTTTTTTTATAGAAATAAATCGAAGACAAAAAATGATGCCTGCGAGTGAAGCAAAAAACCATTTAAGGTGAAAATCTGCCTTATCTTGCCAAGCAGGTTTTTGTTTTTTCATCGCACTTAAAATATCAAGCACTGAATCTCCCCTTACATAAATACCATTGATTTGCTTTGTAATATCTTTGAGATATGCCTCATCTAATTTAGACATGTAACGATCACTTTCACCGCCTGCGACATTATCATCTCGAGTACCAATATTTGCTTCTGAGATTTGTGCTATACCTGGTTGCAAGGCAAAGCTTTCGTTAGACCAATAGCCAATCAATTGATTTTTTCCATCGAGTTTTGGAATAGGGGCCCCCTTCAGGCTTCCAATCCCTACAATCACCCAGTCACTACCCCCTTGAAATTGAGCCAGGTCTTTTGTATTGAATGCGTGAAGCTTTGGTGCTTCTTCGCCATCCGTAAAATAAACCACTTGCGAGTTTTCAGGGAAACTTCTAATTAAGCGTGCGAGCGTAAAAAAGGACTCTCGCACGCGAGAATTACCAGACCAACCTGACCGCCAATCTAGATGATCGATTGTATCTTCAATGGCATCAAAATTTTCACAGACTTCAATAGGTGTATAAGAAGCTGCCACACTTACACCCACGAACATTCCAATACTTACTTTTGTGCCACAGGGGAGTTCAGACATAATTTCATGAAGACTATGCTTCATATACTGGAGTCTTGATACGGGCTTATTCATGATGGACATATCTACTGTGTTCATGCTTTGAGAAATATCAGCCACAAACATATAGTTATAAATATTATGTTTAAGCGGTATGGATGGATTGATGATGGCGAGCGCCATAAATCCGATAGCTACGATTAGTGAGAGGGTGTCCGAATCGAGATTGGATCTCGATTTTATTTTCTTAAGCCACTCTTTCATAAACTTAAGGTAAGCCTACGGGAATATTCCCCAGAATCAGTCCAGGTGAATCCGAGTCGCCAATACCTGGTGTTGGGTTGGCAGGTAATATCATCAGGACACGATCGAGGTTATGTTTCACATCCCACGCATGATTATCTATTTTAATTGAGAGCATATAAGCTGCTTTTGCTTGTCTAAATAAATACTCAGTTTCATTCTTTACGGTCATATCTGTTCCATTGATCGCTAATGCACGTTTAAAGAAAATATTGCCGACATTGTAATGAATGTCTGCTTTCTGTGACTGAGTAGCCACAGGTAAAAGATTTGAAAAAAGAATACCTGCTTCCTTATATCTTTCTTTAGTCGTGAGCCAGTAAGCTGTTGCATAACGAGCCTCAAAACTATTGATGAACATACGAGGCGACTTACCTTCTGAAATGTTTTGATTAAATACTTGAATATTTTTTAACTCGATAAATTGTTTAATAAATATACCGAGAGAGGTGATAAGAAGTGCAACAAAAAGCCAAGTAAGTTTTTTGGTGCTAAAAATATTTTTTGTGATTAAAGCCATGACCTTACCTCTATCAGTTTAAGTGTAAGTAAAGCAATCATTAAAAGTGCAGCCGTGACAAAGCAATGTGTTGAATAATCTTGCCCAGGAATTTTTTCGAAATATTTAATTGGTTTCTTTTCTTTTTGATTAATATCTTCGATCGCTTTTTGGAGTGTTTTAGGATCTTCAGCTTCATAAGCTTGGAAGGGTGAGTTAAGTGACTTAAAGAATTCATTTAATTCGATTTGAGGGGGTAGCGCATCATCATCTCTTGCTTTGAATGATGTATTAAAAATACTGATACCACCAGGCTGTCTTAATACAATCCAATAAAGACTAATTTTAAGTCGGCCAAACCAATCTTTAATTTTTTCTTGAGTCGCAGCATCAATACGTCCAGCACCATCTGAAAGTAAGATCACAGCTCTTGAGCCTGAGTCTGGTACCTTGTTAAATAATTCTGCGCCTGTCGTCAGTCCACTTCCTATATTGGTTTGAAATAATGCGTTTCCAGCCGTGGCTCTGACCGCTGCAATGATTGCATTTTTATTGTCTGTTAATGGTAAAACATACATCGCAGAGTTACTAAAAGAAACCATACCCATCATGTCGTTTTTTCTTGAGTTTACAAAATCTGTAATCAATCTTGCCGCCGCTGCAGATTTCATTTCGCCTACTTTTGATTCATCCTTCCCTGCAAAGGGATCATCCATACTGGCACTTCGGTCTAATACCAAACCAATTTGAGCGCCTATCCCTATTTTTTCAATTTCTCTTTGTTGAGAGTGGGGACCGCTCAATCCTACGATAATTGTAATTAGAATGAGTGTGGCAATAAATTTTAAAATGATTGCAATGATGCTTGAGAGACGGTCTTTTGGAATCATTTCATTCCATGAATAATATTGAAGAGAAGTCTCTTTAAAAATTAGCGGAATAAATGCTAAGGGTAAAAACCATAACACCCATGGAAATGAAAGCGTCATTTAGCAATACCTTCCACAAGTGAGCTTTTATCGACGATCAGTTTTCTTTCACAATCTCGACAATGCTTCGAGAAATTCTTCAGCCATTTGAGTATTGCTTCGTTGTCCTGTTTTTTTGATGAAGCATTAAAAAATACGAGCGTTGAAAGCTTAAAAAACTCTCGAAGTTCCGAGTCGATATTTTCAAAAGAATTATTTTTTGCGTAAAGAAGAGATAGCGTGTCTTTAAATAGTGTTTTTCCTGTCACAAGATCGAATGCGCGATGCATATCTGTCATCGCTTTTTCAACAGAAGCAGGTGTGGCTTTGAGTTTACTAATGGTGCGATGTGTTCTTGCAAATACACCCCGCGCATTAGGTAGCCAAGCATATTGACTATAAATATAAAGGAGGCCGATTAATGAGAGAAGCGCAATGATGCCAGAAATTTTTAAGGTTTTAATGGGGCCTGCTTCGTCTATTAAAATGACACCTCGGAGAGGGCTCATATCTTCTTCGATTTTGACATTACCAAATATAGAAAGTGGGGAAATTGCGATTCGACGTTCAGGGATTCTATATTTAAATACTTTCTTTTCAGGGCTATTAGGATTTAAGACTCGAATATATTCAGCGGGTAAAAATCCTGGCTTAGCGACCACGTTATTGGTAAAGATTTGGTAAGTGAGATCAAGCGTTAATGTTGTTGATGTTTTACCTTCTTTTAACACATGCTCCATAGTATCTAAAATAATGCCCAAATCTTGACCCTTGTATTTTCTTTCATAGCCAGGAATGGGGAGAGACTCTTTGATAAGCACATAAGGTTTTTTAATAGTGATTTCAATATGTCTTGAAGATTTATCACCAATCGTATAACCGACTTGCTGTAAAGGCTCTTTGATTTTGATAGATACGATACCCTCTTTAATATCAGGCCATTCTTGAGCATCTAGCGCAAAACTTGAGGTTGACAGTAAAAGCATCCAGAAGGAAATAAGATATTTCATAACCTTAGGCGCCTACAAATTGATTAAAGTATTCAGTCATTTTATTTGCATCGAAATGCTCATCTACAAAAAAAGGTGGGATATCAAAATTCATAAAAGCTTTTGTAATCGCCGCACGTCTTTTTTCAAACGAATCTACAATTTTTTCTTTTAATTCTTTTCTTAAGAAAAGCGTGTCCTTTTTGCCGCTCTCAGGATCGGTAATAGTCACAATGCCGAAATTAGGTAGGTTGATATATTCTTTCTTGTCCCACAGCACAATAGGAACCACGTGATGCCTCATAAGATTCGATAAACAATTTTCCAATTCAACTTCTGGTATATGAAAGTCTGAAATGAAGAAAATAAGTGCGCGCTCGCGCGGCATGTATTGGTAAAGATCTTTGATGGCTCGGTTTGATTTGTTTGTGGATGTAAATTTTTTAAGGTCATGAATGAGCGTCATGGCATGTTGCGATCTAAATGAAATAGGCGCCAACCAATCCTCTCTAATTTCATCATCAAAACCTACAAGTCCTAGCGCATCGTGACGATCAATCACTGAATGTGCAATCGATTGAGCAACTTCGGCTGCAAGATTAATTTTTTTATTTTTCCCACCAAAATTCATACTGGCAGATAAGTCACACACAATCATGACGGGTGTTGCACTTCGCTGATTGAATATTTTGACGTGAATCTCACCTAAAGGATCTCGAATCGATTGACGAATATCAATGCGCCTTGGATCAGGATAAGAGAGGAGTGTTGTGTGACCCGCAAACTCAATACCCATACCTCTCTGGTTGCTTTTATGGCGACCAGGATGTTTGCCTTTAGATTTCCACCCGATGTGGTAATCAAATAATGGAGTGGCTTGTGTCATGTTCTTTAAGGTGCGTTGATAGCGTTTAGAATGCCATTCGTTAAATCGCGAGCAATCACAGTTCTTCGCATTTCATAAACAGGATTAAATACGAGTCGATGTGCAATGGTTTCGTGGAATACAGCATGGATATCTGCAGGGGTCACAGATGTGCGATCATTAAGCCATGCATTTACACGCGCAGCTTTCATCATCATACTCATGCCGCGCGGACTCGCGCCTGATACGATCAATCGGTTCATATCAATATCGGATAGCTTGATGCCATAATCGCCTGGATTTTTTGTAGCTTTCCATAAGCGCAATGCATAATTTTTTAATGCTTCAGTCGCTTTAACATTTTCTTGAATCGTTTCTGAAAGTTCATTGAGCTTATTGAATTTAATCAAATCAGGTTTCACTTCCTCAATGAGCTTATCTGCATTATGAAATTTAGTTTCAAAGACGAGGTCTTTCATCATCTCATCTGCTTTTGGAATAAGAATAGGTATTTCCATCATGAAGCGATCTCGGGCTGCAGAGGGAATCTCAAATGTTTCTTCGCGTTCTACTTGGTTTCGATCCGCGAATACCACCATATGTGGGAAGTAGTGTTCTTTATTAAATGCAGACAATGTTTTCTCTGCCATGATTCTTAAGAGCAATGAATGCACTTGTGGCCTTGCTCGGTTAATTTCATTAAAGAAGAAAATAGATAGATCACTGCCTGACATCAAAATAGGGCCGGGGCTTACATGGGGCTTACCATCTTCACCAAGATAGGTGTGATAAATAAGATCGTTTGGCATAAGATCAATCGTACCTTCAATACGTTGATAGCCGCCACCAATGGCGCGCGTGAAAGCTTTAAGTAGTGTTGTTTTTCCAACACCCACATCACCTTCTAGCAGAACGTGACCACGTGCAAAAATTGAAGTAGTAATAAGCCTTACAGGACTCTCTTGTCCTACAATGACTTTATTAATTTCTGTTTCAAGTTTGACTGCAAGCTTTCTCCAGTCGGCCAGATTTTGGTCGCTCATATGGAATCCCTAATAGATGAAATTGTTAGTTGAGTGTTTTACTATGACTTTCATAGTAGCGTAATAATTTATCAGGGTAAATAGATAAAAACACGATAAAATAGTTGAATTATCAAAGAACATTTTCCACAATTTTTATTATCAACTGCTTATAAATTCAATGTCTAAAAAAAATAGCTATACAAAAGAAGAGCTTTTGTCTTGTGGTCGAGGGGAGATGTTTGGGCCAGGGAATGCTCAACTTCCATTACCTCCTATGCTTATGTTCGATCGTATCGTTGCCATTACGGATGAGGGCGGCGAATATGGCAATGGACAGATTATTGCTGAACTAGATGTCAATAAAGACCTTTGGTTTTTTGGTTGTCATTTTGAGGGTGATCCTGTGATGCCAGGCTGCCTTGGGCTCGATGCAATGTGGCAGTTGGTTGGTTTTTATCTAGGATGGAAAGGTGGCTTAGGTCGGGGCCGTGCACTGGGCGGCGGCGAAATTAAGTTTACAGGCCAAGTATTACCTACAGCTAAAAAAATTACCTATGTTATTGATTTAAAAAGAGTAATTATGCGTAAACTCATTATGGGTATTGCTGATGCTAAAATGTCAGTCGATGGCCGAGAGATTTACCATGCTAAAGATTTGCGTGTCGGTTTATTTACGCGTACTGACAATTTTTGATCGTTATTTAATGGGAGGCGACGCATGACCCGTCGTGTTGTTGTTACTGGATTAGGGATTGTATCTAGCCTAGGTAATAATAAAAAAGAAGTTCAAGATAGCTTATATCATGCTCGTTCTGGCATTACATTTCAGCCAGATTATGCTGCCATGGGATTACGCTCACATGTTGCAGGCTCCATCAAAAATCTTAATCTTGAAGAATTAATCGATCGTAAATTATTCCGCTTTATGGCGAAAGGTCACGCTTATGCTTGGCTTGCTATGCAAGAAGCCATCGCAGATTCAGCCTTGTCCGAAACTATGGTTTCAAATATACGTACCGGTTTGATTGTGGGCGCAGGCGGCGCTTCTCATGAAAGTATTCTAGACGGCATAGATACTATTCGAGAAAAAGGTATTCGACGTGTAGGCCCTTACATGGTGACTAAAGCGATGGCGAGTGGCGTTTCAGCATGTCTTGCCACAGGTGCCAAAATTAAAGGTGTGAACTATGCGATTACTTCTGCATGCTCAACCAGCGCACATTGTATTGGTGCAGGCGTTGAACAAATTCAACTAGGTAAACAAGATATTATTTTTGCAGGTGGCGCTGAAGAAGAGCACTGGACACTTTCTTTCATGTTCGATGGTATGGGAGCTCTTTCAAGTAAATACAATGAAACTCCAGAAAAAGCCTCGCGTACCTATGATGTGAATCGCGATGGTTTTGTCATCTCAGGTGGCGGCGGTATTTTAGTTCTAGAAGAATATGAGCATGCAAAAGCGCGCAATGCAAAAATTTATGCAGAAGTCGTAGGTTACGGTGCGACATCTGATGGTTATGATATGGTGGCACCAAGCGGCGAAGGTGCTGAGCGATGTATGACGCTTGCACTTCAAGGAATCGACCATGTCGATTACATGAATACACATGGCACAAGCACCCCTGTGGGTGATGTCAAAGAACTTGAAGCAATTCGTGCTGTATTTGGGGATAATAAATATGGCCCTATGCCACATATTGCGTCGACGAAATCTTTATCTGGCCACGCATTAGGTGCAGCCGGCGTCAATGAAGCGATCTACAGTCTTATCATGATGGAAAATAAATTTATTGCGCCATCAGTCAATATCGAAGAATTAGATCCTTTAGCGAATGGCCTTCCTATTGTGACAAAGCGTATTGATAATATTGAAGTGAAAACAGCTATTTCAAATAGCTTCGGTTTCGGCGGTACAAATGCGTGTCTTGTATTTTCAACAAAAAATCTTTAAAGCATAAGCGCAAGTAATACTTTACGCTCTTCGTTTGCCAAAATATTGTAGGTTCTGCATGCGGATTGATTGCTCATAGATTCAATAGCTATATTTTTCTTTGAAAAATATTCCAAGAGTCTGGGCTCAAGATGTTCTTGAGTATTGCCAGTACCCAATAAAATAATTTCAATATCTAAAGATTTGATAGCTTCAAAACTATTCTCGTTGATATCTTTAATGGTTTTGACCGACCATTCAAGAAGCAGTTGATCAGGGGTCACAATAAGACTTGATTGATGACGCACTTGGTTAACTTCCACCCAGTTTAAATCGTACCCCGTAATGAGATTTTTATTGTCAGATTGAATTAAGTGAAATTTCATAACATCGTGTTTTTAAAGAAATAAATTAAATCAAAACCCTCTCATTTGTTGGCGGAATGCGCGTTCACAAGGTAAGATATCATATATTCAAATATAGGTAATTAAATTGGCTCAGCTTAAAAAATCAACGAAATTAAATAACGTCTGTTATGACATTCGCGGACCTGTTTTAGCGCACGCTAAAAAAATGGAAGAAGAGGGTCATCGCATTATCAAGCTTAATATTGGTAATCCAGCAGCCTTTGGATTTGAGGCGCCTGAAGAGATTGTGCAAGACGTTATTCGTAATATGGGTAAAGCATCCGGCTATACAGATAGCAAGGGGCTTTTTGAGCCTAGAAAATCTATCATGCATTACACGCAGGAAAAAAACATTCCAAATGTGGATGTTGATGATGTGATTATTGGTAATGGCGTTTCAGAGCTTATCGTGATGTCGATGCAGGCATTGTTAGACAACGATGATGAAGTATTAATCCCAATGCCAGATTACCCACTATGGACTGCGGCTGTGACGTTGGCAGGCGGAAAACCTAGACATTATTTATGTGATGAAGCTTCTAATTGGTATCCTGATCTTAAAGATATCGAAAGTAAAATTACAAGCAAAACAAAAGCGATCTTAGTTATTAATCCTAACAATCCAACAGGCGCGCTTTATCCAAAAGAAATTTTAGAGGGCATTATTCAGATTGCAAGGAAACATAAGCTTGTTGTTTTTGCAGATGAGATTTACGACAAAGTGGTTTATGACAAAAAGAAACATATTTCGATCGCATCCCTTGCAGACGATCTTCTTTTTGTGACATTGAATGGCTTATCAAAAAACTATCGCGCATGTGGTTATCGTGCAGGATGGTTGGTCGTGTCTGGAAACAAAAAAGAATCTGGGGATTATATTGAAGGCCTTAATATGTTAGCTTCCATGCGTTTATGTGCGAACGTACCTGGACAGCTTGCCATTCAAACCGCTTTGGGCGGATATCAAAGTATTGATGATCTCGTAGCACCTTCAGGACGACTTTTTAAGCAAAGAGAACTTGCATACGACATGCTTGTGTCTATACCTGGTGTAACTTGTGTTAAGCCAGAAGCTGCGATGTATCTATTTCCTAAATTAGACCCAAAGATATATCCAATAAAAGATGATCAAGAATTTATTTTAAAATTATTAATTGATAAAAAAGTTTTATTAGTTCAAGGCACAGGATTTAACTGGAAAGATCCCGATCATATAAGAATTGTATTCTTACCCAATGAAGATGATCTTAAAGAGTCAATTAAGCGTATTGCAAATTATCTTGAAAACTTTAAAAAAAATACTGCGAACTAGAAAGTCATAGCCGATGAAAAGAATGAATATAGGTTTATTGGGTATTGGCACAGTCGGTGGTGGTGTATTTGAACTTCTAAAATCAAACATTAACGAAATACAGCGCAAGACTGCGACTGATATGAAAATTGTTGCTGTTGCAGACAAGAATATTGTGCGTGCAAAAGAAATTGCAGGAAGCGCTATTGAAGTGACTGACGATCCATTTAAATTAGTCGCTGATAAAGAGATTGATGTCATTGTTGAGCTTATTGGTGGTACAACCATCGCAAAAGATTTGGTTGTAAAAGCCATTGAAAACAAAAAACATGTCGTAACAGCCAATAAGGCATTGCTAGCAAATTTTGGAAATGAACTCTTTGCATTAGCCAAAAAAAATAATGTCACTTTAGCTTTTGAAGCTTCAGTTGCTGGCGGCATACCTATATTAAAATCAATCAGAGAAGGTTTAGCTGGAAATAAAATCGAGTGGGTGGCAGGCATTATTAATGGCACTACAAATTTTATTTTGACCGAGATGCAAGAAAAGGGTGTTACTTTTGCTAAAGCTTTATCTGAAGCTCAATCTTTAGGTTATGCGGAAGCAGACCCTACATTTGATATTGAAGGTATTGATGCTGCCCATAAGTTAACAATTCTTGCTGGTTTGTCTTTCGGTATTCCTATGAATTTTAAAGATGTTTATGTGGAAGGTATTAAAGCGCTTGAGCAAAAAGATATTCAGTACGCAGAAGAATTAGGCTATCGCATTAAATTATTAGGTATTGCTAAAAGCAGAGACAAAGGCATTGAATTAAGAGTGCACCCAACATTAATCCCAGAAAAACGTTTGATTGCCAATGTAAATGGCGCAATGAATGCCATCGTGGTTAAAGGCAATATGGTTGGACCAACACTTTATTATGGCGCTGGTGCTGGTGCGCTTCCAACAGCAAGTGCCGTAGTAGCTGATCTTATTGATATTTCTAGATCATCTCATGTGCCACCTCATGGATTTGAAGACAATAAGATTAATTCGATTCCTATCTATAAAATTGAAGATGCAATCAGCGGTTATTATTTAAGAATTAGAGTTTCAGATAAACCAGGTGTGCTAGCTGAAATTACAAAATTATTCGGCGATAAGAAAATTTCAATTGATGCAATGCTTCAAAAGGAATCTAAAGAACATGAATCTGAGGCAGATATCGTCATACTCAGTCACTTAGCTGTTGAAAAAGATATCAATACTGTAATTCTCGCTATTGAATCCTTGTCAGCCACCATTGGTAAAGTTATTAAAATTAGATTAGAAGAGCTTAGTAAATAAAGGTTTTATGAAATATATTTCAACGCGCGGCCAGTCAGAACCACTTTCCTTTTCAGAGATTTTATTAGGAGGTCTTGCTCCTGACGGTGGCTTGTACCTTCCAGAGATGTATCCAAAATTTTCATCGCAAGATTTAAATAGCATGCAAAGCATGACCTATCCTGAGCTTGCCTTTCATATTATTTCTAAATTTGCAGATGACATCCCGAAAGATGATTTAAAGACGATTATCAATAAAACATATACAAAAGAAGTATATGCGTTTTCAAGGTCAGAACAAAAAGCTGAAGACATTACGCCAATTTTAAAAGTTAAAGATAATCTTTATATTCTTTCACTTTCGAATGGACCAACGCTCGCATTTAAAGATATTGCAATGCAATTACTCGGCAATCTTTTTGAGTATGTACTCACAAAAAATAACGCTGAAATTAATATTTTAGGAGCAACTTCCGGAGATACAGGTTCAGCTGCGGAGTATGCAATGCGAGGTAAAAAAGGTATCAATGTCTTTATGTTGTCACCTTATCAAAAGATGAGTCGTTTTCAGTCTGCCCAGATGTTTAGTATTCAAGACCCTAATATTTTTAATTTAAGCGTCAAAGGTGTTTTTGATGACTGCCAGGATATTGTAAAAGCTGTATCTAATGACTTAGATTTCAAAAGAGATTTTAAAATTGGAGCTGTGAATTCAATTAATTGGGGCAGAATTTTAGCGCAGATCGTTTATTACTTTAAAGGTTACCTCGCTGTTGCCAAAAATAATGAAGAAGTTAGCTTTACAGTGCCCACAGGTAACTTTGGTAATATCTGTGCAGGCCATATTGCTCGCATGATGGGTCTACCTATTAAGAGGCTTGTGGTTGCTACAAATGAAAATAATGTTTTAGATGAATTTTTTAAGACAGGTGTATATAAGCCTCGGGATTCAAAGAATACTTTCCACACATCAAGCCCTTCGATGGATATATCCAAAGCGTCTAATTTTGAACGTTTTATTTTCGATTTACTGGGACGTGATAGTAAAAAATTAAATGCGTTATGGAAGTCAATTGATCAAGGCGGTAATTTTGATCTAAACCAAGAAGGTATCTTCGAAAAAATTCAAGCCTTTGGTTTTACATCTTCCTCAAGTACTCACAAAGAACGTATTCACTACATTAAAGAAATCTTTAACCAATATAAAATTATTATCGACACACATACGGCAGATGGTTTTAAAGCAGCCTATGAACATACAGACGACAATGTCCCAATGATTGTTCTTGAGACAGCGTTGCCTACTAAATTTGAAGATTCTATTGTAGAAGCCATAGGTCAAAAACCTGAAAGACCGGAATCTTTAAAGCATTTAGAAGAGCTCCCACAAAAATTTAAAGTTTTTGATAATCAAGTAGATCTTGTTAAAACATTTATAAGGCAAAACGTTTAAGATCATGAAGCAATATTTAGATTTACTTAATCACGTTAAAAATCATGGCGACGTCAAACATGATCGAACAGGCACAGGTACTATTTCTGTGTTTGGCTATCAAATGCGTTATGACTTATCACAAGGCTTTCCTCTTCTTACCACTAAAAAAGTCCATCTAAAGTCGATTATTCATGAGCTTTTATGGTTTTTAAGTGGCAGCACAAATATCAAGTATTTAAAAGATCATGGCGTCAGTATTTGGGATGAATGGGCTGATGAAAATGGTAATCTAGGCCCTGTTTACGGCTACCAATGGAGAAGCTGGCCTTCCTCAGATGGGAAGCATATTGATCAAATAACCGATCTTATTGAATCGATTAAAAAGAATCCAGACTCAAGAAGATTAATTGTATCTGCTTGGAACGTTTCGGAAATTTCTAAAATGAAATTGCCTCCTTGCCATGCATTTTTCCAATTTTATGTTTCGAATGGCAAGTTATCCTGTCAGCTTTATCAGAGAAGTGCAGATATATTCCTGGGCGTACCTTTCAATATAGCGTCTTACGCACTTCTTACAATGATGGTAGCTCAAGTATGCTCATTAGAGCTTGGTGATTTTGTCCACACATTAGGTGATGCGCATATTTATTCTAATCATATGGACCAAGTGAATGAACAATTATCAAGAACACCTAAAACTTTACCTCGTATGAAAATTAATCCTGAAGTTAAAAGTATATTTGATTTTAAATTCGAAGATTTTGTTTTAGAAAATTATGATCCTGATCCTGCAATTAAAGCGCCTGTAGCAGTCTAGTGTCTAAGTTATCTATTATTGTTGCGATGAGCTCTAACCATGTCATTGGTGTCAACAATACCTTGCCATGGCATTTAACTGAAGATCTAAAGTATTTCAAATCTTTAACAACAGGTCATACCATTATCATGGGCCGAAAAACATACCAGTCCATTGGTCGTCCTCTTCCTCACAGACGAAATATAGTAATTAGTCGAAATACTGAAACTTCTTATGAGGGTGCCGAAGTTGCCCATAGTATTGAAGACGCTATTTCTATCTCAAAGAATGATAAGGAAGTGTTTGTGATTGGCGGAGCAGATATATACAAACAAGCACTAAACCAAGTGGATCATTTGTATATTACTGAGATTAAGAAAAGTTTTTCAGGGGATGCCTTTTTCCCTGAGATTGATAAATCAAAATGGAGTGAAATTTCCAGAGAAGACCATGCGACAGAAGATGGTCTTGAGTTCTCTTTTGTAAGCTACCAAAAAAATACTAAATAGAAACGCAGTCTACAAAGTAGTGTGCTTTGCCATCAATCTTTTGTTTAACTAATCCGTGGTTGTCTGTTTCGAATCCAGGAAATTTTTCATTAAAATCTCGCGCAAACTTTAAATAATTCACAATAATATTATTAAAGCGCTCGCCAGGAATCAAAAGTGGAATGCCAGGTGGGTATGGGGTGAGGAGCACCGCAGTAATTCTACCTTCTAGATCATCAATCGCGACACGCTCAATTTCTTTATGGGCCATTTTTGCAAAAGCTTCTGTAGGTTTCATTGCGGGCACCATATCTGAGAGATACATTTCTGTTGTAAGTCTTGCGATATTATGTTTTTTGTAAATTTCATGAATTTCCGTGCATAGATCTCTAAGACCGATGCGCTCATAACTTGGCTGTTTCTGAATAAACTCAGGCAACACTTTCCACAAAGGTTGATTCTTGTCGTAATCGTCTTTGAATTGCTGAAGGGCAGCCACAAGCGTATTCCAACGACCCTTAGTAATACCGATAGTAAACATAATAAAGAATGAGTAGAGGCCAGTTTTTTCTACAATTACGCCATGTTCTGCCAAATACTTCGTAACAATAGATGCGGGTATACCAAACTCTTCAGAAAACTCGCCATCTACATTAAGTCCTGGGGTGATAATGGTTGCTTTAATAGGGTCGAGCATATTGAAGCCATCTGCGAGATCTCCAAAGCCATGCCAATGGTCATTAGCATTTAACATCCAAGCATCTCTATCTTCGAGACCTTCATCTGATAGGTCGTTAGGACCCCAAACTTTAAACCACCAGTCAGATCCCCATTCAATATCTACTTTTCGCATCGCGCGTCTAAAGTCTAACGCTTCCATAAGTGACTCTTCTACAAGAGCTTTACCTCCAGGCTCCTCCATCATTGCCGCTGCAACATCGCAACTCGCAATAATTGAATATTGTGGACTGGTAGAGCTATGCATAAGGAATGATTCATTAAAGACTTCTCGATCGAGTTTATTTTTTTCTGCATCCTGAACGAGAATTTGCGATGCCTGACTTAACCCTGCCAAAAGTTTGTGTGTAGATTGTGTTGAAAAGACTAAGCTGTCTTTACAGCGGGGACGATCAGCACCAATCGCATGATAGTCACCATAAAAATCATGGAACGTTGCATGAGGTAACCAAGCTTCATCGAAATGTAGTGTGTCAATTTTTCCATCTAACATTTCTTTAATTTCTTCAACGTTATAAAGAATGCCATCATATGTTGATTGTGTAATTGTTAATACACGAGGCTTATCTTTTTTGTTGGTGATGAATGGATTCTTTTGAATTTTATCTTGAATATTTTTCCATTCGAATTCCTTTTTAGGAATAGGTCCAATAATGCCAAAGTGATTTCGAGTGGGCATTAAGAAGATTGGAATAGCGCCTGTCATAATAATAGAATGCAGCACTGATTTATGGCAATTACGATCAACAATCACAATATCACCTGGTGCAACAGTTGAATGCCACACCATCTTGTTTGATGTTGATGTGCCGTTTGTCACAAAGTAGAGGTGATCACAGTTATAGATGCGCGCTGCATTTCTTTCTGAAGCGCCTACCGGTCCTGTATGGTCGAGTAACTGACCTAACTCATCAACTGCGTTGCATACGTCCGCGCGAAGCATATTTTCACCGAAGAATTGATGAAACATTTGACCGACGGGCGATTTGAGAAAAGCGACGCCGCCAGAGTGCCCAGGGCAATGCCAAGAGTAGGAGCCGTCACCTGCATAATGCGTCAACGCTTTAAAAAATGGCGGGGGTAAGCTGTCTAGGTAAGTTCTTGCTTCTCGAACGATATAACGCGCCACGAATTCTGGCGTATCTTCGTGCATATGAATAAAGCCATTTAACTCTCTTAAAATTTCATTAGGAATGTGACGGCTCGTTCTGGTTTCACCGTGAAGAAATATTGGAATTTCTTCGTTACGATATCTGATTTCATCTACGAAGCTTTTTAATTGCTGTAGTGCAGTTTGATTTTCTTCGACAAATTCTTCATCATCAATAGATAGAATAAATGCAGATGCTCGGCTTTGCTGTTGTGCAAATGAAGTTAAGTCACCATAACTTGTAACTCCTAGCACCTCAAAATTTTCTTCCTCAATCGCTTTTGCTAAAACTCTAATACCAAGACCAGACGAATTTTCGGATTTAAAGTCTTCATCAATAATGACGACGGGGAAGTTAAATTTCATATGAACCCTTTATATTTTAGGTAATGTTACACCTACTTGGCCTTGGTACTTTCCACCGCGATCCTTGTAGGATGTTTCACATACTTCATCGGACTCAAAGAATAGCACTTGAGCGCAACCTTCGCCTGCATAAATTTTTGCAGGAAGGGGTGTTGTATTACTAAATTCTAAAGTGACATAACCTTCCCATTCTGGTTCGAAGGGGGTGACATTCACAATAATGCCGCATCTAGCATATGTTGATTTACCTAAACATATAGTGAGAACGCTTCTGGGTATTCTGAAATATTCAACTGTTCTTGCAAGTGCGAATGAGTTTGGAGGAATGATGCAATAATCCCCGTTAAATTCAACAAATGAATTAGGATCGAAATTTTTTGGATCCACAATAGTGCTATTGATGTTAGTGAAAACTTTAAATTCATTAGCACAACGGATGTCGTACCCATAACTCGATGCGCCATAAGATACAATTTTTTGATTATCTTTTTCGCGAATAAGCTTAGGCTCAAATGGCTCAATCATGCCATGTTCTTCAGCCATTTTTCTTATCCATTTATCTGATTTTATCGTCATAATTTTCTTGTCTCAAAAAAGAAAAATCCCGTTTGCACAATCTTGACGCTACGGGATTTCCAATGATTTAAATTTTCATTACTTTAGAGCTTATTTTCACCGATTTCAATACTCTGACGCCAAAATTGTTCAGGCTTATCAAAAATGATTTTGGATTCAGCAGGATCTGTACTTCCAGCAGGGTAGGTAAAGACTGGGCTCTTATCTTCATTCCAGGCTTTAATGACTGGATCAAGGAGTCTCCAAGACGCCTCTACTTCGTTAATATGAAGGTATAGCGATTGATCACCTTGCATAAGGTTAAGGAGAAGTGACTCGTAAGCATCTACACTCTCATCCCCTGTAATTCTATTGGGAGCATCCATCGCTACTGTTCTTACCTTAGTATCGAGTCCTGGAATTTTCGTTTGGATTTCAAAGCGGGTAAATTCTTTAGGTTGAATACTAATGACGAGCCAGTTGTCTGCTTGAACAGGAAGCGAAAGGGGTGCCTTTTTAAATTTAATAGCGATAGCAGTATCGGATGCATGAAGACGTTTTGCTGTTCTGACATAGATAGGTACACCCTTCCATCGAGGCGTGTTGATGTAGAACTTGAGTGCCGCATAAGTTTCAACCACACTTGCCGGATTTCCTAATTCTTCTAGGTAACCTTTGACTTCCTCACCGTTGATTTTTCCCCGTCCATACTGCGCCCTAAAGGTATGTTTTTTAAGCTCACCAAGCGGAATAGGTGTAATCGATTCGAGTACTTTTATTTTTTCAGCGCGAATATTTTCAGGGCTTAATGTTTCGGGCATTTCCATCGTAGTTAATGCAAGCATTTGCATCAGATGACTTTGAATCATATCTCTTAGGGCGCCTGTTGCATCATAAAATTGCGTTCTTTCGCCGACACCTAGCGTTTCGTTATTAGTAATTTGGATGTGATCAATATGCTCATGCGTCCAAAGAGGATCAAATATATGATTTGCAAAACGGGTGAGCAGAATATTTTGTAATGCAGATTTACCAAGATAATGATCGATACGATAAATTTGTGTTTCTTTTAAATGTTTAGTGATTGATTTTTGGAGAGCTTGTGCTGTTTCTAAGTTGGTACCAAACGGTTTTTCAATGACAACACGACGCCAGGCTTTGGTTTCATCTGTTAAGCCAACGCTTGCAAGTAAATCCACAATAGATGCAAAGTCAGACGGTCTAACAGATAAAAAGAAAGCTAAATTTTGTGGGAAAGTCGACGCATCAGAAAGTCTTTCGCTAAGACGTTTAAAAGCATTTTCATCATCAGGAGGATTTGCGTGATAAAAATTTCTAGCAATGAAACGGTCAAATACTTTTGCGTCGTAATTTTTTTTAAATTTAATATCAAGCATCGACTTGATGTCATCTCGCCATGCTGATTCTTTAACATCAGATCTACCGACAGAAAGAATTTTCATTTTTTCAGGGAGTCTGCCGAGAGAATCAAGCCTAAAAAGACCTGGAATAAGTTTTATTCTAGAAAGGTTTCCGCTTGCACCGAAGAGGACTAGGGTGCAGTCATCAATTTTTGTCATAGATAATTTGAGATTGTATAAAAGTTATTTAGATTTTTTTACTGCATGACCACCAAATGCGTTACGCATAACTGATAGCAATCTATAACCATAACCTTGTTTTTCTTGGCTTCTGAATCTTACTTGCAATGCAAGTGTAAGCACAGGCGTTGGAATACCTTGCTCAATGGATTCAACAACAGTCCATCTGCCTTCGCCTGAGTCAGCTACATAAGGAGCAACTTCATCAAGTGTTTGATCTTCCTTGAGCGCATCTGCAGTTAAATCTAGCAACCAACTTCTTACAACTGAACCATGTTTCCATAATTCTGTAATTTGCGCTAAATCAAGTTTAAATTCACTTTTTCCTTTAAGGAGCTCAAGGCCTTCAGCGAACGATTCCATCATGCCGTATTCGATACCATTGTGAATCATTTTAGTAAAGTGACCTGAACCTACAGGGCCTACATGAGCCCAGCCACGATCTTCGTGCGCTAGTGCTTGGAGAATAGGTTTCATTGTTGCTGCAACTTCTTGTTTTGCACCCACCATTAAGCAGTAACCGTTTGCTAAACCCCAAACGCCACCTGATGTTCCACAATCCATAAAGCCAATACCTTTTTCTTCAAGGAATTTACCGATACGCTGAGAATCTTTGTAATTTGAATTGCCGCCATCAATAATAATATCGCCTTTATTGAGCATGGGGATGAGTTCATTGATTTGTTCTTCGGTAGGGTTGCCTGCTGGCACCATAAGCCATACGATTTTTTGACCATCTAATTTTGTTAAAGCATCAGCAACTGAAGTTGCACCAATAATCTTTGCTTTTTCTTCTAGCGTTTTTACAACTTCTGCACTTCGGTCAAAGCCTACAACTGAAATACCTTTTTGAACGAGGCGAGTAGCCATATTGCCACCCATTTTTCCGAGACCAATCATTGCTAATTTCATTTTTTTACCTTTTTATGGAAGATTTGTCATTACTTAATCTTTTGGATTAAAGCAAATTAGTTTAAAGTGCGATACAAGTTAAATTATATCAAACGCAAGCCCCTTCAAGGAATTGATTTCGATATAAAATCTTCATTATTTTGAAAGATTTTCATGAATTTGAAAAATATTAAATGGCAGTCATTTGAGAGCCAGGTTTCCCTTGATCGAGCTGCTATGGCGAGGGTTGAATCACTCTCCGAGTCTTCAATTGAAGCAAGAGGTCAATTTCATCTAGTATTGGCAGGAGGGTCGACGCCTAAAAACGTCTACACCCTGCTTAAAAACATCAGCACAGACTGGCATAAATGGCAGATCTATTTTGGCGACGAGCGCTGTTTAGAGTCAGGTCACCAAGAGCGAAATAGCACTATGGCATTTGAAGCCTGGCTTAATCATGTCGATATCCCTGAACAAAATATTCACGTTATCCCCGCTGAACTAGGGCCGGTTGAAGGTGCTCATTTATACAATCAAACATTAAGCAAGCTAGGTGATTTTGATTTGGTTCTTTTAGGGCTTGGCGAAGACGCCCATACAGCAAGCTTATTTCCTGGACATAGCTGGGATAACAATTTAGATGCTTTAGCGGTCTTTGATGCGCCTAAACCGCCTCCATTAAGAATATCAATGTCGCCCGCGCGCTTAAGCCGATCTAAATCTGTACTTTTCTTAGTCAGTGGAATAGAAAAACAAACGGCGATAAATCAATGGAAGGCTGGGGATGCCATACCTGCAAGTACAGTCACTTGCGATAATGGCGTAGATGTATTTTGCTTTAACGTAAGTTAGGTTTTTTGAATCACAATATTTGGGAACTTATTACTGTAATCTTGAGCAAGTTTAGACACCTTAATTGCTGTTAGTCGAGCAATTTTCTTGTAGGTTTTTGCAGCACTACTTTCAGGTTCCGCTACTACCGTTGGGTTACCGTTATCAGATTGTTCCCTAATCTTAATATCTAAAGGTAAGCTTCCTAAAAGAGAGACGCCATAATCTCTACACATTTTTTCAGCGCCACCCGATCCAAAGATATGCTCCTCATTGCCACATTTTGAACAAGTATGCATGGCCATATTTTCTACAATACCAATAATTGGAATATTTACTTTTTCAAACATTTTTAATCCTCGTCTAGCATCAAGAAGTGCAATATCTTGAGGTGTTGTGACGATAATAGCTCCTGTGACAGGTACTTTTTGAGATAAGGTAAGCTGAATATCACCGGTACCTGGCGGCAAATCGACGACAAGGTAATCAAGATTATCCCACCTTGTTTCTTTTAAGAGCTGCTCAAGCGTGCTTGTGACCATAGGGCCGCGCCAGACCATAGGTGTTTCTGTGTCTACAAGAAACCCAATCGACATAGCTTGAATGTTGTGAGCCATAACGGGCTCCATAGACTTACCATCTTTACTTTCTGGTTTCGTATATATCCCTAACATTTGTGGCTGGCTTGGGCCATAAATATCAGCATCTAAAATACCAACGCGCGCACCTTCAGCCGATAAAGCGAGAGCGAGATTGACTGCAGTTGTAGATTTTCCAACACCACCTTTGCCTGAGGCGACAGCAATAATATTTTTAACGCCAGGAATAAGTGCGATACCTTTTTGTGCTGCATGGGAGGTAATCTTGAAATCAACCTCAATGTTTAAATTAATTTTGGGCAGTGTTTTTTGAATTTGAGTGGTAATTAAATCCTTGACCTCATTCAGTTGGCTTTTGGCAGGGTAGCCAAGCACGACTTTGATATCAAGATCATTATCCTTAATGGAAATGCTCTTAATAGATTTATCATTAATGAAGCTGTCGTTTGTATTTGGATCAACAACATCCTTTAATAGATCTTTTATTTGTTCTTCTGAGTAAGCCATGAGGCAGTAATTTTAACCTATCTTAGTTAAGGCGTCATTTGATAGAATAGGGACTTAGTCAAATCCATAAAGTTTCTCAATTCATGCGAAAGATCTTAATTACATCAGCTCTGCCTTACGCGAATGGAAGCATTCATTTGGGCCATTTAGTAGAGTATATCCAAACTGATATTTGGGTGAGATTTCAAAAGATGCAAGGCCATGAAGCATACTATGTATGCGCGGATGATACCCATGGAACTCCTATTATGCTTAGGGCTGAAAAAGAAGGCATTACGCCGGAAGCACTTATAAAAAAAGTCCATGTCGAGCATTCAAAAGATTTTTCTGATTTCTTTGTAAATTTCGATAATTTTTATTCTACAAACTCCCCTGAAAATCTTGAGCTATCTCATATTGTTTATAAAAAACTTAAACAGAACAATAAGATTTATACGAAAACGATAGAGCAATTTTACGATCCAGCGAAAGAAATGTTTTTGCCTGATCGCTTTATTAAAGGTGAATGTCCAAAGTGTCACGCCAAAGATCAATATGGGGATTCATGCGAAGTTTGTGGTGCCACATATGCACCTACAGAATTGATTAACCCTACATCCTCTGTCTCAGGTGCTGTGCCCGTCAGAAAAGAAACGGAGCATTACTTCTTCAAACTATCAGAGTGCGAATCATTTTTAGCCGACTGGACATCTTCTGGAACGCTTCAACAAGAAGCGGCCAATAAAATGAAAGAGTGGTTTAAATCGGGTCTAGCGGATTGGGATATCTCGAGAGATGCACCTTATTTTGGGTTTGAAATTCCAGATGCACCAGGTAAATATTTTTATGTATGGCTTGATGCCCCCATTGGTTACATGGCTAGCTTTAAAAAACTTTGTGAAGATAAGAAAATAAATTTTGACGAGTTCTGGAATGCGGATTCAAAAACTGAGCTCTATCATTTTATTGGAAAAGATATTCTTTATTTTCATGCGCTATTTTGGCCTGCAACCTTAGAATTTTCAGGCTACAGAAAACCTACTAAGATTTTTGCGCACGGTTTTCTCACAGTGAATGCGGAGAAGATGTCTAAATCGCGTGGCACTTTTATAACTGCCCGAAGTTATTTAGATCATATTAAAAATCCAGATTACCTTAGATATTATTATGCAGCTAAGTTAAATAGCACAATGGAAGACATTGATCTTAATTTAGATGACTTCCTATCTCGGGTTAACAGTGACCTTGTAGGTAAGTTTATTAATATCGCAAGTCGAACATCAGGATTTATTCATAAGTATTTTGAAGGCAAACTTTTTCTTGATGATTCACAAACCGATCAAGAGCATATTTCTATTACGCAAAAATGCAAAGATATAGAAAATGAAGTTAAAAATTGCTTCGAGTCCAGAGAGTATGGTCGTGCGGTTCGTGAAATAATGCGTGTAGCAGATATTACAAATGAGTACGTGAATACAAAAGCCCCTTGGACGCTCGCAAAAGATGATGCGCAGCATAAACCTGGCTCAGAGTTACATATTATATGCAGCCGAAGTCTTGAAGCCTTCAGAAGACTTTCTATTTACCTCACGCCAATACTTCCAAAGCTCACGAAAGATATCGCAATATTTTTTAATGAAAAAGAATTTGCGTCGTTTAAAGATATTGATAAGAAAGATATTACTGTCAATGAGTACCAACACATATTAACTAGAGTTGAAAAGAAAGATATCGACATGATGATTGAATCAAACAAAGAATCGCTAGACAAACAAACTGAACCCTCGAAAAAGGCAGAAGCTGATCAGTCAACTATTTCGATTGATGATTTTATGAAGATTGATTTAAGGGTCGCGCTGATTAAAGAAGCCTCTTTCGTAGAAGGTGCAGACAGTCTTCTTAAGCTAACTCTCGATCTTAATGATGGTCGACCAAGACAAGTTTTTGCAGGTATCAAGTCTAAGTATAATCCTGATCAGCTTGTTGGAAAATTAACTGTGATGGTTGCTAATTTAAAGCCTAGACAAATGAAATTTGGTTTATCCGAAGGTATGGTGTTAGCCGCAAGTAATGAATCAGAAGGGCCGTTTGTGTTATATCCAGATCAAGGCGCTAAACCTGGGATGCGTATTAAATAATTAACTTTGGTTAATTTCGAAGTAAATCTTTTCTAAAGTTTTTAATGGATCATCTGATTGAGTAATGGGCCTTCCGATCACTAAGTGACTAGATCCAGCCTTTATAGCATCAGAAGGTGTCATAGTTCTTATCTGGTCATCCGCAACATCACCCGTCATTCTTATACCTGGTGTTACAAATAAAAATAATGAGTTAAAGTGATTTTTTAGAAATGCTAAATCTTTTGCTGAGCACACAATACCATTAAGTCCACTTTTTTCAGCTAACTTCGCAAGGCGCAATACCTGGTCTTCTAAATTTCTAGATACACCAATTTCTTCTAAAGTTTTTTGCTCCATACTTGTTAATACAGTTACCGCAATGAGAAGAGGGGAATGCTTAGCTTTACTTACACCTTCTAAAGCAGCCTCCAACATCTTACTTCCGCCTGAAGCATGAACGTTGATCATCCATACCCCTAACTGACTTGCAGCCTCACATGCTTTTTTAACTGTGGTAGGAATGTCATGAAATTTAAGGTCAAGGAATACTTTGAAATTTTTACTATGCAGATATTCAATGAAGGCAGGGCCGGTTGCAGTAAATAATTCTTTACCGACTTTAAGATTGCAATATTCTGGATTTAGTTTCGAAACTAATGATTTTGCATCTGCGAGATTTGCATAATCAAGTGCTACAGTAACTTTATGAGCTGCTGCCATCAACTAATTTCATTCATCTCTGTTGGTTCTGATGGAAGCGCTTCCCAAGCATTACATGCAGGACATTGCCAATGGTGCTGTTTAGCTTTAAATCCACAACCGCTGCATGTAAATAATCGTCTATTACCAATAGCATTTCGAACAGTTTGTTGAATAAGTTGAATATCTTGTTCCTTATGTTTGCTATTCATAGCGCGTGCTTGAAATAATTGATCTAAGGCTTGAAGGCTTGGTTTTCTTATAAGCTCTTTTCGTGCAAGCTCTTCCGCCATTTCAAAGCCTTCTAATTTTAATGTCGCTTCATAGATCACATTTAGCAATGATCTTAATTTGTAATTTTCAAAATAAAGATTTAAAAGCGATAAACCTTCTTCAGGTTTTTTGAGTTTTTCAAACGAATTAAGTATTTTAGATGCTACAAGACCTAGAGACTCTGGGTCTTGAAACTCAATTTTTTTCCAATAATTGATCGCTTTATTGTGTTCGCCATCTTCTGCATCTAAGTCACCGAGTAAGATATTTGCACGAACACATTTTTTATGAGCGTTAAGCGCATCATTCAGTGATTTAGACGCTGACTTCTTGTCTTTATCTAGAATCGCATTAAGCGCAATCTCGCAATGGTAATGGCTAATTTGTAATCTAAATGAGACGCCTGATTCTTTTTCTAATTTCGTTGCCATCTTAATTGCATTTTGCCATTCGCGTTCTTTTACATAAATTTCCAACAGTGCATTAGATGCATATTGTTTATATTTGCCAGATTCTAATTTTAGGAATAATTCTTCAGCGCGATCAAATAAGCCGGCTTTAAGATAATCTTGCGCGAGCTCTGCTTTTACAGACTCTTCTTGTGCTGGATTAAGGTCTCGATTTTCTAATAAATCTAGGTGCATATTAATAGCGCGATCTATATGGCCTATTCGTCTTAAGATGCTCCCTAAAGCAAAGTGCAACTCAAGAGATTCATTGTTAATTCGAACCGCATCCATAAAAGCATTAACTGCTTTTTCATATTGGTTAGTAATGAGGTAGTTAAGACCTTTAAAGTAGGTCGCAGGAAGGCTCGTAGATTCTTTCATGAGCTGTTTAATATCTATGCGAGCGGCTATCCACCCCAGCGCAAAGAAGAAGGGGATAACAAGGAGCCACCAATATTCGAATTGAATCATAATTGATTTATTGTATAACTATTAATTGATAGATCAAAAAAAAAGCATACCCCGGTAAGGAGATATGCTTTTAAATGGTGTTTAGTCTTATTTATCAACGCGATCTCTAAGTTCTTTACCAGCTTTAAAATGTGGAACATATTTTTCTGGTACTTCCACTTTTGAACCTGTTTTAGGGTTTCTACCTAAACGAGGTGGTCGGTAATTTAAACTGAAACTGCCGAATCCTCTAATTTCGATTCTTTTACCTTTAGAGAGCGTTTCGCCCATAGCATCAAGAATTGTTTTGACGGATAACTCAGCGTCTTTATAGACTAACTGAGAGAACCGGCTAGCAAGTAAGTTGATTAATTTAGACTTGGTCATAATCTTAATTATTTTTTACTATCTAATTTTGCTTTTAATAAGGCGCCAAGATTAGTTGTGCCGGCATTATCAGAACTTTCTTCAGCCTCTACTTTTTTCTTAGCCGCTTTAGGTTTAGTTGCATTTTTAGCTTTGAATGAAAGCTGAATTGTTTTTTCTTTTGCGTCGACATTAAGAATTTTAACTTCAATTTCGTCGCCAACTTTAACAATAGCCGAAGCGTCGTCAACTTTATCTTCACTTACTTCGCTAATATCAACTGTACCTTCAACCTGGTCAGCTAAAGTTACTAAGATGCCTGTAGCATCTGCAGACTTAACTGTGCCTTTAACAAAACTACCTTTGTCATTAGCTTTTGTGAAGCCTGTAAAGTTATCGCCTGATAATTGTTTAAGACCAAGAGAAATTCTTTCTTTCTCAACATCGATCGCCACGATGAGCGCTTCGAGTTCGTCACCCTTTTTAAAGTTTCTAATAGCCTCTTCACCTGTTTTATCCCATGAGATATCAGATAAGTGGATAAGACCATCTATGCCACCATCAAGGCCAATAAAGATACCGAAGTCAGTGATTGATTTAATCGGACCGCTAACTTTGTCACCTTTTTTGTGTGTTTCAGAGAACTCTGCCCATGGGTTTGATTTACATTGCTTCATACCCAATGAAAGTCTTCTTCTGTCTTCATCAATTTCAAGAATCATCACTTCAACTTCGTCGCCGAGTTGTGCAATTTTTCCTGGGTGAATATTTTTATTAGTCCAGTCCATTTCTGAAACGTGAACTAGACCTTCAATACCTGCTTCAATTTCAACGAATGCACCGTAGTCAGTTAAGTTAGAAACTTTACCGAATAGACGTGTACTTACTGGATATCTTCTAGATAAGCCTTTCCAAGGATCATCATCGAGTTGTTTTAAACCTAATGAAACACGATTTTTTTCTTGATCAAATTTAAGTACCTTAGCTTCAACTTCATCACCAATATTTAAAATTTCAGATGGATGTTTTACGCGTCTCCATGCTAAGTCAGTAATATGAAGTAAGCCATCAATACCGCCTAAGTCAACGAACGCACCGTAATCAGTAATATTCTTAATGATGCCTTTTACAGTCGCACCTTCAGTAAGCGTGCCAATAACAGCATCTCTGTCCGCACCTGAAGATTGTTCCATCACTGCTTTTCTTGAAACAACCACGTTGTTTCTTTTCTTATCAATTTTAATAACTTTAAGATCCCATTCTTTGTTTTCAAATGGTGACGTATCTTTAACTGGTCTTACATCAACAAGCGAGCCTGGAAGGAATGCTGTGATTCCGTTTACAGAAACTCTCAACCCACCTTTGACACGGCTACTTACAAAGCCTTTAACTACTGTGCCTTCGTTCATTGCATCTTCAAGATCAAGCCATGCTTGCATTTTCTTAGCTTTATCTCTTGAAAGGATCGTTGATCCAAAGCCATCTTCTAATTTTTCAATTGCAACTTTAACAAAGTCTCCCACTTTAACGTCAAGTTCGCCTTGGTCATTAAGGAATTCTTCTGCTTTGATAACACTTTCTGATTTAAGACCTGCGTTTACAATCACAAAGTCATTATCAATAGATATAACTTCTGCTGTAATTACTTCGCCCGAGCGCATTTCTTGAAGCGCTATGCTTTCTTCAAATAGAGCTGCGAAACTTTCTGTGGAATTTGATTCTGTATTTTTTGCTGTCGTTGCCATTAATTGTTACCTATAAAGTCCTACCTAGCGATAGGGATGTTAAAGTTAGCAATAGATCTTTGAAATCTATTACACCTAATATTGTTTAAGACGTTTGAGACTTTAAACTGAAGAGATGGGTGATGTTATCAACGGCATCAGATATGCTTAATGAGTCTGTATCAATTTCTATAGCGTCTTTTGTTTTCAAGAGGGGAGAGATTTCTCTTTGTAAATCCCGCTCATCTCTTAAAATAATTTCACTTAAAACCGAGGCCATATTAGCAGGGTTTCCTTTTGAGATCAACTGTTTATATCTTCTTTCAGCTCTGATTTGGGCGCTTGCAGTTAAGAATATTTTGATACCAGCATGCGGGAAAACTACTGAAGTCATATCTCTTCCCTCAGCAACCAATCCAGGGCTTTTTTCAAAGCTCCTTTGAAACCCAAGAATCGCTTCTCTGAGAGCTCTGTGAACCGCAACTTCAGAGGCTCCTCGACCCGATTCCTCGCTACGTATAGCCTCAGATACATCTTTACCATTGAGTAAAATATGATCATTTTTAAAGCTTAAGTTAGCTTTCTCGAGAACTTTAAGAAGTAAAGCCTCATTATTGAGGGGTATATTTTGTAAGCGACCTGCATAAGCGATCGTTCGGTAGATTGACCCTGAATCTAGATAGTGAAAATTTAGTTTTTCCGCAACAAGTTTAGCAACTGTTCCTTTTCCAGAAGCTGAAGGGCCGTCAATCGCGATAATAGGAATGTGAGATGTCATTTATGTCTTTACTATACTTTCTAAGACCTCAAAGTAAGTTGGAAATGTTTTGTTGACACACCCCGGGTCGTTAATTGTGATTGGTATATTTCTTAGACTAACTAGAGAAAAACACATAGCCATTCGATGATCGTCATAAGTATCAATCTCAACATGCTCTTTAACCTTAAGAGGAGGTGTGATTTCTATAAAATCATTACCTTCAGTAACAGCCGCACCTAATTTTCTAAGTTCAGTTGCCATGGCTTTAATGCGATCAGTTTCTTTAACGCGCCAGCTTCCAATATTAAGAAGCTTAGTCGTGCCTTTTGCAAATAGGGCTAATACCGCAAGCGTCATCGCAGCATCTGGAATATGATTACAATCAAGATTTATTGCTTGAAGAGCAGCGACTTTTGTAACCTGAATAGATGCTTCAAGGATATTTATGTCAGCGCCCATAAGTACTAAAGCCTCAGCGAATTTCACATCACCTTGAATGCTATTTCTACCAATACCTTTAACTTCGATATCGCCGGCAAGCGCCCCTGCTGCTAAGAAATAAGAGGCCGATGAAGCGTCACCTTCAACAAATATTTCACCTGGGCTCACGTAGGAACTTGAACCGGGAATAACAAAATGTTTCCAGTCTATTTTTTTAACATGTATACCAAATCGCGCCATTAGATTAAGCGTAATATCAATGTAAGGTTTTGAAATTAAATCACCCTCGATTTCAATAACCACTTCTTTTTTTGTAAGTGGCATTGCCATTAGAAGAGATGTTAAAAATTGACTTGAAATATCCCCCCTAATTTTTATAGGACCGTTAATCATAATTTCAGATGGAGATATCTTTAAAGGAGGATAACCTTCTTGACCGAGATAGGTTATATCTGCATTTAATTGCAAGAGCGCGTCAACAAGATCTTTAATAGGGCGTTCATGCATTCGAGGCAAACCGCTTAGCGTGTATTGGCCCTTGGAAAAAGATAATGCCGCAGTTAAAGGCCTAAATGCAGTACCCGCATTACCTAAAAAAATTTCAGCTGATTTATTTTTAAAATTACCTCGAGTACCATGAATGAGAATGTCACCATTATCTTTTTGCGTAAGATCAACTTGAAGTTTTTTTAATGCATCAATCATATGAAGCGTGTCATCAGAAACAAGAGGCCCTATGATAGTTGTTGCACCATCTGCAATGGCAGACAAAAGAAGAATACGGTTAGTGATACTTTTAGATCCAGGGAGAGTAACTTGACCAGAAACAGATTGAACAGCTTTTAATTTCTTTTGATTTGTCATGCGCTTAAATTATCGAGACCATTCGCTTCGAGTTTTGCTTGCATTTTCGAATAACGTCAAAATCTTTTTTTCATCTTCATGCTCAATAGCTTCTTTTAGCAATTTGATTTGATTTTCAAAGTGCTTAATATCATCAAGGATAAATTTTTTATTTGCGAGTGTAATGTCTTTCCACATCTCAGGAGAGCTTGCTGCAATTCTTGTAAAATCTTTAAATCCACTTGCAGCAAATTTTAAAAGTTCATTTGCATTTGCTCTTTGGGTAATCATATCCACGAGTGAAAAAGCTAAAAGATGTGGAAGATGGCTGATTGTTGAAAATATTTTGTCATGATCGCTATGAGACATATTTGAAACTATAGCGCCTGCATTTTTCCATAGCGCTTCAATTACCTCTTTCGCGCGAGGAGATGTATCCTGATCTGGCGTTAAAATCACATTTTTATCTTTAAATAAATCAATATGAGCTGCCGTTGCACCATGTTTTTCTGATCCAGCAATAGGGTGACCGCCAATAAACTGTGAGTATTGACTACCTAAAATTTGTTTTGCTGACTCAATAACACTTGTTTTGGTACTTCCAACATCAGTGATAATGGTATGTGAAGATAAATGAGGTTGAATCGTTTTAAGTATCAAGGGGAATTGCGCCACCGGTGTTGCAATAATAATGATATGAGCCTCTGCAATATCTTTATTTAATTCTTGGCTCGTACGATCAATAAGTTTAAGTTTAATGGCATCATTGAGATTATCTTGGTTTCTGCCGACGCCAACAATATCTGAAGCGAGACCTGATTTTTTTGCAGAGAGTGCAATAGATCCCCCGATAAGACCGACACCAAAAATAAGAATTTTATTCACTGTATATAGTTGATTTATTTGATATTGTTTAACAATTGAATTGTATCATGTTCACTATTAAATGATCGCCATTCGTTATTGATGAATAGCTCAAAAGGTTTAAAGTGAGTTTTGTAATTCATCTTTTTGCTTTCTTGAATCCAGTAGCCCAAATAAACATAATCTAATTTTTTTTCAGCACACCAATTAATGAGCCATAGTATGGAATAAGTTCCATAGCTGAATGATTTATCAGACGTATCAAAAAATGTATACACCGCAGAAATGCCGTCTTCAACTATATCGACAAAACTTACAATTTTTAAATCCCCTTGATCTTGAAATTGAATTAATCGACTATCAATATTGCTTTGTAATAAAAACTCACTGTACTGATTAACATCATCATCCGTTGCTTTTATTTTTTCATGTCTATTTTTTTGATATTCCAAATAAAGCTTGAAATGATCCTCGTGAAAGGAAAGGGGAAGTACAGAAGTTTGAAGATGCTGATGATTTTTAATAATTCTTTTAGCGCTTTTTGAGCGCATAAAATCTTTAACATTGATACGAATAGGAATACATGCACTACAAAGTTCGCAATAAGGTTTGTACGTAAATTTACCGCTCCTTCGAAAGCCTTTTTTTATAAGATCATCGAAGTGTTTTTGGCTAATAAGGTGATGAGGCGTAGCAACTAATGATTGAGATGCTCGACCTTCTATGTAGCCACAGGCATAACTTGTTGTGACGTAGAATTGAATCTTATGACTTGATAATTCGTCAGGAAGGCTCATGTTTTAATATAAGTATTAAGTAGTTGAATAAATCGGTCACGAGAGATCTCTTTAGCACCTAAACTTAAAAGATGGTTCGTTTTCATCTGACAGTCTACCATCTTAATGCCTATGTTTTTTAGATGCTGAATGGCAAGAACAAAAGCTATTTTAGAGGCGTCTCTTTCATAATGAAACATAGATTCACCAAAGAAAACGCCATCTAAAACTATTCCATAAAGGCCGCCGACGAGATTTTCATTAACGTAGATTTCAAAAGAATGAGCAATTTTTGATTGATGTAATTCTGTGTATGCATTAATAATGCGATCGTCAATCCATGTGCCATCTTGGCCTTTTCTTTTAATCTCACTGCAATGTTTAATAATAGATGAAAAATCATTGTCTATTAAAAATCGATAATTATTTTTCCTAATTTTCTTGGATAGTGACGATGAAATTATAAGGTCTTCAGGGAACAATATTAATCTTGGGTCGGGTGACCACCATAAAATAGGTTCGTGTTCATTGAACCAAGGAAATATCCCTTGTTTATAAGCCTCAATAATTTTTTTAGCTTCAAGTGTTTTTGATATTGCGATAAGGCCATTAGGTTCAATAAGCGCTTGATCAGTCTTAGGAAAGGGGTCATGATTACTAAGTAAAGCGATGGAACCGAATTCAGTTTTTATCCATTGAGCCATGTTTTTGTGAGGAAAGCTTAATTTAATTTCAAGGTATGAAACGTTTTTTAATATTAGTTATATTACTCTTAAATACAGTCTCATTTGCTAACGCTAGTGAGCGAGGATTATTCTGGAAATTAAAAGCACCGAATGGTTTGACGCATTATTTATTCGGCACTATTCATACAGATGACAATAGAATTATTAAGTTCTTGCCTGCCGTTAAAAAATCCATCAATGCATCTGATCTTCTTTTGGTTGAGATTACCCCTGGCGACCATTCACAAAATCTTTTTATGAAGAATTATTCTCTCGTATCACACTTAAATGCTGAAGAGCTTAATCAAATTAAAAAACTTTCAGAATTTCATGTTATGTATTTCGAGAATGTCATAAGAATGAAGCCTTGGCTCTTGGCTATTATTTTTGACTCTCCCAAGCCCCATACCGAATTTAATCAAGATTATCTTTTAATGGCAATGGCTGAGGATTTAGATAAAGAAGTGTTAGGAATTGAGTCATCAAAAGAACATTTTGCTTCGATGGACTCCCTCTCGCTAGATGAACAACTAATGATGCTTAGAGCGGTTTTAAAAAAAACAGAGAAAGAAAGATTGTATGATTACAATCTGCTCATGAAGGAATATCTCTCGGCTGATGTTGAGCAAATACGTAAAACTGACGAACAATTAACAGGTAAGTTATTACCCAAAGCTTTGTGGGCTAAAATTAAAATTCAGCTTATGGATGAAAGAAATAAAAAGATGGCCATAAAAATTAAAGAGCTTGCACAAGACAAACAATTATTTATTGCAGTCGGAGCATCACATCTTTCAGGTAAGGATGGCTTGTTAAGTCAGTTAAGAGATTCAGGGTTTAAATTGACACCTTTAAAAGCATTTGAATAGTATGAAACGACAGCTCATCTCATCTCGTGGCAATCAGCATTTCAAGCACTTAAAAAAACTTAACGAGTCACCTCGTTATCGGCATGAGGTTCAGCAAACTATCTTAGATGGTATTCATCTTATCGAATCTTATGCTGAGCGCTTTGGTTCACCCGACTCTGTGGCTTTAATTCAGGGCAGTGATATTGATAAAATTGCACCATATCTTAATGAAGATACACAAGTATTGGAATTTCCAGCGGGGCTCTTTTCTGAAATAGCACCAGTGATATCACCTACAGGCATTCTTGCATCTATTAATATTCCACATTTAGAAACTCCAGAAAATCAAAACTGTATTTTATTGTTAGAAGATATTCAAGATCCAGGCAACTTAGGTAGCATATTAAGATCTGCAAGTGCCTCAGGTGTAGATCTTGTTTACTTGTCTGATCATTGCGCTGATATTTGGTCGCCTAAGGTATTAAGAGGCGGACAAGGCGCACATTTTTATTTGCCATGTATTGAGAATGCAGTTTTTTCTGATATTACAAAAGCATTCAAGGGAAAAATTTTTGCAACTGAATTAACTGGGAAATCTGTATTTAAAGAGAATTTAAAAGGACCTGTTGCTTTTATTTTTGGTAACGAGGGCAATGGGCTTCAGTCAGAAACAATAGGCTTAGCTTCCGATTCAATTCATATACCTATGGAAAAAGGTATTGAATCTTTAAATGTTTCCGCTGCTGTATCGATTTGTTTATATGAAAAATATAGACAAGAAAATTCTAATGTTTAACCGAATTATTTGACTCGTTAAATACAAAAACTACTTCATCTTCTGAATATTTGTAACATTCATTGCAGAAATCGCAGTGAATCGTAATCGACGCTTGTTCTTCGATGATAGATTCACACTCTTTTTTCCCAATAAGGCGAAGCATATTTTCCACACTTTTTTTAGAGCAGCTGCAATAAAAACTAAGATAGGTAGGATCGTATAGGCGAATTGTCTCTGTTAAAAATACATTCTGAAGAATTTCAGATGCCTCTAATTCTGGACCAAGTGAATTAAAAGATTGGTTGGCAGATTTCACAACGCTTTCCCAAACCCCTCTCATTTCATCCTGATTTAATTCCTGTGTTGAAGAATTAAATGGAAGTTTTTGAATAAGAAGCCCATAGAAAATATCATTTTGAGAATGAATCCAGAGTTTGGTTTGGATCTGTTCTGACCTTAACATATAATTTTCAAGGAGCTCGCTGATTGAGTTTCCTTCCATAGGCACGATGCCTTGATAAGGCGTCTTTGCATTTTTTTGTACTAAAGTAATAATGAAGTGACCTTCTTTTATAAGGTCAATGGGCGATAGAGATTCTATAGGGCCGCTCCATTTTACTGTGCCCCGCATACCTAAATTTCCATTGCATTCAGCAATTAATAATTTGAGTGGTCCATTGGTTTGAATTTGTAATGTGAGTGAGCCGTCTAGCTTAAGAGTGGAAGCTAGAAGGGCACTTGCCACCATAAGTTCTCCGAGAGCGGTATGAAGATTTTTTGGAAGTGCTTGATGTTGTGTGGCCTCTTCGATTGTATGACTTAACTTCACATAGTTACCTCGAATGTCCGTATCTTCAAAAATAAATCGATATAATTTGTCTTCTGAGTTATGCATAAAATTTAAATTTCAATAGTTTTTATTTTGGGCACAAGTGAGATGTCCCATAATTGAATAGCTGTGGTCCAAAAGTTTGTAAGTGTATTTTCTTTTCTAATAACTTCATAGTCTTGTCCAAGAAATTTAAGGCATGCAATTAAATTATCTTTTACGTTTGAAATGTTAATAGGCATAGATTGATTTTCTTTACTTAGTTTTTTTTGATTTAAAGTAGCCACAGGGACATGGCCATAGGCGACTTTAGGTAGCGATAAAATTTTTTGTAAGTATATTTGTCTTGATGAAGAGTCAATGAGGTCGCTTCCTCTTATGATGGTATTGATATTTTGCAATGCATCATCAATCACTACAGCAAGTTGATACGCATAAATGCCATCTGATCTTTTTAAAATAAAATCTCCAAATTCTTTTAATATATTCTGTTTAATCCCGCCTTGAATTTTATCTTCAAACTCTATGAATAAATCTTCTACTTTCACTCTTAAGGCGTGATGATTTGAATCTAATATTTTATTTCTGCAAGTCCCCGGGTAAATCATTCCATCAATACCAGTTATGGCTGAGTCGGCAATTTCTTTTCTGCTACATTCGCAATAATAGGTAATTTTTTTTTCATTTAATTTCGATAAGAAAGACTGGTATATATCTAGTCGGTGGCTTTGATAAATAACTTCATCATCCCAATGGAAACCATGCTGATGAAGCGTATCCAAAATTGTTTTGTCACTTCCTTTGACAGTTCTTGGTTGGTCGAGATCTTCTATGCGCACCTTCCAAATACCATGTTGGTGTTTAGCATCAAGATAACTTGCGACTGCGGTAATTAGTGATCCAAAATGCATTGGGCCTGTTGGAGAAGGTGCGAAGCGACCAATATACATTTAAGAAACTGTATTGATGTAGGGTGGAATATGCCAGTTATGTAAGTGCTTGCCCAAGAGGAAGAGATTACATTTGATTCGATCATTTGTGGAGCTACTTACCATGAATTCGTAACATCTTAATATGGCAACCTGACCTTCTTCATTTCGTTTTAAAGTAATTTTTTCGCATGCAACCGTCTCGTCTAAAAATTGTAGATCAAATTGTTTAGATAAATTTTTCCCAAACTGAATAGCAAGTTCACGTTTTGAGATTGAATCAATCCAAAACCAAACGATCACGATTAGTAAAGCAAGAAGGGTATATTCCAGCATAAATGTAATTTAAAAAATGATCTTCATATCTTAAACGCGCTTCACCATCACTTAGTGGTTATTTTTATGCATTATTTGTGTGCATAAAAACATTAATTCATAAAAATGCACATAAATAGTGCTTAAAAATAGAAATTTTGAAAATTTTAAGATAAAAAAAACACAATTTCTTATTTTTATTCATTCTTATATAAAATTATATTTAATTTAATACTCTAAAGATAAGGAATGTCCGCCATGGATAACTTAATTGGTGCAAATGATGTTTTATTTGTTTTATTGGGCGCGATTATGGTGCTTGCTATGCATGCGGGTTTTGCATTTCTAGAAGTGGGCACTGTGCGTCATAAAAATCAAGTCAATGCCCTTGTTAAAATCCTTGTCGATTTTTCAGTATCTACACTTGCCTACTTTTTTATAGGTTATGGCATTGCCTATGGGGTGAGTTTCTTATCACCTGCAGAAACATTGTCTGCTAAAAATGGCTATGAACTCGTAAAGTTTTTCTTTTTACTTACTTTTGCTGCAGCTATTCCTGCAATTATATCTGGGGGCATAGCTGAAAGAGCTAAATTCAATTCTCAATTAGCAGCTACCTTCGCTTTGGTGGGTTTCGTATATCCATTTTTTGAGGGTATTGCTTGGAATAATCATTTAGGTGTCCAATCTTTCCTCGAAGGTAATTTTGGATTTAAATTCCACGATTTTGCAGGCTCAGTAGTTGTGCATGCAATGGGAGGCTGGATTGCTTTGGCGGCGGTTTTATTGCTTGGGGCAAGACATGGAAGATATGGTAAAGATGGAAGGCTTCAAGCTTACCCACCATCTAATATTCCCTTTTTAGCTTTAGGAGCTTGGATCTTAACTGTAGGGTGGTTTGGCTTTAACGTCATGTCAGCGCAAACAGCGAATGGTATTTCAGGGCTTGTAGCGATTAATTCTCTGATGGCATTAGCAGGGGGCACCATAGCAGCTCTTATCGTTGGAAAAAATGATCCTGGCTTTATTCATAATGGACCTCTTGCAGGCCTTGTTGCGGTGTGTGCAGGATCAGATATTTTTCATCCCATAGGCGCTCTTATGACTGGCTTAGTTGCAGGCATTCTTTTTGTATGGGCTTTTACCCTTACACAAAACCGTTTAAAAATTGATGATGTATTGGGCGTGTGGCCATTGCATGGACTTTGCGGTGCTTGGGGTGGTATTGCCGCTGGTATTTTTGGGTCTACTTATTTTGGTGGCATGGGAGGTATTAGTTTTGCATCTCAACTTATAGGAACTTTATTAGGCGTATTTATAGCGCTTGCCGGGGGATTTTTAGTTTACGGCATTATTAAGTATTTCTTTGGGATTCGACTAACGCAAGAAGAAGAATTTAATGGCGCTGATATTTCGATTCATAAAATTGCAGCTAATTCAGAAGATTAATCTTATCTCTTAAAAGCATTACCTGATGCCATGTTAAAATTTCCCATGGCAAAATTTCACATCATTATTCCAGCAGCAGGCTCAGGTTCAAGAATGGGGTTGGGCCAGCCCAAGCAGTACCTTAAAATTCATAAACAAACTTTCATTGAAAGAGTAATTCGAGTTTTTGAAAATATCTCTCACGTCGATTCTATTCATATTGCTCTTCATCCAAAAGATGATATGTGGAATACACTTAATCTGTCTTTGTCATCTAAAGTTAGCACGCATTATTGTGGCGGAGACTCTCGAGCTAAGACGGTGCTGAATACATTAGAAGCTATAAAAAAACATACGGACGAGAATGATTGGATTTTAGTTCATGATGCGGCACGCCCAGGCATTCAAGAAAAAGATGTTATTCATCTAATAGAGACTTTAAAAAATGATCCCGTAGGTGGCTTACTTGCTTACCCTATAGCTGACACTATAAAAAAATCTGACAAAGAAGATAGAGTTATTGATTCGCCAATAAGAGATCATTTATGGCAAGCGCAAACACCACAAATGTATAGGTATAGAATGTTAACCGAGGCAATTAAGTCATTTGACGGCATTCCAACCGATGAGTCTCAAGCAATCGAGAGTTTAGGAATGAAACCAAAATTAATTAAAGGTGATTTTAGAAATTTTAAAGTAACTTACCAAGAAGATCTTAATATTCTTGAACATTTAATAACTAAATAGGTATTTATGATGATAAAAGTGGGGCAAGGTTTTGATGTTCATCAGTTAGTTAGCGGAAGAAGGTGCATTATTGGGGGAGTGGAAATCCCTTTCCATAAAGGATTAGACGGCCATTCAGATGCTGATGTTCTTTTACATGCAATTGCAGATGCAATTCTTGGTGCTGCTGGTTTAGGAGATATAGGCCAGCATTTTCCAAATACAGATCCCTCTATTAAGGATATAGACTCCAGAGATATTTTAAAAAAAGTAATTTTATTAATTCAAGAAAAAAAATACTCGATTATTAATATTGATGCCACGGTGATTTGTGAATTACCTAAATTGGCACCGTATATTGATCGCATGAAAAATAATATCGCATTAGATTGCCATCTTGATATTCAAGCAGTGAATGTGAAAGCAACAACAACTGAAACCCTTGGATTTACTGGAAGAGGCGAAGGTATTGCAGCTCAAGCTATTTGTTTGATAGAGTCGCAATAAGTTTTATGTTTCAACGCTTTGAAAAACTCCTTAATCCTTTCCCCGAGTACTTTTTAACCACGCCACCCAAAACCCTGTTGTTGTTTGTATGGGCATGCACTAAAAATCTTAGGTGGCTCATTTTATTTATGGCCCTATTAACAGCGGTGATAGGGAGCTTTGAAGCTATTTTATTCTCATATATGGGTTCTTTGATTGACTTACTAAATCATTCAAGCCCAGAAAATTTTTGGTCTCAAAATACTTCTATGCTTATTTCAGCATCAGTAGTTTTAATCTTAAGTACATTACTTGTTTTATTCCAAACCTTAATTAAACATCAATCCCTTGCAGGTGCATTTCCAATGCGAATGCGTTGGAATTTTCACCGATTACTTCTTAATCAGAGTATGAATTTTTATCACAATGAATTTGCAGGGAGGGTTGCTGCAAAAGTGATGCAAACTGCTCTTGCGGTTAGGGATTTATGGTTCATTTTGGCTGACATTTTGGTCTATGTAGTTATTTATTTTTTAACGATGATTTTTGTTGTAGGCCAATTTAATTTGATACTAATGCTTCCATTTCTTAGCTGGTTTCTTTTGTATATTTTGGTCCTTATTTATTTTGTACCCCGCTTAAGTAAATTGTCGAGAAATCAAGCTGATGCAAGGTCATTAATGACGGGGCGCATTACAGATGCTTATACGAATATAAGCACCATTAAACTCTTCTCGCATGCTGGACGAGAAGCTAACTTTGCTAAGGTTGCAATGAATGATTTTTTAGGCGCTGTAAATATGCAAATGCGATTAGTCAGTTGGATTGAAATTATTAATCATTTTTTAAGTATGTTACTTGTGATTGGTACAGGTATTGTTTCAATTTGGCTTTGGTCGAAGAATGAAATCATGGTGGGAGTGGTCGCAACTTCTACAGCAATGGCTTTGAGATTGAATGGCATATCGCACTGGGTCATGTGGGAAATGACATCCTTATATGAGCAAGTTGGAACTCTTCAAGACGGCCTCAATACACTTTCAATTCATCAAGAAATTCAAGATGTTGAAAATGCAGAAGATCTCATCATCAAAAAAGCTTCAGTTTCATTTAAAAATATTGTTTTTAATTATCCCAATCAAAAAACATCAGTCATTCATAATTTTTCATTGAATATTAAGCCTGGAGAAAAAGTTGGTCTAGTAGGTAAGTCTGGATCAGGTAAATCTACGCTCGTAAATTTATTATTGCGATTTTATGACCTTAAATCAGGTGTAATTACTATCGATAATCAAGATATATCAAAAGTAAATCAAAATAGCTTGAGAGAAAAGATTGGTATGGTTACACAAGATACATCCTTACTTCACCGCTCAGTTAAAGACAATATAGTTTATGGAAGGCCTAATGCCACTCGAAACGAAATGATTGGCGCAGCAAAAAGAGCTAAAGCTCATGATTTTATAATGCGACTGGAAGATAATCTTTCTAGAAAAGGCTATGAAGCTCATGTCGGAGAAAGAGGTGTTAAGTTGTCGGGTGGTCAAAGGCAACGTATTTCTATTGCAAGAGTTATGTTGAAAGATGCACCTATATTGTTATTAGATGAAGCGACAAGCGCACTTGATTCTGAAATTGAAGTTGTAATTCAACAAAGTCTTTATCAATTAATGGAAGGTAAGACGGTAATCGCAATTGCACATCGACTATCAACGATTGCTGCAATGGATAGGCTTATTGTGATTGATAAAGGCAAAATTATTGAAGAGGGGTCTCATAATGAGCTTATTAAAAAGAAAGGGTTGTATGCGAGACTTTGGAAGCATCAAAGTGGAGGCTTTTTAGGTGAAGCTTAATGCGCAGTTAATAAAACAATAACTGCTCCACTCCCTCCGTCGTGAGCTCGAGCTTGAGCGTATGCGATGACTTCTTCTTTTTGCGCTAACCAATGCTTAAGTTTATTTTTAAGAATGGGTTCTTTGTTTTTAGAGTTATAACCTTTTCCATGCACGATACGAACGCAGCGTATATTATTTTTTTTACATTCAGCTATAAAGTGAACTACATATGCTTTCGCTTCATCGGAAATCATGCCATGAAGATCAATAGATTTTTGAACGACCCAGTAACCTTTTCTTAGTTTTTTTAAGACATCGGGCGAGTGACCTTGCCTGATATAGAAAAGCTCCTCACCATTTTCAATATCATGCAGCGGCTCGTAATGATCGCTAATAGAATCAATCAGCGCTTGTTTTTCATCCCTAATAAAATTTAGAGGTACGGGCTTGGGTTTTTTTTGAGGTGCTTTATGTTCTTTTTTTTTCGAACTGATTTTTAATGGAGTTGCGCCTTTAATGGCTTCCCTGAATAAATCAATTTCGTCTTTCTCATTTTCATTTTTTGCCATGACATTATTTCGTTAAAAATCTTTCTGCATCGAGGGCTGCCATACAACCGGTTCCAGCACTTGTTACTGCTTGACGATAAATATGATCTTGAACATCCCCAGCTGCAAATACGCCAGGTATTGAAGTCGCAGTAAAATTACCATGACGACCCGCATTTGTGATGATATAACCATTTTCCATATCCAACTGACCTTCGAAGATTGAGGTATTAGGTTGATGACCAATGGCAATAAAAACACCTTTGAGTGCTATCGATTTACTTTCATTTGTATTTACATCTTTAATTTTGATTCCAGTTACGCCTGAAGCATCACCTAGAACTTCCTCTAGAGTTTTAAATGTTTCAAGGACAATTTTTCCTTCTTTCACGCGATCGTGAATTTTATCCATTTGAATAGCTTCAGCTTTGAATTTGTCACGTCTGTGAATTAATGTCACTTTATTTGCGATATTGGATAGATAGAGCGCCTCTTCGACAGCTGTATTTCCGCCACCAACAACAGCTACCTCTTGGTTTTTATAAAAAAAGCCATCGCATGTTGCACAAGCAGAAACACCCTTGCCTAAAAATGCAGTTTCACTATCTAATCCAAGATATTTTGCTGATGCACCAGTTGAAATAATAAGTGCGTCACAAGTGTACTCAGATGAGTCCCCTATAAGTCGAATAGGTTTTTCTTTAAGGTGTGTTGTATGAATATGGTCAAACACAATTTCAGTGTTGAAGCGCTTAGCATGTTTTTCAAAGCGTTCCATAAGCTCAGGCCCCATAACCCCATCAGGATCTGCAGGCCAATTATCAACATCTGTCGTTGTCATTAATTGACCTCCTTGAGCAATCCCTGTGATAAGAACAGGATTAAGGTTTGCTCTGGCAGCATAAACTGCAGCAGAATAGCCTGCTGGACCAGAGCCTAAGATGATAAGTTGGGCATGTTTTGCCATAAAAATTCCTGAAAAGAGTGTGAAGTTACAAACGATCAATTTTAGTTTTCATCGCCTGATTAAGCAAACCTATTTTTGACAGAAGGGCCTTTTTTTGAGGCTTTTTTCATCATTTTTTGGCACTTCAAACTGATATAATTGATGAAACATTCCGAGCACTTATAACCTTGTTTTTTAAAAAAAAATCAGAATCTGGAAAAGCTAGCCAAACCCCACAAGATAATAAACTTAGTGGGATTAAAAGTAAGCTCACACGCGAAGCTTGGTGGTTAAGTTTAATTTTTTTAGGCTTTTATTTAACCATCACCCTTGCGACATACTCTAGTCAAGACCCATCGTGGTCTCATAGCGTCAGTGGCACACATTCAATTCATAATGCTGGCGGAATTATTGGTTCGTATTTATCTGATTTACTCCTCTATATTTTCGGTTTATCAAGCTGGTGGCTGAGTTTCTTATGTTTCTTTAGTATTTGGCTTCTCTATCCTCAATACAATAAAGATTTAAAAGGCTATCGCTCTTTTTTGCTTTTTAATTATTTTGGTTTCTTTCTTTTGATTTCTGCTTCATCTGCTTTTGAAGCAGGCCACTTAATAGATCTGCCAGCGCAATTTCCACTAAGCCAAGGCGGCTTACTTGGAAGATTATTCGACCAAGCATTGCGTTCGTCTTTAGGTTATGTCGGCTCAAGTATTTTCTTGATCACATCGATTGCGATTGGATTCAGCTTATTTACAGGATGGTCATGGCTTAAAATTTCAGAGCATTCTGGACACTTTACTTTCGCTCTATTCCAAAGAGGTCAGTATCGATATAGAGATTGGCAAGATCGCAAACATGGGAGAATTATCGAGCAGCAGAGATTAGAGCTCTTAGAGAGTGAACGTAGAAAATCTGAAAATAGATCCCCAGTTAATATTGAGTCTCCTGACGTACAAATTAAAAAGAGTGAGCGCGTACAAAAAGAGAAACAAATTCCATTATTTAATTTTAGTGACAATTTACTACCACCTCTTCATCTTCTAGATCAGCCATCTCATCAAGTCGAACCACAATCACCAGAAACAATTGAATTTATATCCCGACTCATTGAAAAGAAATTAATGGACTTTGGTATTGAAGCCAAAGTAATTTCAGCCCAACCTGGCCCTGTGATCACCCGTTATGAGTTTGAGCCAGCACCTGGGGTTAAGGGTAGTCAAGTCACTAACTTATCTAAAGATTTAGCGCGCGCATTGTCTGTGGTGAGTGTTCGTGTTGTTGAAACCATTCCTGGTAAAACATGTATGGGCTTAGAGATACCTAATCCTAAAAGGCAGATTGTTTACTTGTCTGAAATTATGAGCTCTCAAATCTTTGCAGATACGAGCGCTTCTCTCACAATTGCTTTAGGAAAAGATATTTCTGGTCGCCCAGAGGTTGCTGATTTATCGAAAATGCCACATGTATTAATTGCTGGTACTACGGGTTCGGGTAAGTCGGTTGCGATCAATGCATTAATCTTAAGTTTGCTTTACAAGGCCAACTCTGAAAAAGTGAGGATGATTTTCATTGACCCTAAAATGCTTGAGTTGTCTGTTTATGAAGGGATACCTCACTTATTAGCGCCGGTCGTAACTGATATGCGTCAAGCTGCCAATGCATTAAATTGGTGTGTAGGTGAAATGGAAAGACGTTATAAGCTGATGTCGATGTTGGGCGTTCGAAACTTAGCTGGTTACAATCAAAAAATTAAAGACAGCATGAAGGATGGCTCTCCTATTGCAGATCCTGTAAACCCGGAAAATACTGAACCATTATCTGAAATGCCACTGATTGTGATTGTGATTGATGAGCTTGCAGATTTAATGATGGTAGTAGGCAAAAAAATTGAAGAGCTCATTGCTAGACTTGCTCAAAAAGCTAGAGCTTCTGGTATCCATTTAGTGTTAGCTACACAAAGACCATCAGTAGACGTGATCACAGGACTCATTAAAGCTAATATTCCTGCAAGAATTGCATTCCAGGTATCTAGCAAAATTGATTCCAGAACAATCTTAGATCAAATGGGTGCCGAGACATTACTTGGACAGGGTGATATGTTATATCAGCCAGCAGGCTCAGGTTATCCTCAAAGAATTCACGGAGCATTTGTTTCTGATCAAGAAGTACATAAAGTTGTGAGCTATCTTAAGTCACATGGTGAGCCAAATTATATTGAAGGTATTTTAACCAATGAAACTTCAGAGAGCGGGGATTATGGCGACTCATCTTCGAATTTCTCAGGCGAAAAAGATCCGCTTTATGATGAGGCTGTGGAATTGGTATTGCGAACAAGAAAGCCATCCATCTCTTCAGTTCAAAGACACTTGCGTATTGGATATAACCGTGCCGCAAGAATTATTGAGGATATGGAAAGAGCCGGACTTGTTACAGCAATGCAAAGCAATGGTAATAGAGATATCCTAGCTCCAAATCAAAATGAATAAACTGTTTTTTGTTTTTCTAATGCTTTCTTTAAATGTATTTGCAGAAGGCATCTCAGATCTAAATGCTTTTGTAAATAATGTATCAAGCATGTCTTCTGAATTTAGTCAGGTTGTTTTAGATAAAAAGGGTTCTAAACTTCAAGATGTTGAAGGTGTAATGCTATTTAAAAGACCTAACAAGTTTAGATGGGATTATTTAAAGCCATATCAAAATCAAATTATCAGCGATGGTGATCGATTGTATATGTACGACCAGGATCTTAGACAAGTTTCTATTAATTCGATAGCCAAAGTGGGCGGCTCAACACCGCTTTTAATTATCGCAGGCAAAAACATTGAAAAATATTTCACTCTTAGAAATATAGAATCTCAGGCTGGAGATGAAGCCAGTCAAAATATTAAATGGGTCGAGGCTATTCCGAAGGAAGAAGGTGCTGGATTTAGTAAAGTTATGCTTGGTTTAACTGAAAATAAATTATCAGTGATGAAAATTGTTGATGCATTTGAACATATAACAACGATTAGCTTTAAGAATGCTAAATACAATGTGAGCCTATCTGACAATGATTTTTTATTCAAACTGCCTAATGGCGTTGATGTTGTTCAAAATGGCGGTGTACCAACCAATTTATCGACAACTTCTAATCCTAATAAAAATAAAGACGTAGAGTTAATTGCTTTTGCTAATGACTGGGCGAATGCGTGGTCAGCTAAAGATATCGATCTTTATTTAAGTAAATATGCACAAGATTTTAAAACGCCTAATGGCGATGCGTTTTCTTTATGGCAAACCTCAAGGAGACAAAAAATTTCTTCTCAAGGAAAGATTCTCGTTGAAATAGAAGATATAAAACTAACCATGAAGGCTGAAAATTCTGCTCGCATACAATTTAAACAAAAATATACTTCCGATAAACTCACTGAGATGTCTAATAAATCGCTCGTAGTTAAAAAAATTGATGGCCGCTGGTTAATTCAAGAAGAAATCTCAGGTAAATAACACCAATGAATCAAATGTTCGAACCTAATCAATCTCAATTGCCACTTGCTGAGTATTTAAGACCTAAATTTGTTGGCGAAATAGCAGGACAAAAACATATTTTAGGTGAGGGCAAGTCTTTGCGTGTAGCTATTGAATCTGGCAATTTACCTTCAATGATTTTATGGGGGCCGCCAGGCGTAGGAAAAACTACTATTGCTCGAGTCATCGCTAATTCAATTGATGCAGAATTTATATCTGTATCTGCAGTGCTATCTGGCGTTAAAGATATTCGAGAAGCTATAGATAAAGCCCAGCTTAATTTGCAGCAATATAATAAAAAAACAATTTTATTTGTAGATGAAGTTCATCGCTTTAATAAAAGTCAGCAAGATGCATTTTTGCCACATGTTGAATCAGGATTAATTACTTTTATTGGAGCGACTACAGAGAACCCATCCTTTGAAGTTAATTCAGCTTTATTAAGTCGATCTCAAGTTTATGTTTTAAAAACGCTTGATGAAGATGATCTTTTTTCAATTTATGAAAAAGCTAAGATATACATTGCGCCAGAAATCGAGGTGGATCATGAAGCACAGCAAGAGATTATTGCTCATGTGAATGGCGATGCTAGAAGACTGCTCAATTTTCTAGAATTGCTCTTTAATACAGCAAAATCTTTAAAAGCCAATAAAATTGATCGAGACTTTTTAAAGAAAACAATTACAAGCAAGATACGACGTTTTGATAAAGGTGGAGATCAATTTTACGACCAAATTTCAGCGCTTCATAAATCTGTGAGAGGGTCTGATCCAAATGCTGCTTTATATTGGCTTCATCGTATGTTAGATGGAGGCGCTGATCCACTTTATTTGGCGAGAAGAATCGTTAGAATCGCTGTTGAGGACATAGGCTTAGCTGATCCAAAGGGGCAAACTATGGCGCTCGAAGCTTACCAGATATATGAACGCCTTGGTTCGCCTGAGGGTGAGTTAGCGCTTTCTAACGCAGTGATTTACCTATCAATTGCCGCCAAAAGCAATGCGGCATATATGGCTTTTAATGAAGTAAAAGCATTTGTAGCCGAAGGAGATAATAGTGATGTACCAGTTCATCTTCGAAATGCCCCGACTAAGCTGATGAAAGAGTTAGATTACGGAAAAAACTACCGTTATGCTCACAATGAACCTGATGCTTATGCGGCGGGTGAAAAATATTTTCCGGATAATTTAGACCCTATTGAATTTTATAAGCCTACAACTCGAGGATTAGAGGGTAAAATTCTCGAAAAAATGAATTATTTAAAATCTCAGGACAAGCAAAAGAAATAGGTTATTTATGATTGATATTCAAATACTAAGAAACGATATTGGGATTGCTAAAGATAAGCTCTTAAGCAGAGGATTTGATCTTGATGTAGCTACCTTTCAAGCATTGGAAAATTTAAGAAAAGATCTGCAAGTTAAGACGCAAGATCTTCAAGAAAAAAGAAATTCCATCTCAAAAGAAATTGGTATTTCTAAATCTAAAAATGAAAATACTGATTTACTGATGAAGAGCGTTAATGCACTTTCAGATGATTTAAAGGCTGGCGAATCAGAATTAGCAGAGCTGCAAGAAAAGATTAATCAATTCATGTTAAATATCCCTAATATTCCTCATGATTCTACCCCGATAGGTAAGTCCGAAAACGACAACCAAGTTGTGAAGACAGTTGGCGAGCCTAGAAAATTTAATTTCAAAGTTAAGGATCATGTCGATGTAGGTGCTCCGCATGGTCTTAATTTCGATTTAGGTGCAAAGCTCTCAGGCGCTCGTTTTGTTGTAATTGAAGGTAAGCTTGCGAAATTACATCGGGCTATTACGCAATATATGCTTGATACTCAAACAGATAAACATGGCTATAAGGAATGTTATACACCTTATTTGGTTAATAGCGATTCATTAATAGGCACAGGGCAACTACCTAAATTTGAAGCTGATCTTTTTAGTCTTTCACATAACGAAAGTAAATTGTATTTAATCCCAACTTCTGAGGTGACTCTCACAAATTTTGTTCGTGACGAAGTCGTTAAGCAGTCTGACCTTCCTATTAAATTGACTGCTCATACACCTTGCTTTAGATCAGAAGCAGGATCTTACGGTAAAGATACTCGGGGCATGATTAGACAGCATCAATTTGATAAAGTTGAGATGGTTCAGATTGTGCATCCAGACAAAAGTTATGATGCTCTAGATGAAATGGTTTCCCATGCTGAATTTATACTTACCTCACTAGAGCTTCCATATCGATTACTATCCTTATGCACAGGTGATATGGGTTTTGGAGCTGCGAAAACCTTCGACTTGGAAGTTTGGCTTCCATCACAAAATACTTATCGTGAAATTTCGTCTGTTTCAAATTGTGAAGCGTTTCAAGCAAGACGCTTAAAGGCAAGGTTTAAGAGTGAGGATGGAAAAAATTTATTTGTTCACACGCTAAATGGTTCTGGACTTGCAGTAGGTAGAACATTGGTAGCGATTATTGAAAACTATCAGAATGAAGATGGCAGTATTACGATACCTAAAGTCTTAGTTCCTTATATGAGTGGTATTGAAAAGATTTAGTTTTTCCAAATCTCACGAACTTTTCCATTGCTACTAATTAAAGCGCCATGGGCGATATTGTAAAAAATACCATGTTCTACAATCCCAGGTGTTTGACACAGAAGCGCGTTTAATTTTTCAATATTTTTTTCAGTATAATTAAAATCGAGTACGAAATTACCGCAAGAGGTAATTGCATATCCATCTTTTGCTGAGTTAATTCTAATGTCGCCTGTTCCTTTTTTCATTAAGATATTTTTAACAAGCTCCCATGCAAAAGGTTGAACTTCAGAAGGAACAGGAAAGTTATCTCCAATATTTTCAACAATTTTAGATTCGTCAGCAATAACAATAAATTTTTTAGCAGATCGAGCTAACAGCTTCTCTCGAACGAGATCGTAACCGCGCCCTTTAAGTAAGGTAAGGTCTGGTGTAATTTCGTCTGCACCATCAATATAAAGATCAATTTCATTGATTTGCTCCATAGCTATAATTGGTAAGCCAGCTTCTTTTGCTTTAATCATGCTTACCACAGAGCTTGATACTGTTCTTATGTTTAGCTTTTCTTCTTTATTTCGCTTAGCTAAAGCGTCAATGAAGCAGTTAGCGGTTGATCCTGTGCCCAAGCCGATAATCATATTCTCGCTAACATATTGTAAGGCTTGCTGCGCGACTAATTCTTTATCATTCATGACATTCCCTCTCAATGAATACTAGCTTTAAAGCTTATAATATTGTTAATCATTTATACATGCAATATATGCCATTAGAAGCAAATTATCAAAGTAAAGAATCACTATCAACGGCTGAAATTGACGGCTCTGATAGTTATTCTCTAGTTAAATATATTCGAGATGAAATTGTTAAAAGTAAAAAGTCTTTAGCAATTTTTACGGAGACAGCATTCGAAGCAAGGCGTCTTATGGAAGAGATGCTTTGGTTTAGTCCAAATTTAAAAATTAACTTATTACCCGATTGGGAGACTCTTCCTTACGATCACTTTTCACCGCACCCAGATCTAATATCAGAAAGACTTCTAACTCTTTATCAAGTCACTCAGAAAAGTTTTGATGTAGTTATTATTCCAGTAACTACAGCTCTTCACTTATTACCCCCTAAAAGTTATATACAACTATTTAGCTTTCATTTTCGTAAAGGCCAAAAAGTTGATATTGAGGCTTTTAAAAACCAATTAACATTAAATGGATATATGAATGTGGTTCGCGTCATGGCTCCTGGGGAATTTTCAGTAAGGGGAAGTCTTATAGATCTATTCCCTATGGGCAGCATAGTGCCGTATCGCTTAGATTTCTTTGATAACGAAATTGATTCAATTCGAACATTCGATGTTGATACACAAAGAACACTTTACCCAGTCAATGAAATTAAGTTACTTCCTGCCCGTGAATGTCCCATGGATGAAAATTCTATTAGTATATTTCGACAAAATTATCGAGAGCGTTTTGAAGGAGATCCCTCCCGCTCTTCTATTTACAAAGATATTAGTAAGGGCATACCCATTGGTGGCATTGAGTGGTACATGCCGCTATTTTTTGAAGAGATGAGTGATATTTTTAGTTATTTTTCAGATGACACGATCATTTATAAACACGGTAATCTTGATCTTGCCTGCAGTCATTTTTGGCATGAAACCGAAAAACGATTTCGGTTGTTTGCTTATGATGCTGAGAGGCCAATTTTAGAGCCTCAAAATCTTTTAATTAAACCAGATCAATTTTTTAAATCTATCAATGCCTATAAGAAGTTTGATTTAAAGCGTGTAGAAGTAAATGAAAATATCCCTGATATATCTATTGATCGAAAGAACATTAAACCTTTAGCGAAGCTTGAAAATTTTATTATAGAAAATCCTAAAAGAGTTTTTATTTTGACGGATAGCTTGGGTCGTCGAGAAACTGTCTCTGAACTTCTAAAGTTAGCTGGCATTAATTTTAAAGCGACAGATGATTGGTCATCGGCTGCAGATATAAGCGATCAAGTGGTGTTGACTGTCAGCCCAATACATCAGGGCTATATTTCATCTGAGCATGTTGTAATTACTGAATCCGAGCTTTATGTAAATACTGTGCGTCAAACAAGAAGACGTCATCGTGATAAAAATTTCTCAACTGATGCCATGATACGTGATTTGTCTGAATTAAAAGAAGGTGACCCTATTGTGCATGAGCAGTATGGTGTAGGCCGTTTTAAAGGATTATTTAATTTAGATTTTGGTGAAGGGGAGAGTGAATTCTTACTTTTACAGTATTTTGGTGACGATAAACTTTATGTGCCTGTATCCAATTTAGACCTTATCTCAAGATACTCGGGAGGTCCGGCTGAAACTGCACCTTTGCATAGGCTGGGATCAGATCAATGGGATAAGGCGAAGAAAAAAGCCTTAAAACAAATTCATGATACTGCTGCAGACCTCTTAAACATTTATTCACAGCGCTCCATTAAAAAAGGCTACGCCTTTAAAATTAATTTACAGGATTATGAGAGATTCACCGATGGATTTCCATTCGAAGAAACCGATGATCAACTAACAGCAATTAATGCTGTGATCAATGATATGGAGTCTCAAAAGCCGATGGATCGTCTTATATGTGGCGATGTGGGGTTTGGCAAGACGGAGGTTGCATTAAGGGCGGCTTTTATTGCAGCTAATGATGGAAAGCAAGTTGCCATATTAGTCCCAACAACACTCCTTGCTGAACAGCATTACAATAATTTTATGGATCGTTTTTCAGATTCAGCTATTAGAATTGCAGAAATTTCTCGTTTTAAATCTAAAAAAGAACAAGCTGAGTCACTCATTAAATTAGCTAATGGTGAGATCGATATCATTATTGGTACACATAGACTTATTCAAAATGATATTAAATTTAAAAATTTAGGGTTAATTATTATTGATGAAGAGCACCGTTTTGGTGTGCGTCAGAAAGAATTACTTAAATCCATGCGAGCAGAAGTTGATGTCTTAACTCTTACAGCGACTCCAATTCCTCGTACGTTATCTATGGCTATGGAAGGTTTGCGAGAGTTTTCTATTATTTCTACTCCCCCACAAAAACGTTTATCAATTAAAACATTCGTAAATAACTATTCAGAAGGCATTATTCGTGAAGCAGTTTTAAGAGAATTTAATCGAGGCGGCCAAGTGTATTTCTTACACAACGATGTGGACACTATTGCTTCGATGAAAGAAAAATTAGAAAAGTTAATACCTGAAGGGGTAATTGAGATTGCACACGGACAAATGAGAGAGCGAGAGCTTGAAAGAGTGATGCATGATTTTTATCAACAAAAGGCCAACATCTTGCTTTGTACAACAATTATTGAAACCGGTATTGATATTCCATCAGCGAATACAATCATAATGAATCGTGCAGACATGTTTGGACTAGCTCAACTTCACCAATTAAGGGGTCGGGTGGGGAGGTCTCATCATCAAGCCTACGCATATTTGCTTATTGATCCAGATAGAAAGATTAGTGGCCACGCACAAAAACGATTGGAAGCTATTCAGCTTCTTGAAGATTTAGGTGCAGGGTATTATCTTGCTATTCATGATTTGGAGATTCGAGGAGCAGGGGAGTTGCTAGGTGACAATCAGAGTGGGCAAATGCATGAAATTGGATTTAATCTGTATGTAGAAATGCTTAATTATGCTGTGAAGCAACTCAAAATTGGCAAAAAATTAAGTCTTGATACCCCGCTTCAAAAAAATACAGAAATAAATCTTCATACCCCAGCCATCATTACTAATGCTTATTGTGGCGACATTAATGAAAGACTTGTTCTCTATAAGCGCTTGTCAGGACTTAATGAGGAAGAGCAATTAATCGAAATGAAAGAAGAACTAATAGATCGTTTTGGTGTGATGCCTGAACAAACACAATCTCTTATTTCTTTTCATGATTTAAGAATTTTTATTCAACATCTTGATATTAAAAAAATAGATGCAAGTGATGTATCAATTCAAATTACATTTGCGAGTGACAGCAAAATTGACCCTCTCAAGCTTATTAAGTTGCTAAGTGAAGACAAGCGTTGCCGTATGAATGGACCAGACAAGATTAAGATATCTGTTTCACTTTCCGATATCTTAGAGCGTGTAAAATTTATTAAAGACTTCTTAAGTAAAATATTTTTGACCTGATAACTATCATAGGATACTTATTTGGTTTTTGCTTCTTTTCCGATAGATTAGAATCGATTCTAATTTAACTTCAATCGCATAAGCTTTGGAACAAACTCTTCGATTTTGCTGCTTTCAATATCTATATGAATATTTTCTATAGGTTTTACCTCGTAAAAATTATTGCCGTAAATGTTCCATAGCATTGATAAAAAAGAATTTGAAGCAGGCTTTATTTCATCCTTATGCATAACTGACCCTACAAGGTGAAGTTTTGTTTTTGCTCTTGTCATGGCAACATAAAGAAGTCTTTTTAATTCATTTTCTTCCCTACTTTTTTCTATTCCATAAATTAAATCATGCAAATGAGGGGATTTATTATCAGGCTCGCTAAATGCTGTGATGTCAAAGATACGACTATTTTTTACCGAAGCGTCAGATACAATCATCTTTTTGTCTGATGCTCGTGTTGTTGAATTAAGTGAAGGAATAATGACAGTATCAAATTCGAGACCTTTGGCTTTATGGATTGTAAAAAATTGAATACGTTCTTCAGCTGAAGGAATGTCGGATAAATACGTTTTTGTAATTTGATGTTCGACAAGTTCAAAGTCGATAGCTATAGGGGAACTTGATGTTTGTAGTATGTTGAAAAATTTATTAATGTCTACAATATCATTGGGGTTATGAAGACATAGTTCACCACCTAAATTCATCCAAACTGATTCTATAAGTCTTCTAATGTGAGTCTTGCTTTGATTATCGAATGCATTTTTTAGGATATCGATGAGTCGTCGAATTCTTCTCCTTCCATCAGGGGAAATTTCACTCATTTTATTTTCATCTTGAATAATTTCCCATACTGTTGAGGTATGGTCATTTTGAAATAGGAGCGCTAGGTCATTCAACATAATCCCACACCAGGGCGCACGAAGAATTGCAAGCCAGTGAATCCGGTCATTTAAGTCAAGCATGGCGTAGCTTAAGGAAAGAATATCCTGAATAGATTGATGCTTGTCTAAGGCATCAATTTCTACTGCATTAAATTTTAGAGTAGGTTTGAATTTTCTAATGTAATTAATTAATTCAGAGAGATGGCTTCTGGATCTTGTGAGAATAGCGATTTTTTCATTTTCAGGAAATGTATCAATAAGATTACATACATACTTTGCTTCTTCAGTATCAAT